>Ga0181529_10002924_pt1 | contig 19929 bp, 17 predicted proteins | sample PEATcosm2014_Bin_36_FD_119763 | JGI IMG/M metagenome (GOLD analysis project Ga0181529, IMG submission 119763) | Peatland microbial communities from MTU Mesocosm Facility, Houghton, MI, USA - PEATcosm2014_Bin10_30_metaG | ecosystem: Environmental > Terrestrial > Soil > Wetlands > Peat | place... | reverse complement strand
TCCGCAGGTGAAAAGCTCATCTCGATTGAACTGCAGCACATGGACGGCCAGCAGACCGCCTGCGCGCTGCCGATGTTAAACAAGGTTCGCCGCGGCGAACGCGACGTCTTCGTCTAGAAAAAAGGAGATCACCATGATTCGGGCAACAGCAAAAAGCTTTCGGCTTCATATTGGATTCTTCGGACGCCGCAACGTCGGCAAATCCAGCTTGCTGAACGCCATCACCCAGCAGCAGGTTTCGATCGTCTCACCGGAGGCTGGAACAACGACCGATCCGGTCGAGAAGCCCATGGAACTGCTTCCCATTGGGCCGGTGCTTTTTGTGGATACGGCCGGAGTGGACGACGTCGGCGCGCTCGGCGCGCAGCGCATTGAGAAGACGCGCTTGGCTATTGCTCGTACCGATATCGGTGTGCTCGTTTGCGAATCCGGCGTGTGGACCGACTTTGAAGAAAAGCTTCTGGCCGAGCTTCGCGCGCATGGAATTCCAGTGCTCGTTGCTTTGAACAAGACGGATCTGCAGCGCCCCAATACCGACCACATGATTCGCTTCGAGCAGGAGAATCTTCCGTATGTGAAACTCGTTGCAACGACCGGCGATGGAATGGATAAACTCCGCGCAAAGCTCTGGGAGATCGCGCCCGCGGAATCCGTCGAGCCTCCGCCACTGCTGCGCGATCTGATCCGTCCGGACGAAACGGCAGTGTTGGTGATGCCGATCGACAAGGAAGCTCCCAAAGGCCGCATCAAGCAACTGCAAGCGCAGTCCATTCGCGAGCTACTCGACGGCGAGGCTTCCTGCGTGGTGGTGAAAGATGGAGGGCTCGCGAGAACGCTGAACAACTTGAAAACTCCTCCCAGTCTCGTTGTTACAGACGCGGCGGTCTTCGATCAGGTGGCGCGTGTCACTCCGGATTCCATTCCGCTGACCGCGTTTTCGATTCTTCTTTCACGTCTGAAAGGCGATCTGGTTGCACAGACCCGGGCGGCAGTTACGATGGATTCGCTGCGTCCCGGCGACAAGGTACTCGTGGCGGAATCTTGCACGCACCATCCGATCGAAGAAGATATCGGCCGTGTAAAGATTCCTCGGTGGCTGCAGAAATACGTAGGCGGCGACCTCGAATTCACTACCGTCAAGGGGCGCGACTTTCCGCAGGATCTGTCACCCTACAGGCTCGTGATTCACTGCGGCGCGTGCATGTGGAATCGCCAGGAGATGATGAGCCGCATCGCGGAGTGCCATCGTCAGGGAGTGCCCATCACGAACTACGGATTGGTGATCGCGTATTCGCTGGGTATTCTTGAGCGTGCGCTGGAGCCCTTCCCGGAGGCGCTGGCCGCGTACAAGGAGGCGCGCCAGGAACAACTGGAAGCGGTCGGAGTAAGCAGCTTGACCGACCTGGATGCAATCGAGATGAGTCTTGTGAATTAGCCGTGGCCGAACTTACCAAATTCGAGATACTCAAATGGCTCCGCGAGCGGCGACCCTCGCGTCTCGCGGAGTTGTACGAGCGGGCTGATGGCGTGCGCAAGCAGAACGTCGGCGATGCCGTGCATCTACGCGGCCTCATTGAGATTTCGAGTCACTGCGCACGACAATGCATGTATTGTGGACTGCGACAAGCCAATCGCGCCTTGCAGCGCTACCGTATGACGAGGGAAGAAATCCTCGATTGCGCTCGCCATGCCGAACGGCTGGGATACGGCACAGTCGTGATGCAGGCCGGTGAAGACGATCTGCTTACCGCCGAGTGGATTGCCGAGATCGTGCGCTGGATCAAGCGTGAAACGCCACTGGCGGTGACACTCAGCCTCGGCGAGCGGCAACAAGATGAACTGAAGCTATGGCGCTCCGCGGGAGCAGATCGCTATCTGCTCCGCTTCGAGACTTCCGATGCAAGTTTGTTTCGAGTCATTCACCCCAATCGCTATTCCGGTGGGCCTGACCGCTTGACGCTGCTGCGGCAAATCAAGAGCCTCGGTTATGAGGCAGGTGGAGGCGTGATGGTCGGCATTCCCGGCCAATCATTCGATAGTTTGGCCGAGGACGTTCTCATGTTTCGCGCTCTTGATCTCGACATGATCGGCATCGGCCCTTACATTGCGCACGCCGACACGCCGTTGGGTTCCGGCGCGCTTCGTCCTGCGATTGTCCCATCTGAGCAGGTTCCGAGCAATGAAGAGATGGTGTACAAGATGATCGCCTTGACGCGTATCGCCTGCCCCACCGCAAACATTCCCAGCACGACAGCACTGGCAACGATCAACAGAGTCGACGGACGAAAGCTGGGGCTCAAGGCCGGCGCCAATGTCGTGATGCCCAACCTGAGTCCGACGAAGTATCGCCGAATGTATGAGATTTATCCCGAGAAGGCTTGCATTGATGAGAGCGCCGCGGATTGCAGCCAGTGCCTGCGCGGCCAGATTCACTCTCTCGGCCGTTTTGCCGGAGAGGGGCAAGGCGGGCGAGGAACGATCGAGACTCTCACGAGCGTCTTGCCTGATGTCTCTTCGCGATTTGTGCCGTTGCGGGCATAGAGAGGTGAGTCATGGCTTCCGATGACGGCGTTGTCGAGATTGTGGTTTGTCTGGGAAGTTCCTGTTTCGCCAGAGGAAATTCAGAGAATCTTGTCATCATCAATCAGCATGTGAAGAACCTCGGATTGAACGCTTCGATTCGGCTCACAGGCAAGCTCTGTCAGGACCAATGCAAAGAGGGGCCCAATCTGAGCATCGGCGGAGAAATCTACCACGGCGTAACCGCTACAAGATTGCGTGAACTGTTGCAGCAGCCAGGCGGTCCATTGGGGGGAGATCATGGAGCGGCGTAACCCCATCTACACACAGGAGCGCGAGTGTCAGGATTGCCACAAGTGCATTCGCGAGTGCCCGGTCAAGGCAATCCGTGTAGAGGACGGCTATGCGCGCGTAGTGCCTGAGCTTTGTATCATGTGCGGTAACTGTGTATTGGCGTGCCCCAGCAACGCAAAGCGAGTACGCGACGATTTGCCCGACGCCAAGGCTCTGTTGAAGAGCGGACGCAAGGTAGTCGCCTCGCTTGCTCCTTCATTTGTAGCGCAGTATTCCGGTGTGCGCCCGGCACAACTGATTCACGCGCTGAAGAAGTTGGGCTTCTATGCCACATCAGAAACTGCGCTCGGCGCCCAACAGGTATCGGCCAGCATCTCTAAGCTGATGCGCAGCGAGCCGAAACAGATATGGATCTCTTCAGCCTGCCCTGTAGTCGTGGACTTCATCGGCAAGTATCATCCGGAGTGTCAGCCCCATATCTTCGGCGTTCTTTCGCCCCTGCTGACGCATTGCAAGATGCTGCGCGCGCATTATGGCGAAGACATCGCAATCGTTTTCATCGGACCTTGCATCGCCAAGAAGACTGAGGCCGAACAGCATCCCGAACTTCTCGATGCGGTGCTGACCTTCGAAGATCTTGATCATTGGCTGACAGAAGAGAGTATCTCTCTGGCGGAGATCGTTGAGACGGCGGAGGATCGCTTCCGGCCCGGCGAGGCTGAAGAAGGTGCACTTTATCCCATTGATGGCGGAATGGTTCCCGACGTAGCCGGCAACCGCCAAGTTAATAGTTCGCACTTCATGGCATTCTCGGGACTTGCGAATGTCGAGCAGGCTTTGAAAGGCATCGGAGAGTGGAAGCCCGAGCACAATATCTTTTTTGAATTGACGGCATGCGCAGGATCTTGCGTGAACGGGCCGAAGGCGGCGCGCAACACATCCGTGGCTCGCCGCCGATACGATATTCTTCATTACGCAAAGCCGGCCGCGGAAGTCCCTCGCAAGCTATCGTTGGGAATCGATAGCCACTACTCTGCCTCCCCGGTGGCTCGCAACGAATACAGCGAACAGCAATTGCAGGAAGCGCTGCGCACCGTGGGAAAGTACTCGGCCGACGATGAACTGAACTGCGGAGGTTGCGGATATGACTCCTGCCGCGACTTCGCCCATGCTTTGATAGCTCGCAACGCCGAGCGCATGATGTGTGCCACCTATACGCGCAAGCTGGCGCAGAAGAAAGCGAATGCACTTCTGAAGAAAATGCCTTCCGCAGTGGTGATCGTCGATGAGAATCTGAAGATCATTGAATGCAATCTGAATTTTGCGCATCTCTTCGCCGCCGATGTCGAGCAGTCGAAAGACCTTGAAGGCAGCGCCCTGGACGCCGTGATTCCCTTCTCTTATCTGTTCCGGCGCGTACTCGACTCGGACGAAGATATCGTGGGTCACGACATCCGATACCAGCGGAGCATCCTGAACACGAGCATATTTACCATCGAGCCTCACTCGGTCATGTGCGGAATCTTCCAGGACATCACCAAGCCGATCTTCCAGAAAGAGCAGATCATCGGACGTGCCCGCGAGGTCATCCAGAAGAACCTGAAGACAGTGCAGCAGATTGCCTTTCTTCTGGGTGAAAACGCCGCCGACTCAGAGATCATTCTCAACTCCATCGTGCGCTCGTTCAGCCCCGAAGAGGTCGACGGCAACGAGGCTGGTGGCCAGCAGTGACCGGCGCCGACAGCTTTATCGAAGTCGATTCATACCAGCGGGCCAAACACGGACAGTTAATTTCCGGTGATGTCTTTCTCTCGCGAAAAGTGGAACCGGAAGGCCGCATGATCTCGGTCCTATCCGACGGCCTGGGCAGCGGCGTAAAGGCAAGCGTACTGGCTTCCATGACTGCAACCATGGCGTTGAAGTTCACGGCCAGCGCGATGGACATTCACGATTCAGCAGAAATCATCATGGACACTTTGCCTATCTGTAGCGTGCGGAAGATCAGCTATTCGACGTTTACCGTCGTCGATATGGCAAGCACTGGCGAGACTCGCATCATCGAGCACGGCAATCCATCCTTCCTGCTGATCCGACCCAACGGAGAGTTGAGCGTTCAGAAAACCGAGGTGCGTCCCAAGCGCTGGGAAGATCGTGTAATCAGCTTCTCCAAATTTGACGTGCAGCGCGAGGATCGCATCATCTTCTTTTCCGATGGCATCACGCAGGCCGGCATGGGCGAGTACCGCACGCCCCTCGGGTGGGGTTTGGAGAGTGTCGACAGATTTGTCCGCGAAAGGATTGACCGGTATCCTTATATCTCGGCCCGCGAGTTGTCGCGCATATTAGTGGCAAAAGCGGAAGAGGTCGATGGACTGAGCGCAAAGGACGACATCACGTGCGGCGTGGTCTACTTCCGCAGCCCTCGTCAATTGTTGGTGATGACCGGTGCCCCATTCAACCGCGCTCACGACCAGGATCTCGCAAAGATGGCCGAGCGCACCCCAGGTCGCAAAGTTATCTGCGGTGGAACGACCGCCAACATCATCTCGCGGATGCTCAATCGTGCGATTCAGATTGACATGCGGCAGCAATTGCATTCGAAGGTCCCACCCTCTGCCAGGATGGATGGCTTCGATCTGGTGACGGAAGGCACGCTCACTCTCGGCGAAGTGCTACGGCTTCTGGAGGAAGGGTTTGCTCCGGAAGAGATGAGATCCAATGCGGCCGTGCGGCTTGCGACCATGCTGCTCGACAGCGATATCGTGAAGTTCGCTGTCGGCACCAGAATCAATGAAGCGCACCAGGATCCGAATATCCCGGTCGAACTCGACCTCCGCCGCAATATCGTCAAGCGCATCGCGCGATTACTCGAGACCAAACATATGAAACGGGTTCTGATTCAGTACCTCTGAGAGGAACTCCCTCCAGGGCAAACTTGCGTCGATCAGATGCTGAGCTGACTCTCATGCTGGGGCATCGTCCAGCCTTTTTGACGCAGATCAACCTTATCGTGGGCTAGCTCATAGGCCTGCTCATATTTTGCAAGGGATTGTTCAAACTCTTCTCTGATCGCGCTGTCCGGCTGGAGTGCCACTGCCTTCTTCTCCGTCATGATTGCATTCAGGTAATCCCGATTGACGTAGTAAGCCTCAGCCAAGGTATCCAAATCATCTGCATTGTTTGCTCCATTGAGTGCCACGGCGCGCAGAGCGCACTCCAGGGCTTTTGCGGGATTTCGAAGGGTTCTATCAGCAGCCGTTGCATACAGCCAGGCAAGATTGTTCAGTGCACTGTCATAATCCGGATTGAGCCGGACCGCTTGTTTATAGTCTCTGATCGCGCGGTGAAGATCGCCATTGCTTTCGTGGGCATTTCCCCGGCCGTTGAAGGCTCGTGCGTGATCCGGGTCCAGCCGCAATGCCTGGTCGAAGTCCTGGATTGCCAAGTCATACAGGTCCTTAAGCCGATACGCCTCACCCCGGTTCCGCAGGGCCTCTGCATAGTTCGGATTCAACTTGAGCGCTTGATCAAAATCTCGAATAGCACGATCGAGTTCGCCCCTGAGTCCAAGAGCAAGTCCTCTATTATTGAATGCTCGGGATAGGTTGTTGTTAGGCTCCTCCCCTGACTGAATGAGTGAGGTGCAGCCTTCGATGCAGCGGTCAGGATCATCATCCTGGCATCGCCTCGCGTTCTCGTTTCGTTCCTTATCAGCCAGAAGAGCTGCATGGAGAGAATTCTTCATTCGAAGAAGCGCGCTATCGGCTTCACGCTTCATCATGGCGCAACAGTCATGTAACACTCGCAACCATCTTAACTGGCCCATTGGCAATACTCCTGGAAATTCATTCGATTCTGTTTTACAAACTGTTTGCCGATCAGTCATTCAATTTCGTCGATCGTTGCCGTCTGGCTCGTGTCGGGGGTTGCGTGCCGGCGCTTCCCACTCCGAGTGCTTGGATGGGTTTGACCAGAAGGATTCCTCGGCCGTATCCATGCTGCATTAATGACTGAGGGAGACGGCCGCGGCAAGGGTTATCTTGCGAAAGCATTCTCTCGATGGAAAGGCGGGTAGGCACGCATCTTCAAAAGCCTGCATCCAGTGCTTGGCAGCAGTCATTACACAGTGTTCACCGTGGACCTCGGTCACAGCGGACAGAAACGCCGACAGTTCCTTCTCCGCTTCCATGAACAGTCTGGCGTTAGGAGGGCAAGGAATCGTTCTCGGTGGGACATATTCCTCCACAATCATCATTCTGGTGATCCTCCAATCTTCTAACACTTCAACATTGTGAATTCCGAAGCCCCGGCGTTTCAATCGTTACTTCGCGCCACCAGTCTTCATTCGCCCGATTTCGTCAATTGCCAGGTGTGGAATATACAACCGTATACCGGTTGGCAGTGCAATGACGACGATCGCTTGGGTGTTTCTGAATCAAAAGTAAGGGAGGCGAAACTGCGTTGAAATCAGCGAATTCTGGACTTTATGTAAGTCTTTGCGTTTAAGACTGTAGGGCAATTCCTACAATGACTGATGGATCTATTCGACGGGTTCTTCGCTCCTGGCGACCGGTCTCTCTTCGTTTCCGCGTTGCGCACGCCAGAGACGAAGTCATTGACGAAGGCAGACCTTAATTTGCTTGATGCTGTCCTGCCTGAGAAAGGCCACGCCGGTGGATGCAATCACGCGACCATCATCGACTCTTTGCACCAGCGCCCAGGCGCGAATCTATTGCCACGCCCCCAGGATGCGGCGAAGAAGAATCAATTCGCCTAAATGGTAGGAAGCATGATCGGCGGCGACCAATGCCTCTCTCAGAATGGTTTGCCCATCGCCGTGCGGAATTCTGGCGAAGAGGTCAGTCGACTCATCGCTGACCAAGTCGCACAGGGCCTGAAGATCTTTGCGAAAGGCTTCGGCGCTCTTGTCCCAGGCCTCGGCATCCGGGGGCGCCTGCGCGGACGGCCAATAGCCGACCGGGAATTCGGGCGATTGGTGGCCTGGATTTCGCGAGAACTCGAGAATGTCCCATTGTGCGATGCGCATGTGTTCCAACACTTCCCAGGGAGAATGCCCGGTGTGTTCAGGTCTCTTGCCGTGCAGGGTCGCTGGAAAATTCCCGATCGCTGTGTCAAAGTCGGCGTGAGTGTCGCCGCCCTTGAGTAGTTTGACCACATGTTGCCGCAGTTGCAGGTCGGTTTGCATGACGGTTATCCTCCTCTTATCGAGTGACCAAGGCTTGAATAAACCCGCGAGCGAGCGAGGTCGCGTATTCACCGCTTGCCATCCAAACTGTCGATAGGGCACGCGAGCCGATGCTCAAAGCGTACTCTCGATGGCAGCAAGATTATCATCGCTCAACCCCTCTGCCACGAGCAACCCTCGCCTGATGCCAGGCTTCAATCTATGCAGGCTCGACTTCCGCAGAGCGTAACATCGAGAATCGTTCAACCGTGATTTGAAGACCCCATCAACGCAACTGAGATTGGGAGAGTGATCATGCAGACACCGCCCGTGGCAATCGCTCTTTCCTGTGTTTCCCCGGACCTCCATACTAATGCAGATATGTTGAGCTTGACGAATACTTCTCCGGGCTACTGGATAGAGATTGGAATGAAGAAATCGTGTTGTTATTCAAGGTACCGCGAAGGAACCTATAAAAGAGCGAAAGATGAAAGATGTTGGTGAACAAGCCATCCGTCGGGTATCGTATGTTAGAGCGTCAGAACAGATGGCTTACCCGGCGCGGCCTTTTCGCTTAGCGCCGCCAAGAGCGATCTATTTGCCTGACTCATTCAGGGAGGAACCATGGGAGTATCGGAGATTCTGGCATCGATCGATCACGAGATTGGCCAACTGCAGCAGGCACGCGCATTGCTGAGCGGCAGCGCTGTGCCGGTAGCGAAGAAGAAAGTCGGCAGACCCAGAAAGGTCGCCGCGGCAGTTATACCGGCCGCCTTCAAACCCGCAAAAAAGAAGAAAAGAAAGCTCTCTCCGGAAGGCCGGAAGCGAATCGCCGATGCTGTGAAGAAGCGTTGGGCGGCTCAGAAAGCAAAAACGGCTTCACCTAAGAAAGCTGTCGCAGCGCCAAAGAAAGCCGCAGTGGCAGCGCCTGCCGCGAAGACCGCGAAGAAGAAAAGGAGTCTCAGCCCCGAGGGCCGAAAGCGCATCGCCGAGGCCGTCAAGAAGCGCTGGGAGACACAAAAGGCCGCGGCGGCGAGCTAGTCCTGCATTCCTCCGTACAGAGATGGGCTGGCGCCGGTTACCCACCCGCGTCAGCTCAATTGATTTCTTTTGCCTCTCCCTCCGGCCAGAGTGGCGGCTGAACAGCGCGGGTTCGCTCATGCCTTAGGTCGGCAACGATACGTGACCAATAAACGATGCTGCGGTTGGCGCGCGCCAGGCGCCGTTGCGCCTCCTCCAGCTTTCGTTCGGCATAGCGCATGCGTTGGCGCCGGGCTTTGTCCAATGGTCGAAGCTCTGTCATGCAATACCTTTCATTAACGATCCAGAGTAATATGCGCAGGTGCTTTTGCAAAATTCTTCATTGCTTAGGCGAGCGGAGGCTCACTCGTCCGCGGTTCGCAAAGCTGAGTCATGCTGCTCAAGGCATCCTCGATTTCAGCTTGATCATTGGCCCATCCACGGCGAATCTGCCGTTTCCGTGATGGTGGATTGTCTTGGGATTTTTGCGCGACGGATCGCACCACGCCTTGACGACCTCGAGGATGAAGAGGTTGAACCTGTTGACGAGATGCGTATCGACCACCCGGCATTCGAGATTGGCGAAGCACTCGGCCACCAAAGGCGGTGCTACGCGGGCCGCCAGCGCGGGCGTCAGGCGAAACTTCTTGAACTTATCTACATCCCGTCCAGAACAGTTACCGACTCCGACGATCTTGGGCGCCAACTCCACCGCTGGGACCCCGATCACGCACTCTTTGGTAGCCCGCAATGCGACAAAGCTGTGATTCGCATTGCTGACGACACAAGCAATCAAGGGCGGTTGAAACTCGACCATCGTGAGCCAGGAGATGGTCATCACGTTGGCGCGGCCCTTGTGCGAGGTGGTCAGCAGAACCACCGGACCGGGTTCGAGTAACTGATAGACCTTCGAGAGAGTTAGATCCTTCATTGCCGCACGGTCTCCCAGTATTTTGACTGGGCGGATTTGAAAACGGCATCGATAACGGCCATATTCTTGATGGCGTCCTCGACCGGAACGGGTACTTCAGTATCTTCCAGCACGGCCTTGGAAAAGGCATCGCCCTGCAACGTGTATTGATCGCAGACCGGAAAAACCTCCGTAGCCATGCCGCCGCCGAAGAGGTCGCCGCTTGCGTCAATGAAGATGCGCGTGGGACGGTCTGGTGGCGCGTTGAAGGGGATCTCGATCTCGATGCGGCCACGAGTGCCGAGAAAGTGAATGCGCTGGTAAGGGACTAACTGAGTGCTGCATGTGAAGATGGCGTGGCCGCCGGGGAAGTCCAGAATCGCCGATGTGAGGCGGTCGGTGCACATCTCGAGGTCGCGGTCGATGAGCGCGACGACGCGCGTGGGCTCTTGGGCGAAGGCGTAGCGCGAGGCATGGATGAGATAGCATCCGATGTCCATTAGCGCGCCCCCGCCGCTCCCGGCCTGGTTGCGGATGTTAGACGGGTCGATGTTGAAGTAGCTGAAGAAGCCGGTAATCGAGCGCACTTTTCCGATGCGCCCTTCATCGAGCAGTTCGCGGAGGCGAAGCCATTGGGGATGGCAGTTGACCATGAAGGCTTCGCCGATTTTGACTCCGGCGCGTGCGCGAACGGCGAGCAGAGCTTCTGCCTCCGCGGCGGTGAGGCTCAAGGGCTTTTCGCAGAGCACATGCTTGCCGGCTTCGGCTGCCTTGATCGTCCAGGGAATGTGAAGCTGATTGGGGAGCGGATTGTAAATGGCGTCGATGTTGGGGTCGGCGAGGAGTTCCTCATAAGAGCCGTAGGCCTTGGGAATGTCGAGAGCCGCGGCCGCCTCCCGGGCTCTGGCAAGATCGCGGGATGCGATGGACACGACGCTGGTGTGTTGCCCCTGCTGCATGGCCGGGATGACCTTATTGAGGGCGATGTTGGCGGTGCTGAGAACTCCCCAGCGCAGTTTGTTGTTCATAATGGCAATGATAATGGCCGAACGCGACAGAAGTGCTGGTGAGGCATTGTGCAGTGTTCAAATAGGCGACAAACCGCACGTCTTCTAGAAGATTTTCCATAATTGCCGATGATAAGTGAGCGACGGAGCATAAACTGAGACTGTTTAGCGGGGATGGCTCCTCTAAGGACGGCCCCTTGTAGCAAGCAAGTTTGGAAGGGGAACGATTAACAGTAGCTTGCAAACTCGAAAGATCACGTGCTTCCCTCGAGCCGCTTCCTGGGTTCCGGTCTCTTGTGTTCTTTTTCTCTTTTGTTGGCCAGCGCAGGCTGCCCAGCAAAGCGCGCCTCCGCCGGCGCCCCTCCGAGTTCTGCATTCCATCCCCGCAGTTTACGCCCTTTCCAAAGACCAGGCGCTTCTGGGATATCCGGTTGATTTCGAAGCCGTTGTCACCTACAGCGATGCGGAATGGGGAACGCTGTTCGTCCAGGACAAATTAGGGCACACCTACATCAATATGGGTATTCACAAGACGAATCTTCCTCTGGGCTCGCGTGTCCGTGTGACAGGGGTAACAGATTTCTCCGGCTATTCGATCTCCATAGCTAAGCCGAAAGTGCAGCTCCTGAGCACCGGACCTGAGGTCAAGCCGATTCCCAAAACCGTCGAGGAGTTGAATACGGGTGTTTACGACAGCCAGTTGGTTGTCGCCGAGGGGGTTTTACGCCCTTGCATCGAGCAACTCGACCGCGCCTGTTTCCGGCTTTTGCAGGGTGAGACGGAATTTGAATTGCGTCTACTTGAGCGACATTCTACGGCCACGGACAGCCTGGTGGGTGCAACGGTTCGAGCCAGGGGCGTCTGCGCCGCAATGATCGATAAAGATAACAAGCGCATTGGATCAACGATACTGCTCGAGAGCACGAAGCAGATCGAAGTGGAGATGCCTCGGCTGGCGGAGAACTCCCCGCCTGTGACGGTGCAGAGTCTGCGTCCGGAGGATGCGGACCTGACCATGATTCGCGAGACGCATTTGCGCGGCCGGGTCAACTGGGCCTCGCTCCATCTCTTTGCCCTTCAGGATGAGACTGGAACTATCTTCGTCGGCACCGTGGCGCCTGTGCTGGTACACCTGGGCGACCCGGTCGACGTCATCGGATTTCCTTCCCACGGGCGCTTCGGATTGGAACTTGCGGATTCCTCCGTTCACGTGACCACGGACTACCCTGTCCCGGTGAACTTTGCCCCGTTGAACACCACTGTAGAGGCGATTCTGAAGAACTCCCTCAACGGCAAGCGCGTTCATCTGAAGGCGCGCCTGGACAGTCAGGTTGGGGATCCATCGCAGATTGCCTTTCACTTCACGGATCAGGGCCACCCCTTCTCCGCGCTGTTGCTGCAGAGTGAAGACTCCCGCAAGGTCGACGCGTTTCCCAAGGGATCGACACTGGAGTTGCTGGGTGTCGAAGTTCTCGAAGACAATGGCAAAAATGCCCCCCCCTCCGTGTTGGTTCTGATTGAATCCCCGGATGATCTCACGCTACGTCCGGCGGATAACTGGCTCACCTGGCAACGCGTGCTGGCCATTCTAGGGTTCACGGCACTGTGCCTTCTGGTTCCCCTTACCTGGGTGAAGCAGTTGAAGAGAACTGTAAGCAAACAGATAGCCATCAACAACGAGCAGATGGAGAAGGAGCTTCGGCTGGCCACCAAGTATCAACGCCTCTTTGAGCGCAATCTGGCCGCGCTCTATTCCCTGCGTCCCGACGGCGTGATCACCGAATGTAATGATGCCTTCCTTAAATTGCTCGGCCTCGATAGTAAGGAACAACTTCAGAATCGCTCCTACTGGGAGTTCGAGATCGAATCGGAGCACCTGGAGGAGATCAAAAGCGCTCAACAGATCGAAATGTTGAGCAATTGCCAGGCCACGCTCCGCCGCGACGATGGATCAGTCGTCTATCTGCTCAAGAATGTCTCCCCAGTAGAGACTTCAGAAGGCATCGCCTATGAGACCATCGCCATCGATGTCACCCAAATGCGCTGTCACCAGATCGAGTTGCAGCGCTCCAGAGACACCGCCGTGGAGAATTCGCTGATCGATCTCCTCACCGAGCTTCCCAATCGCCGCATGTTGATGGAAAGCCTGCCGGCGATCATCGAGAGTGCGAAGCAAGGAAGGAACTCAGTTGCTTTGCTCTATATCGATCTGGATGGTTTCAAACCGGTGAATGACAGTTTGGGCCATGCCGCAGGCGATGATGTCCTTGTTCACATCGCCGATACCATGCGCTCCCTGGTGCGCAAGGGCGATTCGCTGGCCCGCTTGGGCGGCGATGAATTCATGCTCATCTTGTCTGACCTGGGCACGAGCGAAGACGCCGTAAGAGTCGCCGAAGGGCTTTTGCACGCCATCGACAGCCCTATCATTCTTCTCGGTCAGAAGGTGCATGTGAGCGCCAGCATCGGCATCAGCATCTTTCCCGCCGACGCCGATCAAATGGAAGAGTTGATCGAGCGGGCCGATATGGCAATGTATGCCGCCAAGCGCCTGGGTGGAAACCAATTTGTATTCTATTCCGATAAGATCGTGCAGACCGCTCGAGAGGAACAGAAGGTCCCCGTTCAATCCTGAAGTGTGAGGGCAAAATCCCGCTCTGGTCGAATCTCAGCATTCCGGAAACTGCTCCAGAATCTACCGCTGGAGTAATGAGGGCCTTTCACAGGGGAAAGCAATCAAGAATCACTGCGGAAGGACTTCGATTCCGGTTACGGTTGCATAGCCCTCCACTGGAACGAAACTCAGCAACAGCTTTCCCTGCGCATTCGGCGCGAGGCTCGCGAATTTGCGAATGACTACATCCGTCTGGCGCGCCTCCAGGGGAAGGTTGAAGTTTTTCAGAAGCGCGTTTTCGTTACAGTAAACATCGAAGACGTGAGCAACTGCGGCCCTGGTCTCTTCGGATGGCGATGAGGCCTGATCCCAGTCACCGTGGCGCACCGCGAAATGAAGCGTCACAGAATACTTGCCCGGCGAGACTGGAATCGCATAGGAGAAGTTACCCCAACGCTCGGTTTCATAAAGCTCCGGATCGTCAGTCCCATTTACCGGAGTAGCATAGGTGGCCAATTGGCCTCCCTGGAAATAATTATCCGGACTCCACCAGTGGCTGTCGTTGGAGTAATAGGGCGATTGCCGGGCCAGCAGTCGCACGGGCCGGATGTGACCCTCAAAGCCGGGGAGAATCTCGATGGCCGAGAGAGTCGCTTGCTTGCCTTCTTCGCCGGAAAAATCCAGATGCAGCAGGCCGTCCTTGGCCGGTTGAATCCCGGTGAAGACCTTGATATCAGCGGTCTGGCTGGCTCCGGCATCGGCAACGATATCAAAGCGGCTCAGCAGCGTTCGGCCGTTGGCGCGCACAGTCATGATGCGGCTGCCTTCGCCACCCGCACCGGCGGACTCCGGATCAAAGACCGTTTCGGCAAAGTGCAGGCGCAACTCGTAGATGCCTTTTTTGAGAGGAATGCTATAGCTGAATTGCCCCTCGCGGCTGGTGCGGTAAAAATCGGGATCCTGGGTGCGACCGATGTGCTGCACAGAGCTTTTCACGGCTGTGCCGCCACTGAACCAGGCATCGGCATTCCACAACTTTCCGGCATGATCGACAAAGCTGCGAGTTGAGCCGGCCAGGATGCGAATCTCTTCGCCCGTGGGCGGGCCAAGCTTTGACTCCGCGGGCGGGGCAGGGGATTGATTCGATTCAGACACTTGTGGGCTCGGGTGATTCTGCCGCAGGACGAGCAAGGCGCCTCCGAATCCGAAAAGCAGAAATGCGAGAGCCGCGCCAATCCACCACCCCAGGCGGCCGGAGAGGCGAAGCCATCCTTCCGCACCCTTGGGCGCAGCGTCATCGAGGGTATCAGCGGCAGCAGTCTGATCTCCTCCCTGCCGCGAAGCAACAGATTTGAACTCGGGAACGTATTGTCCCAGAGGAATGGAGATCTGAACCCGATGCGAGGCTCCGTCCCCGGCATAGTACGCAGCCAGACGCTTGCGCAGGCGGTTTGCCTCGACCCGCACGATCGAGTCAGAGTCCTGATCGAAGGAGGGGCCCCGATGGAAGACTTCGACGCCCACGGAGTACTCCTTGATCTGATAGGCCTCACCGGCAAAGAGCTTTTCGCACAGATAAGACAGCAGATTGGCGAGCGTGGGCGCTCGGGTGAACTGCTCGGAACGAAGCACTGCCTCGAGTTCCGCTCTCTGTGCCACCAGGTCGATCGTTTCTGGGCTCTCAATCGCCATCGCTACCATCCCCGGACTGATTGTAATGCTATCGATCCTTTGCGGTTTGGCTAGTGCTTAACGGTGTAGGAAGCGGAAGAAACCGGCGTGTAGCGCGTGTAACCCCCCCGGCACGTCGCTGGTACACCGTTTTTACCTCAGCCCGCGCACCACCCTCAAGTAATAGCAGGAGTGAGAGTTCCGGCGCCACAGATCAAGATTTAACCCCCGCGGAACGTTCAGGTAGCAGGTATAGCGTTGCGGGCAGGCCGCGCCCGATCTTTACTTGAGTCAATGCAGGGAACAGATCGCGGAAGCCGGTCAGGCGTCCGGCGAAATGCCCAAATGCAGGAGAGGTGACCCATGAAAAGACTGGTGATGGTGTTCGTAGCAACGTGTCTGGTGATGCTGGCGGCTCCATACGGAAGGACAGAGTCCATTCCGGGCGCAGCCAACGGGGATAAACTTGAAGCCGCCAGGGTGGCAGAGGAGAAAGGCGATCTGGCGCGCCTTCACAAAGACAATCTAAAGGCGGTCGCTTGCTATTCGGCGGCTCTTCGCATCTCACGGCAAAATGCGGTGCTCTATAACAAGCTGGGTGTTGTGGAACTCAAGCTGAACGAGAGAGGGGCGGCGCGCAAACAATTTGCACAGGCGGTCAAGTACGATCCCCGGCTTGTTCCCGCGCTGAACAACCTCGGAGCGGTGGCCCTGCTGGATAAGAGGTACAAGGTTGCGGCCGACTACTTCAAGCAGGCGCTGGCGCTGGACGAGTCGGTTGCCTCGACCCACCTCAATCTCGCTGAGGCCTGGATGGGCTTGAGCGAGGTGGACCGCGCCATGACCGAATATGCCCGTGCCTTGGAGCTTGACGCCGATGTCCTGAGCGATAGCGAGGGGGGAACGGTCGCCCAGATCATGACGCCGCAGCAGCACGCCCACGTTCTCTATATGATTGCCAAGTCGTACATGAAGCGTGGCAACGTCGACGGAGCGCTGGATTATCTGGGCCGGGCCAAACTGAGCAACTATCACAATCTGGTCGCGGTTTATTCCGATGCGGACTTTGCCCCGCTATGGAATGATCCCCGACTGGCGAAGATCGTCTCGCGGTAGGCAAACCTGCTGGTCTGCGAGATGCCGCGCGTCGCCGTGGGAAGGACGGCGACGCGCGGCTTTGCCTTTTGGTAGTCAGACTCAGAGGATTCGAAAAGAGCCATTGCCGAATACCCTACAATAGATGCACAGTTCATTGCATTTTGCCGCGTTTCATCGTCAGCCAGCGCGCCATGCAAAGTGACATAAAGGGCCTTCATGCAAACTCTCCGCTCTCTCTGTTTTTCCTTGTTTTTCTTAGTCCCCGGATTAGTCTGCGCACAACCTTCTGGAGGGCCTTACGGTCCGATCGACCAGCGCTATGAGCTTCCCAAGACGGGAAAGGTCTATTTCGTCGCTCCGGACGGCAAAGCCGATGCGCCCGGCACTGAACTTGCCCATCCCACCGCCATCGAGGCTGCCATGGAGCGAGTAGTCACAGGCGACGCCATCATTCTGCGCGGCGGAGTCTACAGAATTGGCGGCCTGGTGCTCAATCAGGGCATCACGATCCAGCCCTTCGAAGAGGAGCATCCAGTTCTCAAGGGCACTGAGATCGCGACGCAATGGGAGACCTTGCCCAACAACGTCTGGAGGACTCGCTGGTCCCATCTCTTCCCTGCGGAGCCTTTGCCCTGGTGGAACCGCAGCCATGAGGGCATGAAGACACCCCTGCACCGCTTCAACAACGATATGGTTTTCGTGGATGGCGAGATTCTGAGCTCAAAGGGTTGGGAAGGAGAACTCGATCCGCATTCCTTCTACATCGATTACAAGAACGGGTTCGTCTACATCGGCGCCGACCCTGCGCACCATCAAGTAGAGATCACCGCCTACGACAGCGCCATGGTTCGCACCGCCGGACCCGCGCACGGCAAGACCTCGGACGGCAAGGGGCCGGTGATTCGCGGCATCACTTTCACCGAGTATGCCTACCGCGCGCTGGAGATCGAGGGCAAGCGGCATTTCACTGCCAACGAGGAGCCTACCAACGAGCCCGTCGGCATCTCCGACACGGCGAGCTATGGCAAAGAGGTGCGCAATACGCTCATCGAGAATGTGACCATCACCTATTGCAGTCATGTGGCTGGCTACTTCCGCGGCGACGGATTGATTATTCGCAACTCGCTCGTTAGCGATACCAGCACGGAAGGTATTTACGTCATCGGTTCGTCGGATGTGCTGCTGGAGAGGAATATCATCCGCCGGAACAACATCAAGCAACTCACCGGCTACTTCCCCTCCGCGGTGAAGATCTTCAACCAGACCCATCGGGTCACTTTCCGCGACAACCTGATCCAGGAGCAGCCTAACTCCAACGGCGTCTGGTTTGACGTGGGCAACCGAGACGCCATAATCGTCGACAACCATGTAGAGGGCGCAATCAACGGCATCATGATCGAGATCTCGCGCGGGGCCACCGTCGCCGGCAATGTTGTCGAGAACTCCTATCGCGGACTTTATGTGCTGAATTCGGCGGACGTGCACTCCTATAACAACACCTTCGTCAATGCGCGGGTGGATTTCGAAAGAAATGAGCGCGTGGCCGCGGGCGACACATTCGACTGGCATGCCACGACCGGGCCAGGCCTGGATCAACGTGAGGGCCATATCTTTGTCCATAACCTGATGGCGGATACGGACTCCCATCCCGATCCGCTGCTCGAAATCTTGCAGTGGCCGCCCGCGCTCTGCGGCAAGCTGGTGCATCCGGAGGCAACGGAGGTCGATGGAAACGTCTATATTCGAGCGGCGTCAGCCACCGGTGCATCCGCGCCGCTGATCCTCTACGCTCCGTCGGATGCGGACAAATGCACCTCGCGGCTTGCATCGCTTGAGGCCTTCCGCAAACTCGAGCCAGCTTTTGAAAAGAACGGCGTCGAGATCGATCGTTCTCCTCGCTCGGTTTTGCAAGGTCCCGATGCGGGAAGATTCGAGTTGCTGCGCGCGCTCCCCGATGCGCCGGCCATCAACTTCCTTCCTGCCGAGGTTCGCTCGCTGCTGGGTTGGACCGAAGCTGAAGCAAAGACCCCTGGCGCGTACCCACTCCGCTGAGAACTGGCCTGATTTGCATCATGATGGATAGCGGGAACGGGAAGCAAGGTTGAAGTATTGATTCTAATGGTCGGGGCGGAGGGATTCGAACCCTCGTTCCCGGATGGCCACTATGCCGTTTTCTTTGTTGGATTTAAAGGCGAGACATCGCCGCATCAGGAACTTGCCAGAATTCACTGGCGCGCCCCTCTTCCCTAGTTTTCTCACCACGGGACGACATTCCGCAATGAATCGGTATCACTGGTATCCCCCCTTCTTCAGGAGCTGAATCCCAAGACGAATTGATACCCCTGTCCCGGGGGCCATTGCCATGACTTTTGCAGTGGTCTTCAACTCGCGTGATACTCGCCGAATTTGCGATCGGCCTTCAAATCAAACTGATGAAAGATACGCCTGACGCTGTTTGCCTCCGAACAGATTGGGCTCATGTTCTGATGGCTGACGCTTTCATTCCAGCTACCCAATTCTTGCGCGCTCTTGCCTCAAGCCGCTACAGGAAAAACTGGGCATTGAGCCAACTAGTTGGCGTAACGAAACAACGACACCTCCCAAAGCGAGATTTACCGTTCAGACCCGTGCCCACGGCCTTCCACAATCAACAAACAGGAACCGTCGAATCTCTTTCGCGTGGACAACTCTTTGACTATTGCATCCCCCCAGGTGACGACCCTGCAATAAGTTGAGCGGAGACCCCACACGGTGAGCTGTTTGGTTGTGTTTCTGACTGTTTTGCTTACTTGGCTGTAAGCAAAACAGCCTTGCCTTTGGCTTTCGAGGAGCGGACGAAGTAAATAGCTCCGTAGACGCCCCAAGCGGCGGAGATGCCCAGTGCCAGCAGAGGTTCCTTGAATGTTCCCAAGCCGAAGACCGGACTAATCAAATAGAAGGCCATGCAGACAATGTTGGCAAGGAGCCCGAAGCCAGGGATGAGCAGGTGGCGGACCACGCTGTAGTCATGGCGCCTGTGGTAGGCAATGATACACAGCAAGCAGCTCAGTGCATACAGAATAAAAGTGCCAAAGTTGGAGGTAAGCGTGATGGTCAGCAAAGAGTTCGGCAGCGCCGCTAACTGGTCGTGCGAGAGGTAGCCGAAGTTTGAAAAGATGCCATGCGGCAGCGCGGCAATGGCCGCGTCAGAGGGTGCGCTTGCGTCGCCGAAGACTAGAACAACGGCGATAACACCGATCACAGCCGAGATAATGGCCAGGGTCCAAATAGCTTTGCGGGGGCTGAGCGATCCGGCATGCAAAATGCCGAAGTGCTCGGGTGCCTCGTCGTCTTTGCCCATCGCATAGGTGACACGAGCGCCGGTGTTCATGCAGCTAAGCGTGGTGCCGATCAGCGCAAGAAAGACAGTGAGGGCCTCTGCCAGCATGAAGTACTTGCCGTGGCCCTGGCCCAGCAACCCATCGCCGACCATGATCATCATGTCGCCGATGGGCGCCGCCGAAGTGACGGCGCTTTGCATGGTATAGCCGGAGTTGAGAAAGTAGTTGGCTGCGAAATACTCGATCAGGTAGCACACCAGGCCCTGAATCAGCAGCGAAGAGATGACTGC
>Ga0181529_10002920_pt1 | contig 19947 bp, 12 predicted proteins | sample PEATcosm2014_Bin_36_FD_119763 | JGI IMG/M metagenome (GOLD analysis project Ga0181529, IMG submission 119763) | Peatland microbial communities from MTU Mesocosm Facility, Houghton, MI, USA - PEATcosm2014_Bin10_30_metaG | ecosystem: Environmental > Terrestrial > Soil > Wetlands > Peat | place... | reverse complement strand
GTTCAATACCGCATCCGGCAAACCGCGCGAATCGATTCTCTCCATGCCTAGTTAGACGGGAAATACCTATAGATGTTGCATATATTACGGGCCGGATCAGTAGTGTACTTCCAGGAGCTACTACCGGGAACAGCTCGGCAGTTACTGTAACTCCAGCCAACGGGTTTACCGGCAACGTGACCCTGACGGCGGCCATCACCTCCAGCCCCGCCGGAGCGCAGTACCTGCCCACCTTGAGCTTTGGTTCCGCTGCTACGGTGAGCATTACCGGCGCCAGCGCGGCCACGGCCACTCTTTACGTCACCACGACGCAGGCCACTGTCGGCACCGCGCTCGTGAACCCCGTGCACCACGGGCCGTTCTGGCAAAGAACAGGCGCGGTTCTGGCTTGTCTGTTGCTCTTCGGCATTCCTGCGCGCCGCCGCGCCAGGTGGTCAATCTTCGCAATGCTGGGATTTTTCTTGATCCTCACGGGCGGGATCGTTGCCTGTGGCGGCGGAGGCGGAGGTGGAGGCAGCACCGGGACTCCCAGCACTCCGGGAACCACGACGGGAACCTATACCGTGACCGTAACCTGCACTTCAGGCACGACGGCCCTGTCCACCGGCACGCTCACCGTAATTGTGCAGTAGGTGCAATCCAAGCGCCGCGGCGACGGGCGGGCAGACGCAGGGGAGTGCAAGACGCCCTTGCTTCCGCCCACCCATCCAAAAGGCAGGGGATTCGAGCCGTTCTTCCATGCGGATGGGAGAACGGTTCGAATCCCCGCTTGCACACAGGAGCCTGCCGAAGCCGGAAGGCCTCAGTTGCTCCCGCCAGAAGACGGCAGGAAGGCCCTTTTGGCTACGGCTCGATGGTGTAGGTGTAGTCTTCGATGATCAGGTTGGTCAGAACCCCGGCGGCAATCTTCTCCACCTCGGCGCGCGCCTGGTCGGCGGTAAGGCCGTCAGCAAGCGTGAGAGAGAAGTACTTGCCCTGCCGAACCGACGTGACCGAGGTGTAGCCGATCTTGCGCAGGGCGTTCTGGATGGTCTGGCCCTGGGGGTCCAGCACCGACGTCTTCAGAGTGACATAAACGTGTGCCTTCATTACGCTGATTATAGTAGTCTGGGCCTGTAGCCCGGCAATGGTCTCCGTTTTTGCCAGTTGGCCGACGCATTTCCCTCGGCCGGACGCCCTTCCCCAAACCCAAGGAGATGACCCGCACTATGATCAACTATCTTGAACTCCCCATCGGTGAACGCGCTCCGGAGGTCTTCCGAGCGGTCATCGAAATCCCCAAGGACAACACCAACAAGTTCGAGTACGACAAGCAGTTGCACGTCTTCAAGCTGGACCGGAACCTGCATTCCCCGGTGCACTATCCCGGCGACTACGGGTTCATCCCTTCCACCCTTTCCGACGACGGCGATCCCCTCGACGTGCTGGTCCTGGTGCCCAGCCCCAGCTTTGTGGGCTGCGTGCAGGAGGTCCGCCCCATCGGCCTGCTGGAGATGCTCGACCAGGGCGTGCTCGACGAAAAGGTCCTCGCCGTGGGCAAAAACAACCCCCGCTTCTCCAACGTCTGGAACTACACCGACATCTACCCCCACATGCTCAAGGAGATCACCCACTTCTTCGCCATCTACAAGGATCTGGAAGGCAAGCGGGTTGAGGTGAAGGGCTGGCACGACGCCAGCTACGCCCGCGATCGCGTCAACATCGCCGTCAAGCAGTTTGAGGAATACAAGCTGGCGGAAGCCGCAGCCGCAAAGTAGTTCCACTCCGCCGCGCCCACAAAAGACGCCGCGCTCCCTGGGGTACGCGGCGTCTTTTGTGGGTGCGCTCAGCATGGGCGCACGCTTGCCGGTGCAAGTTCTTCCAAACGGTAGCGGGCGTTCTCAAGGGCGCGCGGGCAAAAGCCTTCTGATCGTGAGTGAGGTCAACCTGCCGGGCCTCAGAAGGCAGAATGCCGGGTCTGCAGGCAAGGAAGGCAACCCGGAACCAAGCAAGAGTTGGCCCTACTCCTTGCGGTGGGCTTTGCCGCTGATCTGGTCCATGCGGATGCGAATCACCGCCGTCTTGGGCAGCATGCGGGCCACAAAGGCCTCGTTCTCTGCGCTCACCGTGCCGCAGTAGCGCTTGACCAGCAGTTGCAGTGCCTTGAACTTTTCGCCATCGTCGGCCACCAGGTCGGCAGGGCCAAAGACAATGACGCTCTGGTAGTAGGTGGAGAGCATGGAGGGATCCACGGTGGCGCCCTCGACGGCGCAGAAGCTGACCCGCGGTTCATGGGCGATGTTGTCCAGCTTGTGACCCTGGAGGGCGCTGTGGGCGTAGAGCACGCCATCGGACAACACGTGGTTCAGGGGCACGGCGTAGGGCTGACCGTCCGGGCCTATGCTGGCCAGAACGCCATGGTCCGCCAGCTCCAGAACCCGCAGCGCCTCTTCCTTATCGAGCGTCCGATCCTTCCTTTGGGCCACACGTAACGTTGTCATACACACCTCGCAATTGAGCTTCATTTTGCCAAAACATCGTCCCTGTGACCACAGTACCGCAGGCATCTATTGGTCGGAGCGTCCCGATCCGAAATACTCTGTTGGACCAAGTGATTTTGGAGTATTTTGCACCGCCACGTGGGGATTGCATCTGCGGCAGATGGCATTTCGGGCCGACGCTTACACCAGCGCAAAAGCACCTGCGGTGCGGCAGACACGCTTTGCGGCATTGCGTACAGCCACCTGCGGTGGGGCCAGCCAGCAGATGGGGTCGGAAGCCGCCTGAAGAACAAAAGCAAATCCTTCGACTCCCCCCCAGGCTCTGCCCCAAAGAGCCATAATCGCTCTTTGGGGACCCCAGAGAACGCCTGGGGCCCCGTTCGCAAGGATGACTGCGTGTGCTGATGCATGCTTCTGACTCAAGGCACGAGTCCCTAGTCCCTATTCCCTGCCTTACTTCGTCTTCAAATCCGCACCCACCAGCTTCACGATGCCTTCGCCTTCCGGCACCTTGACGGTCAGGTTGGTGGCCGTCACCTGGGCATAGCCGATCTTGAGCGGGGTTTTGGCCTGGATGTTCACGTTCTTGAGCACCACGTTCTTCACCACGGACTCCGGCAGGCCATAGATGGCTCCCGCGTTGGTGTCTCCTGTAGCAGTCACGTTCTCCAGGACAATGTCGTGGAAGACGGGCGTCAGCCGACCCACGGGGGCGGTCTCCACCGGGCCTTCAGGCGCAATCTTCGGATAGTACTCGCTGATGATGATGTCGTTCTTGACATCCTTCATGGTGATATCGCGGAAGACAAAGTTGCCAATGTCGGCGTTGCCGCGGTCGCGGTTGGCCTTGACGCGGATGCCGTTGTCGGTGCCCTCAAAGCTGATGCGCTCGGCAACCACGTTCTGCACCCCGCCGGAGATCTCCGAGCCGATGGACAGGCCGTGGCCGTGCTTGAAGACGCAGTCGCGGATAACGATGTTCTTGCTCGGGTCATCGGGGCCGGGCGAATTGATGGGGCCGCTCTTGATGGCAATGTCGTCGTCGCCTACGTCGGCAACGACATGCTCGATGACGATGTTGGAGCTGGAGAAGGGATCGATGGCATCGGTGTTGGGCGAGTGTTGCGGGGCCAGCACCCGAATGTTGCGGATCACAATGTCGGAAGAATAGAAGGGCACCAGCTGCCACATGGGCGAGTTCTGAATGGTGATGCCCTCAATGCGGATCTTCTTGCAATGGTCGAGGATGATCAGCTTGGGGCGGGGATGGTTGCCGAGGATGCCGGCGCCATGCACCTTGCGCGCTTCGTCCCACCAGCTCTGGCCATTGCCATCGATGGTGCCCTCGCCCTCCAGGGCGATGTTGGTGGCGTTCTCAGCGCCCACCAGCGGCTGCAAGTCCGGCGTGTGGAACTCCACCTTCTCGGGATAGTCGGCATGGTCGGGCGAGCCCAGCAGGGTGGCGTCCTTGTCCAGATGGAGCGTCACGTTGGACTTGATCATGATGGGAGCGCTGACATAGGTTCCGGCGGTAAACAGCACCGTGCCGCCGCCCTTGGCCGCGCATTCGTCGATGGCCTTCTGGATGGATGCGGTGTCCTTGGTTTTGCCATCGCCGGTGGCGCCATAGGTGCGCACATTGCAGGTGGTGGTTGCGTGAGCCAAGGCCGCCAAAGCGCATACCGCCACGCCAACACTAAGTCGTTTGATGAAGAATTCGATTCGGTTCATGGTTCTGCCTCTCAGATGGGCTGATGATCTTGCCCCATCATCATACGCTGCTGGAGGCCAGTGGTCCTACCACTGGCGCGTGCACTTTACGGGCTCCGGTAGCTACGAATTCCACACTTTGGTTCCGCGGGCCAAAGCGCGCGCAGATTAACTTTGGTAAGCAGAATGTCCTTTGCCGGGCAGGGGGCGGGGAGCCGCGAAATGGTGAAGATGAAGGTTTCACTTTGGGTGAGTTCATGTCAAACTGAATATAATCACCAACTCAGGGAAAGTTGGCGTTGGCGGTTGATCCCTGGCTTGGGGAGGTTGATCTACGGGGCTCAGGCAGCAAATATTGTCGCGGATCAGGACAGTTCCAGATTTTCGCCATTTTGCCGATATTGGGCAAGAGCAGTCTTTCCGTCCGCCCGCCCCGCGACACCGGTTCAAAACCGGCAAATTGGGTGTGCAGGCTGAGGGGACACAAGCCCGGATTTGAGCGGACGAGGCGAACGTCATGAATAAGATCATCTTGGCAGATTCACAGGCAATCTTCAGAGCTGGCACCGCAAAGGTGCTGGCCATGGACGAGGACCTGCGCATTATTGCCCAGTGTACTGACCTGGACCGTCTGTATCACGCGGTCTCCACCTTCCCTGGGTCGATTGTCCTGTTTGCCGCATCGCTCCGGCCAGATTTCCCACGTCTCCGCATGCTGATTGATACAGTGGGCAGCCGCGGAATCGTGATTGCCGAAAACAACGAGAACACCGGCGCCTATTTGCAACAAGGGTATCGTGGCGTCGTCTACCGCAGCGTAACTAGCCCGTCCCTGGTTGAATGTATACGCCGCGTGGCTGCTGGAGATATCTGGCAGCCAGCCCTGATTGCCCAGCCTGAGGCCCACGACGAGGACCAGGTCGGAACGCGCGTGCGCGACCGGCTGACCCCCAAAGAGATGCGCATTGTCGCGCTCATCGTCCAGGGCTGCAAGAACCGCGAAATCGCCACCCGTCTGAAGACGACCGAGCAGGTGATCAAGAATTACCTGCGCTCGATCTACGACAAGACGGGCGTTGGCGACCGGCTGGAACTAGCCTTGTTCACCATCCACCACCGCGTTCTGGCACAGGCCGCGGCTGAAGTGGGCAGCAAACTGGAAGCCGAAGAGCTAGCCGCTCAAAGCGCCAGTGCTGTGGCTTGAAGCCTGGGAACAGGGTTTAGACGAATCGGGGTGTAGAAACCTGAGCGGGTCCGGCGCAAGCTGGGCCCGTTCCGCGCTTTGTTCGACTTCTTCTTCCTTGAGGCTATTCCAATCAAACCGCGTACTAGTTTGGCCGCTGAAGTGCCCTGTATTGGGCGGGCCAATCTCAGGAAAGTGAGGGAACGCCATGCAGCTCAGCGCAATTCCGGCTGCTTCGTCCACAATGACCGTGCTCACGTTGCCCGGCAGCACTTCCACCACCAAAAAGTCCACCCCATCAACCGACACGGCAACCACAACCGCCAGCACCACGGCGGCAACCACAACAACCACCACGACCACCAGCAACACCAGCAGCAAAGGCGGCGCGGGCGGAGGGGGTGGCGGCGGTGGGGTGAGTGTTGCCTCCAGCCTGGCGCAGTTGCTCTCCAGCTACAACTTCAAGGTGGGCGACAAGAGCTACGCCAGCAGCATCTCCAGCTCCAACGGAGAATACACCGCGACCGTCAGCGGCGTCGGCTCGGTCTCCGGCACCTCGGAAACAGCCGTTGAAAACGCCATTGCCCTCAAGGTGAGCGAGATGGCGTAAAAGCAGGTGCTAGGTGCCAAGTGACTGAGTGACTGAGTGACTGAGTGCCTGGATCTGTAAGCAGAAACAGCAAAGGAGCGAGCCGGGAGTTCCCTGCTCGCTCCTTTGTTGTTGGTCTTCCGGTTTCTTCGTGCCGCCCATCGGGCGTTTGCGCCAGAGCCGCACAGCGCCCCCGAGGGGCGCACCTGGCTGGATGGCCTGGTCCCAGCACGTCGCGTTGCTCCGTGCTGGGCTATTCGCACTGCGCCCTTTCAGGGCGCGCATAAAGTCACCTAGTCACTTAGCAACTTAATCCCTAGTCCCTCAGTCCCTAGTCCCTCAGTCCCGAGTCCCTCAGTCCCGAGTCCCTAGTCCCTACTCCCTGCTTTACAGCTTCTCTCCCACGCTCTTGGCCTGCGTAAACAGCAGCAGGTAGTCGGCTCCGCCGGCCTTGGAGTCGGTGCCGCTCATGTTGAAGCCGCCAAAGGGATGCGCGCCCACCATGGCGCCAGTGCATTTACGATTGAGGTAGAGATTGCCCACGTGGAACTCGCGGCGCGCACGGTCCAGCTTGGCGCGATCGGTGCTCCAGATGGCTCCGGTCAGGCCGTACTCGGTGTTGTTGGCAATGCGCAGGCCGTCGTCCAGGTCAGCGCACTTGATCACCGCCAGCACCGGTCCAAAGATCTCTTCCTGCGCGAGCACCGCGTGGGGCTCAATGTCCACAAAGATGGTGGGCTCAAGGTAGTAGCCGCCCTCGATCTCAGGAGCCTTGCCACCCAGAACGAGCTTGCCTTCGCGCTTGCCGATCTCAATGTAGTTGAGCATGGAGCTGAGCGCGGCCTGGTTCACCACCGGGCCGAGATTGTGGTTGGCCACCGGATCACCCACGGTAAGTTTTTCTGCTCTCTCGATGAGCTTTGCCACAAAGGCGTCATAGGCCGGCGCTTCCACAATGGCGCGGGAGCAGGCCGAGCACTTTTGGCCGCTGAAGCCGTAGGTGGAGGCAACCACGGCGTCCGCAGCCTTGTCCAGATCGGCATCGGCGCAAACCAGGATGGAGTCCTTGCCGCCCATCTCCAGCACCGTGCGCTTGATCCAGATCTGTCCGGAACGGGTTTTGGCGGCGCTCTCGTGGATCTGAAGGCCCACGGCCTTGGAGCCCGTAAAGCTGATGAAGCGCGTCCGGGCGTCTTCCACAATGGCGTTGCCAAAGGTGCTGCCCGAGCCGGGGCAGAAGTTGACCACGCCCGCGGGCAGGCCAGCCTCTTCCAGAACCTCCATAAACTTGGCGGCAATGGTGGGCGCGTCGCTGGAGGGCTTGAGGATGACGGTATTGCCGGTGACGATGGCCGCGGCCGTCATGCCGGCCATGATGGCAAAGGGGAAGTTCCAGGGCGGAATCACAGCGCCCACGCCGAGCGGAATGTAGAGAAGCTCGTCGCGCTCGCCGGGAAACTGGATGGGGGTGGTGGAGGCGGCCAGGCGCACGGCCTCGCGGGCGTAGAACTCCAGAAAGTCGATGGTCTCGCCCACATCGGCGTCGGCCTCGGCCCAGTTCTTGCCCACTTCATAGGTGAGCCAAGCCATGAACTCGAATTTTCGCGCACGAATGATGGCAGCAATGCGCACCAGCAGCCCAGCACGCAGCGCGGGGTCCACATACTGCCAGGCGGCAAAGGCGGTAAGCGCGGCGCGCATGGCCAGCTCCGCATGCTCGGCCTCAGCCTTTTGGTGCACGCCCACAACCTGCGCCGGGCGCGCGGGATTCACGCTGCTGATCTTGCCCGCGGTCTGCAAACGCTCGCCGCCAATGATCAGGTTGTAAGTTTGGCCCAACTGGCTGCGGACCGCGTCGAGCGCCGCGCGCAGGTCTTGCTCCGCCGCCGGTGCCTTGAAGTCAACAAACGGCTCATTGGCATAGGCGCCGTGGGGGGCGTATGGCGCAATCGAAGAGGAAAGCGAATTCGTGTTCATCTTGCCTCTAGTTTAGCCCCGGACGGGGTGAGGAAAGCACTGGAATTTGCCGGGGAACAATAGAAGTCTCATCCGGAACGACTCCACATAACCGGTCTTTTTACAGGACGATAGAAGCTAGATTCCCATCCCGCCATGGGGTCATCTGGAGGCCGGAAAAACCACCGGGATTGCATGGCTGGAACCTGCACGAATCGACGATCGAAATCAAATAGGCCGGTGCTCAATACGCGCCAGCTCCCGACCGATCCTCGCGAGCTGGCCGCAACTTCCCGTGCACCCACAGCCTGGCGGATAGGCGGCCCGCATCCTCCAACCGGGAACCAAACTCTACGTCTAGAGCGTTTTCGATTCAAGTGTCGACCTTGCAAGGGCCATGCAAGGTGGCAATTTCTAGAGGAGGTTGCCACGCTTCATCCTGCTTTCTGTTTAGACCAGAATCGAAAACGCTCTAACCACCGTTCGGCCATGTGGAACGCATAGGCTCTCCCCATGGCCGAAGTTTTCTCCCCTATAATGGATCTCCGTAAAGCAAAGCCTCCAACTGCCGCTCCCTGGGTGACCTTGGTTGTGGTTCAATGGAGTATTTTCGCCCGGGAGCATGCAGCCGCAGCAGCTGCGCCTCCCCCACTGTTTCATTCGCAACTTCGACGGACCATCGCGATTTTTGTTGTTGATTTTGATTGCCGAGGTAAGACACACACATGAACTTCGATTCCCTGCCCTTCCTTTCCATCTCCCGGAGAAACTTTCTTGCCGGCTCTGCGGCTGTGCTGGGCACACGTGCCCTGCACGGTCTGGACGTACACACCTTGCCCACCAAAAACTGGGCGTACCCGCGCGGTGCGGCTCGCAACCTGCTGGCCAAACAGTGCAGCCCTGAGGCGCTCGCGGCAAGCCTGATCCCCCTGGAGCATTACCGGCCCTATCCCAAGGGCGGCGACCCTGCCTGGAGCGCTCTGCGTGCGGAAACCCGTGCCGCCTTTCTTGCCGACGGTGAGAAGCATCTGAACTACGCCTATCAAAACCCTTCCGCGACCCTCATTCTGAGTTATGTGCGGGTGGGGAACCGCATCAACTACGAGCGCATACGAGGCTCCAACCTGACCGCGCTGCTGACATTGACGTATGCCGAGTGTGTTGAGCACCAGGGCCGCTTTCTGGATGACATTGTCAACGGCTTGTGGACCATTTGCGAACAGAGCTTTTGGGGCGTTCCGGCACATCTCTACATCCAGAAAAAGGGCCTTGGCCTGCCGGATCCCGAAGACCCTATTGTGGATCTGTTTGCCGCGCAAACCGCGGCCGAAGTTGCAACGGTGGTGTATTTGCTGGGCGAGCAACTGGATGCCGTCAATCCCACCATTACCGAACGCGTGCGGCTTGAAACCGAGCATCGCGTCCTGAATCCGCTGATGAAGCAAAACTTCATGTGGATGGGATTGCCCAATGCCAAGCGCCGCGACGACCTGCCCTGGGACGCCACGCCCGAGGGCCAGGTGCAGCCGGTCAACAACTGGGATGCCTGGATCTGCTGGAACTGGCTGACCACCGCGCTGTTGCTGGATACTGACGCCGCGCGGCGCACGGCCAGCGTGCAGAAGGCCATGATTTGCTTGGATAACTTCATTGACACGTATCCGGACGATGGCGGATGCGAAGAGGGCTGCTCCTATTGGAATGTGGCCGCCGGCGCCATGCTGGAAGGGCTGTGTCTGCTCGAGTCCTCCACCAATGGCCGCGTGAACATTTGGAAAGAGCCGCTGCTCCGCCGCATGGGAGACTTTATTGCCAAGGTGCGCATCGCGGGCAATCTCTACTTGAACAGTGGGGACGCGCATACCGAGCAGGATCTGGAGCGCGACAAGCTGTTCCGCTACGCCAAGCACGTGGAGAGCCCCATGCTGCTGGCACTGGCGACGGGTAACTTTCCGGAGAGTTATGTACCGAAGACGCTGCCTGCCATCTTCAGCGAGAAGCAGCTGCGCACCGAGCCGCGGAAGACCGCGCCGCTGTTGAAGGATGTGTGGCTGCCCAACACGGCGCTGATGGCCGCGCGCATGCTGGAGGATAGCCCCAAGGGCCTGTTCCTGGCCTGCATTGCCGCCGACAACGGCAAGAGCCATAGCCATAACGACACGGGCAGTTACTGGATCTATCTGGATGGCGAGCCGGTGATCATCGATCTGGGCGCGGAATCCTATCAGAAGCAGAGCTTTGATGCGCATCGCTATGAGATTCCCTCCACGCAGTCGGCGTACCATAACCTGCCGACGATTGGCTCCGTGCAACAGGGCGTGGGCTCGGCCTATCGTGCCACCCAGTTGCGGTATATGGCTGCTGGCAATGCCAGCATGCTGGAGATGAACCTTGCCGAGGCGTATCCCGCAAATCTGCGCGAGTGGATACGCGGTGTGGAGTTGGATCGTGCCAAGAACATCATCACCGTGCGCGACCGGTTTACGCTGCAGGCTGAGCCGGTGCGGATTGCTTGGAGTTTGATGACCTGCCGCAAAGTGGAACTGGCAGAAGGCAAGCTGACTCTGTTGCCGAGGAAGAAGGATCAATCGAGCGCCATGAGCGTCAGCTTCAACCCAGCCTTGCTGGCGGCTGAAGTGGAAACCATGAAGCTGAGCAATACGGGTCTGGTGGATGTTTGGGGGCCGGAGGTCTATCGCATCCTGCTCAAGACCAGGAAGCCGATGCAGGAAGGCGAGATTCGCATGGGGTTCCAGGCAAGCGGGGCGTAACTGCCAAGTTAGTCGAAAAAAGGGGCAATCGGGCGGAGAACATCCTCGTCCGATTGCCTTTTTTTGGTCTAGAGAAGGTGTTGCGGGCAGTGCGATGCAATCGACACAGCTTTGCGGGCCAGCCATTGGGCGGTTGCTGTCTTCTAAGTTTTGAGGGGGGATGTTACAAAAAAGCGGGCAGCCCGACGGAGACACGCGGGCTGCCCGATTGGAGTTAGAAGTTGAACTTGACCGCAGCCTGCATCAGGCGGGGATCGGCGGCGCCAGTGGCGTAGCCGAAGGAGCTTGAGGTCGGGTTGGCGGTGGTGAAGGCGTTGAAGAACGGGTGGTTGAAGAGGTTGAAGGCCTCAAGCCGGATGTTCATGTTGAGCCGATCGTAGACCTTGACGGTGCGGTTCAAGGAAGCATCCACGTTGTAGTACTTGGGTCCGCGCAGGATGTTGCGGCCGGCGTTGCCGAAGCTGCCGATAGCCACCGTGGAGGTGGTGAAGGCGGCCGGGTTGAAGTAGGCACGGTTGGTGGGGTTCGCGGTGCTGGTGCTTGCATACACCTGCTTGCCGGTGGTGAACGACTGTCCGGCGACCACGTTGGGACGATCGTTGCCCATGCCGGTCCGCGAGATGTCAGAGCCCGAGGTGACGTTGAAGGGCGAGCCGCTCAGGATGCGGACGAGCGGTGCCAGTTCCCAGCCGTTGGCGGCCATGCGCAGGAGGCGGTTGGTGGTCTTGAAGTCGCTGCGGGCAACCACCGAGGCATTGATGATGTGACGGATGTCAAAGCCTGCGGCAGCGCGGTCCAGACGCGGGTTGGTGGGCACCATGAAGGTGTTGGCGGCGATGTCGCCCGGTGCGTCGCCGGTATCGATGGCGTGCGAGTAGGTGTAGTTGACCAGCACGCTGTAGTTGTGGCTCATCCGGTGCTGCAGGGCGGCAATGCCGCCGTTGTAGCTGGAGGTCGCGTAGGGGTAGATCATCGCCGAGGTGTAAGCGTAGTAGCTGCCCCAGGGGTTGCCCTGGTTCAGGGTTTTGTTGGCCAGGCTCAGTGTGCTGCGACCATAGTAGTTGGGAGTAAGGGTCGAGGAGCAGGCCGAACCAACGGTCATTTTCATTGCCGCTGTAACCTGCATACCGCCGCAACCGGTTGCCGTGCCGTCCCAGGTGCCAGGGATGTAGACCGGCTGGTTGAAGGCCTGGCCGAGCCAGAAGTGGGCGTTCTCGTTACCCAGGTAGTTGAGCGAGAGGCTCCATCCCTTGCCGAGTTCCTGCTGGATGCTGGCAGTCCACTGGTAGACGACAGGCATCTTGACTTGCTGTGGCACCATGACCCAGAAGGCCGACAGCGGGAAGACGTCGGTCTTGGTGGCAGGCGAGTTCAGAGGATAGGGATTCCAGCCCACTTGTCCGGTAACCGGGTTCACATTGGAGGCCCAGGGGCTGGCGAACGACTGGTTGCCGGTCAGATCGATTTCCGTCGCAAATGGGGCATTGGCCGCGCTGCGCTGGGTGGTGTAGAGAGCCGGACTGTCGTACATGATGGCAGCACCAGCGCGGACGACGGTCTTGCCCTTGCCGGTGGGATCGAAGGTGAGGCCGAGGCGCGGCGAGAACTGACCAAGGTTGTTGTTGGTGAACTTGTTGGAGACGCCGGTGTCGCCGGCAAACATGGCGCCGGCCGGGGCATTCTGATACACGCTGCTGGTCTTGCCCGCAAGCAGGTTCTGCATGCTGAAGTTGGCGCCGCGATTCTTCTGGTCGTTCTGGAAGAGGTTCGGCTCCCAGCGGACGCCAACGTTGGCGGTCAGGCGGCCGGTGATGTGGATGGTGTCCTGCGCGAAGGCGCCAAAGATCCACTGGCGATAGTTGTTCTTCTGCGCGGCGCTCTGGCTGTAGGCGTAGGTGGTGCCGTTGGTGGAAAGGGTACCGGTGAGGAAGTCGATCATACCCTCGCCGGAACCTCCAGCGCCGCTAGCGGTGCCGGTGAAGTTGAAGTTGCCGTTCTGCAGGTAGCCGGCGCTCACGTTCTGTCCAGCGCGAATCAGTTCGGCGCCGAAAGCGACCTCGTGCTTGCCATGGGACCATTCTACGTCGTCGTTGAAGCCGTCCGACCAAGTGTTGAAGTGGCCCGGCGAGCAGGTGCCGCAACCCACGCTGAAGCCATTGGTGATAGCCAGACGCAGGTCGGCAGGCACATATTCGTAGACGCCGACGTTCAGTGCTCCAGCGGCATTGACGCCGCCGGCGGTCGGACCGCGGTTGTCGCGGCGACGGTCCCAGGTGGCCGTGAAGGTGTTCACGATGTGCGGGGTGACGGTCCAAACGTGGCCGGCCGTGGCCGACTGCACGCGCTCGTCGTTGCCGGCGGAGGTGGTCACCAGCAGGTTGGTGGGCTGGTAGAAGGCCGGTGCAAAGTAGTTGGTCAGGAAGTAGCGGACGTAGGTGGACTGCCTCTGGTTGAGGGTGTAATCCACGCGGCCGATGTACTGGCTTTCGTTGTAGTTGGCAGCCAGTTGGACGGCGGTGTAGCCGTTCGCATCGCTGCCGGTGGCCTGCACCAGCTTCAACAGGTTAAGCGCCTGGGTGCTGATGGGGGTCGTAGCGCTGAGGTGACGAGTGTTGTTGCCGCCGGTGGCCGTAGCGCCGATGTTGACCCCAGAGACCGGGTCAATGATGTTTGTGGCGTTGACCTTGCAGTTGCCGCCCATCTGGCTGAAGTCGCCCGTCAACTCCGCCGCCGTGGGCAGGCAGACGTGAGTTTGGGCGCTCAGCTTGCGCTCGCGCGTGCCCTGGTAGCCGCCAAAGAAGAAGAGCTTGTCCTTCTTGATTGCGCCGCCAATGGTGCCGCCGAACTGGTTGCGGTGCAGGGTGTCGAGGCCGGAATAGAAGTTGTTGGCGTTGATGATGTTGTTGCGGATGAACTCGAAGACGGTGCCGTGGAACTGGTTGGAACCGGAGTTGGTAACGCCGTTGACCAGCGCGCCAGGGTGCAGGCCACTGCGGGCCGGCAGGCTGTTGGACTCTACGGAGAACTCACGCAGCGCGTCTGGGAACGGATAGGGCAGGTTCACATTGGTGAACACATCGGTGTAGGTGCCGCCGTCCAGCATGTAGTTGTTGTAGTTGCCCTGACCGCCGGCAACGTTGATCACCACCGAGGAGGCGTAGTTCTTGCTACCCACCATGTCGTTGCCGGGAGCGTTCACGGCACCGCCGGAGATAAGAACCAACTGTGTGGCCTGGCGACCGTTCAACGGCATTTCGGTGATGCGCGCTGAATCGATGACCTGCTTGAAGGTGCTGGTTTCCGTTTCAATGGCCGCGCCCGCGGCCATCACCTCAACCTGCTCGGCGGCTGCAGCGCCGACCGTAAGCTGGACGTTGAGCGAAAGAGCGTTACCGACTTCCAGCACGCCCTGGCGAACACTGGTCTCAAAACCAGCGGCTACAACCTTCAGGGAGAACGGGCCAACCGAGACGTTAGGCAAAGAGAACAAGCCCGTCTGGTCGGTGGTCACGCTACGCGTGGTGTTGCGTTCGGTGCTGGTGAGCGTAACCGTAGCATTGGATACAATGGCGCCGGTCGGGTCTGTCACTGTACCGGTAACGCTGGCCGTGCCTGCCGATTGCGCACCTGCCGGCAGCGCGAACAGCGCCAGCATCAGGATGGCAAGAACAGCAGCAAAGCGCGATACAAACTTCTGTGGCCTCATGAAATCTCCTCTTTTTTGTTGGACTTACGCCCCAGACAGGAGCTGGAGCTTCCCCGTACCATCGCATTGTCGTTTCAGTTGAGAAGAATTGGCTCAGAGGAAAAGAACACACAACGGTACGCAGAGAACCTTACGTGCGGCCAACAACAACTGGCATCGGACTAAAGTCCTACCGGGGAGGAAATAGTTTCTGGGTCGTATTAAAAGGAGAAATCCCGCTGCAAGCGGCTACAAACGCACGTATCCGCGGCGAATGGCCTGCAGAACCGCCTGGGTCCGATCCACCACACCAAAGCGCGACAGGATCATGCCCACATGGCATTTGACCGTCTTTTCGGAGATGCCGAGTTCGCCGGCAATGTTGCGATTGCTCATGCCTTCCGCCATCAGCAACAGCACTTCCCGCTCCCGCGCGCTCAGCTCGTCCTGGGGACGCTCCTGCACCAGTTGCGAAACCTCCGGCGGAAGGTAGGTCTTGCCGGCATGCACGCGACGGATGGCCTGCAGAAGCCGGTCGTGCTTCATGCCTTTCACAATATAAGCGGAGGCGCCGGCCTGCAGCGCCTGATGGATATCCTCATCGCCCTCGTAGGTGGTGAGCACGATGACGCGGGGCGAGGTGGACCGGGCTTGCAGAGCGCGGATGGCCTCCAGCCCGCTCATGCCGGGAAAGCGCAGATCCATGAGCACCACGTCGGGCCGACAACTGCCCACCGCCGCCACCGCCGCGCCTGCGTCCTCAAACTCACCCACCACGTCCATGTCCGGCTGCAGACCAAGGATGGCACAGATTCCGGCACGTACCAGAGGGTGGTCGTCGGCTACCATGATCCGGATCTTGGCGGCATCTTCCATTGTCATTGCGCCCATAGGCCAGAGCGAACCAGCTCCGCGCCCAAAGGCAAGGACAAGTGTACCAGCGTTCCGCGGCCGGGTTCCGACTCAATGGTCATGACGCCACCGAACTTGCGCATTCGATCCTGCATGCCCGTGAGTCCAAAGTGTTCGCCATCGCCTGCATCCACGGAGTTCACATCGAAGCCCTGGCCGTCGTCCCTGATCCGGATCGAGATCCGTCCATTGCCTGCATGCACCCGCAGATCGATGGCGGAGGGCCGGGCATGGGCCAGGGCGTTCAGGATGGCCTCGCGAGCGGCCATCACCAGCTCATGCTGCGCCCGCGCCACCAACCTCGGCAGCTCGCCCTCCACCTCCAGCGAGGTGCTCACCTGGGCGCGGCTGGTGAGCCGTTCCAACACATCGCGCAGTGCCTCTTGGAGCAGCTTCTGGGCGTCGCTGCTGCGCAGGTTCCAGATGGCCTCGCGGGCTTCCTTGATGCACTCGGTCATCTGTTCCCGCACATAGGCAAGGGTGGAACGCCAGCGCTTCTGTTGCCCGTCGGAAGCATGCGCCGCGGCCTGGTCGTGACTGATTTCGACCGCCTCCAGCAGCGCAACCGCTCCAATGCAGCCCTGTAACAGGGTGTCGTGAATCTCGCGCGCCATGCGGTTCCGCTCCTCAGCCACGGCCTGGAAGCGCAGCCGCATCTGATGCAGCCGCAGGCGGTAAAACAGACCCACCAGCAGCGCCAACCCCAGACAGCAGGCCCCCAGAAACCAGCTTTGGCGATAGATGGAGGCCCGCTGAACGATCACAACTTCCGCCGCCGAGGCCGCTCCGCCGTCGCCCCAATCTGCTTCCACGCGAAACCTGTAGGTACCCGGCGGCAGCTTGCCGTAGTTGGACGACGATCCTGGAAGGATGGTGCTCCAGTTGTCCTCCAGGCCAATCAAACGGCGGCGCAGCTCCAGACCGGTTCTGCCGCTCATCAGGATCGGCGTGGCCTCAATGGCAATATTGTGCAGTGTAGACGTCAGAATCACCGGGCCCTGGGTTGCAGCCGGCACGCCGTCCACCACAATGCGCTCAATGACCACCGGCGGCGCGGCTTCCTGGCGCGTAACAGTTTGCGACCCAATGTGCACCAGTCCCTGCGAGCTGGCATACCAAGCACCGCCTTCAGCGTCGGCGGCTGCCAGTTGCGGCAGATCACTATAGATCTCAGCGCCGGTTTCCCCAGCCACGGCAAAGATCTCCGGCTTGGCACCCAGCACAACCTCCGCAACGCCCCCGCTGCCCGGCTTGCCGGAACTCTGCACGGAGCGCTCCACATCCTCGCGGCTGATGCGGTAAACGGTGGTTGCCAGCGCAAACAGGAAGCGCTTCTTCGTATCCTCAAGAATCGAGATCACGGCCTGCGACTCATTCGACAGCCGCGGCAGCCGAATGTGGCGCAGCACGCCATTGCGCCACAGGTAAAGCCCCGTCCCGGCGCCAATCCATAGCGATCCGTCCGGATCAGCGTGCAACGACCAGATGCGGATCTTCGCCGTTTGCCGTGTGGCCTCCGGCTTGGTATACAAACCGTGGTTGAACTGGTACAGGCCCGAGGGCGTCACAATCCAGACCGACCCGCCGCGCCCAAAGGCCATGGAGCGCACCGTGCCCACACCCTGCGAATATTGGCCGCGCCCGCTGTAGGCCGTGAGCCGGTGCTCGGCCCAGCGCACCAGCCCGTCATCGGTTCCAATCCAGATGGCTCCGTCCGGACCCTCCGCAAAGCCCGTCACTGAATGCGACCCAAGGCCGGAAACGGTGTGAAGATCAATGACACCATCCATCAAGCGAAACACGCCATCGCCCATGGTCCCCACCCACAGCGCCCCATCGCGCTCGCGGAAGATGCTGCGGATCGTCACCTTGGGCAACTGGCTCAGCACCACGGGATGCGGCACATGGTTAACCCAATGGGTCAGGCTGCCCGAGCTCAGCCACACGCTTCCATCCCTGTCCAGCAGGAGAGAGCTGTAGTCGGCGCCAGCGCTATGCGGCACGCGCACAAAATCGATGCCCGTGGCGCTCAGCCGGTGCAACCCTTCCTGTGTGCCCACCCACAGATCGCCATTGCTGGAGTGCGCCAGACTGCGGACAGCCTTGGCCCCCGGCTCGCTGGCGCTCAGCGCCTGCACAATTCTTCCATCCGGCTGGCGCAGCAGCACGCCCGCTCCAATGGTGCCAATCCACAACCCACCGGATGGGTTCAAGGCCAGGGTGCGCACATCCGTGTGCACATCGGGGGCCGCGCGATAGCTGCCATCCAGCTGGCGCTCCAGCAGGCTGCCATAGGAGCCAATCCACAGCGCGCCATCCGGCGCCACAACCAACGCGCGCACCGGCAACTTGAGCGGAGGCAACTTCACGGCTTCAAAGCGGCCATGCACACAATGGCGCAGAACCATTCCCCCCAGCCAGAAACCCCCTCCCCCGTCGGAGACGATGGACATGATTCCTTGCTCGCCCGCCTCGCGCACCATCTCAAAATGCTGCCCGCTCTGAAGCCTGAACAATCCACGATCCGTGCCCGCCCAGATGGAGCCATCTGCTGACTGGTAGAGTGCGCGGACCGACAGCTCGCGAAGCCCTTGCTCCACGCCATAGTGCGTCACCGTGCCGGCACTGAGATGCGTGACGCCGCCGCCCACCGAGCCGGCCCACAGCGAGCCATCGCGCGCCACCAGAATGCAGGCAACGCCAAACTCCTCCAGCGTGGGCTCGGCATTGCCGCCCACAGGATCGAACCGGAAGCCGTTGAAGCGAACCAATCCATGCGGCGTGCCCAGCCACAGGTAGCCGTCGGGGGTTTGCGCAATGGCCAGGATCAGTTGGTCGGTCAGGCCGGCTGCGATCCCCCAGCTATGATGGGTGATGCCTTCGATGTTGGGATACGCCGAGGCCAAGCCGGGCGAGGCCAGCGCGAGAAGAAGACACAGCAACCAGCCGCGGAATGCACCCGCCCATCCGCGGCGCAGGCACGTACTGTGCGGAGATATCGTTCCCGCCGTTGACTGGTTGGAAGGCTGGTGCTTCACGTAGAGTTGGACCCCGCAGATATTCCTGAGCGCTTGCAACGAGCATACCGCAAACGCTGCCTGACTCGATTTTTCTGAAACTGGTTTTGTATTGTGCGCGGTCTTGTACAAGGGCACGGCTTCAACCAGGACATCGAAGCGCCAACAATGAGGTGGGCTTCAGCCCCTGCACACGGCCTGATTCAGCAGACAGACTACGCCAGCCGAAATGCATAGCGCTCTTTCAGTGCCGGGCACCTGCGGTGCTGCAGCCCGCTTCGCGGCGTCTTTGGATAGTTCTTGACTCAGCCGCACTGCGCCTCAGCCGCCCGCGCCGTAGGCGCAGCGCATGTTAGCCCCACGTTTCAACGTGGGGAAAGCCGCACCCACAAATTCCCCCGAGTGCCGTAGGCACGGCGCAAATCTCCGCACAAAGGCGTCTTGAGCATCGCGAAGCGCATTGGCCGCACCGCAGGTGCTTATCCAAAAACAAATTGCGGATCGTAGGAAATGCCGCAACTCCGCAACAGGCTGGTAAATTCATCCTCAAAGCTCTGTCGGCGATGATGCTCTTCCTGCCTGTCAACGTATGCCTTTACCTCGGGCAACTGGGACGGGCTCACACTGAATGCGCCGTAGCCCTGTTGCCAAGTGAATCCCTTGCCCATCCAGTGTGATGAACTCCCTTTGAGTTTCTGTACAGCCGTGGCGAGAGCGATGTTTGCAGGCAAGGAAAAGAGCAGATGAACGTGGTTGGCAGTGCCTCCCGCGCGCAGCAGTTCCAGGCCCTCGCCTGTGGCTATCCCGCTGAAGTAACTGCAGAGCGCGGGCAGCCGATCCGCCGGAATGAGCGGTAGCCGCTCCTTGGTGCTGAAGATGCAGTGGATGAAGTTGCTCGTGTAGGTGTGAGCCATGTGCGCCGTCCCCGCGGCGCTCCCATTTTAGAGCGCGGCGTTTGCCCTTTGCGCCGTGCCTACGCATTGCATACTGCAGCCCGCTTCGCGATGCTCAAGACGCCTTTGTGCTGAGATTTGCTCCGTGCCTACGGCACTCCGGGGTCTTTCTGGGGCTAGCTTTCCCCACGTTGAAACGTGGGGCTAACATGCGCTGCGCCTACGGCGCGGGGGTTCTGCGTCCCCGACCTCAAAGGCGAGACCGGGGTAACGGGCAGAATCACATCAAGGTCTCTCTAATGGAATCCACAATCGAAATGACTGCCTGATCGGGAAGTTTCTTCTCTGCCCAAATCGCACATAAGGCCTGCCACAGGTTTTGCCCTCCGAGTAGTAGTTCATCAGCTGCAAGTCCAATCCACTCATGGTGATCGTCTGCCGTCATCGCTTTTTGGCATGCATCAACGACCTTTGAGTGGGATCGACCAACGCGCTGAGCCAGGTCTAAGAAACCATCCTCGGCCAATGCCGTGAATACAACCCTCTCAGGAGCATCCCCGCCCGGCAATATGACGCACCCCTTAGAATCCGATTGATCTCCATCTAGAAAAACCACAGTAGGTCGCGGAAACTTCTTCCCGGTCACCATTTGTCCGAGCGATCTGCCAACTGATGCAGCCCCGTAAGGGACTATTATTGATCCGGCCCTGAAGTATTGCTACGCAGCGGCATAGTAGACATCTTTCTGTCC
>Ga0181529_10002919_pt1 | contig 19951 bp, 22 predicted proteins | sample PEATcosm2014_Bin_36_FD_119763 | JGI IMG/M metagenome (GOLD analysis project Ga0181529, IMG submission 119763) | Peatland microbial communities from MTU Mesocosm Facility, Houghton, MI, USA - PEATcosm2014_Bin10_30_metaG | ecosystem: Environmental > Terrestrial > Soil > Wetlands > Peat | place... | reverse complement strand
GGGAAAATAAAGAGCGGGAAGTTAACCGGCAAGAGCATGAAAGTCATCGGGAACTGATGCCGGTTCGAGCCCCAGCGTTGCAACATCGTAGATATCCTGCCAGTTGACCAGCGTTTCCACGCATCCTTCCTTAATGGTCACCACGCCCATCGCAATCAGGCCGATCTTATCGGCCATGTCGACCCCTTCTTTTACCTCGGTCAGGCAGCCGACGCCGATGATTGCCTTCGGGTGGTATTTTTTGACCATCCGTTTGATAAACGACGATCCCGGTATGATGAAGACCCGGTATCCCATTTTTTCTAAGGAGATCCGGGCCTCGCCTACCGTGCACTGCCCGCAGTTCACGCATTTGAGGCCCTCAGGGGTAAGGTGGGCCGGGCACTTGGCGGATCGCAGGCACTGGGGGAAAAAAACCGCCCGCTCCGGCAGGGGAACCCGGGAGAATGCACTCGCGTTCATCGTGTTGTGGATCTTGATAAGAAACGTGAGCATCTCCTTGTCTTCGAGGCCGAGAAGCCGGAAGAACCCTTTCATGAACCCTTCAAGAAAGACGATCCCTGCCTTGATGAGCCGGGGGAAGTACAGGCGCCCTTTCTTTATCGAGTACAGGGAGATGACGACAAGGACAAACGATATCAGGAGTGCCGCAAGGATAAAAATGACGGTTGCTTCGCCGATAATAAACACAACGCTGTGCCAGGGGCCGAGATCGAAATCCATTGCAGGCAGATCCTTTTTGTTAAGATGAGTGGGCGTTGTTTTCAGATAAGAGTGCGCTGATATCGAGCGGTGGCCGGACGACGCCCGTATCCGTGATGATCGCACTGATAAGGTTCATGGGTGTCGCATCGAAGGCATAGTTCTTCACTGGCACGCCGTCCGGGATCAGGGTACGGTTTCCCATGACCGCAAGTTCATCGCGCCCCCGTTCCTCGATGGTTACCTCCCGCTCGGTCCGGGTGGCATCGAAGGTGGAGAGCGGCGCGGCGACATAGAACGGGATGCCGTGGTGGCGGGCGCAGACAGCATGCATGTAGGTGCCGATCTTGTTGAAGACTGCATCACCGGTGATCCGGTCTGCCCCGACGATCACGGCATCTATCTTCCCGGTGCGCATGATATGAGCGGCGGTTGAATCGGTAATGACCGTGACATCGATCCCGTCACGGGCAAGTTCCCACGCAGTGAGCCGGGCGCCCTGGAGGAGCGGCCGGGTCTCGCAGGCGATCACCTTCACATGTTTCCCGGCCGCGACCGCAGACCGGACCACGCCGAGTGCCGTCCCCCACGTGGAGCAGGCAAGGGCTCCCGCGTTGCAGTGCGTGAGCACGGTGCAGGGATCCGGGAGGAGTGCGGCCCCGTAATCGCCGATCGCGTGGCAGCACCGGGTATCTTCCGCGGCGATTGCCGTTGCTTCGGCAAGGGCCGCTTTTTGTGCGGATGCCGCATCGGTTACGGCAAGCATCCGGGCAAGCACCCGGTCGACACCCCAGCTCAGGTTGACTGCCGTCGGCCGGCTCTCCCGGATACGTCCTGACTCCTTCTGGACCTTACGGGTAAACGCGTTCAACGATACTTCGGTGCATAAGTTCGCTGCAAGGGCGACCCCGTATCCCCCGGCAACCCCGAGTGCTGGCGCGCCCCGGATCTCCAGCCGTTTGATCGCAGTGATAAGACGGTCGACGCTCGTGCACCTGACAATCGCATACTTCGTGGGAAGCAGGGTCTGGTCGATGTACCGGATCCCGGCAAGTTCATCGTCCCACCAGAGAGTGGCGGTCTCTTTCACCGGGATCGCACCCTTGCAGCTGTTGCTTTTTTTGCGTCGATGAACGCTCGCATCGCCGCCGATTCACTAGAGGCCACGCTGTCAGGTATATCCTTTGGCGCGATTGCAGCGCCGGCCACGTAGATGCCCGGCCGTATCGTGCCCACGGTATCCATCGCATCGTGCACCGACCGGATGAACCCGGTCTCTTCTAAGGGAAGGCCCAGTTTTCCAGCGAGTGCTGCCGTCGCATCCGTCGGCTGGATGCCCACGGAGAGGACGAGAAGATCCGGGTGGAGCACGGTCACACCACCCGTCTCGGTGTTCTCCACCTGGAAGCACATGCCGCTCCCGTTGTTGTCGGCATGCACGTCAGAGGGCATCCCTCGCAGGAACCGGACACCGACCCCTTTTGCCCGCTCGTAGTACTCCTCGTAGCCTTTGCCATAAGCACGGATGTCCATGTAGAAGATCGTGACCTCAATCTCCGGATGCTTCTCCCGTATGAGCATCGCGTTCTTAATTGCCTGCATGCAGCAGACGCAGGAGCAGTACGGGCGTTTCAGGGGCATGTCCCGCGAACCGACGCACTGGATAAAGACAATGCTCTTCGGCTCTTTTCCGTCGCTCAAACGTCGGATCTTCCCTCCGGTCGGGCCGCTTGCGTTGATCATCCGCTCCAGTTCGAGGCTCGTCACCACATCGGGGAACTTCAGGTACCCGAGCGGGGATTTTTTCCTTGCATCAAAAATGTCGTACCCGGTGGTGACGACAATGGCTGCGGCATCAACAACGTGCTCTTTTTCCGCGTCCTCGTGCAGGATCGCCCGCGGTCCGCAGGCATCGTAGCAGAGCCCGCACTCGATACAGTGCTCCGTGTCCTTGACCACCCGGTCTGGGACCACCTGCGGGTGGGGCTTGTAGATCGCTTTTCGTACCCCGACCCCGGCGTCGAACCGGTTGTAGACCTCGACCGGGCAGATCTCGATACAGTCGCCGCAGCCGGTGCAGGCGTCCATGTCGATGTAACGGGGGTGCTCGCGGATGGTAACCCGGAAGTGCCCGGCATCGCCTTCAATTTTTTCCACTTCTGAAAGGGTATGGATCCGGATGTTTGCGTGCCTTTGCACCTCCACCATCTTCGGTGAGAGGATGCACATGGAGCAGTCGTTTGTCGGAAAGGTCTTATCAAGCTGCGCCATATGGCCGCCGATGGTGGGCTCCCTTTCTACCAGGTGTACGGTGACACCGTGGTTGGCGAGATCGAGCGCTGCCTGGATGCCGGAGACCCCGGCCCCGATGACGACCACGTCACCCATGGGTGTATTCCCCGGCAAGCCTGACATAGGACCGCGCATTTTCAAGGATGTGCGCACGCTGAGCAGGGGTGGTCTCTTTGAGCACCTTCCCGGGCACGCCGAGCACGACCGACCCGGGCGGGACCTGCATGCTCTCGGTGACAACGGCCCCCGCCCCGATCAGGGAATCCTCCCCGATGACCGCACCGTTTAAGACGATCGCTCCCATGCCGACCAGCACCCGGTCACGGATGGTGCAGCCGTGGAGGATCGCCCCGTGGCCAACGGAGACGTCGCTTCCGAGCGTCGTCGGGAAGCCGGCGCTCGTGTGAACAACGCAGTTGTCTTGGATATTCGACCGGTCGCCGATGATGATCCGGTCCTTGTCGGCCCGGATGACCGCGCCAAACCAGATGCCGACATCCTTCCCGAACGTGACCCTGCCGATGACCGTTGCATTGGGCGCACACCAGAGCGGTGTGCCAGCGATCTTCCCATCCATACCCATATTATCATAGGAACTTAACGTACAGACAGTATGAAGGTTATGGTAGGGGGCACGTTTGACCCATTGCACGACGGTCACAAGCGCCTCCTGACACGGTCGTTTGCGCTTGCCGGTCCTGATGGGCAGGTCGTGATTGGCCTTACGACGGATGCGTTTGCAAGCAGGAAGACGCACCCGATCCATCCCTTTGCCGAACGCAAGGCCGACCTTGAGACATTCATCGCGGGAGGCATCACCACCAACGCCGCCGGGAACAAGTATGCGACGCACTGGGAGGTCGAACCGCTCAGCGACCGGTTCGGTTCGGCGCTCGATACTGATTTCGATGCGATTGTCGTGTCCGAGGAGACGCTGCCGGTCGCAGTCGAGATCAACCGGATGCGCCGCGAGAAGAATCTGCGCAAGGTGGACATCCACCAGATCACCTGCGTGCTCGCCGAGGACGGCCGCTGGATCTCATCGACCCGGATCTGGCGTGGCGAGATCGATGTGCATGGGCATCTGATGGCCACGGAAAAATCCGGATAATACGAAATAACGGGAAAAATAGGATACATCAACGGTGGGCTGTGCCGCACGGACGCCCCGTCATATGATGTAACTGGTCAGATCTTTTGTGATGACCGAATCGCAGTAGAGGCAGCGCAGCCCTTTCCCGTCCGGCAGCACCTCGAACCTGCTTTTTATCGGCTCGTTCGTCCGGGTGATACAGCCGGGGTTCGGGCACCGCACGCTGCCCACGATCAGCGTCGGGATCTCGACTCCCTGTTTTTCGCAGACCTTGAAATTACGGATAATATTGATGGTCGCCCGGGGGGAGATGAGCGCGATCCGATCCACCTCTTGTTTCGAGAGCTCCCGGTTGGAGATCTTGACGATGTCCTTCTTACCCATGTCCTTGCTGGGGACATTGGTCGCGATCGAGAGCGCCTCCGCGGTCGTCCCGACGATTCCGAGGATCTTTACCACGTTGAGCGCCTCGCCGCCGTCGATATGGTCGATCACGGTACCGTTTTTGATCCGCCGGACAAGGAGCCCTTCGCCCTCATCGTCGCTCGTCTCTGCGGGTACGATATGTTTCATCCTATCACATCCAGCAGCATGGCCATCCTCACCGGCACCCCGTTCTTCGACTGCTCGAAGTACCGGGCATGGGGCGAGGCGTCGAGGCGCGGGTCAATCTCGTCCACCCGGGGGAGCGGGTGGAGGACGATCAGGTGCTTTTTTGCCCCGGCAAGGAGTTCCGGGGTGATCCGGTAACTGGAGGCGACATTGAAGTACGAGGTCGAGTCCGGGAACCGTTCCCGCTGGATCCGGGTCACGTAGAGGACATCAACGTCTTTTATGACATCTTCGATGCTGTTGTGCGCGACAATCTCCATGCCCTTCCCGATGAGGGAACTTGCGAGGGACGGGGGCAGTTCGAGACCGGGGGGCGAGATCGTGTGGAGCCGGACGCCGTAGAGGGAGAGGGCGGAGGCGAGCGAGTGCGCTGTCCTCCCGTACCGCAGGTCGCCCACCAGCGCCACATCGATCCCGTCGATCTTCATCGACTGGCGGATCGTGTACAGGTCGAGGAGCGTCTGGGACGGGTGCTGGCCGGCACCGTCCCCGGCGTTGATGACCGGCACTTTCGCAAACTCCGACGCGAGCCGCGCCGCGCCCTCTTTCGGGTGGCGGATGACAATCGCATCCGCGTATCCGCTCACCACCCGGATCGTGTCGGCCAAGGTCTCGCCCTTTGCCATCGAACAGGCCTCGACGCTGCTCACCGAGATGGAGGTGCCGCCGAGACGCGCCATCGCGGATTCAAAGGACATTCTGGTCCGGGTACTGGGTTCAAAAAAGAGGACGGCAAGGATCTTGCCGTCAAGAGCATTTTTGGTATACTTCTGTTTCTCGATCTGTTGTGCATGATCCAGCAGACGATCGATTGCGCTGCGGTCAAAATCCCCGATGGAAATGATGTGATGCGTGGCAACTCCTCCCGCGCGAGATTTGTCAGGATTATATGCACATCCAGACCTAATGTACCTATCTTCCAGAACACCGGTCGGTACGGGAATCGGGAATCAGGTTCCTGACAGGAATGATATTATCCGATTATTACCTATTTTTACTCTAAAGAATACGTTTATTTTTACAAAAAGGACGTGAGGCATGCAGATACCTGTAGCGCGGCCGGTAATTGGGCCGGATGAAGTGGCGGCTGTATCGGATGTGCTGATGTCCGGCATGCTGGCACAGGGAGAGAAAGTTGCCGAGTTTGAGCAGAGGTTTGCCGGATACTGCGGAACTGCCCATGCGGTGGCGGTCAATAACGGGACGGCTGCGCTCCATGCGGCGCTGCTTGCTGCAGGGATCGGCCCCGGTGACGAGGTGATTGTACCGGCATTCTCGTTTATTGCGACGGCAACCTCGGTCTCGATGTGCGGTGCAAAACCGGTCTTTGCCGATGTGGACGAGCAGACCTTCACTATCCGTCCCGATCAGGTGAAGGAACGAATCACTCCGAAGACCAAAGCGGTCATCGGTGTCCATCTCTTCGGCCAGCCCTTTGATGTCGATCCCATCCTTGAGATTTGCGAAGCACACGCGATCCCCTTAATCGAGGACGCGGCGCAGGCCCACGGCGCGCTCTACCATGGAGTCAAGGCAGGGAACCTCGGCAAGCTTGCCTGCTTCTCGTTCTATGCGACAAAGAACATGATCACGGGTGAGGGTGGGATGGTTACGACGAACGATAAGCCCTTGGCAGACAAACTCCGCCTTATCGTCAACCACGGCCAGAGCGAGAAGTACCTTCACACGATGCTCGGCTACAACTACCGGATGACCGATATCGCCGCTGCGATCGGGATTGTCCAGCTCAAGAAACTGGAAAAGTTCAACATGCGCAGGCGCAAGAACGCTGAATACTATGCGGCCAACCTCACGGCAAAGGGTATCGTCAAGCCAAAGGTCGCCGAAAATGTCCAGCACGTGTACCACCAGTACGTGATACAGGTGACAAATGACTTCCCGCTCACAAGGAGTGCCCTCATGGATCTCCTCAAGGCAAAAGGCATCGGCTCTGCGGTACACTATCCGATTCCGATCCACCGCCAGCCGCTCTATGCACCGGTCGCCGATCCCGATCCCTGCCCGGTGGCGACCCGGCTTTCCGGGACCGTGCTCTCCCTGCCGGTGCACCCGTCGCTTGACACAAAAGACCTCGCGTATGTCTGCGAGACCATCAATAAGGTGAAATAACATGGATGTCGGTGTGATCGGTGTCGGGGCGATGGGGAAAAACCACGTCCGCGTCTATTCCGAACTCAAGAGCGTCGATCATCTCGGGGTCTGCGATGTGAACGCACAAGCCGCCGAAGCGATCGGGAAGCAGCACGGTGCGACCGTATATAAAACCGTTGACGACCTGCTCGCGCATGTGGATGTGGTGAGTGTCTGCGTGCCGACCCAGTTCCATGCGGGGGTTGTCCGGCAGGTCTTTCTTGCAAAGAAGCACACGTTCATCGAAAAACCGATCTGCGCAACGGCGGCTGAGGCCCGGGAGCTCATGGCGGTCCGCCCTGCCGGGATCACCGTCGGCGTCGGGCACATCGAGCGTTTCAATCCGATCATCGCCGAAATAAAAAAGATCGTGACAAAACCCCTGTATGTGGAATTAAAAAGGCATAATCCCGCCTCCGCCCGGGTGACGGGAAGTTCCGTGGTCGAGGACCTGATGATCCACGATATCGATATCATCGTCAACGTCTTTTTCCCGAACCCCTGCCACATTCATTCAGTCGGAAATGTGGATCTGTGCAGCGTGCTCATGGAGTGCGGGGGCGTGCCCGTGGCGCTTTCGGCGAGCCGCAAAGCGTCAAAGAAGATCCGGATGATCTATATTGAGGAGGAAGACTTCACGGTCGAGGGTGACTTCATGACCCAAGAGGTCACGATCTACCGGAAGCCCGGCAGGTACCAGTTCGAGAACGAGCGGTACGTGCAGGAGAATATCATCGAGAAGGTGATGGTCAACAAGGTCGAACCCTTAAAGGTGGAACTTGCGGCCTTTATCAACTGTGCAAAGAAGCATACGCCCTTCCCGGTTACTCCCGAACAGGCGATCCGCAACCTTGAGGTAAGCGAGCAGATCCGGGCCGGTTTTTCTGTCGGAACCCGGCCATGACGCTCGATGCGCTGATCAAAAACCGGGGCCCAATCCGGAATATCGGGGTGATCGGCATGGGGTACGTCGGGATCCCGGCAGCCGCGCTCTTTGCGGATTCCAGAAAGTTCGAACATGTATACGGGTTCCAGCGTGATTCACCCTCATCAGGCTACAAGATCGCGATGCTCAATAAGGGTGAGAGCCCGCTCAAAGGCGAGGAGCCGGGCCTTGAAGAGCTTCTCAAAAAAGTTGTCAGCACAAAAAAATTTGAGTGCACCGCAGACTTCTCGAAGATTGCAGAGATGGACGCGGTGACCCTCTCCATCCAGACGCCGTTTAAGAACAAAGATGATCTGATCCCCGATTTCTCGGCGTTAAATGATGGGATCCGGAATGTCGGAAAATATCTCAAACCCGGGATGCTTGTCGTGCTCGAATCCACGATCACCCCGGGCACCACCACCGGCCCTGCCCGCGTCATGCTCGAAAAGGAATCAGGCCTTGTCGCGGGAGTAGACTTTGCGCTTGCCCATGCCCCCGAGCGGGTGATGGTGGGCCGGCTGTTGCGGAACATTCGTGAGCACGACCGGATTGTCGGCGGCATCGATCCGGTGAGCACGGCCCGGGCAGCCGAACTCTACAGCCCGGTGCTGACGCTCGGGAAGGTAATCCCGATGAGCGCGACCGCCGCAGAAGTGACAAAGACTGCCGAGAACACCTTCCGTGACCTCCAGATCGCGGCGGCAAACGAGCTCGCGCTCTACTGCGAAGCGATGGGGGTCAACTTCTACGATGTGAGGGCAGGGGTCGACAGCCTCAAGGGAGAGGGGATCACACGGGCGATGCTCTGGCCCGGCGCCGGGGTCGGCGGGCACTGTCTCACCAAAGACACCTACCATCTCGAACGCGGGGTGCAGCAGCTGGGAAAGGATCTGCTTGACTACCCTGAAGGGGAACGCTCCCTCTTTGTGCTCGCCCGCACCATCAACGATTTCATGCCACGGCACATGGCACGGCTCACGCGTGACGGCCTCGCCCGGGCAGGCACACCGGTAAAGGGTGCAAGGATCGCGCTTTTAGGCTGGGCATTCCTTGCGAATTCCGACGATACCCGGAACACCCCCTCTGAGCCGTACCGGGACGAGATGCTTGCCTCCGGGGCCATGGTTGCCGTCCACGACCCGTTTGTGGCACATGCCCCGGGAGTCACGCTCACTCCCTCGCTTGAGGACACGATCCGGGGAGCGGATGCCGTGGTCATCTGTGCCGGCCACCACCAGTACCGTTCGCTCGATGCGGCACAGGTCAAAGCGCTGACCGGACAGAAGCACCCGGTGATCGTTGACGGCCGGAATATCATCGACCCGGACCCCTGTATCAACAACGGGTTCATTTACAAGGGGATTGGGCGGGGCGACAAGAACAATCACCCGGTCCGGGAATAGATCAAACCCCCTTGATCTTTTTCTTTTACGGGAGCACACTATGATTCCCTGATTTTGTTGTATCGTTCGTGACGATCTCCGGATTTCAACGGATACAGGAGTACGGGCACCGCAGAAACACTGGAACTACTGAGAAAGAAGGAGAGCATCCTGTTACGGGCGTTTTTATGGAACGAGGTGCCGTTCGTCGGGTACGGGGCTTTGGAGGAGGCCTTCTTTTGAGAGGGAAGAGTTTTTCCGGGTCTTCCTCGTTCCATGGGATGACGCCATGATCAAGGGGACAGTCCCCTGGGGAGAAGGCACAGGGAGTTGTTATCCTTCTCATCTTTCAGGTGCCTGCTTTTGAGAGGTTGGATCGTTGTATGATGTGAGATACCACCATGTGTTCCCGTGTGGCTCTCTGGTGTTTCCAGACTGTACCTGCATTCCTGCAGGCCTGATCCATTGGTTGGACAGGCCTTCATATAAATCACGGGAAGTTGGAAAAAAAGATCATGTTCTTTTCCAGTCCTCCTCCTGTTTTGGCCCTGCCAGTTGTTCCTGCACGATTCCGGAACCTATATGGGGCAGACCATTGTAGGTACCAGGAGAGATGTATCCCGACCGGGCCATATTTGGAAAAATTATCGATAAGGAGCCGGCACTCTCCCAAGCCGGAAGGGAGACTCTGCGGGCCCTGTACGACGGCCCGTTGAAGATCCGCCAGATCCTTGCTCTTGTCAACGTGTCCGGGCCTGTAGAGCCAAAGGAGGCAGTAAAGGAGCGCACGATCACCGAATCCGCGCTCAGGAAACGCCTCGAGGTACTGATCGGACGGGGGATCATTGCCCGGGCCGGGAACGAGCGGACCAACCCCTACTACTTTATCCGACGGTCGTGGCTGTTTAACCGCTATATCCTGATCCGGTGCAGGGACAACCCATCAGGAGGCCTCCTTGACTTAAGGATCCTGCTTGGCGAGATCTCCCGGGAGACCCCGGGCGGGAAACCCAATACCGTCCAGCCCCGCGTGATATCCGCCATCGGCGAGCGGACCGAACGGAGCCACGAGGTGGAAACTGCGTACCGGGCGTTCCGCGAACGGCTGGGAGATCCTGCGGCAATCGGGGACTACCTCGAAGGCATCTATGATGCGATCTTTACCGGCACGGTTCCCGCAAGTGATATCGACGGTTCGCTTGCCCGGGATTTCCTCAGGTTTGTCGCGACGGCTCCTCCCGAGGAACACGAGGTCAGGTTCTTCTTCTGGTATGCGCAGTTCTTCCAGACACTCGACCTGTACGAGGCATCGTCGGCCATCTTTGACCGGGGTGTCGGGCTTGCCACAGAAAGGGGACTTTCCCTGAATGCGATTCTTGGCGAGGCACGGATCACGCGTGGCAGCATCCTCCTGCACCTCAACGATCTCGCCGGGGCAAAGGATGCATTCCTTGCCGATTCCCAAAAGAGCGGTGCCGGCCCGTTTGTCCAGGCCAAAAACCTGTTTGGCGCCGGGGAAACAGAGCTGATCTGTGGGGATATTGCCCCCGCGCTTGCCCCGGCCCGGTTCGCGCGGGCGCTCGAACTTGCCGCAAAGGCGGATCCGGATCATGAGAATTCTGATGTGGACGAACTCAAAGGGGATATCCAGCGCAGGATGGGAACGCTCCACCGCATCAACGGGCAGTACGACAAGGCCCGGGAGTGCTACGCAGCCGCGGATGCCATCTATCAGGACGATATGTTCCGAGGCCGGTCTCTGCTGCTGCCGGAGTGGGCGGAACTGGAACGGGCCTGTGCTGTTGCTGCCACCGATTCAGAGGTTGCTGATCGTTACCTCAAAGAGGCCGCCAGACGGTACGAGGAGGCAAAGACCGCCGCCCAGCGTATCAGGATCATCAGCCGGTTTGCCTACGCGCTGATCGGTGAATGTGAACTTGCCCGGGTGGCCTCCCGGAAATTCAACAGGCCGCTGCCCGGGGATATCGCCGCAAAATACGCAAACGCGTTTGATATCTCCTGCCAGATCGGTTCGAAGTGGGGGATGGTCCAGTGTTTCCTTTCCGAGGCGCTGCTCTACCATACGATGGCCGAAGAGTTTCCGGACAAGTACGCCGATACGGCGGGAAAACTGGAGCAGGCCGAGGCCTATGCCCGGGAACTCGGGCTGAAAAACGAGCTGGCAGTTATCCGAAGGATCAAGACGCATACCTCCCCGGCCTGCGAGTTAAATCCGCTTGTTTTCCTGTAACCCCTATTTATCAGGACAGAGTGGGAGATGAGAAAAAAGATCGGGACACCCTCGCTGGCGGACCGGTTTTTCCGGGCGATGGCGCACGAACGGGATCTTATACAAAGAACGCGGCGAGCGGCCCGGTGGTGGCAGTGACGGCGACGAGGAGCAGGATACCTGCCAGGTGAACCGCGAGGGGGATCTTCATTGGTTCCGGTTCGTGTCCTTGTCCGGGGCTTGTGATGCAGGGTGTGGTCATGATACTTCCTCTTTCTTTTGCTGATCCAATGCTTGACCCGGGCATGGTATAAAGCGCGGGAAGTTGGAAAAAATAGGGTGAAAATTTTCGCATGGGAACATGAGGTCAGAAAATAGAATCGCTTGTTATTTTCTGGCGATCGTGATATATCCCGAATGGCTCACGCTCGTCGAGGGCCTTGTCCCCCGCTTCGACCGGGTCATCTCCCGCTCGATTAACTCGTGGGTGTGGACTTCGGGAAATCGTTCCTGTGCGGCATCGACTACGATTGCCATCTGCTCTAAAAACGGCGTATAACAGGCCATGTATCCTCCGGCCCGGAGGTGGTCGTACGCGAATGCCACGTGCCCGGTTTCGATCTGCAGATCGAGATGGATCACGTCATAGATACCATCCGCGGTAAGGACATCGGCTGCAACCGCTTCGATATTGTCGAGTTTTGCTTCTTTGATATTCTTTTGTGCCAGCGCGGAGAAGTCCGGCCTGACCTCGTAGGTCTTCACATGCGCCGCGATCCCGCCAAAATAGATCGCCGCGATCCCGCTGCCGGTCCCTGCATCAAGCACCTCATCGTTCCGGTTCATACCGGTGTACGCGATCACAAGGCCGATATCTTTGGGGAGCATCGGGGCGCCCGAGCGCTTGCCGTGCACGAAAAAGTCCGTGGGCCGGGGGACGCGGAGCACGAACCGGGCCCCGGTGTGCGTAGTAAACACATCACCGGCCGCTGCACCGACAATCGGCCCAAGATCCAGCTGGCCCTTGTCGGTCGAGAGGGTGCCCTGGCCTGCCCGTACAAAAAATTCCCTTCCCTCGCCGACTAACAGGACGCGGTCCCCTGCCTCGATCATGGCGAAGAGAGTTTCATGATCGCTTCGGCAATATCGCCTTTTGTCGTGACAAGTGCTTCCTTTGCCTTCTCGGCCGGTACCTGCGCCTGTTCGGCGACCATCGCGATATCTTCAGCGGGGATCTCGAGGACAGCCTCTTCAAAGTGCGGTTTACCCGTGATCTGGTAGGTCGTGACCCCCTGCATGGTCATCTCAGTCACTTCCGACGGCCCGAACACCCAGTTGCCTTTCGGTGTTTTTATCACGATACTCTGGACGTCTTCAATTGGCTCGACCTGCATGCCGAGCTTCTTCATCATCGCCTTCATCTGGCGCGGATTGATGTTTCCCGGAAGCATTCTTCTCACTCCCCTGCCGTACTCTTACCGCTACACCATAATTAAATGCAAGCATCTCCGCGCCTGAAAGGAGCGCAGCGCCGCAGGCAATGAGCCGATCTTCGCCCGCGACCACCAGCACGTCGTCTCCCGCGCGGATCTGCGGGTCTGCCGCGACCACATGCTTTGCAAACGCGTTCTTTCCCTGTGCCACAAACTCCGCGACGTCGTCACGGATAATAACCCGGTAGCCCGGCACCGGGAGGAGCGCGTGGAGCCGGCGTGCCCCTTCGATCCCAAGCGTGAGCCTGCCATCCGACGCCCGGACCGTCGCAAGCCGCACGCCCCCATACAGGATCTGGCGGATACGTCCCGTCGTCGAGAACAAAAACTCGCAGCCTTCGGGAAAGAGCCCGGTACCTGCGAGGTTCCCGAACTGGTAATCAGCGATCGCCTGCACCCTGCGAAGCGAACTGTTCTCCGAGTATTCTGTTGACACGGTTGACAAACTCCTGTTCAGCGGACTTGGGGATAAACGCTCCGGCAGCGATCTTGTGTCCTCCGCCCCCGCCACCGTACTCTGCCGAGGCATCGCTGATCGCTTTCTGGAGATCGATGCCCTTTTCGATGACCCTCTCGGTTGTGCGCATCGAGACCTTGGTGAGGTTCTTGTCCTCGGGCACCTCGCACATGATCAAAATGGGTTTCCGGGTGTTTAACTTCGAAAGCGCCATGCCCGCCCCGATCCCGACGATCGTGTCCGGGAACCTGTTCCCGACACTGAGGTACTGGACGTTCTCCAGTTCGGTGACCCCGGTCTCGATGATGTACTGGAGCAGGTTTCTTATGATCGCCCGGTGGTTGCCGAGCATGTGCTCCGCCTCGCGGTAGGCTTGGCCACGGTCCCCCCGTAGGATCGCGCTCCCGATGCCGGGTTTTGTCCACCGGCCGCAGGCGTTGAGGACCGTCGCATATTCCTGTGCGTTCCGGAGAGGCGTCCTTGGGATCTCGTCCGGAAACCGGTAGGTCTCCGCGAGAAGACGTTCGATACTCTCGCCGTTTGCGATCAGCTGCTCAGCGAGTGCAGATGTGATCGTCCGCCGGTCATCGTCCCCCAGTTCTTCCCAGACATACCAGCGCCCGTCCGGGGTCTGCTGCACGATCCCGAGTTTCTTTAAGAACTGTTTTGCGCCCTCGGGGTTGTTGCTGATCCCTCTGATAAACGGGTCATCGTTGTACGCGAGTGAGAGGTAGACCGGCCGGGTCGCGGTGCCATAGCAGTTGAGGTCTTTTTTGCAGACCTTGACCGATCGGTGCCGGACGCCATCCTCCACGATCAGCTCGCGGGCCGGACCGACAAGCCCGCGGGTCTCCCGGGCCATCATATCCCCGACGTTTCCTATCACCGCGAGTTTCGCGAGGTCGATATTTGCCCCGTCCATCTGCTTTGCGATGAGATACGCGACGCCGGCTGCACTCATCTTCGTGTACCCGTACGGGAGGCAGTTGACCTGCGGGTACGGGACATCGCCCGGCTGGCTGACGTGGTGGTCGACAATCAGCACATTTTTTTCTGTGAGGCCCCGCTCATGTAAGAGGTTCTGCTGGCCGGCGCCAAGATCGGTGAAGATCTTGAACGATGCATCATCGGGCACTTGGGGCATGGTGAGCGGTTCGAGCTGCCGGACAAAAACGGAGCTGACGGTGATCCCGTGACGGGCAATCGCCTGAGAGAGGATCGCTTCACTGGAGATCCCATCGGCGTCGATGTGGGAGATGATGGTTATCTCGTGCGTAGCCGTGATCTGCTCGGCGGCGGCCTTCACATCATCAGAGAAACCCATTGTCTATTATTTATGAAGTTCTTAATTGATGAAGTGTGTCATAATGCCCGACCTGACCGTTTGTGCTGAAGAGTTCCTTGAAGAGGGGATTATCACGCATGAGCGGATGCGTGCGGTGGATGCAAACGCGCAGGCGCTTGGTGTTACCGGCCTCCAGTTGATGGAGAGCGCGGGAACGGCCCTTGCGGCATCCGTACTCGCGCTCCGCCCGGACACGGTACTCATCATCTGCGGCCGGGGCAACAACGGGGGAGACGGGATGGCGGCGGCCCGGTACCTTCAGCATGGTGTAGATACGGCAGTCTGTTATCTGGATTCAGGAACGCGCAGCCCTTCCTGTGCCCACCAGCTTGCAGCGCTTAATGGCTGCCGTGTGACGCTCCGCCCGTTTGTGTCCACCGATGATCTCCGCGCACTCTCTTCCCTGTTTTCGAAGGCCGACGTGATCGTTGATGCCCTGCTCGGGACCGGAACTGCCGGGATGCCAATGGAACCCCTTGCGACCTGCATTGCAATGGCTAACGGGTCGAGGGCAAAGATCGTTGCGGCAGATCTTCCTTCACCCGGCATGCGGGCCGACCGGATCTGCGCGTTCCACCGGCCCAAGGTGGCAGGGTCGGAGGTCGCGGATATCGGCATCCCCTTTGAAGCGGAGATATGCACCGGGCCGGGAGACCTGACCCTAATCCCGGTGCGGAAGAAGACGAGTCACAAGGGGGCCGGGGGCGAGGTGCTCGTGATCGGTGGCGGGCCGTACCAGGGCGCACCGTACCTCGCCGGTCTCGGGGCGCTCCGGGCCGGGTCCGATATCGTCAGGATCGCGTCACCGGTCTTTGAGCCGGTGCCGGACCTCATCTACGAACGGTTATCGGGAGACCGGATCGGTGGTGAGCACACGGAACGGCTCATCGCGCTCGCTGAGCGTGCGGACGTGGTTGTCTGCGGGAATGGGCTTGGTACTGAAAGTCACGAGGTCGTCCTCGCGGTCGCCCCGCACTGCAAAAAAGCGGTCTTCGATGCCGATGCCCTCCGGCTCCCACTCCCGAAAGCCTGCGGCGAGACCGTGTATACTCCCCATGCAGGGGAATTTACCCGTATCTCCGGCGTCCGGCTGTCGGGGGATGCAGGCGATGCCTGCGGGCGGGCGCGGGAGGCTAAGGCTGCGGCGGCGAAACTCGGCGGCACCATCCTCCTCAAGGGGCCTGTGGATGTCGTCACGGACGGCCGCCGGGTCAGGTTCAACCGGACCGGCGACCCGGCGATGAGCGTGGGCGGGACCGGGGACGTGCTGGCCGGGGTAACGGGAGCACTCCTCTGCCACCTGCCCGCATTCGAGGCTGCCTGCATCGCCGCGTACGGGGTCGGGAGCGCAGGGGAGCGCGTGGCAGATGAGCGCGGCGAGGGGATGCTTGCATCAGATCTTATCAACCGGATCCCCGAAGAATTGTTCAGGAGGCAGAAGTAATGGTCGAGTTTACCCATATTTCCGATGGCAGGGCACAGATGGTGGATATCAGCGCGAAGTCAGATGTCGTGCGCGAAGCGGTGGCAACCGGGAGGATATACCTGCGGTCGGCAACCCTTGTGGCAATCCGCGAGGGTACCGCGGTCAAAGGAAACGTGCTTGCCACTGCACGGGTGGCTGCCACGCTTGCAGTCAAGGAAACGCCCCGCATCATCCCGATGTGCCACACGATCCTGCTCGGTGCCATCACTGTTGATTTTACCGAAGGCAACGGGTACATAGAGGCGATTGTGACGACGAAGTCCACCGGCAAGACTGGGGTCGAGATGGAGGCCCTGACCGGTGTTTCAGTTGCGCTTCTTACTATCTGGGACATGGTCAAATCCGCGGAAAAGGACGAACACGGCCAGTATCCCGTTACAAGGATCGAGGGTATACGTGTCGTGGAAAAGCGCAAAGGGACGACCCCGGCTGCCGCGTGACAGGTTGCAGATCATACCCCTTCTATCTGCATTTATTCGTGGAGCGCCCGAGTACTTTAATAGCACCCCGGATCCATTTTATAAGAATGCGGGATTCATCCCGTTAGAAAAGGAATGTAGCCCATCACGGGCCGAACCTTGAGGTGTTATAACACATGGTAAAATCGATGTATGCGTATGTCAGGGACGCATGGGCAAGACCTGACAAGTCCGAAGTAAAAGCAATGCTCTGGGACCGAATGCAGGAGTGGCGCCGCGAGGGCAGCGTTACCCGTCTTGAGCACCCGACCCGTATTGACCGCGCCCGCTCGCTCGGGTACAAGGCAAAGCAGGGCATCGCGGTTGTCCGCGTCCAGGTCCGCCGCGGTGGCCGCCGTGTAGCCCGGTTTACCCGCGCACGCCGGTCCGCACGCATGGGCAAGAACAAGAGTACGCCGGGAAAGAGCATCCAGCGGATCGCCGAGGAACGCGCATCCCGCCGGTACCCGAACATGGAAGTCCTCAACTCCTACTGGGTCGGTCAGGACGGGAAGCTGAAATATTACGAGGTTATTCTCGTTGACGGCCACCACCCCTCGATCCGGGCAGACAAGAACCTTGCATGGCTCGCAAACCCGACCCACCGTGGCCGGGCCGAGCGCGGCAAGACCTCTGCGGGACGTAAAGGTCGCGGCATGAGAACCAAGGGAAGGGGTACCGAGAAGACCCGCCCGAGCATCCGCTCCAATGCCAACCAGGGCAAATAATCTTATCCTTTTTTCCCGCTAAGGGTATCTTCATGAAGATCACCGATGCCTGTGTTTATCCGTTTCCTGTCGGTGACTCATCGGTCCGAAGGTGTGCGCTCGAAGCCCGCTCGTTCGGGTATGACAGTATTGTTGCAGCGGACACGCCGGCTGCCGAAGTCTGTGGTATCACCGTTTTCCCCGGAATCTTCCTTGCCGGCATTCCGGCAAAGGACGTCCAGAGCCGGGCAAAAAAAAGCAGGGGCACCGGTGCGGTCGTGGCAGTCCAGATCGGGGACAACGGCTTTAACCGTGCGGTAGCCGGGACAAATGGCGTCCACATCCTGCGGGGCATCCATGCCGCTGACAAGCGTGCGTTCGATCATGTGGCAGCAAAGATCGCCGCGGACAATAACACCGCCCTTGACATCGACCTGTCGGTGCTTATCTTCGGGCGGGGGCACCTTCGGCAGAAAGCAATTCATCGCTATCTCGACCTGATGATCCTGTACCGCCGGTTTGAGTTCCCGCTCACCATCTCCTCGTCGGCGCGGTCGGTCCTCGGCATGCGGGCCGTGCGTGAAGTCACCGGGCTCTGCTCGCTGTTCGGGATGGATGAGTCCGATGTGCAGGCAGCGCTTGCAGGAGTCAGCCGGGTGACCGATCCGGGCGAGAGTATCGTGAAGGTGATCAAATGAGCATCCGCCCGCCAACGCTCCGGGAAAAACGGCGCTATCTCCTCGCCCGCATCGACCCGGCAGGAACAATCCTGGAGGCAAAGGATCTCTATTACGCGACCTACGAAGCAGTAGTCTCGCTCTTCGGAGATGTGGCCGCGGCTGCCATGCAGCCTTCGGTGCTCGCGGTGGAGAAGGGGTACGTGCTCCTGCGTTGCCGCAGGGGTGCTGAACGAGAATTTGCCATTGCACTTTCGACGCTTTCTCTCTGCCGGGACTGCACCGTTGCCCTCCGGGTGCTCGCCGTCTCAGGCACCCTCGAGAGCCTGCGGGAGCGGATCGCGACCATCGTTCCAAAGGCACCTGTTCTTCCCGGGCAGGACATTCTTCCGGCAGAGCAGGAAACGGCAGGCACAATCCCCTGCGGGTACCTTTTTGGGTCCTCACCAGTCGACGTTGTCACAGGGAACGGTCATAAGGTTGATGTGATAGAAAAGGGATTTAAAAATACACGCCGATTGTTTTTAACAACTGAAGATCTGGAGACACTACATGCAACCACAATATCAGATGGGCTATGACCGGGCGATCACCGTTTTTTCGCCTGACGGCAGGCTGTACCAGGTGGAATACGCCCGGGAAGCAGTAAAGCGCGGTACCACGGCGGTCGGTATCAAGGCACAGGACGGGATTGTCCTTATCGTCGACAAACGCATCAGTTCCAAGCTGCTTGAAGCAGCATCAATCGAGAAGATTTTCAGGATCGATGACCACATCGGGGTCGCGTCATCCGGCCTTGTCGGCGATGCACGGGCGCTTGTGGACCGGGCACGGGTCGAATGCCAGATCAACCGGGTCTCCTACGATGAGAAGATCGAGGTCGAGGCACTGGCAAAGAAACTCTGCGACCATATGCAGACCCTCACCCAGTACGGCGGCATCCGCCCGTACGGTACTGCGCTCCTGATTGCGGGAGTCAGCGACGGCGAATGCCGGCTCTTTGAGACCGACCCGTCCGGTACCCTCCTTGAGTACAAGGCGACCGGCATCGGCATCGGCAGGCCGGCGGCAATGAAGATATTCGAGGAGGAATACACTGCAAGCCTCTCGATAAAGGATGCGATCCTCCTCGGCCTCAAGGCCCTGCACTCGGCAACCGAAGGCAAGTTCGATGTCGACACTGTCGAGATTGGCATCGTTGAAAAGAGCGATGCAGCCTTCAAGAAGATGACAAAAGAAGAAGTCGCATCGTACGTCGAACAGTTCAAACAGTGATCCGGTATGATCTCTCTTGAGAACGCGGTGGTAGCCCGTCTGGAAAGTTTCGGGGAACGGTTCGAAATCTTGGTCGAACCCCACCTTGCAGCCCGCGTACGGCAGGGCGAGAACATTAACATCGAGGACGTCGTTGCGGCCCTCGACATATTCGGGAATTCTTCAAGGGGAACCCGGGCATCCGATGAATCGCTTGAAAAGGTCTTCCATACCACGGACTTTGCAACGGTGGCAAAGAAGATCATCGAAAAAGGCGAGATTCACCTGACTGCCGATCAGCGTCGGGAGATGACCGAGGAAAAACGCCGGCAGGTCGTCACCTTTATAGCCCGGAATTCGATCAACCCCCAGACAGGCCACCCGCATCCCCCCGCCCGTATCGAGAGAGCGATGGAAGAGGCCCGGGTCAATATCGATCCGTTCAAGCACCTGGACGAGCTGGTCAAAGAGACCGTCAAGGCGCTGCGTCCGATCCTGCCCATCCGGTTCGAGGAACTTCGTCTTGCAATACGGATCCCCCCCGAAAACGCTGCCCGCGCATACGGGGATATTGCGGCGGCGTGCACCATGGAGAAGGACGAGTGGCAGAAAGACGGGTCATGGGTCTGCGTCGTGCGGATCCCGGCCGGCATCCAGAGCGAATTTTACGATCTGATAAACAAG
>Ga0181529_10002918_pt1 | contig 19954 bp, 15 predicted proteins | sample PEATcosm2014_Bin_36_FD_119763 | JGI IMG/M metagenome (GOLD analysis project Ga0181529, IMG submission 119763) | Peatland microbial communities from MTU Mesocosm Facility, Houghton, MI, USA - PEATcosm2014_Bin10_30_metaG | ecosystem: Environmental > Terrestrial > Soil > Wetlands > Peat | place... | reverse complement strand
CGCGGTCTTCGCCGTAGCGCCGCCGCACATAGGCGATGACCTCGTCGCGCCGGTCCTGGCAGAAGTCGACGTCGAAGTCGGGCATCGACACGCGCTCGGGATTGAGGAAGCGCTCGAACAGCAGGCCGAACCGCAGCGGATCGAGATCGGTGATGGTCAGCGACCAGGCGACGACCGATCCGGCGCCCGAGCCGCGCCCCGGTCCAACCGGGATGCCCTGCGACTTCGCCCATTTGATGAAGTCGGCGACAATCAGGAAGTAGCCGGGAAACTTCATCCGCGCGATGACGCCGAGCTCGAATTCGAGCCGCTGGCGGTAGTCCTCCTCAACATGGCCGGGCGCGCAGCCGTATTGGGCCAGATGCCGCTCGAGCCCTTCGGCGGCCTGGCGGCGCAGCTCGCTCTCCTCGTCGACCCGCGCGCCGTCGACCGCGGTGAAATGCGGCAGGATCGGCTTGCGGGTCAGCGGCCGGTAGGCGCAGCGCAGCGCGATCTCGACGCTGTTGTCGAGCGCCTCGTCGAGATCGGCGAACAGCGCGCGCATTTCGGCGCGGCTCTTGAAGCGATGCTCCGGCGACAGACGGCGGCGCTCGGCGGCGCTGATCAGCGCGCCTTCGGCTATGCACAGCAGCGCGTCTTGCGCCTCGTAGTCGGCGGCGGCGGCGAAATAGGCCTCGTTGGCGGCGACCAGCGGCAGGCTCTGCGCGTAGGCGAGCTCGAGCAGCGCCGGCTCGACGCGGCGCTCGCTCTCCAATCCATGGCGCTGCAGCTCGACGTAGAGCCGGCCGTCGAACAGCGGCGCAAGCCGCTTCAGCCGCGCTTCCGCCAGTTCCGGCAGGCCGAGCGCCAGCGCCCGGTCGATCGGCCCGTCTGGCCCGCCGGTCAGCGCGATCAGCCCTTCGGATTCGGCCAGCGCGGCGAAACCGACATGCGGCTCGTCGCCGTCGGTGGGGTCGAGCCAGACGCGCGAGGCGAGCCGCATCAGCGCGCGGTAGCCCTGCTCGTCCTTGGCGATGAGCGCCAGCGGCGCGCGCGCGACCCTCGCCTCGGCAAGGCGGGAGGCGGAAGGCGGCGCGTCGGCGAAGTCGACGGTGATCTGCGCGCCGATGATCGGCTGCACCCCGGATTTCGCCAGCTTCTCCGAAAACTCCAATGCCCCGAACAGGTTGTTGGTGTCGGTGATCGCCAGCGCCGGCATCGAATCGGCTTTGGCGAGCTTGGCGAGCGTCTCGATCGACAGCGCCCCGTGGCGCAGCGAAAAGGCGCTGTGGACGCGCAGATGGACGAAACCGACAGCTTTGACGAGCGACGAATCCATGACGACTCCGGTAGGCGCCTGGCATTGTGCCGACGCTGCGCCCGGCTTGTCGAGACCGCTCCGAGCCGGAAGGCCGAGCGCGACACGCGGGCGCAAGCGCAATCGGTCCGGTCGCGCTCGGGTTTGCCGGGAGCGCGCACGGCGCGAAAAAAGTATGAATTATTCGCTGGCGATTGATGCGGCGCAATTACTGACCGCGGCGTCGGGCGCCACTCTTATGCGCGCGCGCGTGTTCGACCGCCAAAGAGCGGGGGAGGAACGACGATGGCGCCGGGAGGTCAGGAATTCGATTCCGTGGTGCGCCTTGTCGGCGTGCAGAAATATTTTGGCGCGGTGCACGCGCTGCGCGACATCGATATCGCCATAGGCCGCAATGAGATCGTCGGACTGATCGGCGATAACGGCGCCGGCAAGTCGACCCTGATCAAGGTGATGACCGGAGTCCTGGCGCCGACCGCTGGCAAGATTTACATCCGCGATCGCGAAATCCCGCAAAGCGACTACTCCGTGCGCATGGCGCACGATCTGTCGATCGAGACTGTCTACCAGGACAAGTCGCTCGCCGACAAACAACCGCTGTGGCGCAACTTCTTCGTCGGCCGGCAGATCACCGATCGGTTCGGTTTCATCGACATCAAGCGCGAGAAAGAGGTCGCGCGGCGGATCTTAATCGACGTCATCGGCTTCCGCGGCGTCGGCATCACCGTCGACTCGACGGTGTCCAAGCTGTCCGGCGGCGAGCGGCAGGGCATCGCGATCGGCCGGGCGATGCATTACAACGCCGATCTGATCGTCCTCGACGAACCGACCGCGGCGCTTGGCGTCGCCGAAGTGCGCAAGGTCATCGATTTCGTGCGCCTGATCAAGAGTTCCGGGCGCGCTTGCATCTACATCGAGCACAACCTCGCCCACGTCCATGAAGTCGCTGATCGGCTGGTCGTGCTTGATCGTGGCCGCATCGTTTCCGAGATCAACCCGCGGAAGATGTCGGTCAACGAACTGACGGAATATCTCATCGATCTTCAGCACAGGGGTTGAGGGAGGCGATAATGGCGCGGCGGCACGGCGCATCGACTTGGCTTCGCGTCGAGGGGGCGCCGATCATCATTGTTTTCGCGCTGCTGCTCGCCCTGTTCATGTGGACTTCGCCGAATGTGTTTCTCTCGCCGTCGATCTACACGACGTTTCTCACCATCGTTCCGCCGCTGCTGCTTCTGGGCACCGGCCTGACCTTCGTGATCGGGGCGGGGGAAATCGATCTCTGCTTCCCGTCGATCATCTCCTTTTCCGGTTTCGTCTTCGCCGTCCTATTCAAGGAATATCAGCTCGGCTGGATTGCCGTCGCCGCCGGCATGGCGTCGGGCATTCTGGTGGGCTACCTCAACGGCGTGCTGATCGCCAAGGTCGGCATACCCTCGTTCATCGCGACTCTCGGAACACAATTCTTCTGGACGGGAGCGGCGTCGGTCCTGTCGGGCGGCAAGTCCTATGCGCTGCGCGGCGCGGAGGAAAGCACGGTGTGGCAATGGATCGTCGGTCGGCCGTTTGCGTCGGCGACGTCGATCGACTGGGTGCAGGGGCTGTCGGTCCAGGCGTTGTGGACGGCCCTCATCATCGGCTTCCTGTGGCTCATCCTCACCCATCATCGCTTCGGCGAACACACCCTGTTCATCGGCGACTCCAACGACGTGTCGCGCGTCGTCGGCATCGACGTCGACCGCGAGAAGATCAAGATCTTCACGCTGATGGGCGCCCTGGCGGCGTTCGCGTCGATCATTCTGACGCTCGAGCAGAAGAATTTCTTCGGCAACCAGGGACAGGGTTATCTGATGACGGCGATCGCCGGCGTGCTGATCGGCGGCACGTCGATCTTCGGCGGCCAGGCGACGATCATCGGCACCGTATTCGGCTGCTTCGTCATCCAGATCCTCGAGCCCGGGCTCGTCGCCGCCGGCCTTACGGGGTCGTGGGTGCGGACCGTGCAAGGCTTCATCTTTCTCGTCGCCATCGTCTTCTACATGTACGTCGACGAACCCCAACGCCGGGCGACGCTGATGCTTCGCCTCCGCTCAATTCCGGGTTTCGGCGGCGCCCCCGCGTCGCGGTCGAGCGCTTCCGAATAAGAGTCCCTGGCGCCCTTGCTGGCGACCGGGGACAAACTTAGGGAGCAACGAACATGCGTCTTTGCAGGCATCTTCTTGTCGGCGTCGGCGCGGCTGCGCTTATCGCCGCCATAACGCCGGCCATGGCCGCCGATCCGATCGGCAAAGGGCTGGTCATGTACATGCAGATGGGTGGCAACCCCGGCGACGGGGCGACGCTGGCCCGCCAGACCGGAGCGGCGCAAGCCGCCGAGGCGTTCGGCGTCGATCTGAAAGCCCAGTTCTCGGCCTGGGCGCCCGAAACGATGATCGCCCAGTTCAAGGAGGCGATGGCGGCCAAGCCAAACTGCATCGAGATCATGGGGCATCCCGGCGCGACCGCGTTTCACGATCTCGTCAAACAAGCGACTGACCAGGGCATCGTCGTCACCGACGGCAACTCGCCGATGACCTCGCTGCAGGCCGAATTTGGCACCAAGGGCTTCGGCTATGCGGGCGTCGACCTCTATGAAGGTGGCGCGCTGACCGCCCGCGCCATGCTGGCCAAGGGGCTAAAGGCCGGCGACGAAGCGATGGTCTACGGCGTCTTCAGCCAGGCCGAACGCGGACAGTCCGAGAAAGGGCTCGCCGATACGCTGGAGAAGGCCGGACTGAAGGTTGACCGGCTCGAGATCAGCCAGGAGGTCAACTCCGACACTTCGCTCGGCGTGCCAATTCTCGCCGCCTACGTTCAGGCGCATCCGAACTTGAAGGCGATTGGCACCCAGCACGGCGGCGTGACCGGCACCCTGCAGCAGGTGCTTGAGAAGGCGGGCAAGAAGCCCGGCGACATCGTTCTTGGCGGCATTGATCTTGCGCCGGCCACCATCGATGGCTTGAAGTCGAAGTACATCACCGCGACGCTCGACCAACTTCTCTACCTGCAGGGATTCATGCCGGTCGTGCAATGCGTGATGACCGCCAAGTACAAGATGCCGGGCCTGTCGCTCAACACCGGCGCAGGCGTCGTCACCCCCGACACGATCGGCGGGCTCACCCAGTTGATCGACGCCGGCATTCGCTGATAACGACATGCGAGACCGCGGACGCCGCGAGGCGTCCGCGTTAACGAAAGGTCTCGATTTGTCGCAAGATCCCTACGTCGCGCGTTCTGACCGATATGAGCGCGCGGCCTACCGCCGTTGCGGTCGGAGCGGCCTGCTTCTTCCGCGAGTTTCGCTTGGCTTGTGGCAGAATTTCGGTGGTCTCGATTCGTTCGAGACTGGCCGCGCGATTCTGCGCCGCGCTTTCGATCGCGGCGTCACCCATTTCGATCTCGCCAACAATTACGGTCCGCCGCCCGGCGCTGCGGAGGAAGTCTTCGGCCGCATATTGGCGACCGATTTCCGGCCTTATCGCGATGAGATCATCGTTTCGTCGAAAGCGGGCTACCGCATGTGGCCAGGGCCGTACGGCGAATGGGGCTCGCGCAAGAATCTGCTCGCCAGCCTCGACGCTAGCCTGAAGCGCCTCGGACTCGACTACGTCGACATCTTCTACCATCACCGCCCCGACCCCGACACGCCGATCGAGGAGACAATGTCGGCGCTCGCCGACGCGGTGAAGCAGGGCAAGGCGCTCTATGTCGGTATCTCAAATTATCGCGCCGCGCAGGCGCGCGAGGCGTTCGCGGCGCTGCGTCAGCTCGGCGTGCGCTGCCTCATCCACCAGCCGCGCTATTCGATGCTCGATCGCTGGGTCGAGCGCGACGGCCTGCTGGACGCGCTGGCGGAGGAGGGCGTCGGCTGCATTGTCTTCTCGCCGCTCGCCCAGGGCGTCTTGACCGACAAATACCTCGACGGGATCCCAGAGGATTCGCGCGCGCAGCGCGGCAGCCGCGGCGGTTCGATGGGGCGCGAGGGCGTCACCGACGAAAGGATCGCGATCGTGCGGCGTCTGCGGCCGATCGCCAAGCGGCTTGGCCTGCCGATCGCCCATCTGGCGCTGAAGTGGGTTCTGCGCGACGAGCGGGTGACTTCGGCCGTGGTCGGCGCGCGCACGCTGGCGCAGATTGACGACAGCCTCGACGCGGTCAGTGGGCTGCCGCTCGCGCCCGCCGAAATCGCCGAGATCGAGACGGCGCTGAACGCGAGTTGAGACGGGCGCCTGCTTGCTTCACTTGCCGGTCAACGACTGGCGGCGGATGCGGCGGTCGATCAGCGTCTGCAGCACGACTGAAACGACGATCACTAGGCCGAACGCGAGCTGGGTATAGAAGGCGTTGACGCCGGCCGAGACGATGCCGGCGTTGATCGCGCCGATGATGAACGCCGCGACGAAGGTGCCGATCACCGAACCGGTGCCGCCGAACACCGAGGTTCCGCCGAGGAAAACCGAGGCGATGGTGTTGAGCAGCGAACCGTCGCCGGTGCTCGGCCAGAAATAGTAGCCGTAAATTGAGCTCAGCAGCCCGCAGAACACGGCGGTGACGCCGACCAGCACGAACGCCTTGATCTTGACCCGCCCGGCGTTGACACCCATTAGCCGCGCGCTCGTTTGGTTGTCGCCGACCAGGAAGACATGCGCGCCGAACCGGGTGCGGTTGAGCAGCAGCCATTCGACGATCAGGATGCCGATCATCCACAGCGTCTGAACCGGCACGCCGAACAGCGGTTCGCGCAGCAGCGTGTGCATCTGCGGATATTTATCGACGAGCAGCGGCACGCCGGTGCCGTTCATCAAGACCAGTTCGAGACCGCGGAACAGGAACTGCGTGCCGATGGTGATGACCAGCGACGGAATATTGAGGCTCGCGACTAGGAAGCCGTTCAAGAGTCCGCAGGCGACTCCGGTCAGTCCGGCCGCGATTAGGCCGAGCCACCACGGCGCGCCGCCGTAGTAGGTGACGAGGCAGAAAATCGCCGTACCGAGCGCCATCACGGAGGGAAACGACAGGTCGATCTCGCCGGTGATAACGACGAAGGTCAGCGACAGCGCGACGATGCCGAATAGCGGCGTCGTTTCGGCGAAGGCGAGATAAATGTCGACGTCAGTGAACACGCGCGGCGCGGCGATCACGAAGGCGAGCCACATCGCGAAGCCGACGCCGACGATGCCCATCTGGCTGCCGTAGCGCGTCAGCAGCGATGGGGGCGCGGCTTTGTGGCCGCCCGTGCGGACCGCCGCGGCTTCTTCGGTCATGACGGCAACTCCATCGAACCGGTGCGCGCGACGTGGTAGAGCCGCTCGATCAACTGATCCATCGTGATGTCGGCGCGGTTGAATACCCCCGCCACCTTGCCGCGATCGAGCACGTAGAGACGGTCGACGACCGGATAGATGTTGAAAATATTATGGTCGATGAAGATCGCCGACTTGCCGGCCGCCTTGATTGAGCGGACGAAGTCGAGCGTCTTCTTGGTCTCGCTAAGCGACAGGCCCATGGTCGGTTCGTCAAGGATGACGAGCTCAGCTTCGAAATGAAGTGCGCGGGTGATCGCGACGCCCTGTTTCTCACCGCCCGACATCGTCGCCACGACATTGTCGGGATGCACCGCCGCCGAGGTGAAGCCCATGTGCTCGCTCATCAGCCGGGAGCATTCGTTGCGCATCGCAGCGACGTCGAGCAGGCCAAAACGATTGCGCAGCTCGCGCCCCATGAACATGTTTCGCCAGATCGGTTGTTTCTCGCACAGCGCGCGTTCCTGATAGACGGTCTCGATGCCAAGACTGCGCGCCCTCGCCACCGACCAGTCGTGAACTCGCATGCCGTGGAAGTAGATCTCGCCGCCGGAGTCGGGGCTGTAGAAACCCATGACAACTTTGATCAACGTCGACTTGCCGGCGCCGTTGTCGCCCAGCAGACCGACGATCTCACGCGGATTGACTTGAAAATCGACGCCAGCGAGCGACCGCACTTCGCCAAAAGTCTTGGAGACGTTGCGAAGCTCCATGACGGGCGGAGCTTCGGCGCCCGGCGACGCAGACTGAGTCACTTGCGTCCTCCCCCCTTTGGCCGGGGCGCCGCGTTCGAACGGCGCCCCGGTTCGGGCCCCTGCGGGCCGCGCTACGTTAGCGGATTTCCTGCGCCGCGAGCGGCGCGATCGTGTCGACGTTCTTGGGATCGACGAACGCGCCGGCCGTGTTGATGTCGAGACCGGAGAAGCCGAACTTCTTGGTCAGACAGATGTTGAGGATCGGCAGATAGCCTTGCAAGTAAGGTTGCTGGTCGATGACCAGTTCCTGGTAGCCTTCTTTGACCGCCTTCGCGGTGGCCGGCGACATGTCGAAGCCGGCGAAGAATACGTCGCCGGGCTTCAGCGACGCCGCGCGGGCGAAGACGCCGACGTTGGCGGTGAGGGCGCCGTGGTCGGTGACGACGAGCTTGATGCCCGGGTTGCCCTTCATCACGCCGACGAAGATTGGCGTGCCGGCGTTTGGATCGGCGTCGGTCGCCTTGTCGATCTCCTGGTAGATCACTTTGGCGCCGGTCTTTTCGATCGACTCAATGACGCCAACCGTGCGCGAGCCCCGGTCGCCGCCCTGGCCCTTGAGGCCCCAAACAAAGGCGAGGTCGCCCGCCTTGAGGCCGGCGCGCTTGGCCGCTTCCGCTCCCAGCGCGAGGCCCGCGAGATGATTGGGCGCGCCGACGTAGCCCATGCCCTGCGGCCCGTACTTGGCCTGCGCGTCAGGCAGCGCGGTGTTCGCCGTGGTGAAGACAATGCCTTGGGCGAACGCCTTGTCGATCTGCGGATCCGTCGCCGCGTCTCCGGGGTGGCCCATGAAGGCGATGCCGTCGACCTTGGTCGCGATCGCTTGCTGCAACTGGGTGATCATCAGGTTGGGATCCCAGTTGGAGAAGTAGTAGGTGACCGACGGTCCGAGATCGAGTTCGGCCTGACGATAGCCGTTATAGACGTTGTTAGCGAAGACGCCGCCCTGCGGTCCGCCGGGGAATGCGGCAATCTTGACGCCTGCGCACCACTTCGCAGTCGGATCGAGTGCGTATGCCGAAGAGACCGCGCCGCAGATCAATGCAAACGTGGCCGCCGTGAACAGGAAACTTCGCTTTTGCGTTTTACTCATAGGAGCCTCCCTGCATCCTGCGAGTCGCAATCGCCGTCGTGTCACGAATCCGCGATCATCGTTGTCGCGCTGCCTTTGGGTGCCCCTTTGGCCTCTTGCTCTTTTGGGGGGGCTGCCGACGCAAAGACCTCCGCCGACGCGCTTTGGCTGCGTCCGGTCTTCGTCGATGATCAACGCGTTCGGAAAACGCCAAGCAATCGCTGGCCCGAACAGTCTGACAATTGTTCAGTAAGGAACGCCCGCGCGCGTTGCGCCTTGATCTCTATCAACGCGCGCCGTTGCGCGCAGCCAACGCCGCGGTCCGCAGCGGCGTCAGTCGCCGGCTCCATCCGCCGCCGGTCGGTCGAGATAGTGGATTGCCGGCGCGTCGCGCAGGCGCGCCGCTGCGCTCTCGGGCGTGATGTCGCGCTGCGGCGTGCCGAGCAACTCGAATCCGACCATGAACTTGCGCACCGAGGCGGATCTCAGCAGCGGCGGATAGAAGTGGGCATGAAAATGCTGCTCCGGATGTGCGACGCCGTCGGTCGGCGACTGGTGGAAGCCCATCGAATAGGGGAAAGAGATCTCGAACAGATTATCGTAGCGGATGGTCAGTCGACGCAGAATGTCGGCCAGTCCCCGCGCCTCGCCTGCGCTCATTTCATCCATCGCGCCAAAATGGCGGCGTGGCAGCACCAGCGTCTCAAACGGCCACACCGCCCAGAACGGCGTCAGCGCGACGAAGCTTTCATTTTCGCAGACAATGCGCGTCTTGGCGTCGAGCTCGAGCGCGAGATAGTCGCACAGCAAACAGCCGCCACGTTCCTCGCGATAGGCGCGCTGAGCGGCGAGTTCCTTAATCGCCTCGTTGGGCAGGCTTTCGGTCGCCCAAATTTGGCAATGCGGATGCGGATTGCTCGCTCCCATCATCGCGCCGCGGTTCTCGAAAATCTGCACCCAGCGGATCTCGTCGAGCGCGCCGAGCGCGCGGTACTCCTCGGCCCAGACCTTGACCACCGGCTCGATCTCGTCGACCGACATGCGCGCGAGCGTCAAATCGTGGCGCGGCGAGAAGCAGACGACCTTGGCGACGCCGCGCTCGGGCTCGGCGACGATCAGCCCGCTCTCGTTGATCGCTTCGCCGCCCGAATCGCGCTGCAGGGCGGGGAAGTCGTTGGGGAACACCAGCGTCTGGGGGTAGGGCGGGTTGACCTCGCCATTGGCTCGGCGATTGCCGGGACAGAGATAACAGCCGGGGTCGTAGCGCTGTTCGGTCGGTCGCGCCGCGCGCTCGGTTTGACCGAGCCAGGGGCGCTTGGTTCGGTGCGGCGACACCAGCACCCATTCGCGCGTTAGCGGATTGAAACGGCGGTGAGAAGCGTCATTGAGCAGCGTCACGGATGTCCTCGTTCAGCAAACGCCGCGGCGCGGCGGGCTTAGTTCGCGACGCCGGCGCCGGCGCCTGGACGGCAGACGAGGAACTGCGGCGTGATTCCGGTCGCTTCCCTATACGCTCGGCCGATCTCGTCGGCGAAGCGGTCGACCGCTTCGACTCGCACCAGATTGATCGTGCAGCCGCCGAAACCGCCGCCGGTCATGCGCGCGCCGAGCACGCCATCGATGCGGCCGGCGAGTTCGACCAGGAGGTCGATCTCGCGGCAGCTGATTTCGTAATCGTCGCGCATGCTGACGTGCGAAGCGTTCATCAGCCGGCCGACCTCGCCGACCTGGCCGGCCTCGAGCGCCGCGGCGGCGCGCTGGACGCGGTCATTCTCGGTGACGACGTGGCGACAGCGGCGCAACACCAACTCCGACAACAAAGCGCCGTGGCGGTCGAGATCGCCGGCGGTCACGTCGCGCAGGGCGCGAATGGCGGGCAGAACCGTCTTGAGGCGCGCGACGCCGTCCTCGCATTGCTCGCGGCGTCGGTTGTACTCGCTGCCGGCGAGTTCATGGTGGACCATCGAATTGCAGATCACCAGTCGGACCGACGGATCGACCGGCGACAGGTGGAATTCGAGGCTGCGGCAGTCGAGCAGCAGGACGCGGTCGGCGGCGCCGCGGCAGGAAGCGAACTGGTCCATGACGCCGCAGCGCATGCCGACGAACTCGTTTTCGGCGCGCTGGCAGCAGAGCGCGAGGCGGGTGAGATCGATCGCCTGACCGGCGCCATCAAGCAGGGCGAAGCCGCTTGCGACTTCCAGCGCCGCCGAGGAACTGAGGCCCGACCCGACCGGCACGTCGCTGTCGATCAACATGTCGGCGCCGGCCAATCGATTGCCGTCGCGTTGCAGCATGATCGCGACGCCGCGGACGTAATCGCTCCAATTGCGGCGGGGACGCGGATCGGGGTCGTCAAGCGGGAATTCGAACGTTTCGGCAGCGCGCAGCGAGCTGACGCGCAGTCGCGGCTCGGGCCGGGCCGCCGCCGCGATCCAGGTGCATTGCTGCAGCGCCGCCGGCAGCACGAAGCCGTCGTTGTAGTCGGTGTGTTCGCCGATCAGATTGACCCGCCCTGGGGCGCGGTAAAGTCGCGCCTGGCCGCCGAAATTGTGGCGAAAGCGTTCGATCAGCAGGTCGCGGGCCCCCATACAAAATCCTCCGGTCGGCAGGCGTTTAGCCTTACCGTTCGAGCGGATCAAGCGCGCCGGGGTCGCGGTCCCTGGACGCACCGGCCGTCTAGCGGCGAGAAGCGAGCAAGGCGGCGGGGACGTCGAAGCGGCGGACCGGCGAGATTACGCCGCCGTCGAGTTGCGCCTGGATGGTGAGGAAATGCGCGCCGGGCGGCAGATCGAGCGCCTGCGGCAGGCCCTTGATCGCTTTCTCGAGCAACTTGGGCGTCAGCGCTCGGTCGGGAACCGCGTGGTCGACGCCGTAGCGGAAATCGGCGAGCGGGTGGGCGGCCGGCCCGTTGCGGAATTGGGCTCGCGCGCCTTCGCCGTTGGCGACGAACATAACCTGGATTCGGTCGAACTCGCCGCGCGCCGATGAGGGGTCGTCGGGCGGATCGGCGAGCGGCGAGGTCGCGATCTCTGGCGCCTGCGCCGCGGCGATCGGCTGAGGACGCATCAGGCGCGCCGTTTCCCAGCCGGCAACGATCAACGCAACGGCGAATAACGCCGCCAATTGCGTCCGCAGGTGGCCATGCCGCCGCCAAAGGGCGGAGACGAAATCGCCCCGTCGCGCCCGCGGCTCGTCGGCCTCCTCGCCGCAGACGTTGCTCGCGTCGAGGCGCAAGCGCCAGGGCAGGGACTGCCACGGCGAACGCGAGTCGTCGACGAGAAAGGCGAGAATGCCATCGAAGCGGTCGTGCGTCGCGTTCGACCAGCGGATGCGCCCGCGGCGGTAGCGGTCGCCGAAGTCACGCCAGGATTCGAAGGCCTCCTGCGCCTTGATCGCGATTGTCAGCAGGTAAGTCCAGGCCTCGGGCTCGCTAAGACATTCGGCGACGCAGGCGTGGCGCGCGGTCATTGCGGCGCGCGCCAGGTCCCAGGCGAGCAGGTCCGTCGACGCCTCGGGATCGCCTGGCTCGGCGCATTGCGGATCAGCGCGGTCGCCTTGGTTGAGCAGCCATTCGAGGCGGTCGATCGTCTGAGCCCGCCGCGCCTCCGGCGTTTTGCCGCCGATGCCCCAGTAGTCGCGCAGGACCGCGAGGCTCTGCGCCGGTCGCGCTGGCGCGGACGGCGCCAGGGTCGCGTCAGTTCCGCGCTGGGCAATGGCGTACATCGCCGATAGCGCGATCGCCCAGCGCGCGCCGTCAGGCAAGCGCGAGCCGGCGACGCCGACATAGTCGAGCGGATTAATCGGCGTTTCCTCGACGCGCACCGCCTCGGCGACCCGTTCGATCGCCTCGGGGTCGATCAATCCGCCGAGCAGCGGTCCAAACCGCTGCGCGCCGGCGACGCAGGTCTGCAGCGCCTGCAGCACGCCCGGCGACAACGTGTTGGGATCGATCATTCGCGCCGGCGGGCGCAACGTCAACCTCGCCGCCGCGCCGGCGTCGTCCAGGCGCCGCGCCGCGGCCTTGAGGTCGTCATACCAAGCCTGGGCGGTCGCCAGCCGAGCCGCGACCCGCGCCCGCAGGTCGGGGTGAAAGCGGCTCAGCGCGCTGATCGGCTCTGCCCAGCGGAACCGTTCGATCAGCGCCGCCAACAGCTCCGAGGGCATGCGCGGGTCGTCCATTGCGGCATGCAGCAAACGCGCCTGAAGCTGCGCCCAGACGAATGTCGAACCCGAAGCAATCTTAATCAGCCGATCGACGACCTCCAGCGCGCCGGCGACGTCGCCGGCGAGCGCAAGAGACGACAATTCGGCGACCGCGGCGTCGATTTGCGCCTGTGTTCGCCTATCCATCTCCCCCCGACCGAGTGGAGCGCCCGCAACGCCCGACGGCCTCAACGCGATCCCGGCCTGTCGCACGCCGGTTCGACCCCGCTTGAGAGCGCGAGGCGGAAGCCCCATAGCATATTCTGCGACGTTCTGCTGCATTTGAACGATTGTAGTCGACGGCGTGGGTGAAACGACGGACCTCACCATGCCGGTGGCGCGGCGCCCAAACGACCGGCGGGACGCGCCCAAAGCATCGGCGCGCCGTCGATCGCCGCCGGCGGTCTGAAGCGGCGCGCCGGCCCCCAATCGGTAACCTCGATCTCCGGCGTGTAGTCGGCTTCGCCGACCGGGACGAACGGCGCTTGTGCACCCGCTCGTTCGCTCGCCAGCAGCGCCGCGACCCGGGCGAGCGACAGCCGGCGCGACGAACCGCCGCCAGACGCGGCGCGGTCGGCAAGTCCGCGCACCGCCGCGGCGGCGAGGAGATAGCCCGCGGCGTGGTCGAGCGCCTGGACCGGCAGCGGCGTCGGCTTGTCCTTGCCGAAGCGGCGCATGCCTTCCGAGGCGACGCCGGCGCTCATCTGCACCAAGCTGTCGAAGCCGCGGCGGCCGGCCCATGGGCCGCTCCAGCCATAGGCGTCGAGCGACACGTCGACGAGGCCGGGCCGTGCGCGGCGACGTTCGGCTTCGCCAAGGCCGAGCGCGTCGAGCGCGCCGGGCCGATAGCCGTGGACGATCACGTCGGCCTCGGCCAGCAGGGCGAAAAAACCCGCGCGGCCGCCGGCGTCCTTGAGGTCGAGCCGCGCGCAGCGTTTGCCGAGCGTCACCTCCGGCGCGACGCTCGGCTCGTCCCAGTCGGGCGGGTCGAGGCGCAGCACGTCGGCGCCGTAGGCGGCGAGGAAGCGGGTGGCGACCGGTCCGGCGAGAATTCGAGTGAGGTCGAGCACGCGCACGCCAGCGAGCGGGCGAGCCGGAATGATTGGCCCGTCCGCTGCGGCGGCCGTTTCGCGCTTGTCGAGGAGGACGAGTGGCTCGGCGGAGACCGCGCGACCCTGGGGATGGTCGGCCCAAGCGGCGAGCGAGCGCATGGCGGCGGCGCAGCCGCCGCGAGCGACGATCGCGGCCTCGAGCTCGTCGGCGTGCGCGCCGCGCACCGCCGCCGCGACTGCGCTGCGCTCGCCGCCGCAGCCAAGCGCGGCGAGCGCCGCTTCGCGATGGCGCGCGGCGTTGGTGTGCAAGCGAATCCAGCCGTCGGCGGCGAGATAGTCGCCGGCGATCGGGTCCCACACCGGCGGCAACGCCCAGCCCTCAGGCTTGAGCGAGAAGCCGAACCACAGCGAAGCGAGCCGGCGGTCGACGACGACGTGCGCCGGCCGCGACGTCGCCAAGGCCGCGCGCTCGGCGACTGCGAGCGCCGCCGCGCCGACCGAAGCCACGGCGAGGTCAGTGACGGCGAACGCCGAGGGCAGGTCGCCTTGGCCGGCGATTTCGACGCGATCGAGCCAAGCCTCGTCGCCGCCGACCGCGCGCCAAGCGGCGGCGAGGAAGTGGAATGCGGGGGAAGGGGCGTCGGACATCGCGTTCTCCTCTCTTAGGCGCGCAAGGCGGGACGAATGAGAGGAGCGATTGGCTGAAATCGTCAATCTTAAGTACATCGATCCATATTCGATTGGGGGCGTGGATGGCGGGTTTCCTCACGGAGGCGGCGGCGCGGCTCGGCGTCACGCGCGCGACTCTCTACGCGTATGTCAGCCGCGGCCTGATCCGGGCCTGCGAAGCGGACGACCCTCGGCGACGGCTCTATGCGGCGGATGCGGTTGAGCGGCTCGCCGTCGAGCGGCGGCGTGGCCGCCGGTCAAAGGAGGTCGCCAAGATGGCGCTCGATTTCGGCGCGCCGGTGCTCGAATCGGCGATTACTTTGATCCGCGACGGCAGGCTGTGGCGCCGACGCCCGAGCTTCACCGTGCGTTGCGTCGCCTCGACTGGCGCGAGCCTGCACGCTGCTGTGGTCGTCGGGCAGGCCGCGCTGTCGGGGCCGCGCCACGGCGGCGTGACCGAGCGGGTCGAGAGCCTGTTCGACGCGGCCGAGGCGGACGGCGCCGCAGTAGCGCTGCGCCGCCGCCTCGCCGCTGGAGAGGACCTGCCGGGCTTTGGACACCCGCTCTATCCGAACGGCGATCCGCGCGCCGCGGCTTTGCTCGCGGAAGTCGCCGATCCGCTCTCGGCGGCGCTCACTGGCGAAGCGGAGCGGCTGACTGGCCTAGCCCCGTCGCTCGATTTCGGCCTTGTCGCGATCCGCCGCGCGCTGCGACTGCCGCGCGGCGCGGCCTTCGCGCTGTTTGCGGTCGGCCGCGCGGTTGGCTGGATCGCCCACGCGCTTGAGCAGCGTAAGCCGGGGATTCTGATCCGGCCGCGGGCGGTGTATGTGGGAAATGGGCCAGGCGAAGGCGCGTTTACCTCGGCAGCGCCCGCTTAACAATCGCGGCGAGATCGAGCCCCTTCGGCAGTGCGCCCCAGTTTCGCGCGCCGCGGCCTTCGAGGCGCGCTGAGCAGAAGGCGTCGGCGCTGGCGGCCGGCGCGCTTCTGACCATCACGCTCGCTTGCAGGGCGAGCGCAAGCCGATCGCAGAGATCGCGCGCCCGGCTCTCGAAATCGCCGAGGTCGCGCATGTCGTCCTTGAGCGCCGCCACATGCGCGTCGAGCGCGCTGTTCGCGCCGCGCACAGAATCGATCTCGGCGAAATAGGCGTCCAGAGTCTGCGGCGCGCGCGAGATCGCGCGCAGCACGTCGAGGCACTGCACGTTGCCGCTGCCTTCCCAGATCGCATTGATCGGCGCCTCGCGATACAAGCGTGGCATCGGCGAGTCTTCCATCGCGCCCGAGCCGCCAAGACACTCCATCGCTTCGTAAGCGTGAGCGGGCGTGCGCTTGCAAATCCAGTATTTGCCGAGCGGCGCGGCGATGCGGGCGAATGCGTCCTCGCGCGGCTCGGCGACCCGATTATCGAGCGCTCGGGCGACGCGCAAGGTCAACGCCAATGACGCCTCCGCTTCGAGCGCCAGATCGGCGAGCACCGCCCGCATTGCTGGTTGGTCGATCAGCAGCGCGCCGAACGCCTCACGCTGACGACAATGGTCGAGCGCTTGCGCGACGGCCATGCGCATGCCGGCCGACGACCCAATCATGCAGTCGAAGCGCGTCGCCGCGACCATCTCAAGAATCGTCGCCACGCCGCGACCCTCCGGGCCGACGCGCCAGGCGAGCGCGCCGCGCCACTCGGTTTCGCTCGAGGCGTTGGAGACGTTGCCCATTTTGCGCTTGAGCCGCACGATCTGGATCGGGTTCTTCGTTCCGTCCGGCCGCCAGCGTGGCGCGAGAAAACAAGTGAGTCCGCCCGGCGCCTGGGCGAGCGTCAGGAAGGCGTCGCTCATTGGCGCCGAGACGAAGAACTTGTGGCCGACGAGCTCGTAGGCCTCGCCCATCGCATCGCGGCCGATTGGGACGGCGCGGGTCGTGTTGGCGCGTACGTCGGAGCCGCCCTGTTTCTCAGTCATCGCCATGCCGATCGTCAGGCCCTGCTTGTCGGCGGCGGGGATGTTGCGCGGGTCGTAGACGTGAGCGTGGATCTTCGGCAGCCAATGCCGCGCGAGGTCAGGCTCCTTCGCCAAGCTCGGCGTTGCGGCAAAGGTCATGGTGATCGGACAGCCGTGCCCCGCCTCGACCTGCGCCTGCATGTAGTAGCGCGCGGCGCGGGCAACATGTGCGCCCGGCCGCGGCTCGGTCCACGGCGAAGCGTGCAAGCCCTGTTCAACGGCGAGCCACATGAGCTGGTGATAGCTCGGATGGTAGCGCACGAGATCGATGCGATGGCCGTAGCGGTCGTGGGTGTCGAGCTCGGGCGAGTTGCGGTTGGCCAGGACTCCGAGTTCGAGCGTCTCGGCCGAGCCGAGCCGAGCGCCGAGCGCAGCGAGTTCGTTGCTCGCCCAACCGGCGCCCTGGCGCGTGACGCCGTCCTGCAACGCCGCGTCGCCGCTGAAGAGGTTGTAATCGGCGAGTTCGGTCGGCTGGTTGAAAACCGCGTGCGTCGCGACGCCATAAGAATCGATGGCGTCACGCCCGGGTCCTTCGTGCGGCGTGGCGCGCTGCGACATGGTCGGCCTCCCTCAACTGGCGAGCGCCGATGCGGACGCCGCGCCTTGCCGCTCACTATAGCGATTTCTCTTGCCGCCGGTAGAAATCGCCCGATAACGCTGGTAGATTCTTTGGTCGAGGATAGTCGCGCTCGACGAGCGCAGCGCGGCGAAAGAGAGCGCAGACCGATGCGCGACGAATTCAAGCGACGATATCACGGCATTGGCGTGTTCGCCGGCGCGCTTGCGCTGGGGGTCGCCGCGCCGGCGTTCGCCAACGATTCGAGCGCCGAGTTGACGACCGGCGGACTCGTCCTGGCCAAGAACGTCGACATCGAGATGCGGTCGGAGGATCTGGCGATTTCCGCCAAGGAGATCGTCGTCCACTACCGCTTCTTCAATCACGCCGACCGGGACGTGACGACGACGGTCGCCTTCCCGATGCCTGACATCGTCTGGGACGGGCCGGACACCGACATTGCCGTCCCGGCGCCGGATTCGCCGAACTTCCTCGACTTCCGCACCGCAATCGATCAGCAGCCCGTCGCGGCCGAGAACGAGCAGAAGGCGTTCGCCAAGGGCGTCGACATCACGGCGCGGCTCGCCGCGCTCGGCGTGCCGCTTGCGCCGCAGAGCGACAAGACATGGAAAGCGCTCGACGCGCTGAAGCCGGCGGACAAAGATGCGTTGGCGAAGGCGGAGATCGCCATTCCCGACGACTACGACGTTGGCAAAGGCTGGGAGCATCACCTCGCGCCGAACTGGACGCTGAAGTCGAGCTTCTTTTGGACCCAGACGTTTCCAGCCGGTCGCGAGATCGCGATCGAGCATCGCTATCGCCCAAGCGTCGGCGAAACGACAGGCACTGAAATCGGTTCGACGATGATCACGCCGGAAGAAGCGAAGCGCTATGCGACGCTCTATTGCGTCGACAAGGACTTCATCGCCGGCGCGCGCAAGGCGCAGAAGCCGGGCGCCGACGGCTTCTTCACCGCGCCGCTGTTCGAGCGACGCATCGCCTATGTGCTGACGACCGGCGCCAACTGGGCCGGGCCGATCGGCGATTTCCACCTGACGATAGACAAGGGCGAGCCGGATTCGCTGGTCAGCTTCTGCGCCGATGGGGTGAAGAAGACCGGGCCGACGACCTTTGAGGTCCGCCACGCCAATTTCACTCCGCTCCGCGATCTCAATGTGTTGATCCTCAGCCGGCCGCCGAAAAACGATTGAGACGCGCCGCGGTCCTGGAAACGGCTTGATCGCCGGCGCGCGCGCCGTCAAAAGAGGGGATGACCGACATTTCCTTGCCGGCCGCGGCCGCGGCGGGACTGATTTCCTTCCTCAGCCCCTGCGTACTGCCGCTTGCGCCGCCCTATCTCTGCTACCTCGCCGGCGCGTCGATCGAGACGCTGGTGGACGAGGGGAACGGCCGCGCGCGGCGCGACATCGTCGTCGCCTCGCTGCTGTTCGTCGCTGGCTTCGCCACTGTATTCGTCGCCTTAGGAGCCAGCGCTTCGGCCGCCGGCGCGCTGCTGCGTCAATGGAGCCACGCGCTGTCGATCGTCGCCGGGCTCGGCATCATCGTCATGGGCGCGCATTTTCTCGGCCTGTTCCGCATCAACGCGATGCTGCGCGAGGCGCGGATCGAAGTTGAAAAACCGCCGGGCCTGTGGAGCGCCTATCTGATGGGCGTCGCCTTCGCCTTTGGCTGGACGCCATGCATCGGGCCGATCCTGGCGGCGATCCTTGCGGTCGCCGGCGCGCAGGAGACCGTCGGGCAGGGGGCTCTGCTGCTGTTCGTCTATGCGCTCGGTCTCGGCGCGCCGTTCGTCATCGCGGCGATCGCGATGGAGCGCTTCCTCGCCTTTTCGCGCGGCTTCCGCCGTCAGTTCGCGCGGCTGGAGAAGGCGACCGGCGCGTTGCTCGTCGTCACCGGCGTGTTGTTTCTGACCGGCGGCATGCAGAGCGCCGCGTCGTGGTTGATCGAAACTTTCCCCCGGCTCGGGCAATTGGGGTGAGTCTCGCTGCGGCGCCATTTTCCGGCGTGACGGCCTGTTTTCAAGCGGTTACGGGGAATTTCTCCGCCGTGGCCGCCGCGTCTTCTGGCGCGGCTCGACAGGCTGGCGGATGTTAATAAACTAACTAATTATGTATAATGTCTATGTTTAGCTCAGTCGACGGAAAAACGCGGATCGCCACGGACTGGTTTGCGGATTCGGATCGGCAATGCGGGGCGGCGCTTTCGCCGCCGCTGAAATCCAAGGGCGTCGAACTCTGTGTCGAATTGCGCGGGCTTCGCCCGAGGCGCGCGATGGGCGCAGCGCGCGCCAGGCGGCGCGATGTTTCGACTCGGCTTCGTACGAAGCCGGCGAGAAAAGCAGAGAAGCCCGCCGGGTCGCGGCGGGCTTCGATGTTTTGGGCCTAACCCGAAACGGGCCGGCTGTGATTACATCTGGTGGAAATTGATCTTGCCGTCCGCGTCTTTCTTCCAGACGTACCAGACATAGTCGGCCGTGGTGCGGTCGCCCTTGGCGTCGTAGGAGATGTCGCCGAGCACGGTCTTGAACGCCATCCCCGAATGCATGACGTCGGCGACCTTCTTCGGATCGGTCGAGTTGGCCTTCTCGATCGCCTGCTTGATGATCTGCATGCCGGCGTACGAGTAGAGCGTGTAGCCTTCCGGATCGTAGCCTTTGGCCTTGAACTCGGCCACGACGTCCTTGGCGTTCGGGTTGTCGCGCGGCTCGGGGCCGAACGACATCAGCGTGCCCTCGACGCCGGGGCCGCCGATCGAGGCGAACTCGTTGTCGGTGATGCCGTCGCCCGAGATCATGATCGTCTTCATGCCCTGGTCGCGCATTTGCCGCACGATCAGGCCGCCTTCGGTGTGCAGACCGCCCCACATCAGATAGTCGGCGCCGGCCGCCTTGATCTTGGAGACGATCGCCGAATAGTCCTTCTCGCCGACGTTGACGCCTTCGTAGAGGACTTCCTTCTTGCCGCCGGCGTTCATGAAGCCGCGCGCGGCGTCG
>Ga0181529_10002917_pt1 | contig 19954 bp, 22 predicted proteins | sample PEATcosm2014_Bin_36_FD_119763 | JGI IMG/M metagenome (GOLD analysis project Ga0181529, IMG submission 119763) | Peatland microbial communities from MTU Mesocosm Facility, Houghton, MI, USA - PEATcosm2014_Bin10_30_metaG | ecosystem: Environmental > Terrestrial > Soil > Wetlands > Peat | place... | reverse complement strand
GTGGGACCCTCAAGCTCCGGCTCTTCCGCGTGGAAAAACCGTATTGGGTAGAGTGTACCGCATCTTACGGAGGAGTTGGCAAGTGGTGAATCCAGGAAAATTTGTGGTATGTTTCCACAAACGTCATCAAATCTTCACTTTGGGATACCGGCGGCGCATCCAGACGAGAAATTCTTCGGGCACCGCCATGGTAGAAAGGCGTCCCTGCCGGACCAAAGCCCAGTCGTCGAACTCTTTCGACTGTTTGATTTCGGCGAGCGAAGTGGGCGGGTCCAGGCGCCCGGCGAACTCCATATCGACCACCGCCGACTTGGGATTCTTCGCATCCGGCCGGGCTTCCGACCGCACCGTGGCTAATCCGACAATGCCCGAAACGCCTCCACTGTGATAGACGAACACCCTGTCGCCGGGCTTCATTTCGCGAATGGTCCTCACCGCCTGCGGATTGCTGACGCCGTCCCAGACGGTCCGGTGCTCGCGCTCCAGCTCGTCAATGGAATAAGTCTCGGGGTCGGTCTTCGCCAGGAACCAAGCCATAACGCATAGGATTATCTCACACGCCTGAGGCGGCGCGCCCGGTGGAGGCGGCGAAACCGGCTATCCTCGTAGGGACGCCGTGAAGCAGGAGCTCGCCGAGGGAAACAGGCTGGTCCGCGGTTTTGGATTGCTGCAAGCCGTTGCGCTCAACATGAGTAACATGGTGGGAGTCGGTCCGTTTCTCACCATCCCGCTCATCATCGGCGCCATGGGCGGTCCGCAGTGCATGCTCGGCTGGCTCCTCGGCGCCGGACTGGCCATTTGCGACGGTCTGGTCTGGAGCGAACTGGCCGCAGCCATGCCGGAAAGCGGCGGCACCTATCTGTATCTGCGCGAGACTTTCCGCAAGACGCCGCTCGCCGGGATCCTGCCGTTTCTCTTTCTCTGGCAGTTCGTGCTCAGCGGTCCGCTGGAAATTGCCTCGGGCAACATCGGCTTCGCACAGTACGCATCCTACTTCTGGCACGGCATGGGACCCTGGCAGACCCGCATGGTGGCCGCCGCCGTCGGAGCGCTGGCCGTGGCGCTGTTATATCGCCCCATCCGCGGGGTGGGCCGGCTGACGGTAGTGCTCTGGATCGGCATGCTGGCCACGGTGCTGTGGATCCTGGCGAGCGGTTTCGCTAACTTCCATGCCAAGGTGGCGTTCGATTTCCCGCCGGGGGCATTCCGTTTCTCGACAGGCTTCGTGACCGGCCTGGGCTCCGCCATGTTGATCGCCATGTACGACCTCATGGGTTACTACGACATCTGTTACGTCGCCGGCGAAGTGAGGAATCCGGCGCGCACCATTCCGCGCTCTATCCTATACTCGGTGCTGATCGTCGGCACCGCCTACCTGCTGATGAATGTCGGCATCCTCGGGGTGGTGCCGTGGCGCGAGGCCATGCACTCGAAGTTCATTGCCGCGCAATTCATGGAGAAGCTGTACGGGACGCGCGCGGCGTCCGTGGTGACGGTGCTGGTGCTGTGGACCGCCTTCGCTTCGGTCTTCGCGCTGCTGTTCGGATACAGCCGGATCCTGTACGCCGCCGCTTCGAGCGGCCACTTCTTCCAGCCGTTTGCGCGCCTTCATCCGCGAGGCAAGTTTCCCCACGTGGCCCTGCTGGTGCTGGGCGGGCTGGCGATCCTGGCCAGCGTTGGCGATCTGGACGCCGTCATCTCGGCCCTGCTCACTTCGCGAATTCTGGTGCAGTTTCTGGGACAGATCCTGGCCGTGCGCCATCTGCGGCGTCATCGGCCGGACGTGGTGCGGCCCTTCCGCATGTTTCTGTATCCCCTTCCCAGCGTGGTGGCGTTTGCCGGCTGGACGTACATCTTCGCGACCTCGGGATGGAAGTATGTAAGCTTCGGGGTGGGCACGCTGGTGGTGGGGACTGCCGTTTATTGGATCTGGACGCGGCGAAACCCGTTGCCTGCCGGTGGCGGATGAGACCAGGCAGACGAGTGGCGTCCCCAGGGGGATTCGAACCCCCGTTACCGCCGTGAAAGGGCGATGTCCTAGGCCGGGCTAGACGATGGGGACTTGCTGGCCGGAAGGAAGAACACTTCTACTGTAGCGTTGCAGGCATCCGACCGTCAACTTGCGTTGCTCAAGGTGTCAAGCCTCAATGGAAATATCCCCATTCTCGCCTCGATAGAAGCGTCCCTTGCCGGGCGGATCTTTGGCCTTTGGGACGCTACGTCAGTTCATGCCGCCGCAAGCATGGTGCAGCCTCGTAGCAAGCGCAGAGATCCTTCACGATGTTGCCGTACTGCGATGGTGCTGCCGGCTCCCACCACCGCCTTCTGGTCTTCCTCGATTTGCAACAGCCACCGCTTGCCGTACTGTACGACTCAGTCGTCGGCTGACCTTTCGTTCCTCCTCCAGGCAAGACACCTGATTCAGATCCAGCCGTGCTTCGGGCATAGATGAAAATCCGCACTCTCTCGCGGCGCCACCGCGTACCTGGTGTTGTGTCGTTCCAGGTAGCTATCGGTCAGATGGGCATTCGCCTTGGCCTACGTGGTGATCTTCTTCAAGCGCATCTTCTTGATCAAGCGGTCCTGGTGCTTGCCGTGCCCTCGTTCCACGCGGACCTTCGCCCGAGCCGAGTTGGCCCCGATCGGCTCGATTCCCAACTTGGCGCACATGCCACCGAACTGCGACATCGGCATGATCATCTCCTGCTTCTGCCGCGCTGTGGGTTGCGCCAGCTACACCGTCTTCCAACCCACGTACAACGCCCGCCGTCACCTTGTGGATTAGACAACCTCGCGGTCCTCGCGCTTCCTGCCAGTCCTCGACGCTGCCGTCCACCTTCACCCCGTGGTCCTCGGCCAAATGCTCCGCGGCCAAGGTGCTCTCCAGGATCACCGCCGTAATGCTTGCGGGCCAAGGCCAGTACCCGTCGTCGAAACCTCGCAGCCTTGGCGTGGTAGGATCCCTTACCTACGTGCCCGCGGACTAAGCCCTATGCACCCAATTCTAAAAACCGCCGGTCGAGCCTCTTGGTCTGTCGATAGCTCAATCCCAGGATCCCGGCCGCCTCCACCTGTGTCAGCTCTTCGGGTTTTGCCCGCTCCAACACTCCAGATCTTCGCGTCTCTTTTGAGTTCATCCATGTCCTTTCCACTGAACCTCCACAGTCCAGCGTGATGGGAGACTTCTATCGAGGCGCTATGGGGACACTATCATAGAAGCACAACACCAGGTCTTATCCGGTGGCTGCTGGTTCGGGCATGCGGCCTCGGCGCGGCGAGAGAATGGCCGCGGGAATCGCGGATAACGAGAGGATTTGCGCGGCGGCGCCCAGCGCTATGGCTTCGCGGGGCATGCCGAACACCACGCACGAAGCTTCGTCTTGCGCGATAGTATGGGCACCGGCCTGGCGCATTTTCAGCAGCCCGTGCGCTCCGTCGGAGCCCATGCCGGTGAGGATCACGCCGATGGCGCGGGAAGCGGCGGCTTCGCTGACCGATTGGAATAGCACATCCACCGATGGCCGCTGATAGCAGACCCGGGGGCCGGTCCGCACGTTGACGAAGTAGCGGCCGCCGGAGCGCCGCAACACCATATGGAAGTCGCCGGGCGCTACCAGGGCCAGACCGTCGCGAAGGGTATCGCCATCCTGCGCTTCTTTGACATCCATGCGGCAGGCGGCGTTGAGACGGTCGGCGAAGGCTCGGGAGAAGACGGGGGGAATGTGTTGCGTGATCAATACCCCGGGGGTATTTGCCGGAAAGCGGCTCAATACGGCGGCGACCGCTTCGGTGCCGCCGGTCGAAGCCCCGATGGCGATGATGGTCTCCGCCGGCAGAAGCGAGCGTTCGCCGGAGGCTGGGTACGGGGGCGGCTCGGCGGCGGGCGGGGGTGCCGTAGGGACGGCTGCGCCGACGCGCAGGCGCGCCGCCGCGGCCGCGCGGATCTTCTCCGCCAGAGTGTGTCGCAGTTCGCCCACGGAATACGGTCCGCCCGGCTTGGCGAGCACTTCCACGGCGCCGAATTCCAGCGCTTCCAGTGCCGCTCGGCAGGATGGCTGGGCCAGCGAGCTGATCACCACGGCCGGCAACGGGTGAAACCGCATGAGCTTTTTCAGAAACGTGAGCCCGTCCATGCGCGGCATTTCGATGTCCAAGGTCAGGACATCGGGCTGCAGGGTCAGGATCTTGTCGCGCGCCACGTAGGGATCGGGCGCGGTGCCCACCACTTCCAGATCGGCTTCTCCGGACAGAGCTTCCGACAGGATCTTGCGCACGATGGCAGAATCGTCGATGATCAGAACACGGATTTTTCGGCCGAGGTGCATACAGGGTCTCTGGTTTCGAGGGTTGCCGTTAGGATTCCGTCGCCAATGGCGACGGAATGAACTGCCCGGCAGTCCGCAGTTTCCGGGCGGCGCCGCCATTCCTCGGCCATCAGGAGGCTGGGCGCGGCCAGGCGGAACGTACTGCTGCTTTCCACGCGGCTCAGCACCGAGCCGCAGATCATATTCGCCAGTTCACAAACCACCTCCCCGATCCGGCCGGCGGCGAGATCGGACGGCTCTTCGCCCAGAAAATCGGCGGCTACCTGGCGGGCTGCGTCGGGGCTCACCGACAGCGTCAGAACCCCGGAGGGAGAACCCTCGAAGGAGAGCTTCACGGCGATTTCCCCGTCCGGCGGATCGGCTGCCACGGGTGGCTCGTCTAGAGGCTCGACGAAGAACATCTTCTCCAATACCTCTCCCACGGATTCCCGCAATGCACACTGCACCGGCGTTTCAGGCATGGAGATCTCCCAAAGTATGTTCCAACACCGCCCGCAGATCTTCCGGAAGGAATGGCTTGGTGATATAGCCGCGAGCTCCTAAGGTAGCCAGGCGATCCATCCGGCTCCGTGTGGCGTCGGTGGAAATCACGATAGTCGGGATGGATCGCAGCAGATCGTCCGCCGAAAGACGGCCAAGCAACTCCTCGCCGTCCATTCCCGGCATGTTGATATCGGTGAGAATAGCGTCCACCCACTCCGAACCGAGCAGTTTCAGTGCCTCGGCCCCGTCGCCGGCTTCAAAGCAGTCCGACAGATCGAAGCCCGACAATTCGATGACCCGCTTCACAAAGGAGCGCATGGCCGGCGAATCGTCCACAATTAGGACACGGTACGCCATCAGTTCCCTCCCTGCCGCGGCCCACCCGCGACTAATTCCCGTTGCTCCCCGCCTTCGAGAAGCCACATTTTCCCTGTCGAGGTGTCCAGACGAACGGTGCGGCTGCGTACTCCCCCAACCGCTTCGGCGTGCACCAGAATTCCCGACTTCCAGAGGATCTTCCGCATGGCCAGATAATTCCTCTTGCCGATCTCAAACACGTTCTCCTGATCCATCATGCGGGCGCCCCCGGCCGCGCGCACAATCAGCCGCCGCTTCAGGCCGCCCCGGCCGTACACCTGATCGAGAAGCAGGGGGATGCCGGTGTCAGCGAACATAAAGGGCTGCGCTTTCCCGCGCGCCGGGTCGATGGTGGAATCCGGCAGCATGAAATGCAACAGGCCCCCGACCTTAGTTTGCGGGTCGTAAATCGCGAGGCCAATGCACGACCCCAGTGCGAAGGTCGCCAACACCTGTCCGGCGCCGTCCGCGATCCGGCAATCTGCCATACCTACGATGATCTGGTCCACCGGGTTTCCTTCCTGGAGGGTTTCCGATAAATCGCCGGCTGAACATAGTCCAGACCGTGAGAAACCCGGGTCAGGCTTTCCGCGTGGCCCACAAAGAGGTACCCGCCGGGTTCCAGATGTTCGGAGAGTTGCTGCACTACCCGCTCTTGAGTCGCGCGGTCAAAATAAATCATCACATTGCGGCAGAAGATCACCGGATATTGGTGCGGCCACGGCAGCCGTTCCACCAGATTGATCCGCTGGAACTGCACCTGCGAACGGATCGCCGGAGCCACATGGTACGACTGCGCCGGGCGGCCTTCGGCGACGAAGTACCGCGAAAGCCAGGCCGCCGGCACGTCGCGGCAGCGATCCTTCGGATAGGTGGCGGCGGAAGCAAAACGGAGCGCTTTGTGCGAGATGTCGGTAGCCGTGATGCGGATCCGGCGGGAGGGCAACGCCTCATTCAGCAGGCAAGCCAGCGTCCAAATTTCCTCACCGGTCGAGCAGGCCGCGCTCCAGACCTCCACCACATCGCGCTCCGCCAACCGGGGCACGATCTGCTCGCGGAAAAACTGAAAGTGGTCCGGTTCACGCAAGAAAGCGGTGTGGTTGGTGGCCAGGGCGTCGATCATTCCGGCCAGTGCCTTGCCTGTCGAATCCTCGACAATGTGTTGATAGTACTCTTGAAACGAGCGGAACCCGCCGCTCCGGACCAGCTTGCGAAGCCGCGCCGACACCAGTTCTTCCTTGCCGGCTTTCAGATCCAGACCGAACGTGCGGTGGGCCAGAGTGCGGATCTGCTCGAACTCGCGCGGGCTGAGAGGCCGTAAGGCGTCCCACTCCGCCAGATCAGGAGCTGGCATCACACGTCCGATCCTTAAAGAGACGGTCGAGTTCCAGGATCAGGCCCACCCGCCCATCGCCCAGAATGGCGCCACCGGCAATCCCCGGAACGTTCTTGAAGGTTTCCCCCAGACTCTTGATGACTACCTCCTGCTTGCCGATCAACTCATCCACCAGCAGACAGAATCTTCGCGACTCCGATTCGGCGACGATCAGCACCGCTTGCCGGGGATCCTCGGATTTCGGCTCTACACGGAACCTCCGATAAAGCCGGATCACGGGCAGCAGAGAATCGCGGACCAGCGCCATTTCCGACCGCTGCTGCACGGTCCAGATGGTGTCCGCCGTGGGACGGAACATCTCGCGCACCGCAAATAGCGGCACGATGTACCGCTCGGCTCCCACTCCCACCACCAGCCCATCGATGATGGCCAGCGTCAGGGGCAGTTTCAACAGAAACGACGAGCCCTTCTGCGCGGTGGAGCGAATCTCGATACGGCCACGCAGCTTTTCCACATGGCGGCGGACCACGTCCATCCCCACGCCGCGGCCGGAAACGTTGGTCACCTGCGCGGCGGTGGAAAAGCCCGGTTCAAAAATCAGATTGTAGACTTCGGAGTCGGCAAGCCCTTCCGTCGATGCAATCAGGCCTTTCTGGATGGCCTTGGCCTCGATTTTCCCCCGATCCAGGCCACGGCCATCGTCGGCGATCTCAATGACCACGTGACCGGCCTGATGGTGGGCTTTTAGCAGCACGCGGGCCGAAGCACTCTTGCCCGCTGCCAGACGCTCCTCGGGCGACTCGATTCCATGGTCCAGGGCGTTGCGCACCATGTGCATGAGCGGATCCGAGAGCGATTCCACGATAGTCCGGTCCAGTTCGATCTCGTCCCCCTCGGTCTCCATGCGCACCTGCTTGCCGAACTGCCGCGACAGATCGCGTACCAGGCGGGCCATTCGTCGGAACAGCGGTCCGATGGGCACCATGCGCATCGCCATGGCGGTCTTCTGCAGTTCGCTGGTGATGCGCGTCAGTTGCGCCAGATTGCGCTGCAGCCGCGGACTCTTGGTGCCATGGAGCTCCGGATCGTGGCGCACCAGCGATTCGGCGATCACCATTTCTCCCGCCATATCGACCAGGTAGTCGAGCTTGGCGGTATCCACTTTGACCGCTAGCGTCTCGCTGCGCCGCCCGGCCGGCGCATTCTCGGCCGGTTCGGCGGCCGCTTCTTCCACCGCCGGGGGGGCGTCCTGAGGCGGGACGGCGGCACTGTCAGGTCCGCCGCCGGAAATCGCCGAAGCCAACGAGGAAAGCTGATCCGCGGCGGGCTCGGTGCCGGAGGGTAGTTCCGAAATCCCCTGAATCCGGGCAAAGAGGGCGGCATTCCATTCCGGCGGCGCCGACGGCTGATTGTGCAGGAGGGTCTCCAGATGCGCCAGCCAGCGCTGCAGGTAATCGGCGCTCTGCAGAATGACATCGATGGCGGTACTCGACAGCTTCAATTGGAAATTGCGCGCGCGGTCGAGGATGGCTTCCACTTCATGGGAGAATTTCTGGATATCCCATAGTTCCAGGAATCCGGCCAGACCCTTAATCGTGTGGTAGCCGCGGAAAACCGAATTCAGAGCTTCGGAGTTGCAGGGATCCCGCTCGAGCGTCAGGACCTGCGCTTCGATAGCGGTCAGGTGCTCGCGACTCTCCAGGATGAAATCCGATAACAGTTCGGCATCCTGAGCGAGCGATTGGGACACGGGGGGACTGCCGCCGGCCGAAGCAGCCGTATCCGGCGCTTGCGCGGAACCCGCTTGCGCCTCCCGTTCCACCGCTTCCTGCAGCCGGACGATGCCCTTCTGCACGTCCGCCGCGGCGCTTCCGGCGGCCGACTCCGGCCGGGAATCCGCCTCCCGGATGGCTTCCAGAATGGCCACCGCGGCAGCGGCCACTCGTTCCGCATTCTCTCGCTTCGCGGAATCGCGGATCTGTTCGAGCGATGAGATGCAGGAGGGTGGCCAGCCTTCCCCGCCATCCATGCCGCCAACTACCAGATTGAGGGCAAGGTCGTCGATCTGATGCCGTAGTTCGTTCAATTCGGGCACTGGATCACTCCTTAGAATCCAAGCTCGCGATCATCCAGCGGGAAGTCGTTTGCACCGCCCGATGCCGCCCTTTCGGGCTGGGGAAGCGCCGCACGCGCCCCTCCCGACGCGGTCTGCCGGCTTCGGGCGTTCCCGATGGCGGCTGCCGAATCCACCTGGGAGGAATCGTCCGAGATCGCTCCCAGCAATCCTCGCAGGCGCTCCACGATGGCGTGGAGATTCTGCGCCTGGGCCGCCAGTTCCTCTCCCGCCGCCGCGCTCTCCTCGGAATTGGCGGCGACACGCTGCGTGACCTGCTGCATCTGGCCCACGGCGGTGGCAATTTGCTCGATCCCGCGGGCCTGCTCCTGGCTGCCCACGTCCACTTCATCCACCAGCGTCTTGACCTGCGCCGCGCTGCCGGTGATCTGCCGGATGTTAGTCGCGACCTGATCCAGACGGGCGCTGCCGCCATGCGACTTGGCGATGGATTCTTCGATCAGTACGGCGGTATCCCGGGCGGCCTGAGCGCTTCTCTGCGCCAGGTTCCGGACTTCGTCGGCCACCACCGCAAAGCCCATTCCGGCCTCTCCGGCGCGCGCCGCTTCCACCGCCGCGTTCAGTGCCAGGATATTGGTTTGAAAGGCAATTTCGTCAATCACGCGGATGATCCGCGAAATCTTCTCGCTCGAATCGTTGATCTCTTTCATGGATTGGACCATTTCGTCCAGGCTGCGATTGGCATGTTCCACCAGGCGGGCGGTGTCGCCCATCAACCCGGCCACGGCGCGCGTGTTCTCCGCATTCTTGCGCGTGACGGCGGTGATTTCCGAGGCTGAAGAGGAAGTCTCCTCCAGGGTGGCGGCCTGTTCGGACGCGCCCTGGGCCACCGATTGACTGGAGGCGGCGATTTGTCCCGAAGCTCCCGCCAATTGGCGCGAGCCTTCCAGAATCTCGGCGGCGCTGTGGCGCAGGCTGCCCATCGCCTTGCGAACCTGCAACAGACAGAAACCCACCAGAGCCACGCCCGAGAGGGCCAGAAGACCGACCAGCCAACGGTACATTGCGACCTTGTCGGCAGTGGCCGCCTGGTCCTGCCGCAGACGCTGGTGGTCCTGTTCGGTGAGGTCGTTGGCCAGATTGGTGAGCGCCGTGAAGATCGGCCTTCCTCGTTGGGCTACAACCTGGACAGCGCCATCGATATCGCCGGTGGCGATCACGCGGTCGACTTCCCGGTCCGTTGACGACAACAATTCCACCTGCGCCTCGATACCGGACACGGTCGCTTTGCCGCGCTCATTGGTGAGCAGCGGACGGATCTCGGCCAGGGCTTGCCGGACCTTCGAATCTCCTTCTTCGACGGTCTGTCTGGAAGCGGCGACCTGAGCCGCGTCCTTGGCATAGGAATACATCGCCTCGCCGCGCACCCCGATGCGGATCTGCTCCAGAGCCGACGATACGCCGCCCGCCAGCACCAGTTCACGAGCGGTCTGGTTGGCCGTCATCTCGTAGGACTCATTGATCGCGCCGATGGCGTATAGCCCAGCCAACGCCGTGAGAACCACGAAAGCGCCCAGAGTGCCGGTGCCATACAGAATCCGCGTATCGAATCGAAACGTCTGCTGCTTCATCAGGCTCTCTCTTTTAGTGCAGCACCGAACTCAGGTTATGCAGTTCGAGCGTGGACAGCACGCGATCGATATCCAGCAGAATTTTGACCTTGCCTTTGACCTTGGCCATGCCCAGGAGATACTGGCTGCCGGCCGAGTCTCCAAAATCGGGGGTGTCCTCGATCTCCGTCCCCGCCAGGTTCAGCACTTCGGAAACCCCGTCGACAATAATGCCCATCATCACCGAGGACGATTCGCCTTGAACCTGCGTCACGATGATGCATGTCCGTTGGGTGTATTCGGCCGCCGGCAGCCCGAACTTCAGCCGTAGATCGATCACCGGGACGACCTTGCCTCTCAGATTGATGACTCCTTTGACGTGGCCTGGAGTTTGCGGTACGGCGGTGATTTCGAGCAATCCCATGATTTCGCGAACCTTCAGAACGCGAATCCCGAACTCCTCCTGCGCGAGTTGAAATGTGAGGTACTTGCCGGCGCGCGCGTCCACCTGAGTCGCGGTGGACGGTTCATTGCCAGATACCATTGTTGGCGGCATACATTCTCCTTATTCCGAGCTGGCCTTTCGGGCGAGCTAGTCCACACTGCACGTCTGCCCCAACGAGTGGGGGATGACGTGGCTAACCTTATCGCTGGGGGCCAGGCACATCTTCACGATCAATTGTTCGCCCTCGCACTGGAAGCGCACCACGAACCAGTCGGTGTTACCGGCGCTCTTGGTCGTGAAATTTCTCCCAAAGACCACGGTCGGGATGCTCAGCCCGAGGGGACCGAGTTCGGCTTCCAGGTCGGTTTTGACGCTCCCGATGACCATGTTGGTGATTTCCGCCACCACATCCAGAACCTCTTCGTCGATTGAGGTGGTTTCCGTCATCAACATTTGGGAACTGATGCGGCAACCCAGCGCCTTGGAGCAGGTCAGGCTTCCGGTTCCGGCCCAACTACCGGCCAGCCCGATGAACGAAACCAGCCCATCGGTGGCGTCGGGCATACCTCTTTCAACCGACGAACCAACCACCTGGACTTCCAGGCCCAGCATGGTAGAGAAGACCTGGGTGGTGGCTTGTGACATGGCATTGACGAGGGTCTCGTTGTTCATAGTGGCAGCGCCAGCTCGACGATCCCGGCCAGCTTCTCCTTGATTTGATCTGCGGTGAACGGTTTTCGTACGTAGCCGGCAGCCCCCAGCCGTACCGCCTCGCCCACCTTCGTTTCGCCGCCCTCGGTGGTAATCATCATCACCGGGATGCCATTCCACTGTGGCGATGCCTTCATGGCGCCGAGCAATTGCAGCCCGTCCATTTTGGGCATATTGATATCCGAGAGCACGAGGTCGATCTTATGGGCTTTCAGCAGCTCCAAGGCTTCCTGGCCATCGCCGGCTTCATGCACGGTGCCAATGGCCATTCCGGTCTGACGCAGCACTCGTTGCAGGATCTTCCGGATGGCAGCGGAATCGTCCACAACCAATACGTCTGATTCCATTCGACTCCTTACAAGTGATTTATCGGAGGTAAAAGGAAAATCATTAGAGGCTGCGAGCATATTTCGTCGATTCCAAGTCTGCCTGGGGCAAAAAAACGGCGGCATCGGCAGGCAAATGCCCTACAGTTTCCCCCCGGGCTGCCGATAGTCTTCACGGTGACCGTGTGAACCGACAACTATCCCAGCAGGAAATCGACGCCGTATTCGAGACCATGCAGGACCACCGGAAGGATGCTCCGGCGGCCAAGTTCGACTTTCGCCGGCCGGACCGGATTCCCAAATCCCAGGTTCGCGCCATCCATCTGCTGCACGATACCTTCGTTCGCAACCTGGTATCCAGCCTGTCCGCCTTTCTGCGCTCTTACCTGACGGTCAACCTGGTGAGTGTGGAACAACTCTCCTACGCCGAATTCCTGGACGGTCTGCCCTCGCCCACTTGCATGGTATCGCTGGGCCTAAGCCCCTATGACGGCAATGGAGTGCTGGAGATCAACCCGTCGCTGGTATTCCCGATCCTGGAGATGCTGATGGGCGGCACGGGAAAAAGCTCCGCCGGGATTCAACGCGACATCACGGAAATCGAGCAGAAGCTCCTGGACGGCCTGTTCCGTATCATCCTGCACGACTTGCGAGAGGCGTGGAAGGGCGTCACCGAAGTCGATTTCACCATCGAAAGCCTGGAGACCGAGCCCCAATTGCTGCATATCCTGGCCCCCAATGAAGCGGTGGTCGCCATCGGAGTGGAAATCCGCATCGGCGAGACCGTCGGCATGATGAACATCGCCATGCCTTCGATCGTGATCAAGATGATGCGCCAGAAGTTCGACCAGCAGTGGTCGGTGCGCAAGACTCATGCCAGCGCCAACGAACAGGCGCGCGTGCTGCGCCTGCTGCGCGACGCTTCGCTGACTCTGGAAGCCCGCCTGGAGGGTCCCACGCTCTCGGTGCGCAACCTGCTGGAGCTTGCCGAAGGCCACCTGCTGAGCTTCGATTTTCCGGTGGACCGCCCGGTGGAACTCCTGGTAAACGAGCAACATAAATTCGCCGGCCAAGTGGTCAGCACGGGTCGCAAGCGCGGCTGCCAGATTCAGAGCGTGCACGCCCTTCAGGGGAGAAACAACGGCGACGGGGAAGGAGGCGGCTCCGCCGGCGCCGCCGGATAGAAGTCCCGCAAGGCGTCGAGGAATGCGCGGCCGCGCCGGCGTCCGTTGTTCCGGTCGAACTCGAAATGCTGGAAGAACACCAGAAGTCCCAAAACGTGGCTGTCGCGCGTCCTGGACACCCCGCCAATCTCGGTCTCCCGCTTGCGGAACGCCGTCACGGCATCCTGCAGCGCGTCGTACACCACCGCGGCCAGACGGTTCTCCGGACGGGTCTCGTAATGAATGCCCGTCGCCAGGGTGCGATACGTCCGAATAAGAGCTGCCAGGGCATCGCGTACGTCGAAGTCCACCACTCCGTCTGTGTCCAGACTCGACCGGATCAGCCCCTCGGCCATGGACGCCAGCAGATCCTCATGCGACTCCAGGAATTCCTCTGTCACGGGTATGTCGCGGTTGGGCAATTGTTCAGGAACGCCCAGCCCCGATTTTTCGTGCTTGCGGGCCTCCTGCAGGTACTCGCAATCCAGGGGACAGTTCACCGTCTCTTCGCGCTCCTGGCCGCAACAGGTGGTGCAGATATCTCCGTGAACTCCGGGGCAAAACCGCCGGGGCCGGCGATTCGCGCAGATGGCGCAATCCATCTTCTTAGTATAAGTGCCCTTGGAGGCCAGGCTGCAAATTCAGTCGGCCGCTCCTGGCACGGGACCGGTCATCTGGCGGTAGGTGCGCCGCAGGAAGCCATCGGTCATCCCGGCGATGTAGTCGCACACCACGCGATGCGCCGCTCCCGCGGAGGCCTGCTGCCGGTAGGGTTCGGGCAGCCGGTTGGGATCCTCCACGAAGAAGCCGAAGAGCGTGCCGATCATCTCGGTCGCCCGGTTTCTGCCCTCCTGAAGGAGGGGCGAAATATACACCCGGGTGTACAGGAAGTTTTTGAGCGCACGGCTGGTTTCAGCCGCTTCGGGAGCGAAGGCGGCCAGCCGTTCCGGGAACGCCCGGACATCGGCAACCGTTTGCACCCCCTCCGCGGTGGCGCGTGCGACGGTGCCCTCGATCAAGCCAGTCACCAGCCGGTCGATCAGGTTGCGGAGACACTCGTGAAATCGCTCGCGCGCGGTAGCTCCCGGAAACTGCGCTTCGGCAGCCTCATACAGCCGCCTATATTGCGGGACGTGTTCCGCCACATCCTCGGCCGTCAACATTCCGGCGGAGAACGCGTCGTCCAGATCGGCGGAGTTGTAAGCTGCCTCGTCGGCCAAGTCGATCAACTGCGCCTCCAGGGGCGGTCGCAGTCCGGGGAGGAAGGCGTCGAGCGCGGGATGCTCGCCCGGGCGAAAATCCCGGGAATGCTTGACAATCCCTTCGCGAACCTCGAAGGTCAGATTGAGCCCGGGGAAGCGGGCGTAGCGCTGTTCGAACTGTTCCACGATGCGCAGGGCGTGCAGATTGTGATCAAAGCCCTCGCCGAAGCGCGCCATCTGGCGGTTGAGCTCCTCTTCGCCGGCGTGGGCGAATGGCGGGTGGCCGATGTCGTGCGCCAGGGCCAGCGCCTCGGTCAGGTCCTCATCCAACTGCAGCACATTGGCCACCGTGCGGGCGATTTGCGCCACCTCGATGGTATGCGTGAGGCGATTGCGGAAGTGATCGGAAAGCCCGTGCGTGAAGACCTGAGTCTTGTCCTCCAGGCGGCGGAACGCGCGGGAATGCACAACCCGGTCGCGGTCGCGACAAAAAGCACTGCGGTACGGATGGTCCGGCTCCGGATACTGGCGCCCGCGGCTTTCGCCGACCGGAAACTTGAGTCGCGCCAGCATCGAGGCCGTGCCGCTCTATTGCTGCGGCAGCTCGGCGACCTGCGAGATGGCCACGTTGCGGACGGCGTCGATGGGGCTAACGCGAAGTGGTTCGAGCAGCTTCCGGGCCTCGTTAGGATCCTTGTGAATCAGGTACTGGGTCAAGGCCAGAGTGGCTTGTTCCTTCGACACAAAGATTGTGGGGTGGGCCATCAGGTCGCGCAGCACTGCTTCGGCCTGGGAATTGCGGCCGTCGGAAAAATAAATCTGCGAGAGTGACAGTTTGGCCAGCGAGGCATAATTCGCGTCGCCCTTCTGGCCCACTTCCTGAAAGCCCTTTTCGGCGGCGGCCATGTGGCCTTTATCGGCTTCAATGGAGGCCAGGTAATACTGCGCGATCTCGCCTTCGGCAGTCCCGGAGTATTGTTTTTCCAGGTCGCCAAACGCCTTGGTGGTCGCCGCGTCCTTGGCTTCCTGGCTGGGGAACACCAGATTGCCGTTAGCGGAAACTCCACCGACCGGAGCCTCCTGCAGGGCGATCGCCTTGGTCAATTCCACCTGCCGCGCCTCGTGCTGATGGCGCTGGTAGACCACGTAGCCGGCGATCAGGACCGCCACCGCGACCGCGATCCCGCCGTAGCGGACGATCTCTTTCTGGTGCTCTTCGAAAAATGTTACGGTATGACCGAGTTCCAGCGCGAACTTGTCGGTCTTCAGCTCTTTACGGGTGATTCTGTCCACGAAAACCTCAGATATAGTCCGAAACCCTCATGATATCACGGTACCGGCCTCGGATCACGTCGCTGTCAGCAGAATCGGTCCGGACAGCGTGATCACGAGGGTGTGCTCGTAGAGCGCCAGACTGCCGTCAGTTGTGCGGACAGTCCACCGGTCCCGGCCGACCGCAGCTTCGCCGCTGCCGGCGCAAATGCTGGGCTCGATGGTTGAGGACCAGACCCTCGCTAAGGCGGGTCTCGCAGCGGGGATGGTGGTAATTGGGTACGCTGGGCGCCTCATGGATGGTTCGTCCGACACCGTGACTGCAGAGTTCGCGAATCGCCCGAAAGGCCGTAGCCAGTAGTCTCGCGCTCTACGCCCGGCCGATGTCGTAGATCCGCGGGCCGGCACGCGCCGTCCTCGCGGCCAGATGAAAAGCTCTCGGCGCAGCGCACCAGTTCCGCCGCGGTGGGGCTCAGTTCGCCCCCCCGTGACGGTCACCGCGGCGGCGGCGAAAAGCCATCTTTCTCGGCCACCAGATTGAGCTTGACCAGGTCGCCCGACCGGATCGCCCAGCCCCCGGGAATGCCGTGGACGATTTCGTCATTGGCGCTGACGCACAGAGCGCCCGGAAAGCCGCACACCTTACGCCGCGCCGGTATGCCGGAGCCGACAGCGTCCAGTTCGGCCGTGGTGATCCCGGTCGCAATTGATCCAATTGGGCCTGGGTTTATTGTGGACATAAGAGGACTGCGGCCGGCAGCCTTCCGCTTACGTCGCCAGGCGCCCTCATCCTTCCACTTCGCGATACAGCACCTTCGCTTCGGCGGACATCAATCCGAGGTTGAAACGGATCGCGCTCTCGAAAGTATCGAGAGAGGCGCGCGTCACGAGACACGCCGCGGCGCCCACGGCCAGCGCCGCCAACAGCACGGCGGGACGCGAGTGGAACAGAAAGAAATATTGCACTCCGACTGCCACCGCCATCACCCCGCCGCCCAGAAACACAAAGGGCAGCAAGTAATTCTGACGCGTCGGCTCGGGCGGCTTGCTGAACGGTACGCCGTCGATCAGCCGCAACTCCAGACCCAGGTAGAACGAAGCCACCGCCACGCTGTACAGCGTAAACAGAGCGGCGTCCCGCATGCCCCAGAACCACGCCGCCCCACCCAGCAGCACGACGTGGGGCATCACAATGATGCGCAGCCAGAGCCACGCAAAGATTCCCCGCGCGAACGGTCCGAGCGCCCGCCCCGGCGCCAGCAGAAACAGCCAGGCGCCCTGGTAGTCGCTACCGTACACCAGCAGCGGACAGATCAGGAAAAGAATGCCGCCGAAGAAATGCGGCGCCACTTGCGCTCCCGTGAACCTTCCCGAAAAGGGCGAGGTCCGCAACTCGTGCGCCGACCCCACCAGCAGCATGACCGTTGCCGGGAGCATGGGAATCAACTGCCGCCGGAACTGCCAGTCGCGCCGCGTCATCCGCGAAACGAACTCGAACCCCGCGCGGCTGGGCGGACCGCCGAAGCACCACGCCACCAGGTCGCTGGTGCGCGACCGCCGCACTCCCGCTTTGGCGCCCGAGGAACCATGGACGATGGCCGAAATGCGGACCAGGTAGTCGCCCGAGAGACACCGCAACCCCATCACCACGGCGCCCACCGACACGCCCGCGGCCGCCAGGCCCAGGCCGGCCAGCGCCGCAATGCCGGTGGGCAGCCAGTGCGACGGATGAATGTGCTGGAACAGGCCGCGCGTATATTGAAACGCCAGAAACAGTGTCCACGGAACGATTTCCGCGATCTGCCCGGCGGCTTTCAATCGCCGCGCCGGGATGAAGCGGATCAGCCAGCCGAACACCGCGCAACAGAACAGCGCGATCACGCAGCCCAGCAGGAACGCCGCCGCCAGGTGCAACAGCGGATAGTACCAGGGCGCTCCCAGCAGCAAACCGCAGATGGCCGGAATGCCGTCCAGCGCCGGCACCAGGTAGAGCAGAATGCGCGCCAGGTGAGTGAGCTTGGCGGCGGTGTAGGTGGCGCCGTCGATCGGCTGGTGCGCCAGCACCAGGCCCTCCACCGGATTCACCAGGCTGTTGCCGGTCTCGGAAAAGAGAATGCCCGCCAGCATCACCCCGGTCATCGCCAGGAATATGGCGAAATACTTCGCCAGCGCGATCTGCGCCAGCAGCATCAGGACGGCGGCCAGCCCCGTCATGCCGCACAGGATCCAGGCATTCAGACGCAGCGCCGCGGTATTGTGGCCCAAGTGGCTGGTCATCTCGCGCCGCTCTGCCAGTTGTCCGAAGAGATCCGTCAGGAGCCAGAAACGCCGCGGTTCGATGCCCAGCCGTTGCAGCAGACGGCAGGCCCACGGACCGCGCAGCAGCCGGCCGGCCGCCTCGCCCAGCCTATTCATGACTGCATCGCCGCCACGATCCGCGCCACGCCCGGGTCCACGCTGGCCGAGCCCGTCAGGTTGCGAAACACATCTTCCAGCGTCGATTCCCTGGTCGATGCCTTCAGGCTCTCCGCCGAGCCATCCGCAATCAACTTGCCCTGGTGAATGATCAGCACCCGGCGGCAGACCTTCTCCACCACGTCCAGCACGTGCGAGCTGTACAGAATGGTCTTCCCGCCGGCCGACAGCGCGGCAATCAGGTCCTTGATCATGATGGCGGCATTCACGTCCAGCCCCGACAGCGGCTCATCCAGCAGGATCAGTTCCGGATTGTGCAGCAGGGCGGCCGCAATCAGAATCTTCTGCCGCATGCCTTTCGAATAACTATCCAGGCGGCTGGTGCGGTCGGCCAGCAGGCTGAACGTTTCAAGGATGCTGCGGATGCGCATCTGCAGCGTGTCCTCGGCCACGTCGTGCAGGCGCCCCGACAGCTCCAGGAATTCCTGGCCGGTCAAGCTGTCGAACAGGACGGCCGTCTCAGGGACGTAGCCGATGCGCTGCTTCACGTCGACGGCTCGCTCCGGCAGGGGAAGGCCGGTCACACGGATGGTCCCGCCGCCCGGCGCGAGAATCCCCGCCATGATCTTGATGGTGGTGCTCTTCCCCGCCCCGTTCGGCCCCAGCAGCCCCACCACTTCGCCCCTCGCCAGTTGGAACGAGATCTGGTGCAGGACCTCAATATGGCTGTAGCTGAAGACCACGCGGTCGAACTCCACGATGGGCGCGTTCTCGCTCGGGCTCATGCTTATACAATCAGTAGCACATGTTCTCCTCGCGCCTTCCCCGGGACCTCCGGCCGAACCGTCTCACGCAAGCCATCGAAAAGCGCCGCTCGGAAGGCGCGCGCATTCTCGATCTCACCGAATCCAATCCTACCCACGCCGGTTTGTCTTATCCGGAGGAAATCGCCGCCGCTTTGAGCGATACCGCCGTCCTGGATTATTCGCCCTTGCCTGCCGGATCTTGGGCGGCTCGCGAGGCCGTGGCCGGTTATTACGCCGCGCGCGGCGGCAGCGTCGCGGCCAGCCGCATCCTGCTGACCGCCAGCACCAGCGAGGCGTATGCCTACCTGTTCAAGGTGCTGGCCAGTCCGGGCGACCAGGTACTGGTGCCGCGCCCCTCGTATCCGCTGTTTGAGTTCCTAGCCAACCTGGAATCGGTGGAAGCCGTCCAGTATCCGCTGGCGTACCACGGCGGCTGGTCCATCGACCTCGACGCGCTGCGGACTCTCGTCACCGATCGCACCCGCGCCGTGGTGCTGGTCAATCCCAATAACCCCACCGGCAGCTATCTCAAACGGCCGGAGCTCGACGCGCTGGTGCAACTGGCAGCCGAACATGACCTGGCGCTGATCTCCGACGAAGTGTTCTCCGACTACGCTTTCGGTCGCGACGCCGATCGCGTGACCACACTCGCCGAGGTCACCGGATGCCTGGCATTCTCCATGAGCGGACTCTCCAAAGTTGCCGGGCTGCCGCAGATGAAACTAGGATGGATCGTTTGCTCCGGCCCGGAGCGCCTGCACCGCGAAGCTATGGACAAGCTGGAGTGGATTGCCGACACCTTCCTCTCCGTCGGCACGCCGGTGCAGTGCGCCGCCGCGCGGTTACTCAAAGCCGGAGACGAGGTGCAGCGCCAGATTCGCGGCCGCACGGCTCAAAACCTGGCATTCGCGCGGCAAGCACTGGAAGATTGCACGGCCAGCATGCTGCCGGTGGAAGGGGGATGGTATCTCACGCTGCAGGTGCCGCGCGTGCGCAGCGAAGAGGACTGGGCGCTGGAACTGCTGGAACGGAAGGATGTGCTGGTGCAACCCGGCTTCTTCTACGATTTCGAAGCCGAGGCCTTTCTGGTCGTCAGCCTGCTCACTCTTCCTGAGATCTTTCGGGAGGCAGTGAGCAGGCTGGCTGACTTTCTGCTGTGACTACTGGCCGCCTCCCCGTCCGCCGCGTCCGCCGCGAGCGGGCTGCGGAGCCGGCATATCCTTGCGCGGCAGTTTCTCGGCGCGCGTGGCTGCGTTGTACACGAAGACCGCTTCAATCACAGCCATCTGCTCCATGTCCTGCTGCTGGATGCGATCGAACACATCCATATTGGAGTGGTGGGTGCGAGTCTCGTAGTCCATCTCGTCCTGGATGAACTGGAAGCCGGGCAGACCCACGGCGTCGAACGACTGGTGGTCGGTTCCGCCGG
>Ga0181529_10002916_pt1 | contig 19956 bp, 21 predicted proteins | sample PEATcosm2014_Bin_36_FD_119763 | JGI IMG/M metagenome (GOLD analysis project Ga0181529, IMG submission 119763) | Peatland microbial communities from MTU Mesocosm Facility, Houghton, MI, USA - PEATcosm2014_Bin10_30_metaG | ecosystem: Environmental > Terrestrial > Soil > Wetlands > Peat | place... | reverse complement strand
TGGCGGCAAACTCGGCGTGGGCGAAACTTGGCTGATGCGTCATGCCGCGAAGTTTATGCCACCCGCGCCCCAGCGTCGCTACGAAACCAATACAAATGGATTAATTCAGCGTTTCCTTAAGCGGTTTCAATAAAACTGTGGCCGTATATTGCCAGCACGCCTGAAAAGTTCCGCGAGGTTTTGCGGCGGCCCACCGCCGCTTTAATGGAAACCGTCGGAACGATTGCTTACTCTTCCGCCCCCACGGATGACCGTCGGAACGTTGATTTGGCCTTCCGCGCCTCATTGATGACCAAAACAACGTTATTTTTGCCACCCCGCACGCCACGGAAGACCATCGGAAGCTTAATTTTTGGCATGTAAAATTTACATGCGCGTCGGCATTGTTCTCACCGGTGAGGTTGTGGGAGCAATTTTTCGTGGGCGCGTGCGGGGCGAGTTTCTCCAGCCACACTTCGTAGTCGTGAAGCAGGCCGTCCTCGGCGTCGGTGATGAAGACGGAGGCGGGGGGCGTTGGCGCAAGCCGGACGGAGGGGTGATAATTACGTGATTTTTTTCTGGTCTGGAACGTGGCGCGGGTTTAGTGTCGGAGCATAGAAAACCATTCAACCCAATCCGGCTTATGGACATTGTTTTTAACTGCCCCAATTGTGAACAGGAACTGGCCGTGGACAGCTCAGGCGCCGGCTCGGAGATCGAGTGCCCGGAATGTCACGAGACCATCACCATCCCCGCCGCATCCACCAGAACCGCCGCCGTTCCGCCGCCATCCGATGCCCACGCGCCGAGCCTCGCGCCAAGCGTCATGGCGTCGTCCGCCGCCGCGAAGGTGGAGATGCACCTCAAGGTGCCGGTGAGCAACAAGCCGGGCGAGGTTCTCATCAAAAAAGCCGCGCCGCCCTTGGGCACCAAACCAAAAGGTGAAAAGCAGATCCGCATCCACACCATCAAGCACGCGAGCTGCATCGAGTCGGGCCACGACAAATTTGACGAGAAGGTGACGGAGTTTCTGAACGAGATCGGCGAGCAGAACATGGTGAGCCTTCACACGATTTCCTACACTTACTTCGACGTGGGCACGCAGAAAATCCTGAACGACTACGGCTTGTTGATTGTGTATCATGGATGATTCCGATTGGCGCATGAAAAAACGTATTTTACGTTTAGCAGTTATCGTAGCGGCGGTGATTACTTTTTTTTGGGTGGAAAATGTTCTGGCACATCGAGCCATGAACTCTGTGTTCCAAGAGCAGCAGGCCTCGCTGCTGGCTTCCTCAACAAAGGCAATAAATTGGCATTCTTACGAAGAAAGGCTGCTCAAAATTGACGTAAGCGGCTGTCCTGCTGATTTTCGACAAAGTTGGACAATCTATATTCAGGCTGTCCATGCGACAGCGGGTATGCAGGGTATGAATCTAAATGATGTCTTGTCTGTTGCTTCTCCCAAAAGAGTAATGTTTGAAATAATTGACAAGCAGGGCGCATTTAGAAAGGCGGAACAAAAAATTAAAGAGGCGAAATTGCAATTAGTGAGCATCGCACAGCGACATGGTGCAAGTGTGCCGTCATCTCTACATCCCGGGTTGGCTGGTTTCTAGTTAGTTGCGCCCGTCTTGACTTGCGGATTTAAGGTCGCTAACGTCAGCGCATGAATCGCCGGTTTCTCCTTTTATTTGCCGTCGCCGCATTTGTGGCGCTGATCCCGTTCCGTTCGCCCGCGCCGCTGATTTATACGCCGGGCGAGGGCTGGTATTACGAGCCGGCCGGGGAGAAGGCCGACTGGATGCGCCCGCGCGCGAAGGAGCAGTTGGACGTGGCGGAACAGGCGTTCACGAACAAAAATTACAGCGTCACATTTCACGCGGCGCATCGCGTCGTGAAGCTCTGGCCGTTGTCGGACTACGCCCCGCGCGCGGAATATCTCATCGGCCGCTGCCTTGAGGCGGACGGCAAGGACGAGGCGGCGTTCAACGCCTACCAGGCCATCATCGAAAAATATCCGCGCAGCGACAATTACGAGGACGTTTTGTGGCGGCAGTATGAAATTGCCGGACGGTTCCTCGGAGGCGAATGGTTCAGGATTTGGGGAACCATCCCGCTTTATCCCTCAATGGACCAGACGGCGGAATTATACGACAAAATAGTCAAGGGCGGCCCATACAGCGACGTGGCACCGCACGCGCAGTTGCAGATCGGCGCGGCGCGAGAGAAGCAGAAAAATTATGCCGACGCGGTGAAGGCCTACGAAACCGCCGCCGACCGCTATCACGACCAGCCGGGAATCGCCTCCGACGCGCTGTTCCGGGAGGGATTTGCCTGGCAGAAACAGGCCGCGACCGCCGAATACGACCAGAGCACCGCCGGGAAATCCATCGCGGCCTACACGGATTTTGTGACGCTGTTTCCCGACGACAAGCGCGTGCCGGACGCGCAAAATTCCATGACGCTGCTCAAGGCTCAGCAGGTGGAGGGCAATTTCAAGATCGCGCAGTTCTACGAAAACAGCAAGGTGCTCGGCCCGGAGCAGCGGCGCAACGGCGCGATTGTTTATTACAACGAAGTCTTGCAGCTTGACCCCAATTCCACCTACGCCGCGCAGGCGCGCCAGAGGATTCAAGCGCTCAAGCCGTCCGTGCAACCCCCGCCCGCCAGCTAAAATGCGCGCGTTGAAATTATTTGCGGTTTGCGCGATGACCGCGTTGCTCGCCGGCTGCGCCGGCTATCATCTCGGCCCGGTCAACGGCCAGGTCGCCGGCGCAAAGTCCATTGAAATCCTGCCGTTCAACAACCAGACGCTTGAGCCGCGCCTCGGCGACGCGGTGACGCAGGCGTTGCGCGAACGCCTGCAGACCGACGGCACCTATCGTCTCACCACGCAGGGCGGCGGCGACATCGTCGTCACCGGCGTCATCACGCGCTACGTCCGCGACAGCCTGAGCTATCTGCCGGGAGACGTGCTGACGGCGGAAAATTATCACGTCACCATCACCGCGCACGTCATCGTGCGGGAGCCGGAGAGCGGCAAGGTGCTGCTCGACAGGAATGTGAACGGCTCGACGCTCGTCCAGGTCGGCACGGACCTGGCCAGCGCGGAGCGCCAGTCCGCGCCGCTGCTTGCGGAGGATCTGGCGCGCAACGTCGCGGAATTGATCACCGAGGGATCATGGTGAAAATGATTGAATTTTCCGGTCGGGACTTTTAGGATTTCAAAAAATGCAGAACCAACAAGACAAACCAACATTCCAATGAAAAAAACAATCTTGAAAATCGCAGTTTGCGCACTGCTCGCCGCGCCCGTGCTTTCGCGCGGGCAGGACACCAACATCAGCATGACGGCGCCCTCGCAGCCATTGCCGCCGCCACCGCCGGTTGTCGCCGCGCCACCCGCCGCCGAAATTCCCGCCGCCACGAACGCCGCCCCTGCCAAACCGAAGAAAACGCGCCCGGCACCTGCCGTCACCGGCAAGGTTCTCGACGTGGACACCAACGAGATGACATTGACCGTCGGCAAGCACAAATTTGAACTCACGTCCGAAACGCGAATTTACAAAGGCGGAAAGCCCGCGATTTTGAGCGACATCGCCGTGGACGACAAAGTGGGAGTCACCTATAAAAAGGACCGCGACATATTCGATGCAGTGACGATCATTGACAGCAGGAAGGCGGAAAAATCTGAGACGTCAACAAACAGCGTCAGCGGCCAGAATTGAAGTTGAAATTTACGAACGAAGGCGGACGGCAGCGTCCGCCTTTTTTTATTGCCGCTTCCACCAGCTCGTCATGCCCTTGGGCTTGGGCACCTGCGGAGATTGCGATTGCTGTCGCAGCAGGAAGCTGCGCGCCGCCTCAAGCGCCATTATGAATTCGTCGTAGCTCAGGAACCGTTCCGCCGGATTTTTCGCCATCGCCTTCACCAGCGCGTCGCTTGTCGGCTGCGTGATTTCCGGCACGACGAGGTTTGGCGGTGTCAACGGCGTCTGCACTTGTGCTACGATGACTTCCTCCGGCGTCGGCGCGTCGAACGGCACATGGCCGGTCATCGCGTGATAAACCGTCGCGCCCAAACTATACATGTCGGACAAAAATGTTTCCGGCTCGCGCTTGATTTTTTCCGGCGCGACGTAATACGGCGTTCCCCAGATCATGTCGCTGGCTTCCTGTTCCGCGTCGGCCTTGCGCGCCAGGCCGAAGTCAACCAGCTTCGGCTCGTGGTCGGCGTTGAACAAAATGTTTCCCGGCTTGATGTCGCGGTGGAGCAGGTCGTGCTTGAGCGCCATGTCGAGCGCGGAGGCGATCTTGATGCCGATGTCGAGAACGTCCAGTTCGGGAATCAAACGAAGTTTCTCGATGCGCGCGTCCAGACTGCCGCGGTCGGCCAGTTCCATGACGAGATACCGCTGGCCCTCCCATTCGTCAAACGTGTAGATGTGGATGATGTTCGTGTGGTTCAGCCGGGCGCAGGCGCGGGCCTCGCGATAAAAACTTTCCAGCGACGCCGCGTCCTCCTGAAGTTCGACCTTCATCAGCTTCACCGCCACCATCCGTTCCAGCATCGTGTCCCACGCGCGATACACATTGCCCATGCCGCCGGAGCCGATGATGCCGCGCAACTCGAACTGCCGCAATTGCATCGGCATCATGACCGGCTGGCCGCACTTCGTGCACGGCACGGTGCTCAACGGCGGCATGTTCCCGGGAATGAACGCCGTGTTGTCGCACCATCCGCATTTGACCATCCGCAATTGTTCGCTCATGGCTTGTGAATCCAATCTAGCACCGTCCGCAAATCCGACAACGCATTTTTTCTCGGATAAATAAAATTCGGAGAGACGGGCTTTGCGGGTCCCAAACATGAACAAATCAGGAACTCGTTGAACTCTGCCCCCGAAACAATCCATTTGACAAACGCCCAGGAATGGTGTTTCTTCTTCCCTCGGTTAGGAATGAAGTAAATGAAAACCACGTTTGCAACCATGCTGAAGCACGCGCAAGCCAAAGGACAGATGTCCATTTGGACGCGCGTCTGCCGTCACGCAGGCATCGTGGGAACGAAATTCTGATTTAACAAAACAATTTTCAAAACCCCGCGATTGCCAGTCAATCGCGGGGTTTTTGCTTTTGACCCCAAACCAAGATACGAAAGGAAAAACATGAACAGATACAATACACAGGTGCCAACCAAGTTTGCCCCTGAAACGCGCTTCGAAGTGCGGGCCAATCCGCCCGCGCCGTTCCGCGCGATCCAGGAGACCGAATTCGAGCGGCTCAAATACAAGCTGCTCGCCGAGCAACTGCTCGCCGCCACGCCGGAGCTGAACGCCCCGCTGAGGCGCGCGGCCAACGACGCGGCGGCCATCGCATGGGCCACCGTCTTCCCGCTGCTCGTGTTCCCGGCGTTGTTCGAGGAGAAGACCGCCGCAGCCGTCCTGCGCGCGGAGCGGCAGGCGCGCATCTACGCCAACAGCCAGCTCGTCGCCGCATGAAAACGCGAATGAGCAAAGTGACGGGTGATGAGTGAAAAGTGACGAGCGTGTTTTTACGCACGTCACTCGTCACCTGTCACTCATCACTGTTTGGGAATCTTCGGAGCGCGGACAGTTCCTCGCAGTTGGAGTTTCAAGCGACCGCTTGATGCGACACTGTCCGCGTTCCTACGCCTTTGAAACTGCAAACGGGCATGCTCGGAACCGGCCAATATTCTCCTGCCCCGGTTTCAAGGGCCGTTCCCTTGAATCCCGGACAATCGCCCCGAATCCCCTGTGATTCTCCCCAATCTTTGGACGACCACTCCAAATTCCCGGCAACTGCCCCGGATTTTAGAGCGTTCCCCCCGTTTATTTCGGTGTTCCCCCGAATCCTAGAGAGCTCCCCCGACCGCTTTTGGCTTTCCCCCGATTTCTGGAGGGTTCCCCCGGCAATTTTTGATTCTCCCCCGATTTCTGAGACGCTCCCCCGAATCCTACGGGCTTCCCCCGACGCTTTTTGGTTCTCCCCCGATTTTTACAGAGTTCCCCCGACTGTTTTTGGTTTTCCCCCGAATTCCACGGAGCTCCCCCGATTTCTGTGGCGTAACAAATGCCTGATAATCTGCTCCCCCGGAGCGGTTTACGATAAATCCGGCTGTTTTGACTGTTTTCCGGCCTTTGCGCTCCATTAGATAATGACACAGGAGAGAAAGGCAAAGGTAATTCATGTTGCAAGTCCCAAACCCAGCAGGGCCAAAATCAACAGCACGCCAAGCCCCATCACGGCCAGCGGTTTGCGCGCCTTGTCCCAGTGGCGAACAAAGAAAATAATCGCGCCCGAACCGGCGAAGACGACAAATGCGGCCACAATCATCATCGGCAATTGGAACGGCTCGCCTTGACGGGTGAACATCGTCCATCGAATCATCCATGCGATCATGTAAACAGCCGCACACAACGAACGGGTTCCGCCGATGAACAACATGAACAAACCCCAGCCAGCCGAAGCCTTGAAACCGGCTACAATGAACCAAACCTCCGCCACAAAGAAGGCCACACATGCTCCCATGGCGCAGACGAACTGGCCTTTTTCCACCGATGTCATCTGCACCCAGGTTTTGCCCGGAACTTTGCCTTGTGCGGGAGAATTGACGGGTTGGGCGTGGAGCGTAACGGCCATCAGCCACAGGGTCAGGAAACCGACCATGCCGGAAGAAATTCCGAGTTTGGACAAGAAAATCATGCCTTTGATCTTCAAAGACTCTGCGTCAAACCAAACTCGACGACAACCATTTTCATTTGAAGTTGAACTGTCCGCTTGTTTTTGGGGTCAATTGTATTTTACAATCCGCATTTCCGAATGAACGAGACGCTCATCATCGTGCCGACTTACAACGAGCGGGAAAACCTCCCGCTCGTGGCGCAAAAACTTTTGTCGCTGCCGGTCGCCGTGGATGTGCTGGTGGTGGACGACAATTCGCCGGACGGAACGGGAACGGTCGCCGACGAACTCGCCGCGAAACATCCTCAAATCCACGTCCTGCATCGCACGGAGAAAAACGGTTTGGGCCGCGCCTACATCGCCGGGTTCAAGTGGGCGCTGGAAAAGAATTACCAGTTCATCTTCGAGATGGACTGCGATTTTTCGCACGACCCGGATGAGATTCCGAATTTTCTCAAGGCGGCGGAAAGCGCCGACCTCGTGCTTGGTTCGCGTTATTCCGGCGGCATTCGTGTCATCAACTGGCCGTTGAAACGGCTCATGTTGAGCCGGTTCGCCGGGAAATATGTCGCGATCGTCACGGGAATGCCTTTCAGCGACCCGACCGGCGGCTACAAATGTTTCCGTCGAAGCGCGCTACAAGCCCTCGACCTCGACAAGATTCAATGTTACGGCTACGGCTTCCAGATTGAGCTGACGAACAAGCTCTGGCGGCAGGGATTCAAGGTCGCGGAAGTGCCGATCACCTTCACCGACCGCACTCACGGACAGTCCAAGATGGCCGGCGGCATCATCAACGAAGCATTCTGGCTCGTCTGGCGGTTGTGGCTGCAAAACGGCCTGCGCCGCTGGCCGAGGGGGAAGCGTTGAACCGTGAATCGTTGCATCGTTACATCGGTTATCCAAGCGCACGATTCACGACAAACTCAAAAGCATGAAACTTTCCGCCGCAAAACAACGTCTCAATCGCCATGAAAATTAAATTGTTACTCGCCGCGCTGCTCATTTCCGCCACAACTATTTTCGCCGCCATGCCCAAGGCCGGCGACACCGCGCCGCTGATTGGCGGGCAGGATCAGGACGGCAAGGACTTCAAGCTCGCCGACCATGTCGGGAAGAAAGTCGTGCTGCTGTATTTTTACCCGAAGGATTTCACCGGCGGCTGCACCAAGGAGGCGTGCAGCTTCCGCGACGGCTATGAGGATTTCACCACGAACAACGTGGAAGTGGTCGGAGTCAGCTTTGATTCCGGCGAGAGCCATCTCAAATTCATCACGCAATACAAGCTGCCCTTCACGCTGCTGGCCGACACGGACGGGAAGATTGCCGACGCTTATGGCGTGCGGATGACCGGCAAAAACATGGCCAGCCGTGTCAGCTTCCTCATCGGCCTCGACGGAAAAATCGTCCACGTCACCAACTCCGGCAATCCCGACACGCACCTTGCAGAAATGAAAGAGGCGATTGCGGGGTTGAAAAAGAATTGATGAAGATTATCTCTGTGCTCTAACCCTAAAAAAACGATTTGAAGATGTTGTTCCGTATGCTCCAGGATTTGCTGCTGTCCAATTAATTAAGTCAGTGCTTGATTCCAAAATAATAGTAACAGGACCACCATTGTCGTTTGGAATCACAACCGAACTGCTTGGTGTAAAACTAGCGGGTGATGCAGACGAGGTTTGAATTGTGCAAAGGGACAAAAGAGTATTTACACCATTAGTGTCGGTCAAACTAACTGTAGCTGGGCCAACTATTAATATCCCGGACGTTCCGATGGAAAGTGGGTATGTAGCTTGTGGCAAAGAAACATAAACTGCGCTTGAATAATTATTTTTAGTATAAACGGTTGGAATAATTTGAGCCGTAACGTTTGACGAAACCTGATATGTCTGCGTTGCAGGCAATCCATCCCCAACAGCAAGCATAACCGTATCAGCCATTGAATTATCTGGCATCAACAACATAAAATTCGCCAAAATTGAAATTGTTGCGATTTTGATTTTTTTCATTTGTAAATTAAAAGCTGGCAGGCGCGATCTTTCAAGACAATTTGTATTCGACATAGGAGTTCGCTACGAGATAATTTTGAACCTATGAACTTAGATTTACTCGCGGAACAAATAAGGCAAAGAATCAATGAAGGTTCTGACATATTGAAAAGCAATTCGGCGACGCGAGCTTATGTCGATGCAACATTGCGTCCACATGAAAATTTGCGCAAAGTATTGATTGCATCGCCTGAAAATCTAATGTCAGAGCTGACCAAATGGATAATTCATAGCTGGCCTCAAGAAATTCCAACCGTCATGGAAATCGAACAATACATAAAGCCCATGCGGGAAATCAGCAAAATATTGTGCTGGAAAAATTTTACCAATGACGTTCTCATTCCAGATGGCGGTCATCGCGTAGAAGATATTCGTATGCCCATTGATGAATTCAAGAAAACGCTTCTGCAAAAAATCTTCAAGGCTGGCTCTTAATTCCAAGTCATTCAGTAATTCGTAAATATCTTTCTGCCGAAAGCAGCTACACGAATAAACTTTTCGCGTGCAGTTTATTTTCTAAACTTGCCGCGTGTCTCTCAAACTCGGCGGCGGCTTGCCGGTTTGAAAAAGAATTGAACCGGCGGATTAAGCTGTTATATTCGCAATATGCAGACCAGCGAAGTAATTGACAAAATAAAGCAGCTTTCCAACGAGCAGGCGGAAGAAGTTTATGAATATCTTTTTTCCGCCGAACGCGAATTGGATCGCCTGCTGGCCGTGTTTGATCGTCTGCCGCGAAAAACCAGCCTGACCGAAGAAGAAACTCTCGCCCTGCCGCGTGCGCATCATTCTTGATAGCAACGTCTGGCTGGCCATTCTCACCACCGACGGTTTTTGCCGCCAAATGTGGAAAAAGGTGCGGCGCGATTGTGCCGTCATCGCCTCACAGGACATACTCGATGAAATTGAAGGGAAACTCCGCCAAAAGTTTGAATTCAGTCCACGCCACGCGCGTTTGATGGTTTTATTTGTAGAGCGGCAGACCCACGCGGTCAATGTCACGACTACAATCCAAGTTTGCCGTGATCCGGACGACAACCGAATTTTAGCCGCCGCACTCGATGGCGATTGTTCGCATCTGGTCACGGGCGACAACGATTTGCTGACGCTGAAACAATTCAACGAAATCAGCATTGTGACTCCACGCGAATTTTCAGAATTGATTTCACACGCTTGATTTTTTCAAATGCCACTCAAAATTGCCGATAAAATTTCCCTGACCATCCACGACATCGCGTTCGGCGGCGAAGGCGTCGGGCGTATTGATGATTTTGTCATTTTCGTGCCGTTCGTCATTATGGGCGAAACGGTCGAGGTCGAAATCACCGAGGTCAAAAAGAATTTTGCGCGGGCGAAATTGTTGCGCGTGGAAAAATCATCGCCGGAGCGCGTCGAGCCGGAATGCCGTTACTTCACGCAATGCGGCGGCTGCCAGTATCAGCACATCGCCTACGCGACACAGTTGCGGTTGAAGCACAAGCAGATTTCGGATTTGTTCGAGCGCGTCGGGAAGATTCCGGCGGACAAGATCGCGCCGGTGATCCCGAGTCCGCAGCCTTACGGCTACCGCAACCGCATCATGATCCGCAGCCAGTGGAACGGCCCGGCCAAAAAGCTGGTCATCGGCTTCATCCGCGCGGACAACAATTTCGTGGAGGACATCGAGGAATGCAAAATCGCCGAGCCGGCCATCAGCGAACAAATTAAACAAGTGCGCGCCAATCCGCCGCCGAAGGGCGGAATCAAAATCGTGCTGCGGATTCCGCCGGAAGGGTGGGACGTGCCGCCGGATTCATTTTTCCAGAACAATTTTTTCCTGCTGCCGAAGCTGGTTGAAACTGTTCGCGATTTTCTAAAATCCAGCGATGCGAAGCATCTGGTGGATTTGTATTGCGGCGTCGGATTTTTCGGGATTGAGCTGGCGGATTTGGTTGAATCGTTCGTCGGCGTGGAATACGACCGGCTGGCGATCAAAGCCGCGCAACGCAACCTGGCCAATCGCAAAATCAGCAACGGCGAGTTCATTTCCGCGACGGTCGAGGAAGTTTTGCCGGAGCTGCTAAAAAAGTTTTCTTCGGAAAAAACAGCAGTCATTCTCGACCCGCCGCGCAAGGGCTGCCTGCCGGAAACATTGGGTTTGTTACGCGAAACGCGGCCGGCGCAGGTCATCTACGTTTCGTGCCATCCGGCAACGATGGCGCGGGACTTGAACATATTGTGCGCGGACGGTGTCTTTGAACTGGCGCGCGTGCAGCCGCTGGACATGTTTCCGCAGACGCAGCATGTCGAATGCGTGGCGGATTTGCGCGCGGGACAAGCCTTGCCAAACGGCACAATATGATTTCAACTGTATAAATCCAATGGCGACTGAAAATCGAACCGACCCGCGAAAAAATTTCGCGCCGCGTTTTCTGCCGTGGCTGCTGGCCGCAGCGGCCTTTGCCGTCTATTGGCTGACGCTGAACCGGTGGGTTTCGCTGTTCAACATCGGGGCGGTTGCAAAAATATCGGGCCAGACCTGGCAGCCGGAAGTATTGAACCCCGTCTTTTTCGCCGCCTCCTATCCGTTCCGCTGGCTGTCGCCAGCGCAGATTCCCATCGCGCTGGACATTTTTTCCGCCGTGTGCGCGGCGTTGACGCTGGGGCTGCTGGCGCGGTCCGTCGCCATTCTGCCGCATGACCGGACGGATGTGCAGCGCAAGCGCGAGCGCAGCGATTTTTCGTTCCTGACCATCTGGAGCGCGTGGCTGCCGCCGGTCCTGGCGGTGGCGGTCTGCGGATTGCAACTGACTTTCTGGGAGCAGGCGACAAATTGCACGGGCGAAATGTTCAGCCTGCTGCTGTTCGCGTTCGTCATCTGGTCGCTGCTGGAATACCGGCTGGACGAGCGGGAATGGCGTTTGTATCTGGCGGCGTTCATTTACGGCGCGGGAATGGCGGAAGATTGGGCGATGGTCGGATTTTTCCTGATGTTCATCGGGGCGCTGATCTGGATTCGCGGGTTGAGCTTTTTCAACCCGCGTTTTCTCGGGCGGATGGCCTTGTGCGGCCTGGCGGGAATGTTGTTTTATCTTTTGCTGCCCTTGCTGGCCGTCGCTTCGGACAAGATGCAACTGACGTTCTGGCAGGCGTTGAAGACAAACCTGTCCTCGCAATGGTTGATCGTGAAGATTTTCTTCACCCGCCCGGACGTGAGACTGGTCATCGAACTGCTGTCTCTGACATCGCTGCTGCCAGTTTTATTTCTGTCGTTCCGCTGGAAATCGTCCTTCGGCGACCGCAGCCAGATCGGCTCGACCATGGCGAGCCTCATGTTTCATTTGATCCACGCGGTTTTTCTGGTGGTGTGCGTGTGGGTGGCGTTTGACCCGCCGTTCAGCCCCCGGCATCTGGGCTATGGCATGCCATTTTTGACATTTTATTATCTTGCCGCGTTGAGCGTGGGTTACTACAGCGGATATTTCCTGCTGGTGTTCCGGCCGGAAACCGCTGGCCGTTCGGGACGGTCAAAACCGACGCCGTTCCAGTTTCTGAACATCCCGGCGGTTGGCGGAGTGTTCCTGATTTTGATTCTGGCGGTCGCGGGCTTGGTTCTTAGAAACGCGCCGCAAATCCGGGCAACGAACGGTGATATGTTACAAAAATACGCTTCATTCGTGGACGAAAACCTGCCGCGCGGTGGAGGAATTCTTCTGTGCGACGACTCCCGGCGTTTGTTCCTCACTCAGGCGTCGCTCGCGCGCGAGGGACGCGCAAATGATTTTTTGGCATTGGACACGCACTCGCTGTCTTATCCGGCGTATCATAAATTCCTGCACGCGGAATTTCCAAGAAAATGGCCGGACACCGTCACCGCCACCGAGATGACCAACGGCGTCGGCCCGCTGCATTTGATCAACCTTCTGACGGCGCTCGCCAAGACCAACGAGCTTTATTACCTGCACCCGAGCTTCGGCTATTATTTCGAGCAATTTTATCTGGAGCCGCACGGCCTGGTCTTCAAATTGAAGCTGCTGCCGGAGGATACGCTCCTGCCGCCGCCGCCGGATAAAAATCTGACCGCCGAAAACGAAGCCTTCTGGTCGCGCGCGGAAACAGAGGCATTTCCCCAGATTGAGCGCGCCGTCGCACTGCCCGATCCGAATGCGCCGCAAATGCCGGCTGAAAAAATCCTCGCGCACCTGTATGTTGGCCGGGAGCAAAACCCGAACGCCGTCGCCGCCGGGAATTTTTATTCGCGCGGACTGGATTTCTGGGGCGTTGAACAGCAGCGCGCCGGCAATCTGGCCAACGCCGCCGCGCATTTTGAGACGGCGCAAAAACTGAACCCCGACAACATCGCCGCGCAGATCAATCTTCAATTCAACCAGAAGCTGCGCGCCGGACAGGCTGTGCCCGTGGATTTGTCGGAAGTGACCCCCGACCATTTTGGAAAATCCCGGGATTGGAACGGAGTCCTCAACGAAAACGGCCCGTTTGATGAACCCAGTTTTTGCTTTGAACAGGGATTGATCTTCGCCAATCAAAGCGGACTGTTCCGCCAGGCCGTCTCGCTGTTTGAGCGCGTCCGCAGACTTGATCCGGATTATCTGCCCGCGCGCCTTCAACTGGCGGCAAGCTGCCTTGTCTCCCACCTGCCCGACCGCGCGCTCGATGCGCTCCGCGAACCGATGGAGCAGCCGGAACGATTTTCACTCACCGAAACCAACGAGACCCAGATCAACCTCTTTGTCGCCGCCGCATATTTCCAAAAAAACGAAACCGCCCGCGGAACGCAATTGATCGAGACCGAAATTTCCCGCCACCCGACCAACGACGACCTGCTTGCCACCGCCGCGCAGGCATATCTGGCGCACGGCCTTTTTCACAACGCGCTCGCCGTCATCAACCACAAATTGGAATCCGCGCCGGACGACCCGACCTGGCTTTTCAGCAAAGGCTACGTTTCCATCCAGTTGAAGAATTACGATGACGGAATCTCCGCCCTGACCCGCGTGCTTTCAATCCAGACGAACAATCCCCAGGCGCTCTTCAACCGCGCCGTCGCCTATCTTCAAAGCGACCGCCTCGACGCCGCCCGCGCCGATTACGAAACGCTCCACCAGACCTACACCAATTCCTTTCAAGTCGCCTACGGCCTCGGCGAAATCGCCTGGCGCAGGCATGAAACCAACGAGGCGGTCAAAAATTACGAGGTTTATCTGGCCTACGCCAAAACCAACACTTCCGAGGCCACGAACATCATTGAACGGCTGAAATCGTTGAAGCATTGAACCGTTAAATGGTTGAAGCGGTTTGACGATTCAACTATTTAACCCTTCAAGATTTGAAAGTCACCCACATCATCACCCGGCTCGTGATTGGCGGCGCGCAGGAAAACACCCTCGCCACCGTCCTTGGCCTGCGCCAGAAGCCCGGCGTCGAGGTGAAACTGATTTCCGGCCCGACGACTGGCCCGGAAGGCTCGCTTGAACCTGAAGCGGCGGAAATTCCCGGACTGCTCACGATTGTTCCCGATCTCGTCCGCCCGGTTCATCCGCTGAAAGATTTCATCGCGCTCCGCAAGCTGGAAAAAATCCTGCGCGTTCAAAAGCCGGACATCGTCCACACGCACAGCGGCAAGGCAGGCATTCTCGGACGCCTCGCGGCGAAACGCGCGGGCGTGCCGGTCATCATTCACACGATTCACGGCCCGTCGTTCGGCAAATTCCAAAACGCAGCCGCAAATTTCATTTTTCGCGCCGCCGAAAAAAAAGCCGCCCGCGCCACCAGCCATTTCATAGTCGTCGCCGACGCGATGAAAGAGCAATATCTCGCCGCCGGAATCGGAAGTCCGGAACAATACACAAGAATCTTCAGCGGCTTCCCGCTCGAACCGTTTCTAGCCGCCAAAAATGATTTGGAACTGCGAAAAAAACTGGGGATTGCACCCGATGATTTCGTCATCGGCAAAATCGCGCGGCTGTTCAGGCTCAAGGGCCACGACGATTTGTTCGCCGTCGCGCCTGAACTCGTCCGCCGGAATCCAAAAATCAAGTTTCTTCTCGTTGGCGACGGCGAGTGGCGGCAAAAGTTTGAGCAGCAGGCCGAAAATATTGGCCTGCGAAGGCACTTCGCCTTCACCGGCCTCATTCCGCCGGACGAAGTTCCGAAACATGTCGGCATCATGGACGCGCTCGTGCATTTGTCTTTGCGCGAAGGCCTGCCGCGCGCATTGCCACAAGCTTTGGCTGCCGGAAAGCCAATTGTCGCTTATGATTGCGACGGCGCGCGCGAAATCTGTTTCGACGGCGATACCGGATTTTTGATCCAGCCCGGCGATTTGAAAAATCTGGCCGCGAAAATAATTCTACTCGCCAACGACGCAAAACTGCGCGAACAATTCGGTTCGCGCGGTCAAAACTTTGTCCGCGAAAATTTCTCCGTCGAAAAAATGGTGGACGCGATTTACACTCTTTACTTGAAGTTGGCTGCGGCTGCAAAAATGACTAAACCATAATGACGAATGACTAAAGAATTCCCGAATGTCCAAATGACGAATGGCTTTTCTGTTAGTTATTCGCGCTTCGTCATTTTTTCGTCATTAGGATTTAGTCATTAGTCATTTCAACCGATGGCTTTTCCATTCATTTTTTTTCTGGCCGCTTTTGCAGGCGCGTTTTTGACAACGCTGCTCGCGCTGCCGCTCTGGCGCAATTGGTGTCTGCACACAAACCTTGTGGACGATCCGCGCGACGGGAAAAATTATGACGCGCCGAAAATCCACACTGGCGCAATTCCACTCGCCGGCGGTTTTGCCGTGCTGACCGGCATTTTGCTGCCGCTGATTATCGGCGCCGGCTTGATTCAATTTGGCGTCGTTAAAATTCCCTTCGCAAACCTGATCGCCCACGGCCTGGAACGGCGCGGATTGGAACTCGGCGCGATTGCCATCGGCGCGATTGCCATCACAATTCTCGGCTGGTTCGACGACAAACATGAATTGAAACCGCTGCCGAAACTTCTCGGCCAGTTTCTCATCGCGCTCCTCGTTGCCATCGCGTGCAAACGCATCACGCTGTTCGTCCACAGCGAAATTTTCAGCTACGCCATCACCATTCTCTGGCTGCTCACCGTCATCAACGCCTTCAATTTCATGGACAATATGAACGGCCTGTGCGCCGGTGTCGGTGCGATTGGTGCCTTTATCTTTGCGCTGATCGCCGCCACGAACGGCGAATATCTCGTCGCCATCACGGGCTTTCTCATGTGTGGCGCGCTCGTCGGCTTTTTACCGTGGAACTTTCCAAATGCCCGCGCGTTTCTCGGCGACGCCGGCAGCCACCTCGTCGGCTATCTGCTGGCAGTCATGGCAATTCTGCCGCATTTTTACACCAGACAAAATCCGCGTCCGCTCGCCGTGCTCGCGCCGTTGCTGGTGCTGGCCATTCCACTGCTCGACATCGCGCAAGTCACCCTGCTCCGCACTCTCAACAAGAAGCCGTTCTGGATCGGCGACACCAATCATCTTTCGCACCGGCTCACGCGCATCGGAATGGGCCGCACCCGCGCCGTGCTGGTGCTGTGGCTCACCGCCGCCATCATCGGCTCAATCTCCTGCTGCCTTTAACCAGGGTTTTCTTTCGTGTCTTTCGCGTCTTTCGTGGTTAGATTTTTCCGGTGAAAATTCTGTTTATCGGCGACATCGTCGGCCATCCCGGACGCAACGCGGTTAAAATTCTTTTGCCAAAATTGCTCGAACAGCACGGCCTCGACGTCATCATCGCCAACGGCGAAAATTCCGCCGGTGGCAACGGCATCACGCCCGACCTCGCGGCGGAACTGTTCGGCTATGGCGTGGACGCCATCACCACCGGCGACCATTTGTGGGATCAAAAGGAAGTCATGGAACTGCTTCAAAACGAAAAGCGTTTTCTACGACCGCTGAATTATCCGCCCGGCACGCCCGGCCAGGGCAGCACGATTTTGAAAATCCGCGACCTGCCGCCCGTCGCCGTGATGAACGTGCAGGGCCGCACTTTCATGCAGCCGCCGCTGGACAATCCGTTCACGCTCGCGCTCGACGAGGCGAAATGGCTGCGCCAGCACACGCCCATCATCTTCGTGGATTTTCACGCCGAGGCGACCTCGGAAAAAATCGCGTTCGCGCGGATGCTCGACGGCCAGGTCAGCGCCGTGGTCGGCACGCACACGCACGTGCAGACGGCAGACGAGCAGATTTTCCCCGGCGGCACGGCTTATCTGACCGACGTGGGTTTTACCGGCCCGCACGAAAGCGTTTTGGGCCGCGAAATCCAGCCGGTGCTCGCACGTTTCCGCACTGCCATGCCGCAGCGCTTTGAAGTGGCGCGCAATGACGTGAAGTTGCACGGCGTGGTGATTGAAATTGAAAACGCCAGTGGCAAGGCGCTGAAAATCCTGCGCGTGAGCGAAAATGTCATTTGAAAACGCCGGCTTGACCGCAAATTTCAGCATTGCATTTCATCCGCGCAGCAGGCAGACTTTAAATTTAATGTCGGGGCGTAGCGTAGTCTGGCTAGCGCGCTTGGTTCGGGTCCAAGAGGTCGTGAGTTCGAATCTCACCGCCCCGACCATCTCTCAATTTTTGATTGATGATTTACGATTGACGATTTGAAAAATCAATCCCACGCGCCGGAAAATCTGGTCGTCCGATTGCCTTCAATCGTCGAGCCTCTGGAACTGGCTGGACTCTTTCCTAAAAAGCAGCCGCTTGAAGCGGAACTCGGCTGCGGCGACGCCTCGTTCCTCGTCGAATACGCGCGGCGAAATCCTGAAATAAATTTCATCGGCGTCGAGCGGCTGCTCGGGCGCATTTCCAAGCTCGACCGCAAAGGCCGCCGCGCCGGCCTGGACAATTTGCGTGGCGTGAGAATTGAATCCTCCTATTTTTTGAAATGGCTGCTGCCGGAAAACTCCATTTCTGCGCTGCACATTTATTTCCCCGACCCGTGGCCGAAAAAGCGCCACCGCAAAAACCGCCTCATCAATGAAAGCTTTCCCGCGCTCGCCAGCGCCGCGCTCGCGCCCGATGGAAAGGTCTATTTGCGGACTGACGACGCGGATTATTTTTCGCAAATGACGGAAGCGTTCGGCGCGGACAAAGAATTTCAGAAAATTGAAACGCCAGTTGAGCTTGCGGAATTGCAGACGGACTTCGAGCGGGATTTTAACGCGCGCGGCATCCAGACTTTGCGGGCGGCGTATCAAAGAATGCAGCAGCCGACGTGAGGAGGCTCGTTTCAAAATCAGAAGGTTGGGATTGACCAGAGCCTTGTCACTTCGGCTGCTGCGGGAAATCAAACGTCAATCACCGGCTTGTCATCATCGTCGTTGGATTTCTTTTGCGGCGGCGGCCGCCGCTGGATGTTGATGCTCGCGCGGGAATTGCCGGTCAGAACGTTCAGCGCTATAGAGATGATGCTGATGATGATTGCGCCGAGAAAAGCGTAGCGGAAGCCGTCCACATGAAAGAATGGCAGCAGCACGCTCAAAAGACTAAGCAAAAGCCCGTTGATGACCAACATGAAAAGGCCGAGCGTGAAAATCAGCAGCGGCAGTGCGATGAGCATCAGGATCGGACGCACAAAAGAATTGAGGATGCCCAGCAGCAGGGAGGCGAGCAGGAGATTCTGTGGTTTGTCTCCGTAACTGATGTGATCGCGCAAAATCTCCACCGCCACCGCCACCGCGAGGGTGTTGATGGCCCAGCTTTTCAGAAATTGCACAAGTCTTTTTGTTCCCGGCTGCATGATGCGCGATAAAAATCGCGTTGTTTAAATTGCGCCAGTTTGTGGCGAAAAACAAGGCGCTATTTTTTGATGGATTTGCAACGGCGTCTGTTGCAGCTTGTCGGCACGCATGAAAAAACTTCCCTTTCTGGCCGCACTGCTGGCTTTCAACATTACAGCATTTTCACAAGGCGTCGTCGCGCCCGGCGCGACCCTTCAAAAGCTCGCCGGCGATTTCAAGTTCACCGAAGGCGCGACGTGCGACAAAAACGGAAACGTGTTCTTCGTGGACCAGCCGAACGACCGCATCATGGAGTGGAGCACCGACGGGAAGCTGTCCACGTTCCTCCAGCCGTCCGGTTACGCGAATGGAATGTATTTCGACGCCAACGGCAATCTCATCGCCTGCGCCGACGAACACAACCAGCTTTGGTCCATTGCGCCGGACAAGACCGTGACCGTCCTCGTCACCAATTTTGAGGGCAAGTATATGAACGGCCCGAACGACGTGTGGATTGCGACCAACGGCGCGATGTATCTGACCGACCCGTTTTACAAGCGCACCTGGTGGGATCACACCACCATGGTGCTGACGAACCAGGAAGTTTATTATCTTTCGCCCGACCGCAAAAATCTCACGCGCGTGACGGATGATTTGAACAAGCCCAACGGCATCACCGGCACGCCGGACGGGAAAAATCTCATCGTCTCCGACATCGGCGCGCGGCAGACATGGCGCTACGACATCCAGCCCGACGGCTCGCTGACCAACAAGACCTTCCTCTGCAAATTCGGCTCCGACGGCATGACGATTGACGACCAGGGGAACCTTTACATGAGCGGCCGCGGCGTGACGGTGTTTGACAAGACCGGAAAGCAGATTGACCACATTGACGTGCCGGAAAACTGGGTGGGCAACCTCTGCTTCAGCGGCCCGGACCGCAAGACGCTGTTCATCGCCGCCAGCACATCATTCTATTCCATCCAAACGATCCACAAGGGCGCGAACCCGTCGAAGTGACCTGCCCGCCGCGTGGAAAATTTCACGGACGGACCGGCCAAAACGACGAACAACGTCCTCAAATCATCGAATGGAGTCATTTTTTCATCGAATGGAGCTTCCGAATTGACGAATAAAACGCCCAAATTGACGATCAACGGGGTCAAAACGACGAACAACGCCCCCCAAATCATCGAATTGAACCGCCAAAACAACGAATGGCGGGGTCAAATTCACGATTAAAACGCCCAAATCGACGATTTTGGGGTCAAATTGACGATTGGCGGGGAGTTTTCAACGAAATGACCGGTTTCTGACGCCATTTCGCCAAAAAACCGGGATTTTGTGTTTTACCCCCACCTTTAATCCAAATTCCGCAGTTGGAATCCGACGAAGCAGTCATTAACCACGGATAAACACGGATAAACACGGATTTCGGAAGGCTCTTTTCATTCACCCTCCGGGTGAATCG
>Ga0181529_10002915_pt1 | contig 19960 bp, 20 predicted proteins | sample PEATcosm2014_Bin_36_FD_119763 | JGI IMG/M metagenome (GOLD analysis project Ga0181529, IMG submission 119763) | Peatland microbial communities from MTU Mesocosm Facility, Houghton, MI, USA - PEATcosm2014_Bin10_30_metaG | ecosystem: Environmental > Terrestrial > Soil > Wetlands > Peat | place... | reverse complement strand
CTCTACAAGGGGCTGGAGAAAGAGCCGCTCTACATGTGAGCGGGGAGGGGCGTCAGTAGCGCCAGCGCTGCGCCTTGGCGACGAGGAAGTCGCGGAACGCCTGAATGCGGGCGACGTTCTTCAGCTCCTCGGCGTAGACGAGAAAGCAGTCCATTTCCGGCATGTCGACCTGCGGCAGCAGCCGCACCAGGCCGGAGTTCGGCTGCACGCAATAGTCCGGCAGCACAGCGATGCCGACCCCGTGCTCGACGGCGCGGATGATGGCGGCGACGTTGTTGATCGCGATATTTGGGATGCGCGGCGATTTGGGATCGCGGCCGACGGTCAGCAGCGAATTGAGGTCGTAAAGGAAGTGGGTCGCCGTCGGCGCGCCGAAGGCGACGAGCCGGTGCTGGTCGAGGTCGGCGATGGTGCGCGGCTGGCCGCTCTTCTTGAGGTAGTCGGTCGAGGCGTAGGCGTGGAAATGGACAGTGAACAGCCGGCGGCGGATCAGGTCGGGCTGCATCGGCTCGCGCAACCGCAGCGCCATGTCGGCTTCGCGCATGCCGACGTCGAGCTCGTCGTCCGACAGCAACAGCTGCAGTTTGACCTCGGGATAGAGTTCGACGAATTCCTCGAGCCGCGGCGCCAACCAATTGGCGCCGAGCGCCAATGTGCTGGTGACGCGCAGGTCGCCATGCGGCTTTTCGCGCGTGTCGACGAGCCGGCTGCGCACCGCGTCGAGCTTGAGCACGACGTCGTGCACCGCCTCCTGCAGCATTTCGCCTTGTTCGGTGAGGATGAGGCCGCGGGCGTGACGGTGGAACAGCGGCGCGCCGAGTTCCTGTTCGAGGGCGCCGACCTGACGGCTGACCGCCGACTGGCTCAGACCCAGGGTTTCGCCGGCGTGAGTGAACGAACCGGCCTCGGCCGCCGCCTGGAAGATGCGCAGCTTGTCCCAGTCCATCCCGGTCTCCGGCCTGCCCGGCCGCTGCTTTCTTGGGCCACGTCGCGACAACCGCCGCGCGGCGCGCGCGGCGGCGCATTCGCGGCGGCTTTGCGTTCCCTATAGCAGGTTTTGCCTGCGCTTCACTCTGCTGCGGCGCGCGCCGGCGCCTGGAGAGCAAGCCAGCGCTCCGCCTCCAGCGCCGCCGTGCAGCCGAGACCCGCGGCGGTGACCGCCTGGCGGAAGACGTCGTCGGCGACGTCGCCGGCGGCGAACACCCCCTCGACGCTGGTCGCGGTCGAGCCCGGCTTGGTCTCGACGTAGCCGTTGGGCTTCAGCGCGAGCTGGCCGCGAACGAGATCGCTTGCCGGGGCATGGCCGATCGCGACGAAGACGCCGTCGGCGTCGATCGTCGACAGCGCGCCGGTTCTGACGTCGCGCAGGCGCGCGCCGGTGACGCCGAGCGGGTTGTCATGGCCGAGGATCTCGTCGATGGCGCTGTTCCAGCGCACCGTCACGTTGGGGCGCGCGAACAGCCGCTCGCTGAGGATCTTCTCGGCGCGGAACGAATCGCGGCGATGGACGACCACGACTTCCTTGGCGATGTTGGCGAGATAGAGCGCCTCTTCCACCGCCGAATTGCCGCCGCCGACCACGATCACCCTCTTGCCGCGGAAGAAGAACCCGTCGCAGGTGGCGCAGGCGGAGACGCCGAAGCCCTTGAAGCGCTCTTCGCCCGGAAGGCCGAGCCATTTCGCTTTGGCGCCGGTGGCGAGGATGATCGCCTCGGCGGTCAGCGTGCGGCCGCTGTCGCAGCGGATGCGGAATGGCCGCTGGCCGAGTTCGAGCCCCGTGACGTATTCGCTCTCGATGCGCGCGCCGACGTGCTCGGCCTGAAGGCGCATCTGCTCCATCAGCCAAGGCCCCTGGATCGGCTCGGCGAAGCCGGGATAGTTTTCGACGTCGGTGGTGATCATCAGCTGGCCGCCGGGCTCGAAGCCGCTGAGCAGCAGCGGGTTCACCATGGCGCGGGCGGCGTAGATCGCGGCGGTGTAGCCGGCCGGGCCGGAGCCGACGATGACCAGGCGTTCGTGGGCGGAAGCGGACATGCGAACCTCGGGGCGCCGATCGACCGACGCCGGCCGAGGCGTCACCGCGCGTCGGCGGAGTTTCGGTCATATAGGCGCCGGGCCCTGTCCGGCAATACGCCCGTCGGCGCCGTCCACGGCGACAGAAGCGGCGATTCAGCGCACAATGGCGGCCTATCCGTTCAACCCGACGAGGCCAACTATGCTGATCCTGCGCACGTCGCCTGCTTCCCCATTCGGGCGCAAGGTGAGGATCGCGGCCGCGTTGGTTGGTCTCGAGGGGAGCATCGCGATCGTCTCCGCCGACACCGGCGACCCCGCCGATTCGTTGCGCCAACAGAATCCGCTCGGCAAGATCCCGGCGTTGATCGCCGAAGACGGCGAAGCGATCTTCGACAGCCGCGTCATCGTCGAATATCTCGACGGCCTGGCTGGCGGCGGGCGGCTGATCCCGGCGGATTTGAAAGCGCGGATCCCGGCCTTGACCCTGCAGGCGCTCGCCGACGGGATCGCCGACGCCGCGGTGCTGCAGGTCTACGAGCGGCGCATGCGCGAGCCGAGCGAGCGCTCGGCCAAGTGGGTCGACTATCAGGCGGGCAAGGTGACGCGGGCGCTAGCGGCGCTCGAATCGAAGCCGCCCGAAGCCGGCGCGATCCATGTCGGCGCGGTCGCGCTCGCCTGCGCGCTCGGCTATCTCGACCTGCGCTTCGCCGGCGAGTGGCGGACGGGCCATCCGAAACTGGTCGCCTGGCTTGACGCCTTCGCCGCCGCTGTCCCGGCGTACGCGGCGACCCATTATTCGGGTTAGCAATCGGGCCGTTTATATCAAATATCACAATGAGTTGTCGGAAAATTCGCGCCTGGGTCGCGAACTTGACGGGCGCTTCGCGGAAACTTCTTCGCCGACCCAGTGTGGCGGATCGCCAAGCTGAGACCGTCGCCGCCGTCGACGCCATGAAGCCTCCGGTTGTCTCGCGTCCGATAAAGAACCGCGGGAGGTGTGCGTCCCGATGAAAGAAAATTCGGCGTCGCTTGGCGCGCAAACGCCAGTCGGCCGCCACGAAGCGCGATTGTAACGCTGGTCGAGCGTCGTCGCTTGCCGAAGCCTGGGCGCCGGGGCAGTCTAACCTTCGGTCAGGCTGTCAGCCGGCGAATGTGGGTTCAGTTCTCTTGGCGCTTGGTTTGAGACGTCGGCTCTGGGCGTCGCCGCGTCTGCCAAGTGAAACAGTCGGCTGCGTGGCGATAGAACGGGCGCTCGTCATGAGCATCTATCGGGAATGGGTCGCCGATGACTCTGATTGACGCGCTTGAACGTCTTAAGGCGCCCGTTGCGGAGAATGCGCGTCTGCTGAGAGTCTTTTTGGCTTGTGGTTTCACTCCCCTTCATCTGGAAACCTTTCTTGCCGCGCATCTGCGCAATCTTTGCCCGGACCGCCGAGTCGAGTTGCGTTCGGGCTTGTTTGGCGACCTGGTCGGGAACTTGGAACGGCTGCGGCCCGAGGAGCACGATGCGCTCGCAGTCGTGATCGAATGGGCGGATCTCGATCTGCGGCTGGGACTGCGAAACCTGGGCGGCTGGCAGGTTGAGAAGCTGCCGGATATCGTCAAAACGGCGGACCGCAGCCTCGAACGAATAACGCGCGTCCTGAAAGAATTTCCTTCGACGCTTCCCACTTGTATCTGCCTGCCGACCCTGCCGCTTCCTCCACTCTTTTATACCGGCGCACAACAAAGCAGCGTTTTCGAGTTGGCTCTTCGCCGAAGTCTCGCCTCTTTTGCCGAGGCGATTTCGATTGGCGGCCGCGTATCGGTGGTCAGCGGCCAGCGTCTCGATGAAACCTCGCCACTGGGCAAGAGATTCGACTTCCGAACCGAGGTCACTCAGGGGTTCCCTTACAAGACTGTCCATGCCGCCAATGTCAGCGAGCTCTTGGCGGAACTGATATGTCGGCGTGAACCCAAGAAAGGGCTGATTACAGATCTCGACGACACGTTGTGGTCAGGCGTCCTCGGTGAAGTGGGGGTGGACGGGGTCCAATGGCGGCTCGAGGAGCACGCTCAACTTCACGGAGTTTACCAGCAGTTCCTGGCGTCTCTCGCCAGCGCCGGGATCTTGATCGCCGTAGCCAGCAAGAACGACGCTGCCCTGGTTGACCAGGCGTTCGAACGAGAGGACCTGCTGCTTTCGAGAACGAGCGTGTTCCCGATCGAAGCCCACTGGAAGCCGAAGTCGGAATCGGTCCACCGCATCCTGAAGAAATGGAATGTCCTGCCGGACTCGGTCGTGTTTGTCGACGACAGCCCGATGGAAGTTGCCGAAGTTCAGCGCGTCTTCCCGGAGATGGAATGTCTGGCGTATCCGAAGGAAGACTATCCGGCGGTATTGGGGCTGTTGAATCACCTGCGGAATCGCTTTGCGAAAACGACGATTTCGGCGGAAGACTCTCTTCGATTGGAGAGCATCCGCAACTCCGCCGCATTCGGGGAAGCGAGGGCGGGAGAACGCAACTCCGCGAACAATTTTCTGGAACAGGCGGAGGGGCGTTTGACGTTCCATTTGGGTAAGCCAGTTGAGGACGCGCGCGCTCTCGAATTACTCAACAAGACAAATCAGTTTAATTTGAACGGCAGACGGTGCGATGAGGGGGATTGGGCGAAATTTCTCAAGGATCCCCGGGCGATCCTGGTCAGCGTTTCCTACGAGGATAAATACGGCAAACTGGGGAAAATTGCCGTGCTGACCGGAAGATCGGCGGAACAGAAGTTTGTCTTGCAAAGCTGGGTGATGAGTTGCCGCGCGTTTTCGCGTCGGATTGAGTTCCATTGCTTGAAGTACTTGTTTGAAAAATTCGCCGCCGCGGAAATTGTTTTCGAACTGCAGGCGACAAGCCGCAATGGCCCGCTCGTGGAATGTCTTCAGCAATTGATGGAAGGGCCTCTCGAAGCCAATCCGCGTCTCTCCAAATCTTCCTTCTTGAGGAACGCGCCGAAGATGCCGCACCATGTCGAGGAGGTCTCGCTCGTGGGTCCTGTCGTTTCGCCGGGGGATCGTGTCAGCCGAATTGCGTCGACGATTCACGCGGATGCGGCTTCGCGTCACAATCAGCGGGCGCCATGAACAGTCCAATCGAGCGCGTCGGCTTTATTCAAAGTCACCTCGGCGACGTATTCGCCGAGGCGCCCACGCGAAGCGTGCGAAGTCCCTGGACAATGACGCGCCCGACGCGACGTCGGGCGCTTCGAGAATGAGGATAGCCGAGGAGGCGTTTACTGATGACTGACGATGACGATCGCCTGATGCGCTGCTTTGCGGCGGCTCTTCCCAGCGCGACTCGCGATGAGATCAGGACCGCCACGTTCGACGCCATGGCCGGTTGGGATTCCCTTCGGGCGGTCGCGCTTCTTGCGGTTTTGGACGAGGAATTCGGCGTGCAGCTCGACTTACCGGAATTGCTGGAACTCGAAACCTTTGACGCAATGAAGCGACATTTGTCGCAGCGGGACATGAGACCGTAAAGGACGGTTCCAAGAAATGTCTTCTCGTCAAGGCGAGCGCTTTCATCACACCGGGTTCGTGGTGGCGTCGATTGCCGCGGCTATCGAAAGTTTCTGCCGATCGGTGGGCGGGAGCCATTGGTCGGAAACCTGGCATGACCCTCTGCAACGCGTGCGCGTCGCGTTCATCTACCCGAGCCGACCCAGCGATCCCAGCATTGAACTGGTGGAACCAGCAGGTTCGGGCTCCCCCGTCGAAAGCTTCCTGGAGCGCGGCGGCGGCCTGCATCACATCTGCTATGAGGGGTCGACAGCCTCGATGAAAGTGTGCGGGGGCGCTCCCGCACGGGGCCTGACATGATCGGCGGCGCTCGACCGACCGTTGCCTTCGGCGGCCAGCGCGTCGCCCTTTTTCCTGACGCGCGAAGGGCTGCCGATCGAGTATCTCGACAGGGCTGGCTGACCGCGCGATCGCCGGGTTCAATCTCCGACAGGTCCGTCGCGCGCACCGAACCCAATGGGACCCACCCGAGAGGAGTTCGGGTCGGCCCTTTCTTAGAGCCGGGAGCTATTTGGCGATGTCCGTACGCGTCCGACCCGCTCACGAAGCAGACATCGACGCCATTATTCGTCTGCTTCGCGCCGGCTTTGGTCCTCAATGGCCCCCTGAGACGTGGCGGCGCGGCCTGTTCGAATATCCAGGAGCGGAGAGCCGGCCGAACCTGGGGTTTGTCGTCGAATCGAGTGATCAGGTGGTCGGATTCTTGGGCGGGATATATTCGGAGCGCGGCGTTGGCGAGGGCAAGGCGCGCTTTTGTAACCTTTCGGCGTGGTATGTCGCGCCGCAGTTTCGAAAGTCCAGTCTCAGCCTGCTCATGGCCATGCTGGCCCAGCGGGACTATACGTTCACCAATCTGACCCCGTCGGAAACGGCGGCCCAAGTGATGAAGGCGTGCGGGTTCAAACCGCTCGAATCGCACAAGCTGCTGTGCGGCCCATGGCTTTACCGCGCCTTGATCGAGCAAAAGACTCGCGTTTCGCCGCGAGGGGGCTCTCTTCATAAGGCCCGCCGTGCGCTGGAGATGCTGATCGAACCGCCCTTGTTGATGGGCCTCAAGCTGACGCGGCGGTCTTCGCCAACGCGCGTCGACCGCCCAGGGGCGACGTTGCTCGCGGGCCCTGAACTGGTCCGGCCGATACTTTCAAAGGCGGACCAGCAACTGCTTGACGATCACCGCCAGTGCGGACATTTCGTTGTACAGGCCGGGGCAGCGTATTCCTATATCGTCACCGTCAAGCGGAAGATGGGTGTCGGTCGGTCCCTCGTCGACTTCGTCGTGAGCGACATCCTTCGCCTTTCCTCACGCGAGCCAGCGTTGCAGCACTGGGAGCCCCTGTGTCGGCTGATTGCGGGGCATGACGGCTCACAGGGAATCGTGGCGGACAGGCGCTTGTTCGACCTGCAATGCCCAAAGGGCCTGCCAATCCCGTATCAGTCGTATTTCAAGAGCGGAAGCGGCGTTGTTCCGCGTCAAATCGACAGCCTTTATACAGAGATAGCGCTATTCGACGAGGTCTTTAGCCCATCGGGCGGCTCCAGGCGCCCTGCCGGGTCGACGGCGTGACCGCGCGGCGGTTCAAATCGCAATCCGCTCGACCTCATCGAGCAAAATCCGGTCCCGCCTTCGGTCGAGGAGCTTCGTCGCGGGCGGCGATTCCGGGTCGGCGACGCGCTGCGCGGATTCGAGAGCGCCGTCGTTCCTGAGGCGCGCGCGTCATTCCACGCAAGGACTGGCCCAACGTCGCTCGCCGAAGAAGTTGCGGCTGCAAACGGTGGAATAAACATCCGAAATTGTGGCGCGCGCCGCCAGGAATCCCTTCCGAGTCCGACGACTTCGGCGTAGGGCGCAGAAACAAAAAAGCCCGGCGGGTTTCCCCGTCGGGCTTTTGCCGCTTGCGCGGTCGAGCCGATCAGAACTTGTAGTTTAGGCCGGCGCGGACGAGCGAGATGTCGAGGTCGCTCTTCGTGCCGGAGATGTATGACTTGTCGGCGATGGGCGCGTAGATGTACTCGGCCTTCGCCGAGATGTTGTTGGTGAACGCGTACTCGAGGCCGGCGCCGATCGCGCCGCCGCTGCGCCAATCGGTCGACGAGAACATGCCGGGCACGTTGATCGTGTCTTCGACGCCGGCGTAGCCGCCCGTGACATAGAGCAACGCGCGGTCGATCGCGTAGCCGGCGCGCGCGCGAACCGTCACCAGATCGTCGATTTTGTTGCTATAGGGGGAGGCGAGGACGGCGCTGTAGCCGTTCTTATTCAGGTCGGCCCAGTCCCAGTCGCCTTCGAGGCCGACGACGAACTGGCCGATCTGGTAGTTGTAGCCCGCCGTGCCGCCGACGAGCCCGCCCGTCGGGCTGCCGAAGTCGCCGCCGTTCGTGCCGGCGCCCCAGCCGCCGTTCACGCCGACATAGAAACCCGTCCAGCTGAACACCGGCGGCGCCGCATAAACCTGCGGCGCAGGGGGCGCCTTGCGGGTCGGGAGGTCGGCGGCCATAGCGCTCGACGCCACACCGGCCATCAACGCGGCCAACAAAACCTTCTTCATCGCAATCTCCTCGTTACCAACCATAACGGAGGGAATCCGCACCACCCCGCCGGCCATGGTCAGAATATAGCCCTACGCCACTCGGAAGTCTGTGACCGATAGATCACAACACAGAGAGCGAATGTGGCGGGAATCTGGCGAGAATGGGAAAGTAATCGGGTTGCGAGTGTAACTCGTTTACGTTCGAAGTGCAGCGCAATAACCATCATTTATTCTGACAAAGAGGGGTGAATAGCCTCGTCTATCCCAAGACGATATTGGTAAATGATTTATTTACGTTTAGAACTATCTTGAAAGTCGACACAATTCGGCAACCATAGACGCCGCGTAACCGGGCTCGCGAAGTCGAAACGGCGCCGCGGGCGGCGCTTTCAGTCGGCGCTGGGTAGGCGGCGGACGACAAATTCGATCTGGCCGTCTTCGCGTTCGCTCCAGAACTCGATTTCCGTCATGTAGGCCGCTTTTGGGTAGCGCTCGAACAATTCGCGCGCCTTGGCGCGCGCCTGCGGGCGCGGCAGGCAGTAGGACTCGCGCCGCCACTGATCCGTGTCCGGCTTGTGGTTGGAGCGCCGCCCGCGCCGTTCCGCGGCGCGTCGAGCGAGGTCGCCGGGATTGTCGCGCTCAATCGCCATGCCCGCCTCCTGAGCGACGATCCTATCGCGCGCCTGAGCGGTTGGGGAGTCGCGGGCGCCCGCGCCGTTAACGGCGTCCCGCCGGCGCCAGCCGCGCCCGCGCCGCCCGAGTCAAGCGGCCGTCGATCACGGCGAGGCCGAGCGCGATCAGGCCGAGGCCGACGAAGTCCCGGGCGGCGAGACTTTCGCCGAGAACGACGGCGCCGAGCAGGATCGCGGTGGCCGGCGCCAGCAGGGTCACCAGCACGACATTGGTCGCGCCCGCGCCGGCGAGAATGCGGAAATAGACGACATAGGCGAGCGCGGTCGACAGCGCCCCAAGCGAGACGATGGCGGCGATCGCCGCGCCGCCCGGCGCCGGCAGCCGCCACGGAACGTCGACCAGCGCCGCAAGCGGCAAAAGCGCGAGGCTCGACGCGGTGACCTGGCCGGTCGCGACGTCGATCGGCGTCAGGCCGAGCCGGCGGAAGCGGCGCGCAAAGACGCTCGCCGCTGCATAGGAAAGCGCCGCGAGCAGCGCCGCCAGCTCGGCGACGAGATGGTTCGCGAACCCGCCCAGCAGCGCCGGGCCGATCATCGCCGCGACGCCGGCCAAACCGATCAGCGCGCCGGCGAGGCGGCGCGGGTCGAGCTTCTCCTCGATCGTGTAGAGATGCGCGACGACGACGGTGAAGACGGGGGTCGTCGCGTTGAGGATCGAGACGAAGCCGCTGGCGAGATGCGTCTGGCTCCAGGTCAGCAGCGAGAACGGCGCGACGTTGTTGAGAAAGGCCAGTACGGCGAGCGCCGGCGCCGCCGCCCGCAGCCGCGCCGGCGAGACGCCGGTGAGCGGCGCGGCGAGCCACAACAACGCCGCGGCGATGGACACGCGAGCCGCGACAATTGTGAATGGCGGCAAGGCCTTAACGGCGATTCCGATGAAAAAGAATGAACCGCCCCACATGAGCGACAACAACAGCAGCAGGCCCCACTCGGTCGCTGTCATCGCGCGCTGCGCGTGAGCGTTCATTGCAACTTTCTCGGCCTCTTCGGACCTTGGGCTTTTACGCGCGCGGGCGGCGTTCGTCCGCCCGATTCCGACGGCGGCGATCCTTCAGCTTTGCCGGTGACGAGACTTTCCCATTCCGCCTGCGCCAGCGGCGCGACGCGAGGGTCGTAGGCGCCCTGCGGCGACAGGCGCTTCAGCGTCTCGTCCTGATCGGCGGCCTCAGGGTCGACGAGGCGCGCCGCGTCGGCGTTGCGGCGGGAGATTTCGGGGCGCAGCAGGAAGTCGAGGAGGGCGTGGGCCTGGTCGCCATGGGGGGCGTCGCGCGGAACGGCGTAGGCCTCCATCGCCAGCCCGCCCCCCTCCTTAGGCAGCGCGAAGCGGATGTCGGCGCCGACGCCGCCCTCGCGGCTGCGCGCCGTCGCCGCCGCCGCTTCGCCGGCGTCGCCGACGCTGATGCAGGCGGCGCCGCTCGCCAGCGCGCTCGCCACATCGGCGGCGGGGAAAGCGCGCGCCGTCTTACGGCTGCGGTCGATCAGGGCGCCTGCGCTCTTGACCTGCGCCGCGGTCGCACGCGCCGGATCGACGCCCAGCAGTCGCCAGGCGGCGACGAACAACGCGTCGCGGTCGTCGGGTAGGACGACGCCGCAATCGGCCATCTTGCGTGCTTCGGCGGGGTTGAACAGCGCGTTCCATGAGGCGGGCGCGCCGCCGATGCGCTGGCCGGCCTTACCGAAATCGTAGACGAGGCCGGTCGCGTACCAGCCGAGCGGCAGCGCGTAGGTGCCGGTCGGATCGTAGGCGGCGAGCTTGGCGAGCGCCGCCGGCCGCACCCCGCTGGCGTGGGCGAGGCGCGGCTTGTCGAGCTGCGCCAGCGCGCCGGCGGCGATCTCGCGCGCCAGCGCCGAGCCGGAGAGGACAACGAGGTCGTAAGGGCCCTCGCGCCATTTCGCAGCGAGGTCGAGCGCGCCCTCGTAGGCGTCGTAAGCCACCTGATAGCCGCTCTCCGTCTCGAACGCCTGCAGCGCGTCGAGATCGAGCGTCGCGGGGGGCGCGAGCAGGCGGAGGATCTTGGGCGGGGGCGGAGGCGGCGGCGCGAATGGCGAAACGTCCTCCGCCAAGGCGGCGGAAGCCCACAGGCCGGCGGCGAGCAGAGCCAATCGAGCGAGCATCACAGGCGCGCCTCGCTGGCGACGTCCTCGAGCCGCGCCAGCGCGGCGTCGAGCGTCGCGTCGCGCTTGGCGAAGCAGAAGCGCGCGACGGTGCGGATCGGCGCCTCGGCGTAGAAGGCCGAGACCGGGATCGCCGCGACGCCGCGCCGTTCGACCAGATCGCGGCAGAAGGCGACGTCGTCGTCGCAGCCGAGCGGCGCCAGGTCGATATTGAGAAAATAGGTGCCGGCGCTCGGCAGGACGGAGAATCCGCGCGCCGCGAGGCCGGCGGCGAAGCGGTCGCGGCTGCGTTGGTAACCCGCGCGCATCGCGACGAAATAGGAATCGTCCTTGGCCAGGCCGTAGGCGACCGCCGCTTGGAGATTGGGCGGCGTGGTGAAGGTGATGAACTGGTGCGCTTTGGCGAGGACGCGCAGCAGCTCCGGCGCGGCCATGACGAAGCCGACCTTCCAGCCGGTCAGCGAGAAGATCTTGCCGGCCGAGCCGATCTTGACCGTGCGCTCGCGCATGCCCTCCATCGCCATCAGCGGCAGATGGCTGAGACCGTCGAACACCACGTGCTCCCACACTTCGTCGCAGATCGCGATGGCGTCGTGGCGCACGCAGGCGCGGGCGAGAGCTTCGAGCGACTCTCGGCCGTAGACGACGCCGGTCGGGTTGAGCGGATTGTTGAACAGGACGATTCGGGCGCCGCCGGAGAAGGCGGCGGCGAGGTCGGCTTCGTCGAAGGTCCACAGCGGCGGCTTCAGCGTGACAAACCGCGGCACGCCGCCGGCGCGGCGAACCAGCGGCAGATAGGCGTCGTACATCGGCTGGAACAGCACGACCTCGTCGCCGGGCTCGATCAGCGCCATCAATGCGCCCGCGATCGCCTCGGTCGCGCCCGAGGTCACCATCACTTCGCGTTCGGGATCGAGTTCGAGCCCCTGGTGGCCCCGGTAGTGGGCGGCGACCGCGGCGCGCAGTTCCGGCAGGCCGAGCATCGGCGGATATTGGTTCCACCCGTCGACGACCGCTTCGGCCGCTCTGGCGCGCACGTCGGCGGGGCCGGCATCGTCAGGGAAGCCTTGGCCGAGATTGACCGCGTCGCGCTCGCGCGCCAGGCGCGACATGACCTCGAAAACGCTGACGCCGAGGCCGGCGAAAAGGGAGTTCATGAGAGTCCGCTGGATCGTGACGCGCGCATTTAACGCCAAACGCCCCACTGTGGATATGGAGCGTGATGGTCGCCCTAGCCGCCGTCCGCAGCCGGCGGCGGATCGGTCGCGCCGCGCGTCGTCATCCACACGGTCATGTCCCAGGCGTTGCGCAGCCCGGCGACGATGAGCACGATGATCGCGGTCCCGGCGAGGGTGGTGGCGTCGGCGGGACGCTCGTCGAGTTCGAGCGCGGCGGAAGCGAGCAGGAGCAGGTAGCCGGCGAACGGGATCAACGCATAGAAGAGACGATCCTCCCACGTCAGCCCGGCGGCGAATCGGCGAAAAATGAGGACGAGGATGCCGACGCAATAGGCAAGCCCGATCAGCGCGCCGACGCCGAGGACGCCGCCGAGGCTGCGGTCGCTGTGGCCGGGCATGGTCGAAACCAGGCAGACGAGCAGCGCTGCGCCAAAATGTACGACCGTCGGCGTAATGAAGGCGCGCATCGCCGCGAGATTCCGGCGGGCGAGCTGGCTCGCGCCGATCGAGGCGAAGACGAACATCAGGCCGACCAGCGTCGCCGCCGCTGTGCCGCTCATCACGTAGAAGTCGCGCCAGTCATGCAGGGTCTGATCGAGGGAGACGGACAATCGCGGCCTCGGGATGCTGGGGCGGGGTCGCCGCCGCGATTGGAGCAAACCGCCGCGGCGCGGTAAAGGCCGGGATCGAAACGCGCCGCAGCGCGTGAGATCGAGGCGGCATGGACAATTGACTCGAGCCGGTCGCCTGCCGCGCCGTATTGGCGATCGGCGGAGCGCGCTCGGGCAAGAGCCGCTATGCGCTGGGGCTCGCCGAGGCGACCGCCCCCGAACGGCTCTACCTCGCCGCCGCCGAGGCCGGCGCCGCCGAGATGGCCGGGCGGACCCGCGAGGAACCGCTGGAGCTCGCCGCCGCGCTTCGCGCCGAGGCCCGGCCGGGGCGCGTGGTTTTGGTCGATTGCCTGACCCTGTGGCTTGCCAACCTCACGCGCGCGGGGCGCGACGTCGAGGCGCAAATATCTGAACTGACAAAGGTATTGTCCGATCTCGGCGGCCCAGCGGTTCTGATTGCGAATGAGGTCGGCGCGGGCGTCGTCCCGGCGATCCCGCTCGGCCGCGCCTTTTCGCGACTGGCAGGGGCGGCTCGACCAGGCGGCCGCCGCCTGCGGCGCGGTCGTCGCCGTGGCGGCCGGCCTGCCGATCCAGCTCAAGCCGGCGCCGCGGCTCGACATCCGGTTGCGCTGATCCGGCAAAACGCGTGAAAATCCTAGCGACTCAAAGCGTCGCTAGGCTAGCATTGGTCAATGCTGCGCTTGTTTGAACGCCGAACGCCGCCCGGCCCGGTCGCGCACATCGAAGTCGCGCACGCCGGCGAGGTGTTTCGCATCGCCTTGAAGCGCGTGGCGACGTCGCAACGCTTCACGCTCAGGGTGCGCGCCGCGAGCCGCGACGTGCTGTTGACCATGCCCGAGCGAAGCTCGCTGCGCGCGGCGCGCGAATTCGCCGAACGGAATGCGGCATGGATCGGCGCGCGGCTCGCGCGGCTGCCGCAACCGGTCGCATTCGCCGCCGCCGCGGTGACGCCGCTGCGCGGCGTCGACCACACGATCGTGCATCGACCCGGCGAGCGCGGCGTGGTGTGGACGGAGACAGGACCCGCCGGGCCGATCATCTGCGTCACCGGCGAGAAGCCGTTCATCGCGCGCCGCGTCGCCGACTTTCTCAAATGCGAGGCGCGCAAGGACCTCGAGGCGGCGGTGGCGCGACACTCCAAGCGGCTCGGCGTCGCGCCGCGCCGCATCGCCTTGCGCGACACCGCGAGCCGCTGGGGCTCGTGCTCGTCGACCGGCGGGCTCAACTTTTCCTGGCGGCTGATCCTCGCGCCGCCGGAGATCCTCGACTATCTCGCGGCGCACGAAGTCGCGCACATCGTCCACATGAACCACTCGCCGATGTTCTGGAAGGTGACGCGCCGGCTCTTTCCCGACACCGAGCGCGCCGAGGCGTGGCTGCGCGTCAACGGCGCCGACCTGCACCGCTTCGGCGCGGAAGGCGCGTGAGGCCGCTCAGGCGAAACTGTCGACCGCCTCGAGAATCAGCGCGAGATCCTGCGGCCGCGACAGACGATGGTCGCCGTCCTTGATCAGCGTCAGCGTCACCGGATCGCCCGCCATGTGCTCGACCAGGGTCAGCGCATGCCGATAGGGAACGTCGGGGTCCTGCATGCCTTGCAGGATGCGGGTCGGGCAATGGCTGCGAATGGTCGCGCCGAACAGCAAGTGACGTCGGCCGTCCTCGATCAACGCGCGCGCGATGCGGTAGCCGGAATGGGAATATTCGGATGGGCGCTCCCACAGCCCTTTTTCGAGGAGTTCGCGGCGCTCCGCTTCGCTGGCGCGCGCCCACATCAGCGCCTCGGTAAAGTCGACCGCCGGCGCAACGAGCGTCATGCCGGCGAGCCGCGACGCTTCGCCCGCCTTGGCCAGCGCGCGGGCGACGAGCAGCGCCAGATAGCCGCCCATCGACGAGCCGGCAAGCACCAGACGACCCGCGGTCTCGGCGCGGATCGCCGCCAGCGCGTCCTCGAGCCATTGCGAGATCGTGCCGTCCTCAAATCGTCCGCTCGAGGCGCCGTGGCCGGAATAGTCGAAACGCAGCAGGCCCTGGCCGCGCTCGGCGCAATGGGCGTCGAGCGCGCTCGCCTTGGTCGAGACCATGTCGGAGCCGAAGCCGGCAAGCCAGACCACGCCGGGCAGGCCGTCGCGCGCTGGCGCGCGGCGGCGAAACGCGATACGGCGGCGGGCCGGCCCCGCGCCGACATCGAGGAATTGCGGTTCGTCGTGGATCACGGTCAAATCGAGCCCATGATTCGTCTGGGTCTTGCTCACATCGGGGCGGTCGGCATGGCCGACGCGGCGGCGGCCGTCAATGGCGACCGCGCGGCGCGCGACGTTCTGGCGCGGCGGCGCGCGTGAGCGTCGCGACGCTCGCCCCTTTCGGTCGCGCCGACCGCGCTTCGCTCGCCGGCCGCACGATTCTGCAGATCATTCCGCGCCTCGACGCCGGCGGCGCCGAACGCACCACCATCGACGTCGCCGCGGCGCTTGTTCGGGCCGGCGCGCGCGCGCTGGTCGCCACGGAGGGCGGACGGCTCGCCAGCGAGCTGCAGGCGGTCGGCGGCGTGCTCGCGCCGTTTCCGGCGGCGACCAAGAATCCGTTGGCCATGGCGCTCAACGTGCCGCGCCTCGCGCGGCTGATCGCCGAAGAACGGATCGACCTCGTCCATGCGCGCTCGCGCGCGCCGGCCTGGGTGGCGCTCGGCGCTTGCCGCAAGGTCGGGCGGCCGTTCGTCACCACCTATCACGGCGCCTATGGCGGCCGCTCGGCGCTGAAGCTCAGGTACAATTCGGTGATGGCGCGCGGCGACGTCGTCATCGCCAACTCGCAGTTCACCACCGACGCGATCGAGCGTCTCTATCCGTTCGCGCGCGGTCGTCTGCTGGTCATTCCGCGCGGAACCGACCTCGCGCGCTTTGCGCCGGCTGCGGTCGACCTCGCGCGCGTGACCCGCTTACGCGAATCGTGGGGCGTCGCGCCGCACGAGCGGGTGGTGCTGCTGGCGGCGCGGCTGACCGAATGGAAAGGGCAGAGGGTGCTGATCGAGGCGGCGCGGCTCATGAAGGAGCGCGGGCTCGCCGACGTGCGCTGCATCCTGGCGGGCGACGCGCAGGGGCGCGACTCCTACGCGCGCGATCTCGACGCGTGCATCCACCGCGCCGGCCTCGAAGGCATGGTCGCGCGCGTCGGCCATTGCCACGACATGCCGGCCGCGCTCATCGCCGCCAGCGTCGTCGCCGTGCCGTCGACCGCGCCGGAAGCGTTTGGCCGCAGCGCGGTCGAGGCGCAGGCGATGGGGGCGATGGTCGTCGTCTCCGATTCCGGCGCCGCGCCGGAGACCGTTCTCGCGCCGCCGCAGACGCCGGCGCAGGCGCGCACCGGCTGGCGCGTCCCGCCGGGCGACGCGCCAGCGCTCGCCGACGCGCTGATGAGCGCGCTGACCCTCGGCGCGACGGCGCGCGACGCCATCGCGCTACGCGCGCGCACCCATGTCGAAGCGAATTTCTCGCTCGAGCAGATGACCGAGAAGACCCTCGCCGCCTATCGCGTCGTGCTGGCGAGATAGGGCGTCGGTCAGCGAATGAACGACCCGTCGCGCAGGTCGGTGAGCGCCTGACGGATCTCGGCCTGGGTGTTCATGACGATCGGCCCGTGCCAGGCGATCGGCTCGCGCAACGGCTTGCCGGAGACGAGCAGGAAGCGCACGCCCTGTTCGCCCGCCTGGACGACGACCTCGTCGCCGGAGTCGAACACGACCAGCGAACGATCGCCGACCGCGTCGCGCACCAGCACGTCCTCGCCGCCAACGAGCTGCTCGCGCAGCGCGCCAAACGGCTCGGAGGCGCCGGCGAAGGTCGCCGAACCCTGGAAGATGTAGGCGAAGGCCTGGCGGTAGGTTTCGACCGGCAGAACCTTGCGCTTGCCCGGCGGCACATGGACGTCGAGATAGCGCGGCTCGGCGGCGACGCCGTCGACCGGGCCCTTCTGGCCCCAGAACTCGCCGCAGATCACCCGGACCGAGACGCCGTCGTCGTCGACGACCTCGGGAATCGCCGCGCTCGGCACGTCCTGGTAGCGCGGCGCGGTCATCTTCAGGCTGGAGGGCAGGTTGGCCCACAGTTGGAAGCCGTGCATGCGGCCGATCGTGTCGCCCTTCGGCATTTCCTGGTGGAGGATGCCGCGCCCGGCGGTCATCCACTGCACTTCGCCGGCCCCGAGCACGCCGGAATTGCCGAGGCTGTCGCCGTGCGCGACCGAGCCGGCCAGCACGTAGGTGATCGTCTCGATGCCGCGGTGGGGATGCCAGGGAAACCCGGCGAGATAGTCGCTCGGCCGATCGTTGCGAAAATCGTCCATCATCAGGAACGGATCGAAGTCCGACGTGTCGCCGAAGCCGAAGGCGCGCCTGAGCTTGACGCCGGCCCCTTCCAACGTGGGACGGGATTGGCTGACGCGTTTTACAGGGCGGATGGTCATGGCGGCGGGTCTCGCAACGGTCGGGAGCGTTGCATTTGGGGATGCGACGCTGCAGAGTCCAGCCCGATTCCTTGCAAACGCGCAAACTCTAACCGCGCCGCCGGCGGATTTCCGGCTGGCCGCCGATGAATTCGGTCGCCGCGGCGCCGGCGGCGGCGGCCTCGGCGAGGCAGCGCTCGATCGGCCGCCTGGCGAGGCGCGCGACGAGAAAGGCGGCGACGAAAGCGTCGCCGGCGCCGGTGCTGTCCTTGACCTCGGCCGGCGGCGCGGCGACGCGCCAGCGCCGCTCTCCGGCGAAGGCCTCGCAACCCGCCGCGCCGCGCTTGACGACGACGAGCGGATAGTGTGCGGCGAGCCGCGCGCCCTGCGCTTGCGGATCGTCGCTTCCGGCGAGCGCCGCCGCTTCTTCCGCGTTGGGGAAGAGCGTCGTCGCGCCGCGCGTCCAGGCGAGAAAGTTCTCTGACCCCGCTTCGCGCAGGAATTCGGCCGAGGCGGGATCGACGCCGACCGGACGACCGGCGGCGCGCGCGATCAGGCTCATCGCCGCTTCGCGCGGGCCGGGCGCAAAGAAACTGTAGCCGGAGAGGTGGATCATCGCCGCGCCTTCGACCAATGCGTCGGGAAAATCGCTCGCGCAGAGCGCGAGATTGGCGCCGCGGTCGGTGAGGAAACTGCGCTCGCCGCTCGCTTCGACCAGCGCGATCAGCCGGCCAGTCTCGCGCCGCGCGTCGCCGACAAGATGCGGCGCGACGCCGGCGCGCTCGAGCCGCGCGGCTTCGCGGCGGCGATCGGCGGCGCCGACGCGGGCGACGAAATCGACCGCGGCGCCGAAATGGGCGAGCCACGCCGCCTGATTGGCCGCCGATCCGCCGGGCCGATCGACGATGGCGGCGCGGCGGTCGGAGCCGCGGACGAGCGGCCCCTCGGGCATGACGATCGTGTCGATCATCAGGTCGCCGACGACGAGAATGCGCGGCGCCCCGATCGCCGACCGGCCTTCGGTCACAGGCGCGTCAGCTCGACAGCGACCTTGGCCGCCAGAATCGCGTTGTTCTCGACCAGCGCCATGTTGGCTTCGAGGCTGCGGCCGTCGGTCAGCTCGACGACGCGGCCGAGCAGGAACGGCGTCACTTCCTTCTTGACGATTCCCTTGGCCTTCGCATCGGCGACCGCCTCGGCGATGCGCACTTCGATCGCCTCGGCGTCGAGCGCCTTGTCCTCGGGAATCGGGTTGGCGATCAGCAGCCCGCCGGGGCCGATTTCGCGCTGCAGCCTGACGATGCGGGCGAGGTCATGCAAGCCGTCGCAGCGGTGGTCGAGCTTGAAGCCGCTCGAGCGGGCGTAGAAGGCGGGGAATTCGTCGCAGCGGAAGCCACAGACGGCGACGCCGTGCGATTCGAGATATTCGAGCGTCTTGGCGATGTCGAGGATCGACTTGGCGCCGGCGCAGACGACCGCGACCTTCGTCCGCGCCAGCTCGACGAGGTCGGCCGAGATGTCGAACGTTTCCTCCGCGCCGCGATGCACGCCGCCGATGCCGCCGGTGGCGAAAATCTCGATGCCGGCGAGCTCCGCGATATACATCGTCGCCGCCACCGTGGTGCCCGCCGCGCCGTGGCGCGCCGCGACCGCGGCGAGGTCGCGCCGCGACGCCTTGGTGACGCCGCCGGAAAGGCGCGCGAGCCGCTCCAACTCGTCGCGCGAAAGGCCGACTTTGAAACGGCCGTTGAGGACGGCGACCGTCGCCGGCGTCGCGCCTTGTCCGCGCACGGCGCTCTCGAGCATCAGCGCCGTCTCGAGATTGGCGGGATACGGCATGCCATGGGTGATGATCGTCGATTCGAGCGCGACGACGGGCTGATTGCCCGCGAGCGCCTCGGCGACCTCGGTCGAAACGTCGAGCAGCGAATTCACGTTCATGCCGATCGCCTTTTCCCCAGCCGCACGCCAACGCCGGCGCGGATTGCCCCTGATTACCAGTTTTGCCGGGCGTCGATCAAACGCCCCGCGCCTCGCTATACCGCCGGCGCCTCGCGCGCGCCGATCTCGCCGCCGCCGAGTTGCAGGCCGCGCGCGCGCGCGCGCAGCCGCCAATGGTCGCCCGCCCGATCGAGGTCGATGAGGTGGTAGGCGGCGCGCTGGCGCGGGTCGGCGGACGCGGACGAGGCCGACGGCGCCCCGAGGATCGGAATCCGTCCGCCGTCCATCCGCGAAGCGGGCGAGACGAGGAAATGGGACATGCGCTTGTGATTGTGCCCGTGCAGGACCGCCTCGGCGCCGAAGCGGCTGACCGCCGCTTCGAAGGCGCGCGCGTCGGTCAGGCCGCGCAACGGCGCCCCGCCGCGCGACAGCGGCGGGTGGTGGATGAGGATGACGCGCGCCAGATCCTTGGCGCCGGTTTCCTGCAGGATCGCCGCCAGCGCCTCGATCTGGCGCGCGCCGAGTCGGCCGGTCGCCATCAGCGGCCCGGTCGGCGTCGCCGTGCTGAGGCCGATCAGAACGACGTCGTCCCGCACCCGCACGAACGGAAACGCCTCGTCGCGCGCATATTCGGCGTCGCCCTGCGTCCACGGCGTGAACGCCGCGGCGAGCTGGGGCATGGCGTCGCGCACATAGGCGTCGTGGTTGCCCGGCGTGAAGGATACGTCCGCAGGCTCGCCGAGCGTCCGCATCCATTCCGCCGCGCGACGAAACTCCGACGGCAGCGCGATGTTGACGAGATCGCCGGTGACCGCGACATGGTCGGGCTTCTGGGCGCGCATGTCGGCGACCAGACGGGCGAGCG
>Ga0181529_10002914_pt1 | contig 19969 bp, 21 predicted proteins | sample PEATcosm2014_Bin_36_FD_119763 | JGI IMG/M metagenome (GOLD analysis project Ga0181529, IMG submission 119763) | Peatland microbial communities from MTU Mesocosm Facility, Houghton, MI, USA - PEATcosm2014_Bin10_30_metaG | ecosystem: Environmental > Terrestrial > Soil > Wetlands > Peat | place... | reverse complement strand
GGTGTTCACGTCGGGGGCGGGAATGTCCCGCTGGGGCCCAATGATGATGCCGATCTCGCTGGTATAGCGGCGCGTCATCCGCTCGAGTTCTTTCAGCGACAGGGTCTTGGGATCGACGCGAATGCCGCCCTTGGCGCCGCCATAAGGAAGGTTGACGGCGGCATTCTTGGTCGTCATCCAGGCGGCCAGCGCCATCACCTCCTCGAGATTTACCTGCGGGTGGAAGCGTATCCCCCCCTTGCCCGGTCCGCGGGAAAGGTTGTGCTGCACGCGATACCCCTCGAAATGCGCGACCGACCCGTCGTCCAGCACGATCGGGACGTCGACGATGAGTGCCCGCTTGGGCCGCTTGAGGGTGTCGATCCAGCGCGCCAGCGACCCAAGATGCGGGGCCGCGCGGTCAACCTGTGCAAGGTATGTCCCCCAGGGACTGTCGATCGAGGGACTGACATAGGATAAGCCGGTGACGGCACTGCTCGTGACATTCATTTTCCTGACTCCTCCCGTCTACTCAAGGTAATCTCCCGCTTTCTATTGAAATCGATGAAGCGGGAATCGAGCGGCTAAATATTACTCGGCGAGACCATGGTGTGCAAGCCGGTCTTTATTGGCGCGATTGGCTCAGGCCGGAATCGGGCCTGGGGACGTCGGTGGGTTCGCGACGAGTCCAGGCCCTTGTCGCCGGGGCAACCTATTGCAGGAACGGGTTGTCGCGGCGTTCGTCGCCGAAGGTGGAGCTCGGACCGTGCCCGCAAATGAAGGCGATGTCGTCGCCCAGCGGCAGCAGCTTCGTCGTGATGGCAGCGATCAGCGCGGCCCCGTCGCCGTAGGGAAAGTCGCTGCGCCCGACGCTGCCGCGGAACAGCACGTCGCCGACAATGGCCAGCCGCGCCGTCTTCTCCACATAGACCACGCTGCCCGGGGTATGGCCGGGGCAGTGCAGGACGTCGAACCGCAGCGGGCCGAATTCGACCACGTCGCCCTCGGCCAGGAAACGGTCCGGGGTGACGTTGCCCATGCCGGCGAGGCCGAGCGCGGCTTGCTGCGCCTCGATCTGCTCCAACAGAAAACCGTCGCGCGCGTCGGGCCCCCAGATTTCGACGCGCGGCTCGCCCAGCATGTCGCGCAGGGCGGCGGCGCCGCCGGCGTGGTCCAGGTGGCCGTGGGTCAGCAGGATGCGCCGCACCGTCAGCCCCTGGCGGGACAGCAGATCCCTGATGCGGTCGGGATCGCCGCCCGGGTCGAACACCACGGCCTCGCAGTTGTCCTCGTCGAACAGCACCGTGCAGTTCTGCTGGAACGCGGTGACGGGGATGATGGCTAGGCGAAAGCCGGACATGCGCCGGGGCTCCTACGCCGAGGCCAGCAGGTCCGCCGCCGCGCCGGCCAGCACCTGGCAGCCCAGCACGATGTCGGCCTCGGCGGTGTCCTCGCTCCAGTGGTGGCTGATGCCGCCGATCGAGGGCACGAACAGCATCGCGGCCGGCATCACCCGGGCGAGTTGCTGGGCGTCGTGGCCGGCACCGCTGGGCATACGCTGGTGCAGTCCCGGAGCATGGCGTTCAGCGGCACGCTCCAGCGCGTCCTGCAGGCGCGCGTCCATGATTTTCGGCACCGAACGCGATAGGTTGTGCAACATGGTCCGGCAGGGGCCGGCGTTCGACGCCGCGACCAGTTCGGTCAAGGTGGCCTCCAGCCGGGCGAGCACCGCGGGGTCGGCGTCGCGGAACTGGAACAGCATTTCCGCCCCGCCCGGAATGACGCTGGGCGCGCCGGGGTCCAGCGTGATCCGGCCGGTGGTCCACACCGTGCGTTCGGCGCAGATTTTCGGGAACTGGCGGTCGATGGCGCCGGCCAGCTTCACCAGCGCCAGCCCGGCATCGCGGCGGGTCGCCATGCGGGTGGTGCCGGCATGGTTCTGCATCCCCTCGAAGACGATGCGGTACTGCCAGATGCCGACGATGCTGGAGACGATGCCCAGCCGCAGCGCCTTCGCCTCCAGGTCGTCGCCCTGTTCGATATGGGCCTCGACATAGCCGAGATAGCGGCCCGGCTCGAAGGCGGCGCACGGTCGTCCGACCAGGCCGGCGGCGGCGAGCGCCGCGCGCATGCTGCGGGCCTCGTGGCGTCCCTGCGCGGCATCGATATCGGCGTCGGAAAAATCGCCGACGAAGGAGCGGCTGCCCGGGAAACTGGCGTAGTGGCCTTCCTCGTCGGCCCAGGAGGCGACGTCGACACAGCCGCGCACGCCGCCCGCGCGCAGCGCGCGGGCGACCTCCAGGGCATAGATGACGCCGAGCGCGCCATCCAGCCAACCGGCCTGCGGCTGGGTCTCGCTGTGGCTGCCCAGCAGCAGGCGCGGCCCGGCGCCGGGATCGCGGCCGATCACGTTGCCGATGCCGTCGATCTCCACCACCAGCCCCGCCTGCTCCATGCGGGCGGCGAGCCAGTGCCGCGATTCCATGTCGACGGGCGAATAGGTCGGCCGGTGCACGCCGGTCTTGTAGGCGCCGAACCCGCGCAACGTGTAGAGATCGGCGAGCAGGCGGGCGGCGTCGATGGGCGGGTCGGACGGGGACATGGGCGCCTACCGGTTCAGGTGTCGCTGCACGAACTGCCGGCAGCGGTCCGTGGTGGGATCACGGAAAATCTGCGTCGGCGGGCCTTGCTCCTCGATCCGCCCGTCGTGGAGGAAGACCGCGAGCGTCGAGACCTCGGCGGCGAAGGCCATTTCGTGGGTCACGATCAGCATCGTGCGGCCTTCCTCGGCGAGGTCGCGGATGACCAGCAGCACCTCGCCCACCAGCTCGGGATCGAGCGCGGAGGTCGGCTCGTCGAACAACAGGGCGCGCGGGCGCATGGCGAGCGCGCGGGCGATGGCGGCACGCTGCTGCTGGCCGCCGGACAGATGCGCGGGGTAGGCGCCGCGCTTGTCGGCCATGCCGACCTTTTCCAGGATCGACTCGGCCTCGGCCACCACTTCCGCGCGGGGGCGGTGCTGCACGTGGATCGGCGCCTCGATGACGTTCTGCAGCACCGTCATGTGCTGCCAGAGATTGAAGCTCTGGAAGACGAAGCCGAGCTGGGCGCGCAGCCGGTTGACCTGGCCGGCGTCGGCGGGCTGGCGGACGCCGCGGTGCATGCGCATGCGCACGGTCTCGCCGGCGATCGCCACCTCGCCTTCCTCCGGCACCTCCAGCAGGGGAATGCAGCGCAGCAGCGTGCTCTTGCCGGATCCGCTGGCCCCGATGATGGAAATAACCTCGCCGGTGCGGGCGGCCAGGGTGACCCCTTTCAGCACCTCGAGCGCGCCGAAGCGCTTGTGCAGGTCGGTGACGGCGACGGCGATGTCCTCGCTCATGACGTCGCGGCCCCCCGCAGATGCGGGTTCACCCGGCGCTCCAGGGTCCCGATCGCCCGCGTCAGCAGGAAGTTCAAGATCAGATAAATCGCTCCCGCGCACAGGAACACCTCCACCGCGCGATAAGTCTCCGAAATGATGGCATAGGCGATACCGGTGACCTCCATGAGGGTGACGATGCTGGCGAGCGAGGTGGACTTGACCATGATGACCATCTCGTTGCCGTAGGCCGGCAGCGCCTGGCGCAACGCGATCGGCAGGACGATGCGCCGATAGAGCGTGAAACGCGACATGCCGGCCACGCGGGCCGCCTCGACGGCGCCGGCCGGCACCGAATTCAGTCCGCCGCGCACGATCTCCGAACCGTAGGCGGCGGTGTTCAGCGTCAGCGCCAGCAGGGCGCACCACCAGGGCTGGCGCAGCAACGGCCACAGCACGCTGTCGCGCACCGCGGCGAACTGGCCGAGGCCGTAGTAGATCATGAAGATCTGCAACAGCAGCGGAGTGCCGCGGAGCACGAATACGTAGCCGCGCACGAACCACTCGGCCGGGCGCGAGGCGCTGCGCGCCACCGCCATCAGCACCGCCAGCACCATCCCGCCGGAGACGGAAAGCACCGCCAGTTGCAGCGTGATGGGCAGGCCGGCGAGCAGGCGGCCCATCGTATCGGTGAGGAAATCGAGTTCGCTCATAGCCGCCGCTCGCTGCGCGCGCTGCGGTGCTCGGCGGCGCGGAAGAGCGCGCCGGAGAGGGTGGTGAGGATGAGGTAAAGGGTGAAGCCCGTGATGTAGAACTCGAAGGGCTGCCGGGTCGAACCGGCGCCGATATGCACCTGGCGCATGAGCTCGACCAGTCCGGTCACGGAAATGAGTGCCGATTCCTTCAACACCTGCTGCCACACGTTGCCCATGCCGGGCAGCGCGTAATGCAGCAGTCGCGGCGCGATGACGCGGCGCAGCATGAGCAGTCCGCCCATGCCGACCGCGCGCGCCGCGTCGATCTCGCCGTGCGGGATGGCGTTGTAGGCGCCGCGCAGCACCTCGGTCTGGTAGGCGCCGGAGACCAGCCCGACCGCCAGCATGCCGACCATGAAGCCGTTCAGCCCGTAGAACCCCTGGGCGCCCAGGGTGTGCGCGATGAGGCTGAGCGCGCCGCTGCCGCCGAAGTAGAAAAGATAGATCACCAGCAGGTCGGGAACGCCGCGCAGGATGGTGGTGTAGCCGTCGGCCAGCCGGCGCGGCAGCGCGGCGTGCGACGACTTGGCCCAGGCGCCGAGCGTGCCGAAACAGATGCCGGTGGCGAAGGCCGCCGCCGAAACGGCCAACGTCATCAGCGTGGCCTGCAGAAGCTGGTTTCCCCAGCCCTGCTGGCCGAACCCGAGAAGCGCGATAAGGGAAGACACGCCGATCAATCAGCCTATTGCGGCGTCACGTCGCTCTTGAACCACTTGATTGCCAAGGCGCTCATCGAGCCGTCGGCCTTGGCTTGCTGGATCGCCTTGTCGAACATCGCCTTGAGGTCGGTGTCCTCCTTGCGCAGGCCGATGGCGCTGCCCTCGCCCAGCGGTCCGCCGACGAACAACGGGCCGGCCAGCTTCATCTGCTCGCCGCCCGGCTTGGCCAGGGTGGAGACGAAGTAGTTGGTGGAGGCCATCACCACGTCGACCCGGCGCGCCTGCAGGTCGAGGTCGTGCTCCTCGGTCTTGCCGTACGTCCGGATTTCGACGAGGCCCTTGAAGTAGGTGTTCAGCACGTCGGCCTGGATGGTGGAAACCTGCACGCCCATGATGCGGCCCTTCAGCGCCGGGGCGAGGTCCGCGACAGCCGCGTCGGTGGCCGCCTTGTCGTCGAGCGAGACGCGCTTGCCGGTGTCGGGAAGGTTGGCGAGCGGGCCGTCCTTCATCACCGCGAAGGTCGAGGGCGCCTGCGTGTAGGGCAGCGAAAAGGCAATCACTTCCTTGCGCTTGGGGGTGATGCTCATGCCCGACATGATGGCGTCGAACTTGCCGGCCTGCAGGCCGGGGATGACGCTGTTCCAGTCGGTGGCGACAAAATCGCATTCCAGCTTGAGCCGGCCGCAGAGATTGGCGGCAAGCTCGATCTCGTAGCCGTCGAGCTTGCCGTCCGGGCGGACCAGGTTGTAGGGCGCAAAGGCGCCCTCGGTGGCGATCACCACCTTCTTCCACTCTTTCGCCTGCACTGGCTGGGCCAGCCCGGCGGTGAACGCCACCGCCACGGTGGCGGCCAGCAAAGTCGTTGCCTTCACGGCGGATCTCCTTGGTTAGGGGCCGGGTCGCTACCGCAACCCGGTGCCGGCGCGTTCAGCTATTGCGGCGTGACGTCGCTCTTGAACCATTTGATCGCCAAAGCGCTCATCGAGCCGTCGGCCTTGGCTTCCGCGATCGCCTTGTCGAACAACGCCTTGAGGTCGGTGTCCTCCTTGCGCAGGCCGATAGCGGCGCCCTGGCCGAGCAGGCCGCCACGGAATAGCGGGCCGACCAGCATCATCTGATCGCCACCCGGCTTGGACAGGGTGGAGACGAAGTAGTTGGTGGAGGCGGCCACCAGATCGATGCGGCCGGCCTGCAGGTCGAGGTCGTGCTCCTCGGTCTTGCCGTACGTCCGGATATCGGCGAGGCCCTTGAAGTAGGTGTTCAGCATGTCGGCCTGGATGGTGGAGACCTGGACGCCGATGACGTGGCCCTTCAGTGCCGGAGTGAGATCCTTGATGACCGCGTCGACCGCCGCCTTGTCGTCCAGCGAGACGCGCTTGCCGGTGTCGGGAAGGTTGGCGAGCGGGCTGTTCTTCATCACCGCGAAGGTGGTGGGCGACTGCGAATAGGGCAGCGAGAAGTTAATCACTTCAAGGCGTTTTGGAGTGATGTTCATACCGTCCATGATGGCGTCGTACTTGCCGGCCAGCAGGCCGGGGATGACGCCGTTCCAGTCGGTGGCGATGAAGGTGCATTCGAGCTTGACCCGGCCGCAAAGATTGGCGGCGAGTTCGATCTCGTAGCCGTCGAGCTTGCCGTCCGGGCGGACCATATTGTACGGCGCATAGGCCCCCTCGGTGGCGATCACCACCTTCGTCCACTCCTTCGCCTGCGCTGGCGCGGCCAGCACAACGGAGAGCGCCACCGCGACGGCGGCGCCCAGCCAGGTCGATGCCTTCACGTCGGGTCTCCTTCGTTCCGGGTCGGGCGGAAGCTACGAGATCGGACGCAGTTTGCAAGCCGGTGACAGCATGCGAGCGACATTTTCGGCCTTTCTTCGCATTACCGGATGGCCGCTTCCACCGCAGCGCGCAGCTCCGGGGTGATCTCGGGCGCGACGCCGAACCAGGCTTCGAACGCCGGGCGGGCCTGGTGCAGCAGCATGCCGAGCCCGTTCACCGTCGGATTGCCGCGTGCCCGCGCCGCGGCGAGCAGCGGGGTTTCCAGCGGGTTGTAGACGCTGTCGTAGACCAGGGCGGCAGGCGGCAGCCCGTCCAGGCGCAGGTCGAGCGCGGGCTGGCCGACGGTGCCCTGGCTGGTGGTGTTCACCAGCAGCGCGGCCCCGGCCAGGGCGGAGTCGCGCTCGGCCCAGTTCAGCACGCGCACGGCGGCGCCGAAGTCGGCGGCAAGCCGCTCGGTGCGGGCGCGGGCGCTGTTGACCAGCCGGATTTCCGTCGCCCCCTCGTCCAGCAGGGCCGCCACCACGCTGCGCGCGCTGCCGCCGGCCCCCAGCACCACCGCCGGGCCGGCATCGCCGCGCCAGTCCGGGCGGGCGTCGCGCAGGTTGTGGATGAAGCCGTAGCCGTCCGTGTTGGCGCCGCTGAGCGATCCGTCGGGCTGCACCACGATCAGGTTGACCGCACCGACGCGCCGCGCCGCCGCATCGGCGCGATCGACCAGGCGGGCGGCTTCCTCCTTGTGCGGAATGGTGACGTTGCAGCCGGCGAAACCGAGCGCCGACAACCCCCGCAGCGCCGCCTCCAGCCGTCCGGGCTGCACCGCCATCGGCACATACGCCCCGGGAATGCGGTATTTTTCCAGCCACCACCCGTGCAGCTTCGGCGAGCGCGAGTGCATGACGGGCCAGCCGATCACGCCGGCGGCACGAAAAGACTTCGATTCGCTCATGCGCAGATGCCTTTTTCTTTGGCGGCGACACCCAGGCGACAGACCGCCCGCGGTGCGCCATCATCGGTGCCCTAACACGGACGGGGATGGCAGGCGATGGGCGATGGGGGAAAATGGCTGCGCGTGGCCGCGACCGGTGAACTGGCCAAGGGCGCGATGACGGCGGTCGAGGTGGCGGGATACGACCTCGCCCTCTACCACCTCGACGACGGAACGTGGTGCGCCAGCGACCTCTACTGCACGCATGCCGAGGCCCGGCTGACAGACGGCTGGCTGGAGGGCTGCACCGTCGAATGCCCGCTGCATGCCGGGCGCTTCGACCTGCGCAACGGGGCGGGGCAGGGCGCGCCGATCGAGGCGGACCTGCCGGTCTATCCGGTCCGCGTCGAGGGCGACGCGGTGCTGGTGCAACTGCCGCCCGACTAGCCGCGCGCCGGCGCGGTGGTTAGGCTGGCCGGCCGCTTGCGGGCAGAGGAGAGGACAGGCGTTGACCGATATCGACATGACTTCGCTGACGCGCCGCGTCGACGAACTGGTGGCGCCGTGGGCGGCGCCGGGCACGCCGGGCGTTGCGGTCGCGGTGGTGCGCGACGGCGAGCTTGCGCTGCACCGTTGCGCCGGCCTGGCCAGCCTCGAGCTCGGCGTGCCGGTGGGGCCCGGCACCACCTTCCGCATCGCCTCGGTGAGCAAGCAGTTCACCTGCGCCGCCGCCTTTCTGCTGGCGCAGGAAGGCAGGCTGGACATCACCGCGGAGGCGCGCCGCTACCTGCCCGAACTGCCCGATTTCGGCACGCCGGTCACGGTCGCGCACCTCATGCACAACGTCAGCGGCATCCGCGACATGCTGGAGATCATGCGCCAGGGCGGTGTCGATCTCGGCTTTCCGGTGACCCCGGGCGACCTGCTGGCCGGCATCTGCCGCCAGCGCGGGCTGAATTTCGCGCCGGGCAGCCGGTATCTCTACAGCAACAGCGGTTTTCTGCTGCTCGGCCTGATCGTCGAACGGATCAGCCGGGAAGCGCTGCCCGCGTTCCTGGCCCGCCGCATCTTCGCCCCGCTCGGCATGCGCCGCACCCGGATGACGCCGAGCGTGGCCGAACCGGCGCCGGGGCTGGCCACCGGCTACCTGCCGAAGGACGCGGGCTGGGTGCGGGCCGCGCACGCCTTCCCCTTGGGCGGCGAGGGCGGGCTTGTCTCCTGCGTCGAGGATCTTGCCCTGTGGGACCGCAATTACACCACCCACCAGGTCGGCGGACCCGCACTGACCGAGGCGCTGGAGACGCAGATCGACTTCACCGGCGGCGGGCGCTGCGGCTATGCGTGCGGCTTGCGGGTATCGCCGTATCGCGGCGTGCGCACGGTGGGGCACGGCGGGCTGTGGCCGGGCTACAAGACGGAATTCCTGCGCGCGCCCGATCGCGGCGTGACCGTGATCTGCATCAGCAACAACGGCGCCAGCGATCCCTATCTTCTCGCGCACGACATTCTGGACGCGGTTCTCGATGGCTTGCCGGGCGTGCCCCCCGTGCCGTCCCTGCCGCCGCGCGAGTCCCTGGAAAAGCTGGTGGGGAGCTGGCTCGACCGCGACAGCGGCATGACCGTCGATATCAGCCTCGCCGCCTCCGGCCAGCCGATGGGCAACACCCACGGCGTGCCGTTCCGCCTGAGGCCGTGCGCGGATGGCCGGCTGGAAGCCGCGCGTTCCGGCAGCGATTTCTGGTGCGCGCTGGCGCCGGGCGGCACGCTGGCGGTCGAGCTCGATGCCGGGGTGCGGGGCACTTATCATCGGGTGGCGCCGGGCGCGGCCCTGCCCGAGGGGTTGGCGGGGTGCTATGCCAACGCCGACATGGCGGCCACCTGGACCTTCGACGACGGCGCGGACGGCATGACGGTGCGCGCTAGTGGGCCGCTGGCGGCCGACGGCGGTCCCTGGGCGGTGGAAGCGGTCGAGGGCGACATCTTCCGCATCTGGATGCCGGGGACGCTGTTCAAGGGCTGGCTCGACGTGCGCCTGCTGCGTGAGGGCGGCCGGGTGAGCGGGTTGCACGTCACCGGCAATCGCGCCCGCCAGCTTATCTACACGCGCCTGCCGGGCGCCGTCATGACCGCCGGTTGAGGCGGCGGGATGCCCCGCGGGGATTATCCGTGGTCGATGCGCGGCCGTTCGGTGGGCGCGCAGTGGGCGATGCTGCTGGCGCTGTCGGCCGTCTTCACTACCGTGCTGGAGTGGGCGGGCCTGCCCGCCGCCCTGCTGCTGGGTCCGATGATCGGCGGCATCGTGGTGGCGGTCTGCGGCGGTTCGGTGGGGGTGTCGCACTGGCTGTTCCTGATCGGGCAGGCCGTGGTCGGGTGCATGATGGCGGCCACCATCACGCCCGCCATCGTCGGCACGCTGTTGCAGGACTGGCCGCTGTTCCTGGCGGCGGTGGTCGTGGTGGTCGTGGTCAGCAGCATCCTGGGCACGGTGCTGGCGTTCTTGCGGGTGCTGCCCGGCACCACCGCGATCTGGGGCACCTCGCCGGGCGCCGCCACCGCCATGACGCTGATGGCCGAGAGCAGCGGCGCGGACATGCGCCTGGTCGCCTTCATGCAATACGCGCGGGTGGTCCTCGTCGCCGTCGTGGCCTCCGGCGTTGCCCGCTTCTGCACCGCGTCCGGGGCGGGGCCGGTCGCTGCCATCGTGTGGTTTCCGCCGCTCGCCTGGGGGGCCTTTGCCGCCACCGTCGCGCTGGCCGGGGCGAGTTCGGCGGTGGCGCCGCTGCTGCGCATTCCGGCGGGGTCGATGCTGGTGGCCTTCGTCGTCGGCGGGGTGCTGCACGCCACCGCGGTGATGACGATCGAGCTGCCGCAATGGCTGCTGGCGGGCAGCTACGCGCTGGTCGGCTGGACCATCGGGCTGCGCTTCACCCGCCCGATCCTGTTGCATGTTGCCCACCTGCTGCCGCGCATCGCCGCCTCGACGCTGGCGCTGATCGGCATTTGCGGCGCCCTTGGCGTGGTGCTCGGCCACTTCGCCGGCATCGACCCGCTGACCGCCTATCTGGCCATGAGCCCGGGTGGCGCCGATTCGGTGGCCATCATCGCGGCCTCGACGCAGGTCGATATGCCCTTCGTGATGGCATTGCAGACCGCCCGCTTCGTCCTCGTCATGTTCATCGGGCCCGGCATCGCCCGACTGGTCGCCCGGCATTTCGACCCCTGAGGGTTAACCGGCCGCCAGGAAAGCCTCCACGACGGCAGCGAAACCGGCGGGATTGTCGGCGTGCAGCCAGTGTCCCGCGTCCTTCAGGGTGACGAAGCGGGCCTTGGGGAACAGGGCGCGGATGGGTGCGCGGTGCTCGGGGCGGATGCGGTCGGACCGCGCGCCGGCGACGAACAGGGTGGGTCCGGCGTAGGGCATCCCGTCGCGATCGGGCCAGTCCTCGAGGCGGGGCAGGGCGGCGGTGATCGCGGCCAGGTCGATGCGCCAGCGCGGCGCGGCGCCGAAGCGCAAATTCTGCAGCAGGAAGGCGCGCACGGCCGGCTCGGCGAACGGGGCGAGGGCCGCGTCGGCTTCGGCGCGGGTCAGGCCAAGATGCAGCGGAATGGCCGCCATCGCGGCGGCCAGTTCGTGGTAGGCCGGCGGATAGCGCACCGGGGCGATGTCGGCGACCAGCAGGCGCGCGACCGCCGCCGGGGCTTCCAGCGCCGCCATCATCGCCACCTTGCCGCCCATCGAATGGCCCACCAGCACAGCCGGCAGGGCGGCGCGCTCGCGCAGGGTTTCCAGCACGTCCTCGGCCATGGCGGGATAGGACATGGTGGGGGCGTGCCGGCTGTCGCCGTGGTTGCGCAGGTCGAGCGCGATGACGCGGCAGGTGGCGGCGAGGCGGCGTTGGAGAGCGCCGAAATTGCCGGCCTGGCCGAACAGGCCGTGCAGCAGGGCGACCGGCGCGCCGGCGCCGGATTCCACCGCGTGCAGGATCATCGCCGCCGCCCCGGCCAGGCCGCGCAGCCCACGCCGCCGAGAATGAGCGCGGAGCCGGCGAGCAGATCGGGGCCGAGCGGCTCGCCCAGCCACCAGGTCGACAGGAACAGCCCCATCGCCGGCGTGGCCAGGAACCCGACGGAGGCCACCATGGACGGCAGCGCCGCCGAGGCCGCCATGACGCACCAGGTTCCGACCGGCCCGGCCAGGGCGCCGATATAGGCCATCGCCCACAGCGAGGGCGCCGGCCAGGCGCCAATGCCGCCGCCCTCCAGCATCGCCAGGGGCACCAGCACGAGCGTGGCGACGCCGAAGCACCAGGGCAGCAAGGGCAGCATCGGCCCCTGCGGCGGCAGGTGCCGCACCACAATTATCGCGATAGCGAAACCAAGCCCGGCGCCGAGGAGGAAAAGATGCCCGATGAGCACATTCCGCGACGACCAGTCGATCGCCCAGGGTCCCATCAGCACCACCACGCCGAGCAGCCCCAATGCGGCCGCCAGCCAGCGCCGCGGCGGGATGGGTTCGCGCAGCACCAGCACGGACAGCGGCACGATCCAGATGGTGGTGACGTTCGACAGGATGGCGGTGCGCCCGGCCGGCACCCAGGCCATGGCGGCATGGGAGAGGGCGAAAAACGCGGCGAGCGAGAACAGCCCGACGCTGAGCACCGCGGGCAGGTCACGCCGTGTCGGCACGCGCAACCGGCCGAGCAGGGCGAGCACCACGGCCGCGGTCAGGCCCGAGAATCCGGCGCGCCCGGCGGCGAACCACAGCGGCGAGGCGCCGGCGGTGATGGCGGCCTTGGTGACCGGCCAGGCCACGCTGAACAGCAGCACCGATCCGCCGAGTTGCACGAGCCCGATGGCGGGCAGCCGCGTCGCCGGCGCCGCGCTCACCGGCGTGGCGATCCGGGTGGATCGAGGAAGCGTTGCAGGAACACCAGGTCGAGCCATCGTCCGAATTTGCGCCCCACTTCGCGGAACTCCGCCACCCGTACAAAACCCAGCCGCGCGTGCAGGCTGAGCGACGCCGTATTCGCCGCGTCCACACCGGCGATCATGACATGCTTGCCACAGGCCTGCGCGGGCGGAAACAGCGCCGCCACCAGGGCGCCGCCGATGCCCTTGCCGCGGGCGTCCGCGCCCACGTGCACGCTGTGTTCCACCGTGTAGCGATAGCCCGGCCAGGGCCGGAAGTCGCCGAAGCTGGCGAACCCCAGCACCTGCGCGTCGGCGCGGGCCACCAGCACCGGGTAACCCTGCGCCTGGCGGGCGGCGAACCAGGCCGCGCGATCCTCCAGGGTTGCCGGATCGTCGGCGTAGATGGCGGTGGAGGTGGCGATGACGTCGTTGGTGATCGCCAGGATGGCGGGCAGGTCGGCGGACGTCGCGGGCTCGATGCGCATGGGGGGACCTGAGTTGGGGGAGGCGACTATAGCGGATGAGCTCAGCGGGCGGTTCCCGGACGGCAGAACGGCGCCCTTTTCGACCGCAGGCCCTTGGTGGGAGGTAACCTATATGTTACCTTATGGCGTGGTCGAGTTGCGCTATTACCTTGCCGGTAACGGGCAAAGCCCATTTGAAGAGTGGTTCTCCGGCCTGGATCCGGCGGCGGGGGCGAAGGTATCCGTCGCGCTCGTGCGGCTCGAGGCGGGTAATCTCTCCAACGTCAAGGCGGTCGGGGAAGGCGTGCTCGAATACCGGATCGATTGGGGACCGGGATACCGGGTGTATTTCGGACGCGACATCGAGACGGCCAAGGCCCTGTGGACGGATTACAAGCGGCGACGACGGCCGGTGTGATGTGTGGAGACGGAAAATGGCACTGACGCGGAGTTTCAAGGAGTTGGTGCAGAAGCGGGTTGCCAATGATCCCGCCTTCGGTGAGGCGCTGCTGCGCGAGGGGATCGACGCGCTGCTGACCGGCGACGTGGATACCGGCAAGGCTGTTCTGCGCGACTACATCAAGGCGACGGTCGGGTTCGAGAAACTGGGCGAGGCGACTGGCACGCAGGCCAAGAGCCTGATTCGCATGTTCGGTGCGCGCGGCAATCCGCAGGCGCGCAATCTCTTCAGCGTTATCGGCTACCTGCAAAAGCAGGCTGGCGTGGAGCTTCGTGTGACACGGGGGCCGGCCGGACGTCCAGGGCAACGGCGAGTAACAACAGGACCGAAAGGAGGATAAAATGAACCTCAATCCGATGCAGCGCCTTAAAGCCTCGCGTATGGCTCTCTATGCTGCGACCGCGGAGGACCTGTTCGACGACAGTGTCCAACGGGCCAACCGGGCGCCGCCTCAGATCGTCGGCGTCCCGATCGGAGGCGTCGTGAATAATGGGGACTGGACCCTGTTCGGCCAGTTTCGGGCGGACGACGATGTGGATCTGGTTCAATCGCTCCGCACTGTATTCGACCTGGGGCAAGACGATTTCTTTTATGGGTTGATCCTTGAGCGCCAGAGCCCTGACCCGAATGGTGACTTCGCGGTCGGCGACCTGCTTGCCATGGTTCGGGGCACCGGGACCCAGAAGGAATGGCTGCTGGATGCGTGCGCAGCGCCGGAAAGTGACATCACCACGCAGCATCCCAGCGCCGGCGTGGTGCCGGACGGGTTCTACTCGATCTACAAGAGCATGGAGGTACTGGACGTCCTGGGGAATGCACTGGGCTCTGCCGCCCATGCGCTTGCCGATATCGTGCAAAGCCAGAAGGCGGGCTTGACGATCGTGGGCCACAGCCTGGGCGCAGCGCTGGTCGCCTACCTGACCTATGATGTCGCTGACTTGATCGGCCCTGAAGTGGCCAAAGACAAACTGGATTCCTACATGATTGCATGCCCCAATCCCGGAGACCGGGATTTCGCGGCCGGCTTCAAGAGTGTCGTGCCCTCCTACACCGTCGTTAATTGGAGCGCCGACTTGGTTCCCAAGGTGCCACCCTTACCGTTTATCCCGCTGCTCGACGGCGTGCCGGCCGAGAGCCTTCAGAATGTGGCGGTCATAGAGCCGTCCGACCTTGTCATCGGCCGGTGGGCACCGCGAAACACGCCCGCGTGCAACCATCATGCAGTTTGCTATGCGAGGATGCTCGATCCGAACAATCAATATGCGATTACAAATACGACGAGTGCCGGCTGCTGATCGCCCAACGCGGCAAGCGTTGGGCGGATAAGCGAAGCGTCATTCGCCACGCCTCCAGCCGGATGCATGGCAGAATGCGCTTCGCTTTTCCGCACCACATCGCTTTGTTACGGCATCAACTCACAGCCGAAACACGGCGCGTGCGTTGCCCTCCCGGATGGCTGCGCACACATCCCCCGGCAGGCTCGCCGTGTTGGCCATCGAGCCCTTCATGTCGTGCACCTGGTGCGGGTAGTCGGTGCCGAACAGCACCCGGTCGGCGCCGACGATCTCGATCAGGAACCGCAACGCCGCCGGATGATAGGTGATGCAGTCATACCATATCCGTTTGAGATATTCCGAAGGCCGCGCCTTGATCTTCCGCCGCGACGGGATCTCCACCTCGTCGCCCTTGTCGAACCGGCCGACCAGATAGGGCAGCGCGCCGCCGCCGTGCGAGGCGATCAGCTTCAGGTTGGGATAGAGGTCGAGAAACCCGTCGAAGATGATGCGCGTGAAGGCCAGCGTCGTGTCCGCGACGAAGCCGACCGACCAGCTCAGGTCGTATTTCCGCATGTCCATCTGCTCGATGCCGGGCAGGTCGGTGGGGTGCACCAGCACCGGCAGGCCCAGGCGGTCGATCGCCTCCCAGACCGGGGCGAACAGCGCCGCGGTCAGGCTGCGGCCCGCGATGTTGGCCAGCACCATCACTCCGACCGCGCCGGCGTCGCAACTGCGTTCCAGTTCCGCCACCGCGCGCCGCGGATATTCCCAGGGCAGCGAGGTGAACCAACGGATCCGGTCGGGCCAACGTTTTTGCGCCGCCGCCATGCTGTCGTTGGAATCGCGCGCCGCCTCGCAACTGGCCGCTTCGTTGCCCCAATAGACGTTCGGGCAGGTCAGCGACACGATCGCCATGTCGATCTGCGCCGCGTCCATGTCGCGCAGGCGGAGTTCGTAGTCGAAATGACCGCGCTGAGGGATCGCCACCGGCGTGTCGTGGCGGTAAATCTCCACCTGCCCATCCGGCCGGGTCTGCAGGTTGTAGATGCCACCTTGCGCTTTCAGCAGCTCCATGAACCGGGACGTGAACATGTGGGTGTGGACGTCGATGACCGCCATCGTGTTTGCTCCCCCGATTTTCCCCGCCGCCTGTCCGTCCACCCCGCCCGACGCTACCGCCGCGTGAACCAGGCCAGGTCGATGGCGTTGCCCATGGCGGCGTAGCCGGCACGGTTGGGATGGAGTTTGTCGCCCGGTCCGCCGGTGGTGCTCTCCGGCACGTACATGGCCTTCATGCCGCCGGTGGCCGGGTCCAGCGTGACGGCGTCGAAATCGATGACGCCATCGAACAGGCCGCCGGTGCGGATGAAGGTGTTGAGCAGCTTCCGCTGCACGTCCTCCTCGTGGAAACCATGGTCGGGATTGCTGCTGCCGAACGCCGAGGTCAGGGTGGCCCCGAACACCCGCACGTCCGGAATGCGGGCGTGCAACTTCGCCACCGCTTCCTTGGTGCCCGCGATCACCGCGTCGGCGCCGAGTTTGCCGGAGTTGCCGAGGTCGTTGATACCCTCGAACCAGATCACATGCGTCACCCCGGGCAGGCTGATCACGTCGCGCTCGAGCCGCGACAGCGCGGACGGCCCACCCGCGAACGGGTTGGCGGGGGTGTAGTCGGTGGGGCCGACCACCCGGTTGCCGCCGATGCCGGCGTTCACCACGACGATGCCGGGGCTGACGGCCTTCAGCCGACGCGACAACACGTCGGGCCAGCGGTCGTCGCCGTTCAGCGTGCTGGCGGTCCCGTCGGTGATGGAATCGCCGAACGCAACCACCACGCGCGTGCCGGCAGGCGCGCTCATTTCCACCGCATCGAGGAAATACCAGGAAGCGGTCGAGAACGGGAAGGCGCCCTCGGCCTCCTCCTTCGCGTGCGATCCGGCGCCGGGCGGCGTGACGTAGGAGCTGGTGAGCGCCTTGGCATGCCAGGTCATCGGGCCGCTCTCGCCGGCGACGTGGAAACTGACGGCGAGCTTGCGCCCGCTCAGCAGCGGGTCGGCGGGGTCGCGCACGAAGGGCAGGCCGACCGGGTCGCTGACCAGCCACTTGCCCGGCTCGATCGTGATGCTGCGCTTGCCGGCGAAGGCGACCGGCCGGCTGCTGCCGGTGACGAGCGCGCTGCCGCTGTTCTGCAGGCCGACATAGACGTCGTCGAACGTCACCGGCCTGGTGCCGAGCGCGTTGGACAGGCGCAGCCGGGCCTGGCGGCCCCAGATGTCGGGTTTGACGATCAGGCGGAATGTCTGGTCGCGCGCGCCCTGCGCGGGGTTCGGAAACGCCCAGCTCAGGTTGGGCTGCGCACTCGGATTGCCGATGGGATACGGTCCCTGCACCGAAGCAGCCCACGCGGCGACGAAACCGCCGCCGCGGGATTGCGCCTGTGCCGGCACGGACACGGCGGTAAACAACGGCAGGACGAGGCCAATTGCGGCATCGCGGCGTGTGATTGGTGTCATTGTGAGTCCTCCCAGTCGGCGCACACACGGGTCCGATACAACGGCGCAGCATGCTGTGGGCGCGCCTTGAGCGCAATCTTCAGTCGCCGACCGACAGCATGATTTTCCCGATATGTGCTCCGCTCTCCATCAGCGCATGCGCCGCCGCCGCCTCGGCGAGCGGGAAGACCTGGTGGATCACCGGCCCGCACCGTCCCGTGTCCAGCAGCGGCCATACCTTCGCCCGCAGCGCCTCGGCGAGGACGCCCTTCTGCGCCGTGGTGCGCGGGCGCATGGTCGAGCCGGTGACGGTCAGGCGCTTCGTCATGATGGGCAGCAGGTCGCACCCCTCCACCTGCGACCCGCCGAGAAAGGCGATGAGCACCAGCCGCCCATCCATCGCAAGACAGCGCAGGTTGCGCGGGAAATAGGGCGCTCCCACCATGTCCAGCACCACATCCACCCCGCGCTTGCCGGTGAGCCGCTGGACCTCGGCGAGAAAATCCGCGCTGCGGTAGTTGATCGCCGCATCCGCCCCCAGCGCCAGACAGGCCGCCGCCTTGGCCTGCGTTCCCACCGTCACATAGACGGTCGCCCCGAACGCCTTGGCCAGTTGCAGCGCGGTGACGCCGATGCCGGACGTGCCGCCGTGCACCAGCAACGATTCACCCGCGGCGAGGCGCCCGTGAACGAAAACGTTGGCCCAGACCGTGAAGTAATTCTCCGGCAACGCCCCCGCGCGCAGCGCGTCGTAGCCGCGCGGCCAGGGCAGCGCCTGCGTCGCCGGGGCCACGCAATACTCGGCGTAGCCGCCGCCATTGGTCAGCGCACAGACGCGCTCGCCAACCCGCCACTGCGTCACCGCCGCACCCATGGCCACCACCTCGCCGGCCACTTCCAGGCCCAGCAACGGGCTGGCGCCGGGCGGCGGCGGATAGCGGCCCAGGCGCTGGTGCACGTCCGGCCGGTTCACCCCGGCGGCCAGCACGCGGATCAACACCTCGTCGGCCCGGGGCAGCGGCACCGGGCCGGTGGCGGGCCGCAAGACCTCCGGCCCGCCGGCGCCGGCGGCCGCGATGAAAATCATGCTGGTGGGAAGGGACATGCTCGCACCTTTCTGTCCGGCGCGCAGGCTCCGACGGGCTGCCCCCGCCGTCAAGCGCGCGCCGATTCCCGCATGGACGCTCGCGGCGTTGTTCGCTAACCTGCGCGCTGAACATCGGAACGGCCTCGCGCAAGCGCGACGGTTGTGAAAAATAGGGGAACAGACGATGAAAGCGGCCGATCCACAGGTACTTGCTTTTCTCAGCACGGTCCTTGCCAATGAACTGACGGCCGTCAATCAATATTTCTTGCACGCCCGCATGTTGGACAACTGGGGCGTCACCAAACTCGGCAAGCACGAATACAAGGAATCCATCGAGGAAATGCGGCATGCCGACGTCCTGATCCAGCGTATCCTGCTGCTGGACGGGGTGCCGAACGTCCAGCATCTGGACCATATCAAAATCGGCCACAGTCCCGAGGAGATCGTGCAGTCCGATCTGGCACTCGAGCAGAAAGCCGCCGTGGACCTGCGCGAGGCGATCCCGCATTGCGAGAGCGTCCGGGACTACGTCAGCCGCGACCTGTTCGCCACCATTCTGCGCGACGAGGAACAGCACATCGACTTCCTCGAGACGCAGCTTGACCTGATCGGGCGCATCGGCGTGCAGAACTGGGTCAAGCTCAACAGCGATCCGGCCGGATAGGACCAGGCCCCCGCTATTCGGGGGCCTCGTACCAGCTCCGCCCGTCGCGTTCGATCAGCGCGATGGCGGCGGACGGTCCCCAGGTTCCCGAGGTGTACGGCTTCGGGCGTTCCGCGCTCGCCGTCCAGGCCTGCAGGATCGGGTCGATCCAGGTCCAGGCGGCCTCCACCTCGTCGCGCCGCATGAACAGGGTCTGGTTGCCGCGGATCACGTCCATCAGCAGGCGCTCATAGGCATCCGGGTTGCGCACCTGGAACGTGTTGGCGAAGCTCATGTCCAGCGGCACGTAGCGCAGCCGCATCCCGCCCTGGCCGGGGTCCTTGATCATCAGCCACAGTTTCACCCCTTCGTCGGGTTGCAGCCGGATCACCAGGCGATCGGCCTCGATCGGGCCGGCGCTGGTATCGAACACCGAGAACGGGATCGGGCGGAACTGGATCACGATCTCCGACACCCGGTTGGCCAGCCGCTTGCCCGTCCGCAGGTAGAACGGCACCCCGGCCCAGCGCCAGTTGGCGATCTCCGCCTTCAGAGCGACGAAGGTTTCGGTGTTGCTGGCCTCGTTGCCGAGTTCCTCCAGGTAGCCCGGCACTGGCCCGCCCTCCGAGGCGCCGGCGCGGTACTGGCCGCGCACCGTGCGCTCGGCGATGTTGGCTTCGGTGATCGGCAGCAGCGATTTCAGCACCTTCAGCTTCTCGTCGCGCACCGCGTCGGCGTCCAGCGAGGCCGGCGGCTCCATCGCCAGCAGGCAGAGCAGTTGCAGCATGTGGTTCTGCACCATGTCGCGCAGCGCGCCGGCGGTGTCGTAGTAGCCGGCGCGACCCTCCACCCCGAGAGTCTCGGATACCGTGATCTGGACGTGGTCGATCAGCGCGGCGCGCCACAGCGGCTCGAACAGGGCGTTGGCGAAACGCAGCACCATCAGGTTCTGCACCGTCTCCTTGCCCAGGTAGTGATCGATCCGGTAGACCCGGTCCTCGGTGAAATGCGCGCCCACGGCGTCGTTCACCGCCCGCGCCGAATCCAGGCTTTTGCCGATCGGCTTTTCCACCACCACGCGCGAGCCGTTGTGCGACAGGCCGGCATGGTCGAGCCGGTCGCAGATCGGCCCGAACAGCTCGGGCGCGGTGGCGAGGTAGAACACCCGCGCCATG
>Ga0181529_10002913_pt1 | contig 19981 bp, 17 predicted proteins | sample PEATcosm2014_Bin_36_FD_119763 | JGI IMG/M metagenome (GOLD analysis project Ga0181529, IMG submission 119763) | Peatland microbial communities from MTU Mesocosm Facility, Houghton, MI, USA - PEATcosm2014_Bin10_30_metaG | ecosystem: Environmental > Terrestrial > Soil > Wetlands > Peat | place... | reverse complement strand
GCCGGATCGGCGGCAAGCTCGATCTGGGCGTGCGTGCGCTCAATGCGTTCGTCACGTGCTGCAAAGGCCAGCGCATGGGCATTTTCTCGGGCTCGGGCGTCGGCAAATCGACCGTGCTGGCCATGCTGGCGCGCAACACCGATGCGGATGCGATCGTCATCGGCCTGGTCGGCGAACGCGGCCGCGAGGTGAAGGAATTCGTCGAAGACGATCTGGGCGAAGAAGGCTTGAAGCGTTCCGTCATCGTGGAGGCCACCTCCGACGAGCCGCCTCTGGTCCGCCGCCAAGCGGCCTACACGGCGATGACCATCGCGGAACAACTGCGGGACCAAGGCTTGCATGTGCTGTTGCTTATGGACAGCGTGACTCGTTTCGCAATGGCACAACGCGAAGTCGGTCTCTCCGCCGGCGAGCCGCCGGCGTCGAAGGGCTACACGCCTACCGTGTTCGCGGAATTGCCGAGATTACTGGAGCGCGCCGGGCCGGCGGCGGAAGGCTGCAGCGGTTCGATCACCGGATTGTTTACGGTTCTGGTCGAAGGCGACGATCACAACGAGCCGATTGCCGATGCGGTGCGCGGCATTCTGGACGGCCATATCGTGCTAGACCGTGCCATTGCGGAACGCGGAAGGTTTCCGGCCGTCAATATTCTTAAGTCTGTGAGCCGCGCCATGCCGGCCTGCAACGCGCCGGCGGAGCAGGACATTGTGGCGCACGCGCGTAAGCATATCTCCGTGTATGACGATATGGCGGATTTAATCAGGCTTGGCGCCTACAAAATGGGAACCAACGCCGAGGTCGACGTTGCGATCGGCATGCATCCTCAATTCGAAAAATTTCTGACACAAAAGAAGGATGAACGCGCGACGTTAACCGAAGTGTATGGAACATTGGGCAAAATTATCAACGGTGGTGTGGGGAAAGGTAAGGCGTCATGAAACGACATGACACGTTGATCCGGTTACGCAGATTCCGCGTCGACGATCTCAAGCGGCGCATGGCGACGCTCGACGGCATGAAAGCCGACGTTGAAAAAAAGCTCGCCGATTTGGAGGAGAGCGTGGCGCGCGAGCGCCAGCGCGCGGGCGATACCGACATCGGCCGGCTGGCGTTTCCATCGTTTCTGCGTTCCATCGAAGAGCGCCGCGAAAACCTGCGCAACACGCTCAAGGATATCGAGCGCGAACGCGTCCAGTGCCAAGCCGATCTCGCCCAAGCCTTTCAGGATCTGAAGAGCCTGGAATTCGCCAACGAGCAGCAGGAAAAGCGCCTGGCGGAAATCGAAGCCCGCAGAGCCCAGTCGCGCCTCGACGAAATGGCGCTGGTGCGTCATCTGCGCAAGCATGCGTTTCGCGGAGCCTGACGGCAAGGATCCGGTATCGGGAATCAGAAGGCGCGAATCAGGCTATTCTGAAGCCTGATCTCTGGCTTCCGCGCGGAGTACAACATGTCCATTTCCGAGTATCTCTCGCCGCTGGTCGGGCGGCTGGTATTGGTCTGGTTCTTTTTTTCCCAGGTGCTGCAATACGGCGGCGACTGGAACGCGACGATCTCGCTGATGAGGTTTGCGGGCATTCCCGCCGCGGCCTTGCTGCTGTTGGTGGCGCTGATGCTCATCGTCCTGGGTAGCCTGTCGCTGCTGCTGGGATTAAGCGCCCGCCACGGCGCCATGCTGCTGTTCGCGGTGACGATCATCGCCACCGTGTTGATGCACGCTTTCTGGCAGATCAACGACAATCCCTCGGCCCGTCAGGCGGATTTCGAGCTGTTCTCGCGCAATGTCGCCATCGCGGGCGGACTGTTGCTGCTGGCGGGGATGGGGCCGGGGCCGTTCGCGCTCGACAATCGTCTGGGCGGGAAGAAGAAAAGGTGACAAACCCTCGCCCCGGCGGAAAGCAAGCTTTCCGCCGGGCCAAACAGGTCTACCGCTGCAACAAGGACTTAGCGGAAAACTGCGGAGTGGATGAGATTCACGACCGCTATCAGTACCGCGAAGATCACGGCGTAGGCGATCAGCGAAATCATCGGCAGGGCGAGGACATCATGCCAGCCCGTATGCGCATAAGCCACGAAGTCCTGCTTGCCCAAGGTCACGGCGCGCAGGAAAACCAACACTACGAAGCCGATGAGCGCCAAAACCGTCGCCGATAGAATCGAGTTGAAGCTCTGAATGGCGAAGCCTCCCGCGATCGCTATCACAGCGATAATGACGAGCGTGATCCAATCGGCATGAGTGATGATGGCCTGAATCGTGTGCCAGATATCGAGTAACGAAGACATAGTACCCCCTTGAACGCGTATTCTTTTCCCACGGCAAACGCGTCTCGACGCGATCGGAACGCGCAGCCCTCCTACAATGCTTATTAACACATCATACACCAATTCCGCTTTGCTGCGAGTTCGAGCAAAGTGGACGGCGTTCCAAGGATTTTATAGTTAACGAAGCGACGGCGCGATTTGCGGACTGTCTGTTTGTCCGCCAAGAGCGCCCGCCAACGCTGCAATTGCCGCTACGGCAGGGCTCTGTGGATAAAGCGCGCAAAGCATGGTTTGGCGGCGGACGGCTTCGACCACACGCACGTCGCTGGGCACGAAACCCAGATAGGCCGGTACGATCTTCAGGAATGTTTGCGCCGAACGAATAAGCGCGTCGGCGGTGCGTTTGGCTTCGCCGGCTCCAGCCGCCATGTTGACGACGATCGCAGGCGCCCGCCCGCCGGTGCGCCTCAGCATCAACTTGGCGAAGGCATACGCGTCGGTCAGCGAGGCGGGATCGGGCGTCGCCAGCACCAGCGTGTCGTCGGCATAAGCGGCGAGCGTCATGGCGGCGGCGCCGACGCCGGCGCCGAGATCGATCAGTACACGGTCATAGCCGCTCGCGCGTTTGAGCAGCGACGCCAGATGTTCGGCCGTCTCGGCATCGGCATCGGCCAGCGCGCCGGTGCCGGCGGGCGCCGACAAAAGATCGAAAGACGCATGCGAGTTTATCCCGATATGCGCGACGGCGTCGGCCAATGCGATGTTTCCCGCCAGAAGCCCCGGCAGATCGCCGCCGCTCGCCAGTCCAAGCTGCACCGCCGTGTTGGCGAGACCCAGATCGGCATCGCAGAGCAACACCCGTTCGCCCATATCCGCGAAGGCCTGCGCCAGCGCCACGGTGACGAAGGTCTTGCCGGTTCCCCCCTTGCCGGAGCCGATGGCGGTCAGACGCGGGCCTAAGGTTTTGAGCGTCATTGCGCGCTTTCCTGTTCGCTGTCGGCGAGAAGGCGCGATAGCGCCAACGGCGTGAGCGTCTCCAGCCCGCCGGCCACGAAGGGCGAACGGGTGACATAGGCAAGACCGATGCTCGGCGTCATGGCGGCAGCGGCGAGTGCGCCCGCGCGCCGGGCCAAATCGGCGGCGGTGACGATCAGGCGGCTCACGCCGATGCGGGTCAGCGCGGACGCCATCTCGGCGGCTTCCTCCGCGTCGGTCAACGCCGACAGCACTCCGACGGTGTCCACCGACTCGATTTTGGCCAATGCCGCATACACCGCCGCGATTCTCGGCTGGCGCGGATCGAACCCGGCGGTGTCGATGATGGCGAGCGCGCCTTGCGCGACGGCGTCGCCGGTCAAGGTTGCCAACTCGAAAGCAGAATCGGCGGTTGCGATGGTGGCGTCGAGATGCTCGGCGAAGGCGTTCAACCGCGCCACCGCACCCGCGCCCGCCACATCGCCGGCGATCAGGGTCACGTTACGGCCGGCAAGCTTGGCGTGGGCCGCGAGTTTGGCGGCGACCGCAGTTTTTCCGACGCCGTTGGGACCCACGAGCAAAAACGCCTTGGCATTTGCGAAATCGATGGGCGCGGGCGTCATTCGCGCGTCGATGGCGGCGGCCAACGCCAGGGTCATGTCGCTGAGATTGGTCTTGGCGCTGGCTTCGGCAAGCGCATGTCCCAGCGCGTCTGGCAGGCGGTGGCGCGCGAACGAGGCCAGAAGCTCGCTGCGATCGAAACGCCGCCGGCCGGCCGCCGGCTTCTCGCGCAGGCGGCGGATCAGCGTATTGTGATAATCGGCGTCGAAATCGTTGACGGGCTCGCCGATTTCCTCCGCGAGCGACGGCGCTTCGGGTTCCTCGAGCGCCGCGCGAACCATGACGCCGCCGCCCTTCGTGCGTTCGCTGCCGACGATGACCGCATCGGGTCCCATCTCGGCGCGCACGCTGGTCAGCGCCGTTTTCATGTCCTTGGCGAGGAAGGTGCGAAGCTGCATGACGCGTTACACCTGCCCCAGCGTGCGCAAACGGATCGAAGCGTGGATTTCGTTCTGCGACATGACCACGGTCTGGGAGCGGAAACGCTCGACGATCGAGCGCACGAAAGGCCTGATCTGCGGACTGGTCAGCAGCACGGGCACCTCGTTTTTCTGGCTGGAATCCTCGAAGCGGTCGCGTACGCTGGTGATGAACTGCTGAAGCTGCGAAGGCGCCATGGCGAGCTGGCGATCCTCGCCCTGGCCGATGATCGATTCCGCGAACGCCTGTTCCCAGGCCGGCGACATCGCCAGGATCGGCAGATAGCCGCCGGGCGAAAGATTGGCGTGGCAAAGCTGGCGGGCAAGACGCGCGCGCACATGCTCCGTAATATAGAGTGCGTTCTTGGTGTGGCCGACGGCTTCGGCGATGCCTTCCAGGATCGCGGACAAGTCGCGGATGGAAACGCGCTCGGCCAGCAGCGTCTGCAGCACGCGCTGCACGCCGGTGACCGAGATTTGCGACGGGATGAGCTCTTCGACCAGCTTCTTGTGCTCGGCGGGCAGATCGTCGAGCAGCTTCTTGGTTTCGGCATAGGAGAGCAGCTCGGACATGTGCGACTTCAGCACCTCGGTCAGATGCGTGGTCAGCACCGTGCCGGGTTCGACCACCGTATAGCCTCGGAAGCTGGCTTCCTCGCGCAACGAAACGGCGATCCAGGTGGCGGGAAGGCCGAATGCGGGTTCCGTCGTGTGGGTGCCGGGAAGATCGATCGGCAGGCCCTTGGGATCCATGACCAGAAGGCTGCCCGGAAACAGCTCGCCCTTGCCGGATTCCACTTCCTTGACGCTGATGCGGTACTCGTTGGCGCCGAGCTGCATATTGTCGAGGATGCGCACCGCCGGCATGACGAAGCCCATCTCCTGGGCCAGTTGGCGGCGCAGCGCCTTGATCTGGTCGGTGATGCGGTGACCTTGCACGTCGTTGATGAGCGGCAACAGGCCGTAGCCCAGTTCGACGCGCAGCAGATCGAGCGCCAGCGCCGTCGCGATGGGTTCTTCCTTCGGCGCGGCGTCGGCCTTGGCTTTTTCTTCTTCGACGCGGGTTTTGGTTTCCTCGGTCGATTTGCGCTTGTAAGCGCCCCAGGCAAGTGCGCCGACGCCGGCGGAAAGCCCGGCGAACGCGAAGGTCGGCATGCCCGGCAGGACGGCGACAATGCCCATCACCGCCGACGCCATACCGAGCGCCTGGGGATAGAAGGACAATTGGCGCATCAAGGCGCGGTCGGTGGAACCTTCGACGCCCGCCTTGGAAACCATCAGGCCCGCCGCCGTGGAAACGATCAAGGCCGGCATCTGGCTGACCAGCCCGTCGCCGACGGAGAGCAGCGTGAAGGTGTGGCTGGCGTCGGCGAAGCTCATGCCATGCTGCGCCACGCCGATGATGATTCCGCCTATGACGTTGATACCGACGATCAACAGGCCGGCGATGGCGTCGCCGCGCACGAATTTGCTGGCGCCGTCCATGGCGCCGAAGAAGTTCGATTCCGACTCCAGATCCTTGCGACGCCTGCGAGCTTCTTTTTCCTCGATCAGTCCGGCCGACAAATCGGCGTCGATCGCCATCTGCTTGCCGGGCATAGCATCTAAGGTGAAGCGCGCCGCGACTTCGGCGATGCGCCCGGAACCCTTGGTGATGACCACGAAATTCACCACCACCAGGATCGCGAAGACGATCAGCCCGATGACGAAGTTGCCCTGCATCACCAGCTTGCCGAAGGCCTGGATCACATAGCCTGCCGCCGCGGTGCCGGTGGTGCCTTGGGACAGGATCAAGCGCGTGGAGGCAAGATTGAGCGCCAGGCGCATCATCGTGGTGATGAGCAGGATCGCCGGAAACGAGCTGAACTCCAGCGGTTTGCGGACGAACACCGCCGTCATCAGGATCAGAATGGAAAAGGACAAGGAAAAGGCGAGACTGATATCGAGCAGCCACGTCGGCAGCGGCAGGATCAGCACCACCAGGATCGCCATGATGCCGATCGCCAGCCCGAGATCGCTGCGCTTGACGTAATCGGCAATGCCCCCAAACGACAGGCTGAAGCCCGGCGCCGGCGCGGTCGTGGTCGTGCTGACTTCGGCCATTTATTTTGTTACCCCGCCATCCTTTGTTCGCCCGGCAGGGGAACGGCAAGGCCGGCCTGGGTGTATTCGCGCAGCTTGTTGCGCAGCGTGCGGATCGAGATGCCGAGAATGTTCGCCGCGTGGGTGCGGTTGCCGAGGCAATGATCGAGCGTGTCGAGGATCAGATCGCGCTCCACGTCTGCGACGGTGCGTCCGACCAAGCCGCGGGTGACGGCGGCCGCCGACTCCACGGCCGAGCGTACGGTCGCGGGCAGGTCGGCTTGGCCGGCACCCAGCGCGCTGCCGCCGACCTGGGTGCCGTCGGGCAAACGGATGGCTTCCGGTCCGATCTCGGTGCCGTTGGCCAGCAGGATCGCGCGATGGATGGTGTTCTCCAGCTCGCGCACGTTGCCGCGCCAGGGATGGGACGCGAGCAGGCGTTCCGTCGTCGGCGCGATCGCGCGATACGGCACGCCATTGGCGTCGGCGTATTTGCGCGCGAAGTACCGCGCCAACGCCTGGATGTCCTTGGGCCGTTCGCGCAACGCCGGCAGGCGCAGGTTCACGACGTTCAAACGATAGAGCAGGTCTTCGCGGAAGGTGCCGCGCTTGGCCGCATCGGTGAGATCGCGGTTCGACGTCGCGATGATCCGGATATCCACCTTTACGGGCTTCATACCGCCGACGCGGTCGATCTCGCGCTCCTGGATGGCGCGCAGAAGCTTCGCCTGCAGGCGCGCGTCCATCTCGCTGATTTCGTCGAGCAGCAGCGTCCCGCCGTTGGCTTCCTCGAACTTGCCGATACGCCGCGCGATGGCGCCGGTAAACGCGCCCTTCTCGTGGCCGAACAATTCGGATTCCAAGAGGTTCTCCGGGATCGCCGCGCAATTGACCGAGATGAACGGCTTGTCGGCGCGCGCCGATTTGCGGTGAACATAGCGCGCCAGCACTTCCTTGCCCGAACCGCTTTCGCCGGTGATCAGGATGGAGGCCTCGCTCGACGCCACCTGATCGGCGAGCGAGATGACGGCCGCCATCGCCTCGTCCTCGTAGATCATCTGGTGGGATTCGTCGGCGACGGCGGCCAGCACCGCGGCGATCAATTCCGGATCGGGCGGCAGCGGCAGATATTCCTTGGCGCCGGCGCGGATGGCGTCCACCGCCTTGCGCGCGTCGGTTCCCACGCCGCAGGCCACCACCGGCGTGCAAATGCGTTCGGCCGCGAGCGCGCGCACCAGGGCGCCGATGTCGCAACAGACGTCGCAGAGGACGAGGTCCGCGCCCTGGCCGCCGCGCAGGCTGGCGAGGCCCTGTTCGATATCGTTCGCGTGGGTGACCTTGGCGCCGCGATCCATCGCGATCTTGGTCGCCGCTCCGATCTGGCCTTGCAGTCCGCCGACGATGAGTAGACGCATGTTCTTATTCCTTGGCTAACCGGTCAGCTCTGACCGGCCTTGATGATTTCCGTCATGGTGACGCCCAGACGGTCCTCCACGAGAACGACTTCGCCGCGCGCGACCAGGCGGTCGTTGACATAGATGTCGATGGCTTCGCCGACCTTGCGGTCGAGTTCGACGATGGTGCCCTTGCCGAGCTTCAGAAGCTGGCTGACCTCCATCGCGGATTTGCCCAGCACGGCCGAGACCGTGACCGGCACGTCGAACACCGCTTCCAGATCCTGGGCGGAGCGCTTGACGTCCACGTCGGCGGCGGCTTCGCCGGTCAACAAGGCGGGCGCGCTCTCGTCCTTGGCATCGTGCGAGAGATCGGGCAGATCGACGTCGTCGTTTCCCGCCATTGTTTATCCTTTCGTGATCGTGTTCTTGGTGGATTGCGCAAAGCGCCGCGCGATCAGCTCGTCGATCGCCTCTTCGAGCGCGGCGAGGGTCCGCTCGGCACCGCCGCCGCGCCATTCGATACGGCAATCGGCGCCGACGATGCCCGGATCGACGGAGGTGACGATGCGCCCGTCGAAGCCTTCGTCATGGGCGATTTCGGTTAGCTTTTCTTGAAGCGCGTCGAGCACGCCCTGCGAGGCGCGCAGCACGATGCGCGGTTCGCCGATGGCCTGGTGCATCGCCTCCCTGAGCGCCGCTTCGACGTCGCCGGTAGGGCAAGCGGCGATCGCGACGGGAGCAAGCTTGCGCGCGGCGGTAACCGCAACCCGCGCCGCCTCCTCGCGCAGGGTTTCGATTTCGTCGCGCGAACCGGCAAGCGCCGCGCGCACCGCTTCGGCCATGTCGCCGACGGCGGCGGCAAGCGCTTCGGCGGCGCGCACCTGGCCCGCCTTGAGGCCTTCGTGTCGCGCCTTGGCGAACATATGGTCGATTTCTTCCTGGGTGAAGACCTTGCGCTGGCGCGCGCGCGCCGCGTTCGAAACCAGATCGCCTTCGGAACGGAATTCCGTATCGAAGGTGAACTTGCTGACCGATTGCGGGCTCTTACTCATCAGTACACCAGCTCATCTTCGCCCTGCTTGTTGGCGATCATGATTTCGCCCTTGTTGGCCAGATCCTTTGCGACATTGACCATGCGCATCTGCGCTTCGTCGACATCCTTCAGGCGCACGGGACCCATGGCCTCCATGTCCTCGCGCAGGATTTTCCCGGCGCGTTCGCTCATGTTGGAGAAGAAGACGTCGCGCAGGGAATCGGTGGCTCCCTTGAGCGCCAGCGCCAGCTTGTCCTTTTCGACGTGGCGTAGCAGCGTCTGGATGGAGCCCGGATCGAGTTTGCCCAAATCCTCGAAGGTGAACATCAGGGCCTTGATGCGTTCTGCCGAGTCGCGGTTGCGTTCTTCCAGCGCCGTGACGAAGCGGCTCTCGGTCTGGCGGTCGAAATTGTTGAAGATTTCCGCCATGTGCTCGTGGGCGTCGCGTTTGGCGGTGCGCGCCAGATTGGACATGAACTCGATGCGCAAAGTGCGCTCGACCTTATCGAGGATGTCCTTCTGAACGCTTTCCATCCGCAGCATGCGCTGCACGACTTCGAGCGCGAATTCTTCGGGCAGTGCCGCCAGCACGCGTGCGGCGTGTTCGGGCTTGATCTTGGAAAGCACCACGGAGACCGTCTGCGGATATTCGTTCTTGAGGTAGTTCGCCAGCACCGTCTCGTTCACGTTGGCGAGCTTGTCCCACATGGTGCGCCCGGCCGGTCCGCGGATTTCCTCCATGATCTGGGAGACTTTTTCCTGCGGCATGATGCGGGTAAGCATGCGCTCGGTGGATTCGTAGGAGCCCATCAGCGAGCCGGTGCCCGACATCTGCGAGACGAAATCGACCAGCAACTTCTCCACCAAGCTCGAACTCACCGTGCCCAGATTGGACATGATCTGCGAGATTTCCTTGATCTCGTCTTCGTCGAGCATCGACCAGATCTTGGCCGAATGTTCCTCGCCCAAGGACAACATAAGGATGGCGGTGCGCTCCGCGCCGGACAACGAGCGGATGTCTTCTTTGACAGAGGCTTTAAGGGCGCGCGACATCGTTCGTTACACCGGTTGATGGAGCCAGGTACGCAGGATCGCCAGGGCTTCCTCGGGATGCGCCTGTACGACTTCGCCGACTTTCTTGACCGAGGATTCGCGCACCTGTCCTTCGATGCGGCTGATGTCGATCATGCTTTCGCGCGGCGGCGGGATCTGCGCCGGCGCCTGTCCCTGTCCCGGCAGCGCGGCCGCTTCGGCGCCGCGGGCGGAGGGCGCCGGCAACTGACCCGCCGCGGGCGTACCGGAGGCGATCTGGCCTTGCATCGCCGCCAGAGAGAAGGGCGCGAACATCCGCGCAATCAAAGGGCGCATGACAAACAGCCCGATCAGCAAGGCGGTGAGCGAGAGGATGGCCGCCTCGATGATCTTGAACCAATCCGCGCCGTCGAGCCCGAGAAGCGGCGTGGGAGCCGGTGTGCCGACGTCGGTGTCGATGCGGGCGAACGGCATGTTGACGACCTGCACTTGGTCGCCGCGCGTGGCGTCGTAGCCGATGGCGGATTTCACCAGGGTTTCGATTTTTTTCATGTCCTGCGCGCTGCGCGGCTTGTAGTCGCCGCCGGCGCCGGGGATACCGTCGACCGCGACGGCAACCGACAGCTTCTTCACGGTGCCCGCATCGACGGTGCTGGTCTTTACCGTCTTGGAGATTTCGTAGTTGGTGATTTCTTGAGTGCTGCCGGTGCTCGATTTGGTGTTGTCGCCGGAGGCGCTCTGCTGGCCGGGCAGCGCACTGGCCACGGAAACGGCGCCGGACCCCGAAGGATTGGTGTCGCTGGAGTTCTGTTCGACGGTCTGGGTGGAGCGCACGACCTTGCTGTCGGGATCGAAGGTCTCGCTGGTCTCGCTCACATGATTGTAGTCCATGTCGGCGGCGACCTGCACCCTGACATGGCCTTGGCCGACGATACTCGCGACGATCGACTCGATGCGCTGGCGTATGCGGTCTTCGAAATCCGTGGTGTTCTGTTCTTCGCTGTCGGCGGTGGCGTCGTCGCCGGTTTTTTCCTGGCCCCCGGCCAGCAGGTTGCCGCGGTCGTCGACGATGGCGACGCGGTCTGGAGAAAGCGAAGCCACGGCGGCAGCGACGAGGTGCTGAATCGCCTGCACTTGGCCGCGGGCCATGACGCTGCGCGTCTTGAGCACGACAGAGGCGCTGGGCGACTGTGAATCGCGCGAGAAGATCTGGCGTTCGGGAATGACCAGATGCACGCGCGCGCTCTCGATACCGTCGATGGTCTGGATAGAGCGCGCCAGTTCGCCTTCCAGCGCGCGCAGCTGGTTGATGTTCTGCACGAAAGCGGTGGTACCGAAGGCATCGGATTTGTCGAAGATTTCGTAACCGACGCCGGCCGCAGGCAGATTGTCCTGCGCCAATTCCATGCGCAGCTTCGTCACTTGATCGGCGGGAACCATGATCGTGCCGCCGTCGCCCTTGGCGTCGTAGGGCACGTTTAGCGTATCGAGTTTGGCGGTGACCGCAGCGGCGTCGCGCGGCGCCAGTCCGGAGAACAGAATGCTCTTGGGCGGTTCCGAGATCACACCCGCGACGTAGAGAAAAAAGGCCGTAAGCGCGGCGGCGACACCCGCCATTACGCCAAACCGCGCGGCACCGATGGCTTTGATGAAATCGGGCAATGCCTGCTCCCTCGCGAAATGGCGGGAAGCGGGAGGATATCCCGACATTCCGCCGTGCTAGGCAAACATTGCCGTGTGTTAGGTAAAGTTCGCCTTAATGGGGCGAGCTTTTCGGAATTGGAAATAGAATATCACAATCCGGAACGCGGAAATCGGAATTAACAAGTTCTTTCCGATTCCCGATTTCCGGTTCTCAGTTCCTATATTGCTGGACACGCGTCGCACGCAGGCCCGGCAGGCCGAAGCGGTCGATAGCGCGCTGCCAGGCGAGGAATTCCTCGACCGTCAGCGTGTAGCGGCGGCACGCTTCGTCTAGGCTGAGAAGCCCGCCGCGCACCGCGGCGACGACTTCGGCCTTGCGGCGTATCACCCAGCGCTTGGTGTTTGGAGGCGGCAGATCGGCCATCGTCAGCGGGCTTCCATCCGGCCCGATGACGTAGCTCACGCGACCTCTACGGTCTTCGCCCATGTTCATCGTACTCCTGACTCCACTACCCGTGGGCAAGATAACCGCGACGCCTTAAAAAAATGGTCTATGTGCAAGGTAAACGACATCGTAAAACGACCTGTAGATTTGCGCCTATTCTTGGACCTCCGACGCCATTACTGGATAAAGGCGCTGGAAACCTTCGTTAATGGGACATCTGCAACAACTTATCGAACACCTCCGACCCCGGGGTCACGTGCGCGCCGCCGGTTTCGCGCGGCGGCGCGTTCTCATCAGGTCGCCGGGATTTGATCGAGCTGCTGCAGCATCTGGTCCACCGTGGTCACGATGCGCGAAGCCGCCGAGTAGGCGCGCTGTGTCGTGATCAGATTGGTGAACTCGGTGGCCAGATCGACGGTCGAGCCTTCGAGTTCCTTCGAGTTGATGGTGCCCGAGCCGCCGGTGCTCGCGACGTTGACGACGGGTGTGCCGGAGTCCGGCGTCGTGGTGTAGGCGTTGCCGGAGACTTCCGCCAATCCGTCCGGATTGGCGAAGGTGGCCAGCGGGATTTTGAAAACGGCCTGGGTCAGTCCGTTGGAGAAATTGGCCGAGACGGTGCCGTCGGTCGCGATCGAAATTCCGCTGACGCTGCCATACACCGCGCCGTCCACGGTCGCGCTGGTCAGAGTCGAGGCGGTGTCGTATTGCGTGACGCCGTCGGTGGTGCCCACCGTGCCCATATTCACCGACAAGACCTGCCCACTCGTCGAAGAAAGACCCGAAGCCGCCGACCACGGGACGCTGATCGAGATCGTTCCCGAGGCAGGCGTACCCGACCCGCCGGTCGGCACCACGTTGGCCAGCGAGCCGTCGGCGTTGAAACTCATCGTGCCGCTGGCGATCGGATTGCTGCCGGTGATGTTGGAGCTATCGCCGCTATAGGAAACTTCGTATGCCCAAGTGTTCGCGGCCGTTTTGACGAAGGAGAATTCCAGAGGTTGCGTGCCGCCCTGGCTGTCGTCGACGTTGATCGTGCGCTGGAAATCGGGCGTAACGTACCCTGACGCGGTGGTGGCCAACGACATATCGCCGGTCGCGTAGCCTGAAGCCGTCGTGGCGCTGGCCTGCAGATTGGCCTGCAGCGCGATCTTGGTGGAAGCGACCGCCTTACCCGCTAGGTCGCTGACGTTGATCAACGACAGATCGCTGGGATTGGTCGGCGGGTTGCCGCTGGTGTCGAGTTTCCACCCCAGCAGATAAAGCCCGCTCGAATTCACGAGATTGCCGTTGGCGTCGGTGGTGAAGCTGCCTGCGCGCGTATATTCATTGGTTCCCGTGCTCGACGGGGTTTGGCTGACGATGAAGAAACCGTTGCCGGAGATCGCCAGATCGGTGTCCGAAGAGGTGGATGTCAGCAGGCCTTGCTGGGTGACGTTCTGGCCCGACGTGGCGACCACCCCCGCCGCGGACGGATCACTGGTGCCGGCCGCCGCGGCAAGCAGCGTCGAGAAATCGGCGGTGGCGGTCTTGTACCCGACCGTGTTGACATTCGCGATGTTCGATGAAGCAACGCTGAGCGCGTCGCTGTTCGCGGTCAAAGCCGCGATGCCGGTCATCATGGCGCCATAGAGACTCATTTGCTTTCCTTTTCGGCGTCCTGGGCTTCGTCCGATTGCCGTCCTTCAGAGCGTGCAGCCGGTTCTCGGCCGCGGTTGATTTTCAATCCGTAACGAGTTCCGCATTCGCGATCGGCACTTCCATCGATCCGATCACGAGTTGCGGGGTGGTGCCCGACAGGTCGACCCCGGTAACCGTGCCCTTGCTGGCGACGGAAGTCGTCACCGTCGAGCCGTCCTGGGCCGTGGCGGCGACGGTGAGCGTGTAGGTGCCGTCGGAGAGCTGGTTGCCGTTGTTATCCGTGCCGTCCCAAGTGAAATCGTGCGTGCCCGCCGTGGTGTCGCCGGACGCCGAGTAGACAACGGTGCCGCTCGAATTGGTCACCGTGAGGGTGGTCGTGCTGGCGGCGCTATTGAGACCGTAGGTCCAGTCGGCGGCGCCGTCCGAAAGCGGCGCCTCGCCATTGGTGAGCACGACGTTCTTGCCGAGGTAGCTCATAGCGTAGCTGTTTGTCTGGGTCGTGCCGAGCGAGATAAGGGAATCGAGCTTGGTATTGGTGTCGATCTGCTGTTCGACCTGGCTGTACTCCACCAATTGCTGGGTGAATTCGTTGGAATCCATCGGCGACATCGGGTCCTGGTTTTGCAGCTGCGTCGTCAGCAATGTCAGGAAGGTTTGGAAATTACCGGAAAGCTCCTGCTGGGCGCTCGACGTCGTGCTGGTCGTGGTCGTGGAGGTGGTCGGGGTGACGGTGGTCATGGCAGTGCTTCCTTTCGCGCGCTACACGCGGATGTCGAGCCGCACGCTGTCCGGCGCGAGGCTATAGATGGAACTTGAAGTCGAGATCGCGTCCGTACCCATGACGGCCTTCACGGACAGTGCGCGGCTGCGCCCCTTGACCACGCTGCCGCCGTCATTCTGCCGGTCCTGTCCTCTTAGCGAGAAATTGAGGCCATTGTTCGACAGGCTGACGCCTGCGTCGTTGAGCGAGCGGGTCAGGTTGGACGCATCGCGCTGCAGCAATTCGAGGGTCTGCGGCTTGTCGACCACAAGGCTCGCCTGAGCCTTGCCGGAATCGTCGACCGAGAGATGAACGTCGACGCGACCGAGTTCGGGTGGATCCATGCGAATATCGAAATGCTTGACACCGTTGGAGAAATTCGCGGCGATGGTCGTGCCGAGCGAGTCCAATGTGGACGTCGATGCCGCATCCGTATGCCGCGGCGCAACTTGGAGATTGGCGCCAACGGAAGCGGCGTTCGCCGTGTTGATCGGCGCCTGGACGGCTGTTGCCGTAACGGAAGGTGCGACTTGGGACGATTGTCCCGATACGGACGATTGTGGCGTTTGCGCGGCGGATTGGTCCGCGTTGTGTGGGCTGGTCTGGCTCGGCGCCGGCGCGGCGTTCGCGTTGGTCTTGGCCCCATCGGTCTTCGACGCGTCGGGTAGCGGCGCATCGGCTTTGGCCGTGTCGGCCTCGGATGCCGCGCGGTTGTCGGCGCCGGCGGCAACGTGCTTGGCATCGCCGCTCGTGCCGGAATTCGCGTCGGCCGTCGGCAGATCTGCGATGCGTGCCGCAGTCGGCTTACCGCCTGAAGCCGAAGGCACCGGCGGCGTGTCCGCCGCTACGGCAGCAGACGCCGCGTTGCCGACAGAAGATTGCGGTGTGGGCGTGGCGGCCTGCATCTGCTGGGCGAGAGCGACGACAACACCGGCGTCCGGCGCAGCCTTCGGGTCGCTTTTCGCGGTCGAGTCGGCGTTCGTTGCTTTCTTCTGATCGTTTTTCGCTGCCGGCTTGGCATCCTTCTCCGGACCAGTCTGTGCCGTCGATTGCGCATCCGCAGCGATCGATGTCGCTGCGTCTGTCGCGGCGGCGTCTGTCACAGCGGCATCTGTCGCAGCGGCGTCGCCGGCTTGCGGCTGGGACGAGGCGGTCTGGTTTTTCTGCGTCGTCAACGAAAGAGCGGCTGCGGCGTTAGCAGTCTCATTCGCCGCCGCCGGGGCGCCGGACTCGCCGGTTGTAGCCGACTGTGTCGCAGCATTTTCGTCCGTCTGAACCGGCTGCTGCGGCGCGGCGCTCTGCAACAGTGCGATCAAACTCGAGAGATCTTGCGGCGTCTGCGGGATTGCCTGCGGCGTAGTTTGGGAGGCGGAATCGGTTTGCGTATCGGTGTCGGCATTGTCGTTCAGCGCGGTCGGCTGGCCGGCATCATTGGCCGGCGCCGCGGACAGTGTCATGAGCTGAAGCAACACGTCGAACGGCGCGTCGGCTCCGCCCTGCGCCTTCGCGCCGGCCGCTGCGGTGGTCTGAGCGTTCAATGCCGTTGCCTTGGTCATAGCCGTGACTGTCGCGATGTCCGCCACAATGCCTATCCGTCGTTCTTCTGCCATTAGCCAAAGCAAGGCCCGGACCAGCGCCGCAAAGCGCGCAAAACGCTTTACGTATATGGAAGTGCGGACGGCGACAGGGCGCATCCCGGCACGGCATGATCTGCCGCGTGCGGCAAACTCTGCCGCGTCGTATGGCGTTTTCGGCCGCTTTTCCGCGCCCGCCGCGCCCTTGCGTCATGGCATGAGGCTTGCGATCCCGCTCAGCGGAGACAAAGCATTTTCGGGACGCACGCCTTGAGTCTCAACGGGATCATGTCGAGCGCATTGTCGGCGCTGCAGACCAATACGGCGGCGTTGCGCGTCGTCTCGAACAACGTCGCCAACGTCAATACGACGGGCTATGCGCGCCGCGTGGTCAATCTGGAAGCGCTCTCGGCGGGCGGCCAGCTCGCCGGCGTGGACATTTCCGATATCCAACGCGTCGTCGACCAGTATCTCAACCAGGAAAGTCTTTCCGCCAGCGCGTCTTCCGCGAACTACGACACGCAGAGTTCCGTCTTCGACCAGATCAACGCGCTGCTGGGTTCGCCAGGCGACGGCACGGCGCTGACCTCGCAGTTGAGCGACGTGTTCTCGGCGCTGGGCCAAGCGGCATTGTCGCCGACCTCGGCGTCGAGCCAGACCAGCGTGCTGGGTTCGCTTCAGGATCTGGCGAGTTCGATCTCGTCTTTGTCGAGTTCACTGTCCAGCCTGCAACAGCAGACCGACAGTCAGGTGGCGACGGATGCCAGTTCGGCCAATACGATCCTCAAGCAGATTTCCGATCTCAACGCGCAGATCAAGACGGAGACCGCCGCGGGCGACACCGACTCGGCGCTTGAGGATCAGCGCGACACGGCGCTGCAGAATCTTTCGCAATTGATGGACGTGCGCACCGTCCAGCAATCGGACGGAACCATGTCCGTGATGACGCAAGACGGCGTCAGCCTGGTCGACAGCAACACCTATGCGCAGCTCTCTTATACGGCGGGCGGTTCGGACGGCGTCTATCAGCCGATTACGATCCAGAACGTCAATGCGCAGAATGGCCAGACGGTCGGAACGGCGCAGGCGCTCGATCCGCACCTGTCGGGCGGCAAGATCGAAGGCCTCATCACCATGCGCGACAGCACGCTGGGCGATCTGCAGAACGAGCTCGGTTCGTTTGCTCAGGGTGTGGCGAATTCCTTCAACGCCTTGCATAACGCCAACAGCGCCTATCCGCCGCCGACCACGCTCAGCGGGCGCGATACCGGACTGCTGTCGACCGATTCGCTCAACTTCACCGGCAAGACCAATATCGCAGTGACGGATTCGAGCGGCAATCTGGTTTCCAAGATCGCGGTCGATTTCGACGCCGGCACGCTGTCCGTCGACGGCGGCGCGGCGACCAGCTTTTCGGATACGATCGGCGATTTCACGACCGCGCTGAACAGCGCGCTTGGCGCGAACGGCACGGCGAGCTTTTCCGACGGCCAGTTGACGATTTCGGCGACGGGAACAAACGGCATCGTCGTGCAAGACGACGCCACCACGCCGTCCTCGCGCGGCGGCACCGGCTTCTCGCAGTTCTTCGGCTTGAACGATCTTTTCCAGTCTTCGGTGCCTTCGATCCTGTCGACCGGCCTGTCGGCGAGCGACTCGAGCGGGCTGGCCGCCGGCGGAGAGATCGATCTTTCGCTGAAAGGCCCCAACGGCGATATCGCCAAGACTGGGAGCGTGACGATCAGCGCGGGCATGAGTGTCGGCGATGTGGTGGACGCGCTCAACACGGCGATGGGTGGGGCGGAGACCTTCACGCTGAACAGCGACGGTTCGATCACGACAACGCCGTCTTCCGGCTATTCGGGCTACCAGCTCCAGGTGAGCAGCGACACGACGCAGCGCGGGTCCACCGGCTTGAGCTTTACCGAGTTATTCGGCATCGGCTCCAACCAGATGGCCCTGCAAGCCTCAAACTTCTCGGTCACGTCGGCGATTTCCAACGACTCGAGCAGACTCGCTTTCGCCCAAGCGGATTTTTCCTCGAGCGGCGCCATTGTCGGCAGCTCCGATTCCAGCGGTCTGTTGGCCCTGCAGAATCTCGAAACCGCATCGCAGACATTTGCCAAGGCCGGCGCTTTGAGCCAGCAGGCGACCACGCTCGGCAACTACGTCGCGGGTTTCTATCAGGATGCTGCAACGCGCAGCACGAGCGTCACCACGAATCAGACGACGCAGGACGACCGCCTCACCGAGGCGCAGTCGCGCCAGGCGTCGACCTCCGGCGTCAGTCTGGACGAAGAATTGTCCAACATGGTGATCTACCAGCAGGCGTACAGCGCGGGCGCGCGCATGTTAAACGTCGTGGACCAGCTCTACACAACGCTGCTGCAGATACAGTAGGGAGTATGTCATGACCGTCGAACGCGTCGCCACCAATTCCCAGGCCCAATATCTGCTCTCGCAGATCACCAAGGCAAATGCCGCGCTCGACGTCACACAGGCTCAGGTGGCCAGCGGCATGGTCTCGACCGATTATGCCGGCATCGGCGACAAAACGGCTTCTCTCGAGGCCGCGCGCTCCGCGGCCGCCCGCGCCGACGCTTACTCCACCAACACGCAGCTCGCGGTTACCCAAACCGATCTACAGGATACCCAGCTCACCACTTTGTCGAGCCTCGCCGAGCAGCTGAAGGAGGCGATCAGCACCGCCGCCGGCAACGGCGACGGCACCGGCCTGATGACCACGGCGCAGGACATCTTCCAACAGGCGTCGTCGATCCTCAATTCGACGGATTCCAACGGCAATTACATCTACGCCGGCGAGCAGGGCAACACCAAGCCGTTCACGGCGACGTCTCTGTCCGATCTCACAACCGGCACTGTGTCGAGCTTCTTCCAGAACGGCACGCAGAAGGCATCGGTGCTGGTGGGCGACGGCCAGAGCGTGCAGATCGGCGTGCTCGCGTCCGACGTCGGAACGCAACTGATGACGGCGCTGCAGAATCTGCAGAACGCCGACAGTCCGTCCGGCAGTCTTGACGCCTCGTTGACCAGCACCCAGATCAGCGATCTCACCGACAACGTCCTGCCTTCGGCGGCGACGGCGTATACCGATCTCAACACCGCAACCGCGGCGAACGGCGAAACCTATACGCGCCTTCAGGACGACGTCACCACCCAACAGTCGATGTCCACGCTCTACAAGGGCTTCGTCTCCGACATCGAAGACGTGGACATGACCACGGCGGCGACCAATCTCAGCCAGAACCAGGTTGCGCTGCAGGCCGCTCTGGAAGTGACCGCCAAGCTGGGCCAGCTTTCCTTGCTTAATTATCTGCCCACCACCACCAGCACCGGCTAGCCGGGCTTGCGAGCCTGCCGGGCAGCGGATAAGACCGCGGCCATGAGTGCTCATTCCCCGCGAACGCGCGTCGTCGTGGCCATGTCGGGCGGCGTCGATTCCTCCGTGACCGCAGCGCTGCTCGCACGCGAGGGCTTTGAGGTGATCGGCGTGACGCTGCAGCTTTACGACGCGGGCGCGGCGCGGCGCAAAGGCGCGTGCTGCGCGGGGCAGGACATCTATGATGCCAAGCGCGTCGCCGAGAAGCTCGGCATCGCCCATTACGTGCTCGATTACGAACGGCGCTTCCGCGAGCGCGTGATCGCCGATTTCGTCGAGACCTACGCCAAAGGCCAGACGCCCATTCCCTGCGTACGCTGCAACGAGCGGGTGAAGTTCGCCGACTTGCTGGAGAGCGCGCGGTCGCTGGGCGCCGAGGCGCTGGCGACCGGCCACTATGTGCGCCGCATCGACGGGCCGAACGGCCCGGAGTTGCACCGCGCCGCAGATGAGTGCCGCGATCAGAGTTATTTCCTGTTCGCCACCACGCGCGAGCAGCTTTCCTTTTTGCGTTTTCCGCTGGGCGGCATGGAAAAGCCGGCGGTGCGCGCCATCGCCGCCGAGCTTGGCCTGGTCAATGCCGATAAGCCGGACAGCCAGGACATCTGTTTCGTGCAGGATGGGCGCTACGCGGTCTTGGTCGAAAAGCTGAAGCCGGAAGCGGCGCGGGCGGGCGAGATCGTCGACGAAGCAGGCCGTGTG
>Ga0181529_10002912_pt1 | contig 19983 bp, 16 predicted proteins | sample PEATcosm2014_Bin_36_FD_119763 | JGI IMG/M metagenome (GOLD analysis project Ga0181529, IMG submission 119763) | Peatland microbial communities from MTU Mesocosm Facility, Houghton, MI, USA - PEATcosm2014_Bin10_30_metaG | ecosystem: Environmental > Terrestrial > Soil > Wetlands > Peat | place... | reverse complement strand
CCGCCCGCGGCCGTGCACCGCTCTTCAAACTGCGTGAGGTATGCGCCCAGGTTCTCCAGCGCATGAGTCCGAATCGCCGCCCCCGCTGTCCGCAGCGCCTGCCAGTCGGTCTTCTCCACAACCAGCTTGCCGCGCTTGGCCTGAATCACGTCGATCGCGTGGGCCACGTTCTTCCGCAGTTGCGGATTGCGCAGCACCGGCAACACCGCCTCAGGAAACGGCCGCGCCTTCGCCGGATCGAGCACCGGATGGTAAACCCCTTGGCTCATGCCACGCCCTCCGCCGGAGAAGTCTCCGTGCTCGCCAAAATCTCCGCCAGATGAATCGTCTTCATCCCCGCATACTGCCGGTGCATGGCCCCACCCAGGTGCATCAGGCAGCTATTGTCCAGCGCCGTGCAGAACTCCGCACCCGTCGCCACAATGTCCTGCAGCTTCACCGCCAGCATCGCCGACGACACCTCGGCATTCTTCACCGAAAACGTTCCGCCGAACCCGCAGCACCGGTCCAGGTTAGCCAGCGGAACCTGCTCCATCCCCCGCACCTTGTTCATCAGCTTCCAGGGCCGGTCGCCGAGATGCAGAGCGCGCACTCCGTGGCAGCTTGCGTGGTATGTCACGCGATGCGGAAAATAAGCCCCCACATCCTCAACCTTCAACCGGTCCACCAGAAACTCGCTCAGCTCAAACACCCGTGGCAACAGCGCCGCAAACTGCTTCCGCAGCTCCTCGTTGCCCAGCTCTGCAAACAGCCCCGGATATTGGTCCCGTATCATCGCCACGCACGACGAAGAAGGAATCACGACCGTCTCCGTATCCTGATAGAGCCGCACAAACCGCTTGGCCTGCGAGAAAGCCTCCGCTCGAAACCCCGTATTGGCATGCATCTGCCCGCAGCAGGTTTGCCTGGGATGAAATTCAAGTTCCACCCCCAGCCTCTCCAGCAGTTTCACCACCGCGCGCCCCGTCTCCGGAAACAGCGTGTCGTTATAGCAGGTAATGAAGAGCGAGACGCGCATAACTAGGAACCACTCCTGATCGCCTATAGATGGAAAAGCGAATAATATATCATGGGAAAACAATTGTCTATTGCAATCGCGGCAACTCCAATCCAATCCTCCCATCCTGCCCGCCCCGCTCCTCGAACCCCCTCAATCGCCCGCCTTAAATTCCCTAGCACTCCCTTTGATCGTCAACCTTCCCTCCGGCCCTGCGTCTAATTTCAGTAGCTGTTCTTGCTTGGATGGGCCGCTGGCATCGGCTCTTCTCCTCGGCCTCTTCAACGGCTTCATATTTTCGTTCATTGATTCGTGAGAAAACGCCAGGCCCGAAAAAACTTGAGGTCCGAAATTGATTGCCGCGACTTGCCACAACATCCCACGTACCTGACAATCGCTTCCGGAAGACGGCCCCTCCGATGGGCGAATGAACAAATCCTCACCGGCATCGCAAGCGCTCATCGACATTGCAAGCTTAAGAGCAATCCAGCTCACCTCAACATGGAAGGCCGTTGTAAGATGACTTTGGCTTCAAAACCGTTCCCTCTTTGTCATCCGCGGCTTTCCGCCGCTGTTTTTTGCGTTGAATGTAACGACTTGACTGTCTCTCCCGTGTTGTCTTCGAAGAAAGGATCCAGGAATCTCCATGGCAAATCTGCCTAAGCTCCCCCTACGTCTAGTAGTCACGGCCCTCCTCTGCTCTACCGCCTTGACTGCGCAGCGATTTGCGCCCACCGTCAGAATCGTCGAGCGCGTTGACGACGCCAGCCTGGCCACCCTCAAGGGCAACACCCTCCCGGTCGCGAACGCGCGCAACGATCGCGGCCTGGTCAGTCCCAGCCTCCCCATGACCGACCTGATCCTGGTCCTCGGTCGCGATCCCGCTCAGCAGGCGGCGTTTGAGAAGTTTGTCGCCGGCCAGTACGACGCCAACTCGCCCAACTACCACCAGTGGCTCACTCCCGATCAGGTCGGCGCCAACTTCGGCCCTTCCGAGGTCGACATCGCCACCATTTCGAATTGGCTTACCGGCCACGGTTTCACCATTAGTGAAGTCACCAAAGACCGCATGTCCATCCGCTTCAGCGGCAACGCGGCCCAGGTGCAAAGCACCTTCCACACCGAGATTCACAATCTCGTCGTCAATGGCGTCGCGCACATCGCCAACATGAGCGACCCGCAGATTCCCGCCGCGCTGTCTCCGGTCGTCGTCGGCGTCAAATCCCTCCACAATTTCTTCCCCCATCCGCTCCACCACCTCGGTAGCCTGGTCACCAAAGACAGCAAAACCGGCGGATGGCTGCGCCCACCGGCCGCCGCAGGCGCCGTCTCCAATCTCAAATCTGCGATAGCCGCGCCGGCTCCGCGCACCCGCCTCGCTGGCCCGGCCGCCGGCTCGTTCTCCGCCAAACCCGCCCCCCAGTTCGGCATCAATGGGATTGATTCCAACGGGAACCCATACCTGGTCGAAGACGTCGGCCCCTACGACTTCGCCACCATCTATAACGTCCTTCCCCTCTGGGCCGCCGGTATCGACGGCAGCGGGCAGACCATCGCCATCGCCGGAACCAGCAGCATCGTCCCCAACGATGTCGCCACCTTCCGCAATTTCTTCCTGCCCAGCTACACCTCCACCCCCGCGCCCACGCTCATCTCCGGCAACAGTTCCCCGGTCACCGTTTGCACCGACACAACAGGAACCCTTCCCTATTCCACCAATCCATGCGAGATCGGCGACCTGATCGAGAACTCCCTCGATGTCGAGTGGTCCGGCTCCATCGCTCCCAAGGCCCAGATCGTCCTCGTCTCTTCTTATCCAAGCTCGCCCACCGACGACACCCTCTACGACTCGGAGAGCTTCATCGTCAACCACCTCACCGCCCGTATCATGAATGTGAGCTACGGCGAATGTGAGTGGTTCAACGGCACAGCCGGAAACGTCCAGTACTACGACCTCTGGCAAACTGCCGCCTCCGAGGGTATTGCCGTCTTCGTAGCCACCGGCGACTCCGGTTCGGCCAGTTGCGATGCCGGTGGAGATTCCGCTGGCGTACCCTATGCCGCCGAATACGGCCTCTCCGTCAGCGGCCTCGCCTCCACTCCCTACAACACCGCCGTCGGCGGCACCGATTTCAACTGGTGCTCCCTCACCGCCACCGAATGCACAGCCGCGCCCTACTGGAGCACCACCAATACCGCCAATGCCAATGCACCCCAAAGCAGCGCCCTCGGCTACGTGCCTGAAGTTCCCTGGAACGACACCTGTACAAGTCCGGTAGCCCTGGCGTGGATGGTGAATTACTGGAAGGGCAACAGCTACCTCAACTCTTCCAACAACTCCGTCAATGTCACCGACGCCGAAACTGGATGTAACGCCTTTTACTACTACGACCAGCAGCTATCGCAACAGGGCGATGGATCGCTTCTCTACCTCGTCGATACCGTTGGCGGCAGCGGTGGCGCCAGCGGCTGCGTCGTCAATACCACGACCGCGACCTCCACCACGCCCGGAACATGCACAACCGGGGCCACCAGCACCGGGGCCACCACCAACCCCGACACCGGCGCAGCCCAGGCTTCGCTCTCCCTGGTCAACAACGGCTGGGCCAAGCCCGCTTGGCAAACTGGAGTTGCCGGCATTCCCAGCGACGGCGTCCGCGACATCCCCGATGTCAGCTTCTTCGCCTCCGACGGATTCCTCTCCGGCAGCGCGTACCTCATCTGCGTCTCCGATGCCACTCAAGATTCGCAATGCGCCTACTCCTCCAGTAGCGAACCAACCGCGCTGGAGGTGGGCGGAACCTCGGTTGCCACACCGGCCATGGCCGGTGTCATGGCCCTCATCAATCAGAAAACCGGAGCCGCGCAGGGCAGCCCCAACGCCGAGCTCTACAAGCTGGCCGCGAGCCAAACCTACTCCAGTTGCAGCGCTGAGCGCGGCAACGGAGCTCCTGTTACCAGCGGCAACTGCTACTTCAACGACATCGACCAGGGCACCAACGCCATGCCCTGCGATTACTCTGCCTATGTAACAACCCCTTCGCCCAACTGCACCGTGCTGCACTCCGGAGATTACATCGGCATCCTCCCTGGATACAGCGCCGGCGCCGGCTATGACCTCGCCACCGGTCTCGGATCGCTGAATGTGGCCAACGTTGTCAACGCCTGGACCGCCACCGTGGGCACAACCTCCGCAACCGTCAAAGTGCAACCGGCCCAATCCAGTATTAATTCAAGCAACAGCCTTAGCGTCACGGTAACCGTGGCCAGCACCGCCTCCGGCGGCGTAACGCCTACCGGCTCCGTAACCCTGACAGCAAGCGGATCGACCTACACTTCCACGCAGACGCTTTCCAGCAGCGGCAGCGCCTCATTCACCATTCCAGCCAACTCCCTCGGAGCGCCAGGCAGCACACTGACGGGCACTTACAGTGGAGACGCCCTCTACGCAAAAACCCCCGGCACGGCCCAGATAACCGTAACCACAACCCAACTACTGACGCCCACCGTCACAGTCACCCCGGCCTCAACCACGTTGAGTCAAAGTGCTACCCTCGGTGTCACCGGAACCGTCTCCGGCGCAGGCATCGTCCCCACCGGCACCGTCACCCTCACCACCGGAAGCTATACCTCCTCGCCGCAGACGCTGGTCAGCGGCGCATACTCCTTCACCGGTTCCAGCGCAATTCCCGCCAACACCCTGGCCTCCGGCAGCAACACCATCACCGTCTCCTACAGTGGCGACGGTAATTACGTCGCCGGCAGCAACACCGCCACCGTAACGGTCACCCAATCCACCTTCACCCTCACCCCGCCCGCAATCGTCGTCAGTCCCACTACGTTCGCTCCGGGGGCATCTGCCACGGCAACCGTCACAGTCACTGCATCCGGTGGATACATCGGCACGGTCACCCTTAGTTGCGCGCAGACCAGCACCACGGCCACTGGCGGCGACGGGACTTCCTGCACCGGCGGCGGCACCGCGCAGACGGTTACGCTCTCTAGCACGGCAACCACTGGAACGGTGACCTTCACCGTAACCACAGCGGCGCCGGTTAGTGCGCTCGTCTACCCCAATGTGAATGGCAAGAGCCGAACCATGGAACTGGCCGGCATGGGCGGCGGCGCATTATTGACGTTCCTCGTCTTCCTTGGCATTCCCGCCCGCCGCCGCAGTTGGCGTCAGATGCTCGGCCTCCTGGTGCTCATCGCAGCTCTGGGCGGTCTCAGTTCCTGCGGCAGCGGCGGCACTAGCGGAGGCGGCGGTACCTCCGATCCGGGCACGACCGCCGGAACCTACACCTTCACGGTCTCAGCCACCGGAACCCCCACCGTCACCCCAGCCGTCTCGACCACATTCTCCGTCGTAGTGAACTAAACCGCTCACCCACCCACAAGCAAGGCCCTTCCCTCGGGAAGGGCCTTTTCATTTGCCCGATCCCTGTTCCCTGATCTCTGATCCCTGATCCCTGTTCTACCAATTACACTTCAATGCAATGCCTCAGTCGGACTCATTCCCTCAGCTCGACCTCACCTTCGACGACGCCCGCCCCAGCCGCCGCATCTGGCCCGTCCGCGAGCTCGTCTCCCAGGTCCGCGAACTGGTCGAGCAGCAATATGGCGACGTCTGGGTAGAAGGCGAAATCTCCAACTACCGCCCCGCCCCTTCCGGCCACGTCTACTTCACCCTCAAGGACGCCGACGCCCAGCTCCCCATCGTTCTCTTCCGCCGCCAAGCTATGCTCCTTCGCTTCCGCCCTCAAGACGGCCTCCGCGTCCTGGTCCGCGGCCGCGTCAGCGTCTACGAGCAGCGCGGCCAGATGCAACTGGTCGCCGAAACCATGGAGCCGGTCGGCGCGGGCTCCCTCCAGCTCGCCTTCGAGCAGCTCAAGCAGCGCCTCAAAGCCGAAGGCCTCTTCGACACCGACCGCAAGCGCCCCCTCCCCGCCTTTCCGCACACCGCCGGCATCGTCACCTCGCCCACCGGCGCTGTCATCCGCGACTTCCTCTCCATCGTCGCCCGCCGCCATTCCGGCCTCAACGTTCTGCTCTTCCCCGTCTCCGTCCAGGGCGAATCCGCCCCCGCCGAAATCGAATCCGCAATCGCCGAACTCAACGCCTCGGGATTAGTCGACCTCATCGTCCTCGCCCGCGGCGGCGGCTCCCTTGAAGATCTCGCCGCCTTCAACTCCGAACGTGTCGCCCGCGCCATCGTCGCCTCGCAGCTCCCCGTCGTCTCCGCCATCGGCCACGAAACCGACTTCACCATCGCCGACTTCGCCGCCGACCTCCGCGCCCCCACCCCCTCCGCCGCCGCTGAGCTCATCACCGAGGCCCAGCACAAAATCGCCGAGCTCCTCGCCAACCAGGCTCACCGCCTCGAACGCGCCACACGCTTCCAACTCCTTCAGGCCCGCCAGCGCCTCGCCCACTCCGCCGCGGCGGACCGCGCCGAGTCTCGTGTCTCCGCCCTGCTGCACCGCCACTCCCAGCGCCTCGACGATTTCAGCTTTCGCCTCGAATCCGCCTTAACCGCCCAACTCCGCCAGCGCCAGGACCAGGTAGCCAACCTCGCCGCCGCAGTTCTCCGCCACGATCCCCGCCAATCCCTCGCCGAAACCCGCCAGCGCCTCCAAGCCCTTCGCGCCCGCATCGATCGCTCCCTCGATCACTCGCTGCAACGCGCCGCCGCCCGCATCGGCTCTGTTGACGCCCGCCTCCACTCGCTCTCACCCCTCGCCGTCCTCGACCGCGGATACGCCCTCGTCCTCTCCGTCGACGGCGCCCTTATCCGCTCCACCACCCAGCTAACCTGCGGCGACCAGCTCACCACCCGCCTCGCCGACGGCTCCTTCCTGAGCCGCGTAGAATCCACCACCCCTCAAAAAACCCAAAAGTAAACTTTGGAACAACACCCGCTAACTTGCTAACTCGCTATCCCCGCGCCAGCGGGGGCCAACTCGCCGCACTTGTTCCCAAACGCCGCCCTTTTCGACAACTGCGTTATCCTTTCCACAGCGACTCTTTTCCACGCTCCACCAATCCAAGAATTGAGACCATGACCAAGACCCGCACACTCTTCGGCACCGACGGCATTCGCGCCATCGCCGGCCAGTCCCCTCTCGACCCCACCACCATCTTCTCCGTCGGCCTCGCCCTCGCCCACTCGCTCAGTAAAGTCGACGGCCACCCCAAAGTCCTCCTCGGCCGCGACACCCGCGAGTCCAGCCCCTGGATCGCCGCCACCCTAGCCGCCGGCCTCCTCCAGGCAGGCGCAAAGGTTGAATCCGCCGGCGTCCTCCCCACCCCCGCCGTCGCTTTCCTCGCCCGCAAGCACGGCTTCCATGCCGGCGTCGTCATCTCCGCCTCCCACAATCCCTGGCAAGACAACGGCATCAAGCTCTTCGGCGCTGACGGTTTTAAGCTCCCCGACGCCCTCGAGCTCGCCATGGAGCACGAGATCCTTCTCCACGCCTCCCAAATCGACGCTCCCGATCCCGCCAACCTGCCTTCCGTCGAAGACAACCCTTCCTATCGATCCGACTACATCCAGTTCCTCATCGACTCCGTCCCCGGCCTCTCCCTCGCGGGCCTCAAAATCGTCGCCGACTGCGCCAACGGAGCCTCCGCCGCCGTCGCCCCCGAGCTCTTCCACCGCCTCAACGGAGCCAGCAGCGTCACCCTCCTCAACATCGCCCCAGACGGCCGCAACATCAACTTGAACTGCGGCGCTCTCCATCCCGCCTATGTCGCGAAAGAAGTCCAATCCCGCGGCGCCCAACTCGGCCTGACCTTCGACGGCGACGCCGACCGCTGCATGTTATCCGGCGCAGATTCGAACGTCATCGACGGCGACGCCATCCTCCTCATCGCCGCCCGCGACCTCAAAGCCCGCGGCCTGCTCACTGAAAACCTGGTCGTAGCCACCATCATGTCCAACATGGGCCTTGAGGCCGCTCTCAAGCGCTCCGGCATCCGCATGTTCCGCGCCCCCGTCGGCGACCGCTACGTCCTCGAAGAAATGCTCAAGCAGAACTCCGCCCTCGGCGGCGAGCAATCCGGTCACATCCTCCTGCCTCATCTCGCCACCACCGGCGACGGCCTCCTCACCGCCCTCGTCGTCCTCGACCTCATCGCCCGCACCGGCAAATCCATTGAAGAGTTGACCGCCGACCTCAAGGTCTTCCCCCAGGTCATCGTCAACGTAAAAGTTCGAAAAAAGCGTCCACTAGACACCATCCCCGCCGTTGTAAGCGCCATCCAGGCCGCGGAAGCAGAACTCAAGGACTCCGGCCGCGTAGTCATCCGCTACAGCGGCACCGAAGCCTTAGCAAGAGTCATGATCGAAGCCGAAAGCGAGCCACTCATGCGCCACCACGCCGAAGCCATCGCCGCCGCTATCCGCCTGGAACTAGGCGTATCGCAAGCAAAAGCTAGGAGCTAGAAGCTAGGAGCTAGAAGCTTGTACCATAACCCCATGCCCGCCTTCCCTCCCGGCCAAACCCTCCTCATCGACGCCGACGACACCCTCTGGGAAAACAACATCTACTTCGAGCGCGCCATCGCCTCCTTCATCAGCTATCTCAATCACCACGAATACTCCCCCGCCGAAGTCCGCCAGACCCTCAACGCCGTCGAGCGCGAAACCATCCTCACCCACGGCTACGGCCTCACCAGCTTCACCCGCTCCCTCGTCTCCTGTTTCGAGCGCCTCAGTCCCGCCCCCGTCACCGAAGAAATGCGCAACCGCATCCGCGCCTTTGCCTCCTCCATCGCCGAGCAGGAAATAGAGCTCCTCCCCAGCGTCGCCGAAACCCTCTCAGACCTCTCCTCCCGCCACCGACTGATCCTCATGACCAAGGGCAACCGCGCCGAGCAAGCCGACAAGCTAGCCCGCTCCGGGCTCTCCGAGCTCTTCTCTTCGGTCGAGATAGTCGCAGAAAAGGATCCCCCCACCTACCACCAGGTCATCGCACGCCACGAGCTCGCGCCCCACACTAGTTGGATGATCGGCAACAGCCCCAAAAGCGACATCAACCCCGCCCTTGCCGCCGGTCTCCACGCCGTCTTCCTCTTCCACAAAGACACCTGGATCCTCGAGCACGCCACCGTCGACCCCGCTCCCCCGGGCCAGCACCTCATCGAGCTCGACTCCTTCGCCAAGCTCTCCACCATCTTCTGAATTCCGGGCAATTCTCTGATTCCCGTCTTGACGACCACCCCACCCGCCGCTATCATCGGCTAACTCTTTTTTGCTTTTTCACCTCATTCAAACTCTGCTGGTCGCACCCGGACTTACCTCAGTTCTCAAAGGAGTTTTACGATGCCAACTCCCCGAGTCTTCGCTTGCCTGGGACTGCTTGCCCTCTCCACTCTCCTGCAGTCGCAAACACCGCCTACCGCCTACACCATCAAGCAAGCCCCCGCCGCTCCTGGCAGCAGCGCCATGACCATCTATCGAAACGGCGCAAAGGCCGTCATCGAGTACGACCACACTGCCACGCAAGACGGCACTCCAGCCAGCCGCACCATCAGCCTCTACGACCTCAATGCAGGCACTTCTTACTCTTGGGACCCGGCAGCCTCGCCCATTGCATGCAGCGTTGGCACTTTCTCCGGAGACTGGGGCGATCCCTATGCCATGACGGCCCAGCTTTCAGACGGCATCGCCAAAGGAGACCTGAAGCCCTCTGGCACTGAGACCCTCCACGGAATCCCCACCAAGGTCTATGCGGGCACCCTTCAGGGGACCAGCATCAAGGCCTGGCTCGATGAGAAAGACAGCCTCGTCCTTCGCGCAGCGATTGCACCCCCCGGCGCCGCCATGCAGACTCTGGTCGACATCGTCAGCGTCTCCCTCGCCCCGCCTCCTGCAACACTCTTCGCTCTGCCCCCAACCTGCGCCGGCGTTCATCCGCCGCCCACCGCCGCCGAACTCATCGCCGCCGAAACCGGCGATAACGCCGACAACTTCGTCAACGCCATGTATGGCCCCGGCTCAAAAAACTCCTGCTCCATCGTGCTCCGCGTGGTTAACGCCAAAACTATGGCCCCCATCAATCGCAAGTGGCAGGCCGCCATCGACACCACCTACAACCAGGACAGCCCCACCCCTCCGCATTATGAATTTGGCTCAGGCACCGATGGCACTTCGACATTTGCCGGAGCAGGCCTGCACGAGATCACCAGCCAGATCCACAGCGACATCCTCCGCATCGACAATCCCCCCGCCTACTTCAACCTCAGCACAAACTTCATTCAACCGGGCCGCGGCGCCGGCATAGGCCTCATCTACCGCCAGTGTTTCGCACCCACCACTATGCTCTACTTCGTGCTAAAGGATCCCAACGACCCCGGCGCAGGCGGCGACTTTCTCTACGCCAAATCCGGCAAGTACTCAACCGTCCCCACGCGCTGAGGTCGCGCTCTTCAGTTCTCCGTCGGCGTCTTCTCCACCTGATCCGGCCGTTCCGCCGCGAGTGCCTGCCTGTGAGAAACTAGAAGAGCAGAAGTTCTCCGGGCGCATCTGGGTGCCCCAGGTCCCGCGTTTGGGACCTGGGAAATCAACCCGAGTGCCCCAATCTTGAATCAACCCCAGCTTCATCCGGGCCGCGCCGGCGCCGATACCCCGCTGCGGCCCGCTCATAGGAATCAGCAATCATGCTCAGTGTCAGCAATGTCTCCATGCGCTACGGCGCCAAGGTCCTCTTTGAAGATGTCAGCGTCAGTTTTGTCTCCGGCCGCCGCTACGGACTCACCGGTCCCAACGGCTCCGGCAAGTCCACCTTCATGAAAGTCCTCACCGGCGAGCTCGACGCCCAGAAAGGCACCGTCGTCCGCCCCCGTAAGTTCGGCGTTCTTCGCCAGGACCAGTTCGCCTTCGACGCCTATCGCGTCATCGACACCGTCATCATGGGCAACAAGCCTCTCTGGGCCGCCCTTGAAGAGCGCGACCGCATCTACGAGAAGCCCGAGCTCTCCGACGCCGACGGTATGCGCTTAGGCGAGCTCGAAGGCGTCATCGGCGACGAAGACGGCTACACCGCCGAAGCCGACGCCGCTGTCCTGCTCGACGGCCTCGACATCCGCGAAGAAATCCACGACCGCAAAATGTCCGAGCTTCAGGGCGGCCAGAAAGTCCGTGTCCTGCTAGCCCAGGCCCTCTTCGGCAAGCCCGAGGCGCTGCTCCTCGACGAGCCCACCAACTACCTCGATCTCGAATCCATCCACTGGCTCCAGGACTTCCTCCAGAACTACAACGGCACCCTCATCTGCATCTCGCACGACCGTCACTTCCTCAACTCCGTCACCACCCACACCGCCGACATCGATTACGAAACTATCATCGTCTACACCGGCGGCTACGACGACATGGTGATGGCCAAAACCCAGATCCGCTCCACGCTCGAATCGCAAAATGCCCAGCGCGAAAAAAAGATCGCCCAGCTCAACGACTTCATCGCCCGCTTCGCCGCCGGAACCCGCTCCTCGCAAGTCACCAGCCGCCGCAAAGAGGTCGAGCGCCTCCAGACCAACGACCTCGCCCGCTCCAACATCGCCCGCCCCTACATCCGTTTTGACATGCTTCGCCCCAGCGGCAAGCACGTCCTGGAATTCAAGCACATCACAAAGTTGTACGGCGACTTGAAGGTCATCGACGGTTTCTCCGCCAACCTTATCCGCGGCGAAAAAATCTGTCTTATGGGCCGCAACGGCGCCGGCAAAACCACCCTCATCAAGAGCCTGCTCAATAACTACCCCGGCCTGGCCGACAAGGACTTCACCCTCGACTCCGGCACCGTCTTCTGGGGCCACGAAGCCCAGATCGGCTACTTTCCCCAGGACGTAGGCGCAACCATCGAACACGGTCTAACCGTAGCCGAGTGGCTCCATCGCTGGAACCCCGCCGCCCACGTAGAAGATATCCGCGGCATCTTAGGTCAGATGTTATTCAGCGGCGAAGAAGGCGAAAAGCAAACCCGCGCCCTAAGTGGCGGCGAGCAAGCCCGCCTTGCATTTTGTAAGTTAATCCTGACTAAGCCCAACATCCTGATCTTCGACGAACCAACCAACCACTTAGACCTCGAAGCCATCAACGCCCTGAACATAGCCTTACAGCGCTACGAAGGCACAGTCCTGTTAGTCACCCACGACCACGACCTGATCGACGAAGTCGCCACCCGTCTATGGAACTTCAAAGAAGACGGCATAGAAGACTTCCAAGGCCCCTACGCCGAATGGAAAGGCAAACACAACTAACTTCGCGTAAGGTCAATCGCCGGGACCGGCTTCCCCCGAGGAAGAGCACATACCACTCATCAAACCAACTCGATTGAAACCCTGCGGCCAACCATCGCCGCGGCCCGCTGCAAGCTCGAAAGCGTAATGTCGTTTTTCGGATCGAGCAGCCTGTCAACCTGGGTGCGGCTGGTCTTCAGCAACATAGCCATCTTGTTCTTTGATATCTTTTGCTTCTTCATGGCCTCGGCGAGCTGCCACGCGACAACCTCCTTGATCGCCTGAGCCTGCACTTCCTCAAATATCCCTTCTTCTTTGAGAAAATCGTCAATGCTCGATCCCAAATGCTTCTTGCTCATCGCTCCAGCTCCCTCTGACGCCTGCGCGCCAAAACAAGATCGTCTTCCGGCGTGGTTCGGGTTTTCTTGATGAAACCATGCAGCGCTACCAGGTGTCCGCGATAAAGGCAGATCAGCACGCGTGCCGTCCGTTTGGTCGGCAGATCCGTGCGGATCTCCCAAAGCCCATTTCCTAACGGACGGCAAAGCGGCATTCCAACCGGCCATCGCCACTGCGCCCGCAACAGATCTGAACCAATCGCATGTCTCTCGGCCTCCACCAGTCCCTGCAACCACTCCCTTACAGGCTCTGTTCCCGACTCCGGACGATAAAACATCAACGGAATCTTCTGCGCCTGCGAGCCTTCTGCCATCTTGCACCTTATTTAGTACAATAGTACCTTAAAATGTGCACCTGCGCAACCAGCCTGGTTGTCGCGGCTCCAGATTCTCGGACCTGGGATTCGCAATCCCCTCAAGCCGCCGCTGCAACCTTCGCCGTCAACTCAATCCCCAAAGCCTTCATCACCGCCAGCGTAGTCTTCAGCGTAGGATTCCCCTTTTCACTAAACGACCGATACAGTTGCTCGCGCGAGAGCCCCGTTTGGCTCGCGATCTGCGCCATTCCCTTGGCGCGTGCCACCACGCCCAGCGCATGAGAAATGTACCCAGCATCGTTGGTCTGAAATGCCTCTGCCATGAAGATCGCAATTGCTTCGTCCGATCCCAGATCCTCGGCAGGATCGTAGTTCGTCAGCCTCTCAACCTTCGTTTTCTTCGCCATCTTCTTCCCTCCATTCCGCAGCCAGACGATAGGATCGTAGTTTATAAACTACCAAATTACGATGCTCAGCGGAAGACCACGAACCTCAATCCAGAGATTCTTCCCTGTTCCCTGGCCCCCTGCCCCATCTGAGAGAATCCAATCAAGCACTTGGAGTAACGCTTGGCAAGAATCGGCGCATTCTGTTTCCCGGGAACCGGACACATCAACCCCATGACCGCTCTGGCGCGCCGTCTCCAGCAACGCGGCCACTCCGTCGTCCTCTTCGGCATCGCCGACGTCGAAGCCCGCGTCAAAGCCGCCGGCATCGAGTTCTGTCTCATCGGCGAGAGCGACTTCCCGCTCGGAACGCTCGAAAAACTCGACCAACACCTCAGCCAGCTCACCGGCCTGCCCAGTTTCCGCTTCACGCTCGAGCGAATTCTTAACACCGCGCGCATGGTTCTGCGCGACGGCCCCGAAGCCGCTCGCCGCGCCAAGGTAGAAGCCTTCCTGATTGACGAAGCCGACTTTGGCGGCAACGTCGCTGACTATCTTGGCCTGCCCAGGATTTCCATCGCCATCATTCCGCCCATGGTCTGGGACAACCGGATTCCACCCTATTTGTTCAACTGGCCCGCAGGCCAGGGATTCCCAAGCCGCCTGCGCAATGAACTCGCCATGCGTTTTCTCGCGCGCGTGGCGTCGCCAATCCTCGCCTTAGTCAATCGGCACCGCGAGGCGTGGGGACTGAAGCCGCATACCGAATGGGCTCAGGCGCTATCCCCACTGGCCCAGATCGCTCAGTTACCTGCCGCGCTTGAGTTTGACATTCCCATGCGCGATCGCCATCCGCTCCTCCACTACACCGGCCCGTTCGTCGATCCCCAGCAGCGCCCAAAGATCGATTTCCCTTGGGACCGCCTGGATTACGGTAACGCCGGCCGCCCTCTGGTCTACGCCTCTCTCGGCACACTCCAAAACGGTTCTGAAGACATCTTCCGCATCATTGCCGCCGCCTGTGCCGATCTTCCCGTGCAACTCGTCATCTCGCTCGGCGCCGGCCTCGACCGCGAACGTCTCGGCGTCCTCAGCGGCGATCCCATCGTCGTCAAATACGCGCCCCAACTGGAACTCATCAAGCGGGCATCCATCGTCATCACCCATGCCGGCATCAACACCGCGCTCGAGTCGCTCGCCGAAGGCGTTCCGCTGGTCTGCATCCCCATCGGCAACGACCAGCCCGGAGTCGCCGCCCGCGTCGCCGCCCGCGGAGCCGGCGTCGTCGTGCCCCGCCGCAAACTCAACACCAAGCGCCTGCGCACCGCCGTCCACGCCGTCTTTGAGGATGATTCCTATCGCAGCGCCGCGCGCAAACTCCAGGCGTCCATCCAGCAAATCGATGGACTTGGGCTTGCCGCCGACATCGTCGAAGATGTCTTGAAGATAGGACCTGCCAATCGCAACTGAGCCCCAAACCGGCGTCGCAGACGATCAGGCAGCCGAAGGCATCCACGCGACGTTCGAAGTCGTGTTAACCCCCTAACCCCAAGGATCGACAATGCTGAAACTGTGCGATGTTCTGGTTTTGAAGCAACAAAACGCCCCCGAAGGATAACGTCTCTTCGGAGGCCTTGTATAAGAACAAGATAAGAACGGGGACCAGTAGCCGACGCTGGAGGTCGGTAGCGCGCGGCTACTGGTGATCCCTGCTTAAACGAAGCTAGTAGCGGCTTCCCCTTTCCACTGCTGCCTCGTGTCGCCCGGCTCTAAGAAAGTTTTCTTGCTCACTCTCTGAACCATGTTGACAATCGAAGTGTCTCCCATGTCGGAGTGGGGGTCCGTGACGGCCGTCACACTAGGTTATTTTTTTGGGGCGCAACGCTTTTAACGCGAAAAAAACCTCTAATTTGCTCTTCCGCGACGGGCCAAAACTCCTCTAACCAATTGAATCCCGCATGCAGGAATTGCCCGATTGACAAAGCCTCCTTCTCGCTCCACAATCGGAGATTCAGTCCCTGCAAGACAAGGACCCTCCTGTGACCGCACTGCTCACCACGAATCTTGGCGCAACACCCCTGCTTGGACGGGGTAAAGTGCGCGATCTCTATGCTATCGGCAACTCACTGCTACTGGTGGCCACGGATCGCATTTCGGCATTCGACCATGTGCTCGGTACCGGCATTCCGGGCAAAGGAAAAATCCTTACGCAGATTTCGTTGTTCTGGTTTGAGCTGCTCAAGGATCTTGTGCCCAACCACCTGATCACCGCACAGGTAAGCGAGTTTCCCGAGGCGTTGCGGCCTTATGCCGATCAACTGGAAGGCCGCTCCATGCTGGTGAAACGCGCGAACATGTTCCCGGTGGAGTGCGTTGCCCGCGGCTACCTCGCCGGCTCGGGATGGAAGGAGTACAAGGCCGCTGGAACCATCTGCGGCATCGCTCTTCCCGGCGGCCTGCTCCAGGGCTCGCAGCTTTTGGACGGCTCGCAGCTTCCCGAGGCCGTGTTTACGCCCGCCACCAAGAGCCAGGACGGTGCTCACGATGAGAATATTTCTTTTAGCCAGACCGAGTCTCTGCTGGGCAAAGCCGATGCCGCCGAGCTTCGCCGCCTGACGCTCGCGCTCTACCGCAAGGCGCACCAACATGCCGCTTCCCGCGGGCTCATTTTGGCCGACACAAAATTTGAGTTTGGAAGAACCGCGGAAGGCATTATTCTGGCAGACGAGGTATTGACGCCGGACTCCTCGCGTTTCTGGGAGGCCTCGGCATGGAAGCCGGGAGGCGCGCAACCTTCCTTCGACAAGCAATACGTTCGCGATTATCTTGAATCGATCCATTGGAACAAGCAGGCGCCCGCGCCGGGTCTGCCCGGCGAAGTGGTCGAGCGGACGCAGGGCAAATATCTTGAAGCCTTTCGCCGCTTGACGGGGCGGCAATTAAGTCTGTAGCAGAAAGCCGGAGTGCAAATGACCTGGGTCGATTGGGCCATAGTAATCGTGCTGGCAACATCGGTGATCGGGGGACTCACGCAGGGTCTCTTTCGCTCACTATGCTCTCTGTGCGGCCTGTTCTTCGGCCTGGTAATCGCTGCCTGGAACTACGGGCGCGTCGCGGCCTTTCTGCGCCCGGCGATCAAGATCGATGCCATTGCCGATGCTATCGGATTCCTGCTGATCGCGCTGCTGGTGATGGCGATTGCAAATATTGTTGGCGCCGCTTTTTCAAGAATGATTCATCGTATGGGACTGGGCTGCCTCGACAGGCTTGCCGGGGGCGTCTTCGGATTTTTGCAGGGTGCGCTGCTGGTTACAATCTTCATTCTAGTGGTTGTGGCCTTCTTTCCAAAGGCGCAATGGCTCGCGGCTGGACGGCTGCCTAAATTGTTTTTCGGCGTCTGTCACCTGAGCGCGCGCGTGAGCCCCGAAGATTTATCCAACCGTGTGCGCGAAGGATTGCTTATGATGGAAGAACACGCGCCTGAATGGATGCACCCACCACCCAGCTAAGTTTGATATAAACTATGGCGAGGCGTAAAAGATCAGATCCAGATAATGAAGATTCAAGGGGCAGACGTGAGACGAGAACTGGACAGCCTGGTAACGCAAATGCACTCCACCGGCATTCCCTACGAGGAGGCCGTGCGCGAGTTTAAGAGACAGTATCTGCGCGAAGTGCTATTGAAGCACCGGGGCAACCAGTGCAAGGCCGCGGAAGAGCTTGGGATGCACCGCAATACGCTGAGCCGCGCCATGTCGGAGTTGGATCTGCAACTGGCAGAGGTGCGCACCGAGCTCAAGCGTCCGCCGCGCAGCGAACGTCCTGTATTCAGCGCCCTCCGCCAGGGATACCGCCAGGGATGAAGCTTGGGCCTGGGCCGACGGGCGCGCGTCAACCAAACATGCTGATAAACCAACAGAGCCCAGCGAGCCAGGAAGCGCGTGTCGCCATCGAACCGGGTTTTTCCTGGGATGCGCAGCATGCGTATTTATTCGATATTGACGGCACGCTGCTGCGCAGCCGCGACCGTGTCCACTTCAACTCCTTCGCCTCCAGCGTGCAGCGCGTAACCGGGTTCGAGATCACGCTGGCGGGCATTCTTCTCCACGGCGCCACCGATACCGCCATTCTCCGCGAAGCCTGTCTGCAAGCCGGCATTCCCGCTGAAGTGATGGAGCAGCGCACCGAGGCCATCCTGGAAGCGATGCGCAATGCCGTTGCCGAACAGCGCTTTCGGTTGGACCTGGTCCGCATGCCCGGCGTCGAAAAGGTGTTGCATTACCTGGCCGGCAAGGGCGCGCTTCTGGGCGTGGCCACTGGCAACCTCGAAGCCATCGGCTGGATCAAGATCGAGCAGGCCGGCCTCCGCGAGTGGTTCCGCTTTGGCGGATTCAGCGATCACTTCTCCATTCGCCCTGAGATTATTGGCCATGCCGCCAGAAAAGCGCGGGAGCTGGCCGGCAAGGAAGCCACTGTGTGCGTGGTTGGCGACACACCCCGCGACATCGAGGCGGCGCGGGCCAACTTCCTCCCCGTCATTGCCGTTGCCACCGGCAAATACAGCTTCGACGAGTTGCAGAAGCTGCAGCCTGAGGCGTGCGCCTCCTCGCTGGCCGACCTGCTCGCGCTCACGCGGACGGCGTCGTGATGCCACAAAACTCCAGCGCGCGGTCATGGGCGGGTCAGGCACTCGTATCGGCACTTCTCGCTCTCGCTCCAATCCTCTCGCAAGCTCAGGCCGCGCCCCAGAATCCGCCATCGCCCCAAGCGGCGGCCAGTCCAACCAAACAGCCGCGCGAAAGCGATCGGCGCCGCGCGGCCAAGCTCTATCTCGCCGCCGGCAAGCTCTTCATGGACGAACATTTTGAAGATGCGCTGCACGCGTATGAACAGGCCGCCAAGCTCGACCCCGAAAATGTAAATTTCCGCCTGGCAGCCGATGTTGCCCGCAGCCACGCCGTAACGGCGCTGATTCAATCGGCGGCCAAATCCCGCCTGCGCGGCGATCAGGCGGGCGCCCGCGACGCGCTGGCTCGCGCTCTCGAACTCGATCCCGGAAACGTCGAAGCCACGCAGCATCTCTACGAACTCGGCGACGAAGCCGCAAGCGGGCAGCCCACTTCGCTCTATGAGCACACGTCTACCACCGTCGGCGATGTGGTGCAGCTTGCGCCGCAAGCGGGATTGCACAGCTTCCACCTCCATGCCGGCGAGCGCCAGATCGTTCAGCAGGTTTTCAAGGCCTTCGGCATCGATGCCACAACCGACGACAGCATCGAATCCACGCAGGTCCGGTTCGACATCGACGACGCGAACTTCGACGGCACCGCGCGAGCCCTGGCCCTGGCCACCAACAGCTTCTTCGTTCCGCTCGATGCTCACCACGTGCTGGCGGCGCGCGACACCAGGACCAACCGCCAGCAGTTCACGCGACTGGAGATGGAGACCGTCTATCTCTCCGGCATGAAACCCGAGGAGATGACCGAGGTGAGCAACCTGGCCAAGCAGGTCTTCGGATTTCAGCAAGCCCAACTGATGGCCTCAACCGGCACCATCACCATCCGCGCTCCGCGGGATACGATGGAAGCCTTCAACTCCACCCTCCGCGAGCTGATCGACGGCCACAGCCAGGTGCTGCTCGATGTGCGGCTGATTCAGATAGCGCACACCAGCGAACACAACACCGGCGTCACGCCGCCACAGACCTTTTCCGCGTTCAACGTCTATGCCGAGGAGCAATCCCTTCTCAACACAAACCAGTCTCTTGTCCAGCAGATCGTCTCTTCGGGCCTCGCTGCTCCCGGCGACACGCTTGCAATTCTGGGCATTCTGCTTGCTTCCGGCCAGGTTTCCAGTTCCCTTTTCTCGAATGGGGTCGCTCTTTTTGGAGGCGGTCTCACTGCATCCGCGCTCTCTCCCGGCGGCGCCACGGCGAACTTCAACCTGAACTCCTCCGACTCGCGCGAGCTCGACCAGATTCAGTTGCGGGTGGCCGACGGCGAACCCGGAACCCTGAAGGAAGGCGAGCGCTATCCAATCCAAACGTCCTCGTTCTCAAGTCTGTCAGCAAGCATTCCCAATATTCCGGGACTGACTGGGGCTGGAGCCTCCGGCAGCCTCTCGTCGCTGCTCTCATCGCTTCAGGGCGGAGTGCCCTCGGTTCCGCAGGTCGAATATCAGGACCTGGGCCTGACGCTGAAAGCGACCGCCAACGTGATGCGCGACAACGATGTTGCGCTCACCATCGACATGAAGATTACCGCGCTCGCGGGAACCTCCATTAACGGCAATCCGATCCTCGACAACCGCGCTTACTCCGGCGTGGTCACCATCAAGGAAGGCTCGGCAGTCGTGGTCGCCAGCGAACTGGACAAATCGGAAAGCCGCAACATCAGCGGAACCCCTGGCCTCAGCGAGATTCCCGGCCTCAACAACATCACCGATAAAGATGTTCAGAAGAATTACGCCACTCTGCTGATCGTCATCACGCCGCATGTGATTCGCGGAACGCAGGCCAGCGGGCACACGCCGATGATGCGTGTAGAGCGGGGCACGGCGCCGCAATAGAGCGGCTTTTGAATCTGTTGGAAAAATCGAAGGCGGGCAGGGTTTTGAAAGGGCAAGACCGGGGTACCCGGGTACCGGGT
>Ga0181529_10002910_pt1 | contig 20001 bp, 16 predicted proteins | sample PEATcosm2014_Bin_36_FD_119763 | JGI IMG/M metagenome (GOLD analysis project Ga0181529, IMG submission 119763) | Peatland microbial communities from MTU Mesocosm Facility, Houghton, MI, USA - PEATcosm2014_Bin10_30_metaG | ecosystem: Environmental > Terrestrial > Soil > Wetlands > Peat | place... | reverse complement strand
ATGATGGTGAACGGGACGGCATTGCTGTCGGGGTCGCAGGCGAAGGCGCCGGAGGACTCCCAGCCCTCGTAGAGCCGGGTCTCGGTGGTGTCGGGGGTATGCGCTTTGTTCAACATGATTTTCCGTGCCTGTCGGGCTGACGGCGGAGGGGACGCGCGGGCCGTCAGGCCGGCGCGGGTCAGGAGTTTCGGCGGCGTTCAGGAAACGGCGCGGCCGATGACCCGTTCGATTTCGGTCCGTACCAGGCGCTCGACCAGCGGCGGCAGGTTGGTGTCCAGCCAGGCCTTCAGCATCGGGCGGATTTCCTCGCGCACGATGTCCTCCAGCGTGGGACCGCCGCGGTGCACGGCCATCGACTGATGCTCCACCAGCGTGCGCACCAGCGTGTTCAGCGACGTGGCGGCCGCGGCGACCGCCTCGGGCGCCACGAGTCCGGTCCTGGGCGTCTCGACGGCGGCCGGTTCCACGGCCGGTTCCGGCGCTCCGACGGGGTCCGCCAGGTCGGCGGCGTCATCGTCGGGGGGAGCGGGCTCGCGCTCCGCCGCCACGGCGGGCGGCGGAGCCGCGGGGAACGGCGGTTCCCCCACCAGCATCGCGGCGTCGAGCGTCAACATGTCGGCTTCCCCGGCCGGCGGCGGGACAGCCGGAGCGGCAACCGACCCGGCAGCCGCTTCGTCCTCGCTCAGAATGCGCCGGATGGAGGCGAGGATATCCTCCATCGAAGGGTCCGCGGTGCCACCGGCTGGGGGTGAACCGCTCGTTCCGCCTGGAGGGGATGCACTCATGACTAAAGCCCTGGCCTCTCTGCCCTGCCCCGCGCGATCACCGGCCGGGCTGGTTGGTGGCATAGTCGCCGGTGCCGACCCAGCGGTTCTTCACGGCGGCATAATAGGCAATCTCGTCGTACAACGGCACCGGCAGCGTCAGGTCGCGCGCAGTCAGGCGCCCGACCGCCCCCGCCACGCCGTAACTGGCATTCACCAGATTGGCGAGGTTCTGCACCAGGGTCACCCGCGAGTTCAACAGCAACTGCTCGGCGTTCAGCACGTCGAGCGTGGTCAGGCTGCCCACGATGGCCTCGCGTTCCGTGCCTTCCAAGGCGATCTGGTTGGCGTGGATCTGCACGCGCGTGCTCTCGATCGTCGCCTTGGCCGCGTTGTAGGTCTCCCACGCGGCGATGACCGCCTGCACGGCGGTGCGGCGGGCGTCGTCGATCAGTCGCCGGGTCTGCTGCTCCTGCTGACGAGCCTGGCGGATGGCGGCGTACTCGCCGCCGCCCTGGTACAGCGGCATCGTGACGGTGGCGAGAATCTCGGCGGCCTTGGTGGTATCGCCCTGATTCGTCACGTCCTTGGTGCGGACGAGCGCGCCCTGCAGGCTGACGTTGGGCATCAGCTTCGAGTACTGGTAGTCGAAGTTATCCTTCGCCGCGGCGTCGTTGAACTGCGCTGCGATGACGTTCGGGTTGTTGGCCGCGGCCATCGCCCTGGCCTGCTCCAGCGTCCGCACGGGCAGCCGCAGCGGTTGCGGCTCGATCAGTTGGCCCGGCAGTTCGCCGACATACTGGAGGAACTGCGAGCGGGCGGTCTGCAGGTTGCCCTCGGCGGTCTGGCGGGTCGCGGTGGCGCCGGCCAGCGCCGCCTCGGCCTGGGCGACGTCCGTGCGGGTGATCTCGCCGACGCGGAAGCGGTCGTTGGTGGCCTGCAACTGGCGGGTCAGCACCTGCTCGTTGTTGACGTCCAGCGCCAGCACCTGCTGGTTCGCGATGACGTTAACGAAGGCGTTGATGACGTTGGTGAAAAGCTGCTCCTCGGTGGCCATGAGCTGGGCCCGCTGGCTCATCACCTGGTTCTCGGCGCGGTTGGTGGCGGCCCGGGTCTGGCCACCGCGCCAGACCGGCTGGGTGACGCTGAGCTGCTCGGTATTGGTGCCGAGCAGGTGATTGCTGGCCGAACTGCCCGAGAGGCCAGATAACTGGTTTAGGCCGTGTATGATGGTGGTGTATTCGTTGTAGCCGGCATTGGCGCTCAAGGTGACCTGCGGCCGCCAGCCGGCCAACGCCGCCGGCACGTTTTCATCGACCGAGCGCAACAGGGCACGGGCAGCCTGCAGCGCGGGGTTGTTCGAATAGGCGGCCGCCAGCGCCTCGGTCAGCGTGCGCGTTTCGGCCTGCGCGGGTCCACTGGCCGCGAGGGCGAGGACGAGGCCGATGGTGAGACGGTGGTGCAGGAACATGCTTCGACCCTCACTGACTATCCGACCGGCGCGCTGGAATCCACCGCACGGCCACGCCGCGACCGCTCTCCTCTGCCACAGCCCCGGCCGTTTCGCTACGGCTTTGCTGCATATCCCCCCTGGTTCCTGCGTCCCGGGGCGGCCACGATCGCCTCAGAACACAAAACCGGGCTCGCGCTTCAGGCTGGGCAGCACCAGAGTGGCGCAGTCGAAGGCCGGGAGCAGGCTGATCGCCGGCGCCTCCCCGGCCCGCTCGCCCAGCACGGCCTGGCCGATCCCCCCGGCCATGACGCGCACGCCGACCAGCCTCCCGCCAGTCGCGCGGAGCTGCCCGGCGACGACGGCGGGCAGTTGCTCGAACCCCCCCTCGATGAACACCAGGTCGTACGGGGCCCCTGCCCGCCAGCCAGCCGCCAGCGGCCCGGCCACGAATTGAACGCCGGGGGCCAGTTCCGCCAACACGGCGCGGGCGATGCCCAGCAGGTCCTCGGCCTCCTCCAGCGCCACGACGGAGGCGCCGCAGGCCGCCAGCACGGCGGCGCCGTAGCCGGTGCCGGCGCCAACCACCAGCACGCGCTCGCCCGGCCGAGGATCGGCGAGCTGCACCAGCCGGGCCAGCGCCATCGGCTCCATCAGGCAGCGCCCACCGGCCAAGGGCACGTCCGCATCGGCATAGGCGAGCGCCGCCGACGCCGGTGGCAGGAAACGCTCACGCGGCAGGGTTCGCATGGCCCCGAGGATACGGCTGTCGGACACCTTGTTGGGACGCAACTGGCAGTCGACCATGCGGCTGCGGGCATCGGTGGTATCGATCGTGAGAGAGGTCATGGGGCGGATTGCGCTCGTCAGGGGCGTGCCGTTATACGGGCCGCACCGGCCATCGCCAAGCCGGCTTGATGATGCCCGGAGGCGACCCGGTGGGCGCGGACAATTCAGTCGCCATCACGTAATCCGGATCGCGTTATCGGCGATCAGGGTGCCCAGTCCAGTGACCGTGCTCCCCAGCCCCTGCAGCACGGCAACCGTGTTGCCGCCGCCGTGGCCGGTCGGATCGAAGTTGACCAGGGCATTGGCCCCCTGATCAACAACCGTCACGTAATTCCCCAGCGCTGCGATGTCGCCACTCAGATCAATGTTCGCCGCGCTCAACAGGGCACTGAAATCCAGCACATCCGTGCTCGGATTGAAGCCGGACACCTGATCCAACCCGCCAGGGTTGAGCAAGAGCGTATCGCCACTGGCGCCGGGCAGGAACTGCATTGTGTTGCTGCTCGAGCCGGGAGCGATGAACTGGTCAGAGTCGGTGATGGTTACGACAGATGAATCGGCCGACGCGCCCGGCGGGAACTCCTGCGTCAGTTCCGGACCATAGACGACCGTGCCGTTCGCGGCCGCCTGCACGAAGGCATCCGCAGCGGTGCCGTACTGGGTGGCGAGCGACGGCGTGGTCTGGCCCACATACAGCAGGTAGCCATAGATCCCGCTGACCACCTGGATCGGTGTCGCCGCGCCGCCGCCGCCCGCGAGCAGGTTCTCCACCCCCGGCACGTCGTTCACCAGGTTCTGAAGGTTCGTCGCCGAGGGCGCGAAACCGAACTCCCGCTCATACACGGCGGAATGAAGCTGCTGTAGTTGGAGCCGTAGCTGCTGTACAACTGATAAAAGGTAGACGTCTGGTCCGCGCCCCACTGCGATGCCATGATCGTCCAGACATTCGGATCGGAATAGCCGAGGCTGTGCAGATAGGCGGCGGAGTAAAACCCCCCGACCTGGGCCGGCGAACCTGTGGACGCCGCGACCGCGGTCAACGTGGACGATTGCGGTGTCGCGTCATAATAGGCATCGATCGTCACCAGCGTCGGGAGCGTCGTGTAGAGCGCCTGATCGCTGGCGATCAACCTGCTCTCGAACTGCGCCAGCGTGGTCTGGCCCGTGTCAATCTGGGTAACCGTCTGGTTGACCACGGCGGTCGTGGGCTGCGTTCGCAGGATCGCGGCATAGGCAGATTGAACGGCGGCAGATATCGAGCCCGCCTCTGTCGCCACAACACTGCTCGTGCTGTCGCTGGCGGACGCCCCGGTGGTATCCGTTACGTTGATCGTGAATCCGGTCGTTACGGTCTGCCCGGCGGGGGCCTGATAGGGCGTCGGATTGAACACCAGCCCATCCAGCGCCGCGGTCACCACACCGGCCGTGCCGATGGCGGTATAGACCCCGGTCGCGGCGTTGTAGCTGCCCTCTTCAAGGTTCGAGAGCGTGCCGTCCGCGGGATTGGACAGGGTGACCGTCACTGTCTCGGTCTGGCCGGAATTCGGATCTGCGATGGTGACGTTCGAGAACGGTGTGATGGTTGCCAGAGCGCTCACCGTCTGGCCCGCGACGGTGCCGCTGATCGTCGGCGCCACCACGAACCCGGTGTCGCTCAGTTCGAAGACCGAGCCCTCGTTGCTCGCCCCGCCGCCGACCGTACCGAAGAGATCCCCCGCGGCGTCGGCGATCAGGCCAGCCGTCGGCATGCCGCCACCGAAGGTGTTGAAGCTGACCAGGGTGGTCGGCGTACTGGCGTAGCTGCCGGCGCTCTTGACGATCTCGAATACCGTGCCATCGCCGTACGCCCCACCCAGGTATGTCGTGCCGAAGAGGTCCCCGACACCGTCGACGATCAGACCGGCAACCGGGTCCACGCCATCGGTGCCGTCGAAGCTGACCAGCGTGGTCGGCGCGTTGGCATAGCCGCCGGCGGTCTTGGCGAGCTCGAACACCGTGCCATCGCCATAAGCACCGCCGGTCGATGTCGTGCCGAAGAGGTCCCCGGCGGTGTCGGCGGCCAGGCCGGCCAGCGGGATTGCGCCGTCGGTATTGTTGAAACTGGCCAACAGGGCCGGCGTGCTGGCGTAGCCTCCCGTGGTCATGGCGATCTCGAACACCGCGCCATTGCCGTTCGCCCCGCCGCTCCATGTCGTACCGAAAAGATCGCCGGCACCGTCGGCAAGCAGACTGCCGACAGGGTTATACCCGTCGGCGAAGTCGAAGCTGGCCAAGGTGGTTGGCGTGCCGGCGTAGCCGCCACCCGCCTCGGTAATTTCAAAAACCGACCCTTCGGTGTTCGCCCCGCCGGTCGCTGTCGTGCCGAGCAGGTCCCCAGTGGCGTCGGCGATCAGGCCGCCTCCGGTGGTGCCGTCAAAGTTGGTCAGCGTGATCGGCGTGCTGGCATAGCCGGTGCCGGTGTTGGTGATTTCGAACACCGTGCCCTGGCCGTTCGCGCCACCCTGGTCTGTCGTGCCAAAGAGGTCTCCGGCAGCGTCGACAATCAGCCCGCCATAGGGATATTCCCCGTCGGTGCCGTCGAAGTTGACCAACGTGATCGGCGCGCTGGCATAGCCGTTGTTGGTCTTGGCAATTTCAAACACCGTGCCGGCGCCGTTCGCCCCCCCCTCAGATGTCGTGCCGAAGAGGTCCCCGGCGGCATCGGCGACCAGACCACCCTTCGGAGATTCCCCGTTGGCGCCGTCGAAGCTCACCAGTGTGGTAGAAGTCGGCATCTGCGTCTCCCGTCGGCGGTCGCGAACGCGTAAGCAACGGTCGGCACCTCACTGCGCCGGGACGATTGCCTTGACGCCCGTCGCCATCTCCCGGCTGCGCCATGCACTGAGGCCAACCTGATCGATATAGGAATGGAGCCAATGACCGCAGAGCGCAAGAGGCTCGGCGGCTTCATCGGATCGCCACAGGGCATCCGATCAGCCGACGTTCCGGTTCGCCACCTCGCGTGCCGGCAAGCCAACCACGGTCGTATTCGCCGCGACCGGTTTGATGACGACAGCGCCGGCACCGACAATGGACCAACGACCAATCCGTTGCTTCGGGATGACCGTTGCAGCGGCGCCAATCTCGCAACCCTGTTCGACATGTACGCCGCCAGCGAGCGTCACCGCGGGCGCCAATGAGGCGTAGTCCTCCAGCACGCAATCGTGGGCGATACTGACATGCGGATTGATCAGCACGTGCTGCCCTATCCGCACATCGGTGGTGACCGAGGTGGCCGCCAGTATGATCGAGCCGCTCCCGACAGCGACGGTATCACCGAGAATGCTGCTGGGATGCACAACCGTTGCAAACCGTGGCCCTGCCAGATGTTCGATCCGCGCGGCGATGCGGGCGCGCATCGCGGAATTTCCCACCGCGACGATGAACCGGACGCTCGCGTCGGCGGCAAAGGTCGCAAGAGCCTGATGAATAGGAGCGCCATTGAGGACCGCCGGGCCAGCAAAATCCGGATCCACCAGAAATCCGAGGCAATCGACTTGCACGCCCGCGCGCTGCTGATCGCGCAGAGCCTGCAGCACTTCGCGTCCCAGGCCACCCGCGCCGAAGATCACGACTCGCGTTGTCATGCGCTACACCACTGAGCGAACTGTCGTGACATGCCGCGGCTCCGCGGCGTGCCCACCCAAAGATGCTGCCGTGGCAGGACGTGTTTGCTCCACGCCATTGCCTGTCAGCCTGTCGAAGATGTGGACATAGCTCGAGACCATCGGTTCCAGGCGAAAATGCTGTTCCGCGAAGTGTCGTGCCGCTCGGCGCATCCGGGCATGCTCCCGAGGATGATCGTACAACCATTGGATGTGGCTGGCGAATGCATGCGGATCGGTGGGCTTGCACAGGAAGCCCGTTTCGCCATGGATCACCAGGTCCGGCAAGGACCCCACCGCGGACGCTACCACCGGGATTCCCATGGCGAGCGCCTCCATGACGACGGTCGGCCGCCCATCGAAGATCGAGGGCAGTACCAAGACGTCATAACAGCCCAGGTAATCGCGGATATCGGCTATCATACCCGCGAAATGCAGACGATCACCAAGCTGGTTACGTCGCAACGTGGCGTGAACTTTTTCCTCGAGCGGCCCAGTTCCGGTCATGACGAAGCGAATCGGCGAGTCCGGTGCGAACGAGGCAGCGATCCTGAGGAATGACAGAGGCGCCTTCTCTTCGGCCAGCCGCCCCGAAAATCCGACGATGAACGCGTCAGGCGAAAAGCCCAGCTCCTGTATGACCTGCGGAGGCTTACCGGTCGGCCGGAACCGTTGCAGATCGATGCCGCTGGGAATGAGACATATTCGTTCCGACTTTTCGCCCCTGGCGAGCAGGCAGGATCGGACCTTCTCCCCTTCCACGAGGGTCACGTCGAGCAACGCGGCGATGCTGCGGTTGTTGTCGGCGTGAGCAACCGCATTGAACAGCAGATCGGCGACTCGCATGTCGGGGTGCTTCGCCTTCAGTTCAGGAATGATATCGTAGAAATACAAGCTGCCGACAATCAGCAGCGCGTTCACGCGCTTGGCGTCAATCAGGTACTCGATGAACTCCAACCAGCGCGAGCGCGGCAGGAAGCGCGGCAGATGATAGATCTCGCTGGTGGCCGGCTCGAACCATGACGTCGTATCGCCGAGGTGCGGCCAGGTTGGAACGGTCGTGACGATAACGATGCGAAAGCCCGATTTACGCAGACCGGGCGCAACCTGACTCAACAGGCGTTCGGCACCGCCCAATACGAGATAAGGGAACGCCAGCAGAATGGTGGGCATCGTTTGGTCCGCGTCCGTCCGTCGGATCAGATTGCACGTCCCATCAAGCGAGCGGAGTCGCATGGCCGCGCGGGTCCGCGAGCACTCAAACGCCGCGGGCGTGACGACGTCCTTGTTCAATTCCCGCATCAATGGAGCCTGCAACCATTCGGCATTGATGTCCGAATGGCCACCAAAGCTGGAATGGGGAGGGACGCGGAACAACACGAGATGTTCGCCACTGATGTTCCGCACCCGCGCGCCGAGGGCCGCCAGTCGCACCCAAAACCTCCAGTCCTCGTCAACAAACGGCATATCGGGGCTGGTATCCTTGAAGCCGCCCGCCTGCTGCCACAGCGAGCGGCGAAATACGGCGCAGGCGGCGGCTTGATTGCCCTCCAACATGTCGGACAGGACCGGATCAGCCATGACAGCGTCGCTGCCCTCGACGCCACCGGGCCGTTTGACCGATGTGGAGACCAGATCGTACCCGCCGGTCTCCATAAGAAATACCGCTTTCTCGAGATAGGTGGGTTCCAGGATATGGTTCGTATCGACACAGCAGATGTATTTGCCGTGCGCGTGGTGAATGCCGAAATTCCGGTTGTCGCCCACGGAACAGGACGCGTCACGGAACAACGTAAGCGTCCTCGGGCGCCGCAGCGCCGCAACTGTCCGGCGGCTGAGGGTATTGGTTGGGCCTCCGTCGACGATGATGATCTCGACGTCCTGGAATGTTTGCGCCAGTACCGAATCGATCACCTCCGCGACGAGAGCTCCATCATTGAAGCGGGGGATGACGACACTGACCAGCGGCTTCTCCTCGGGCCAAAACCCCTCGCGGTAGGGCTCGAACGGACCCTTGGACTCATCCGCCGGCAGCGCGAGACCGGCTTCGGCGCCGTCAACACCGAGCCGCCGCAGACGCCAACGATACGCGGTGTGGACCATGAGTTGCAGCACCAGCACGCGCAATCCATGCCGACACAGCAGATCAAAGCCTATTTTGAGCCGGCGCCTGTCGAAACTGTCCGTGAGGACGGTCAAGCGCTGGAGCAATCCTGGCTCGCCGGTCATGTACGATGCCCCTGACACAGGCTCGCCAGCAGCATGGCAAAATCGGGAGGATTCACGGAAATGCCCGTCGCGCGAAGGCGCGCCGTGTCGCCAAACAATACGCGAGCCTCACCGGGCCGAAGCCGATCCCGATCGACAACGAGCTCCACCGCATGTCCGCTCAGCCGAATCAGTTCCTCCACCAGCGGTCGCAGAATTACCGCGGTGCCCGAACAGATGTTGTACACGCGGCCATAGTTCTGCAGGGCGCCGGCCAACGACACGATCAGCCGGGCTCCTTCAGCCACGTCAATAAAATCGCGTGCGACATCGAGATCACCAACCAGGAGTCTGGAAGCGCCCTGTCGCAACTGTTCGGCAAAGCTCGCCAACGCAAGGTGAGGCGGCATTCCCACCCCCAACGGATTGAACATGCGCGCGACCAGGACAGCGGTACCACTCCTGGCCCGCGCCATCCCGAGCAGCGTTTGGGCAAACTTGCTGATCCCGTAATCCGTGATCGGCTGACATGGACCGTCTTCCCGCGCCGGCAGATATTCCGCCGGCAAATTGCCATATTCAGCCGCCGACCCTATGAGAACGACCGCTGGCCGTGCAGGCGAGGCCGAGACCGCGTCAAGCAGGCTGGCTGCGAGCCCTGTGTTGGTGCCGTACATTTCGGCCGCGCTGCGGGCATGTGTTGTCCCTGCCAAGTGAAACACGACGTCCGGTCTGACACTTTCGATGGCGGAAGCGAATGTCGCCCGGTCCCATGGTGCCGGGCCGAGTATTACGGTCTGCGTGGGAGACTTACTGACCGGGACGCGCACCGCTCGGATTACTTGCCAGTCTTCCGCCTCGAGCCGTGCCACCACCGCGCCTCCGACAAATCCGGTCGCGCCGGTGACCAAGGCACGTCTCATTTCGTACCGAACCGCTGGAAGATGTGCATCTCCGTTTCGAACATCTCCTGAGCGAGTGCAAAATCGTCCGGCCGGCCGATGTCCAGCCAGACACAGTCCTGACGATGACAGCGCAGATCATACCCCGCCCGCATCATCGTCATCAGGAGTTGCGGCATGTCGAGGCGCTCGCCCAGCTTGACGAATTCGCGAACCGCGGCGGTGCGGATCACGTAGACCCCCATGCTGATGAGCTGCTTATGGCTTGGCTTTTCGCGGTAATCGACCATGCGCATCTGCGCATCGACATCGATCAGTCCGAAGTCAATCCTTACTTCGCGCTCGAATACGCCGATCGTGATATCGGCGGCCGTTGCCAGATGGGCACTAATCATTTCCCGGAAATCGAGCGAAGTGAGCAGATCGCCATTGAGCAGCATGAAGTGGTCACCCATGCGGTCGAGCGCAGCAGCCATTGGCCCCGCCGTGCCCAGCGGTTCATTCTCCACGCTGTATTGTATGGGTATCCCGAAACGGGTACCGTCGCCGAAGAATGCCTCGATCAGATGGCGCAGGTAGTTGACCGCGAGAGTCACCTCATCGATCCCCGCATGTCTCAGTTGGCGCAGCAGCAGCTCAAGCACCGGCATGTTGCCCAGCGGCATCAACGGTTTCGGCAGCGTCGCAGAGTACGGATAGAGGCGCGACCCCTTGCCTCCCGCTAGAACAATAGCCTTCATTGTAATGTTCCCTTCAGAGAGCATACATGTGTGGCTGGTACAACTCACGGTGCCGCTCAACGAAATCAATCGTGGCCCTCAAACCATCATCCAGCGCCTTGTCCGGTTTCCAACTGAGCAGACGCCGAGCCTTGCCGTTGTTGGAGACCAGCGCCATCACTTCGCTGGCTGCCGGCCGCCTCCTTGCCGGATCACATTCGATTCTGGCCTTCGAGCCCATCAACGCAAGAATGCGCTCGGCAAACTCCCCGACAGAGAACATTTCGCCAGTGCCGAGATTTATCGTCTCCCCTTCAATCCCCGCCGCGGTCGCCGCGCGGATGAACCCGTCCACCGTGTCGGTCACGTACGTCATGTCGCGCTTGGGCGTCAGCGCTCCAAGACGAACCGTGTCACCTGCTAACACCTGTGTGATGATTGTCGGGATAAATGCCCGCGTCGATTGCCGCGGCCCGAAGGTATTGAAGGGCCGCAGCGTCACCACCGGTGTGTTGAAGGACCGATGGTAGCACTCGGCCAGCTTGTCGGCCGCAATCTTGCTTGCCGAGTAGGGCGACTGGCCCTGCAGCGGATGCTCCTCATCGATCGGCATTCGCCGCGCGCTGCCGTAGACCTCGGAGGTGCTGGTGTGCACGACGCGTCCAACGCCACAGCGGCGCGCTGACTCCAGAACGTTCAGCGTCCCCTCGACGTTGGTTCGAACGTAGCTGCGTGGCGCGACGTATGAGTACGGAATGCCGATGAGCGCAGCGAGATGAAGAACGATCTCCTGCCCTTCGACCGTGCGTTGGACGAAATCGCTGTCCTCGATGTTTCCGGCTGCAACTGTGATCTGGGCCCTGCTATCGGCAGTCAGCAGTCCCAGGTTGCCGACGCTCGAGGCTGAGTTATAGCGCACCAAACATGTCACGCGCGCCCCGAGTTCCACGAGCGCTTCGACAAGGTGGCTGCCGATGAAGCCCGCTGCGCCGGTAACCAAGACTCGTTTCGAATAAAGCATTCCGCCCAATTGCCTTTTCCACCTCACTGCCGCTAACGACGCTATGCCTCTCTTTGAGTCACCCACGCAACCTGCCGACGGACATGCAATGCGTCATGGTGCGCCGTCCGGCAGGGCAAGCTGCGTCGTTCACTTCAGGAGCCGCTGAACGACTTGCGCCATGCCTCCGTCAACGGTGATGTCAGGTAGCTCAGCACAGTGCGTGAACCCGATGAAACAATGATCTCGGCTGGCATGCCAGCACGCAACCGCGACCGGAGCTCATCGGGGATATCGGTCGTGTTGACCTCAACCAATCCAAGGAAGTACGGCTGATGCGTCGCCTCGTCTATCAGCCGATCGTGAGAAACCGATGCCAGGCGCCCAAGAATTACCGGGATAGTCCGTGAATGGAACGCCGGAAACCGAACCTCCGCCTTCTGGTCCGCGTACACGTGGGAGATATCATTCGTCGCGAAATGTGCCCGCACGATCAAGCTTTCGTTGCCAGGGACAACTTCCATGAGGGCATCGCCTGGCCGAATCACCTGGCCGACACTGAACACCTTCAGGTCCTGCACGGTGCCGTCAACCGGGGCGCGGATATCGATCCGCCCCATCACATCCTGGGCGACCCGATCTTTCTCACTCAGATCGCTGATCTTCTGGCGAACATCAGTGATCGCCGCGGCCGTTTCCTCCTGGAACTTGTGCTGGAGCTCCTGCCTCTGCATTTGCGCTTCACCGATCGAATTGCGCGCGCGTGCCTGATCGGCGATTGCCCGGCCAATGACTCCCTCCAGACGTGTGCGCTCGCGCTCCATGGATAGCACACGATCAAGCGGCACCAGCTTGCTCGCCAGCATCTGCCGCAGGCCCACCAGCTCTTGATTGATGTAGCCCACCTGCTTGGTGGTCGAATCCTGCTCGATAACCAAGCCCCCAATTTCCGTATTCAGGCCGTCGACACGCGCGTCCAGAATGCCCATCTGACTCTTCAGCGATCGACGGCGGTCATCGAATTGGACCTGTTGGTCGGCGATCGCCTTTTGCGCCACCGGATCGTCCGCAAGCGCCACGATATCGTCGGGCAGCTTGATCGCGGATTGTTCGTCGCGCTCGGCGGTCAGCCGAGCCTCGAGCACACGGGCAGCCAGCAACTGGTTGCGATAGGTGTCGCGCGTCGCCTTCGCCTGAACATCGCTCAGCCGCAGCACCACATCGCCCTGATGGACCCGCTGGCCCTCCTTCACCAGGATCTCGCCGATAATACCGCCTTCCAGGTGCTGCACTTGCTTGCTGTTGGTTTCGATCGCGACCGTCCCCGCACCGACAATCGCACCCTCGATTTCCGTCGTCGCCGCCCATCCGCCGGCAACCCCAAACGCCAGGAAGATGACCAGGAATCCCAGCTTTGCCGGCCGACGCCAGTCGTCGGGAGTGACCTTAATGGCCGCGGCGCCGATCATCGCACCGCTCCGTGAATTTCAGATGCAGATTGCAGCGCGGCGGCATCTGCCGGCGGGGATTGAATACTTGGCGGCACGATACGCGGACCCAGCAACTTCGTCAGAACCTCGTCGCGCGGGCCGAAGCCCTGCACCGTGCCAAGGCTCATCACCAGGATCTTGTCGGCCGCGGCAAGGATGTTCACCTTGTGGGTGATGAGGATCACGGTCTTCTTGCGCGCCTTCAGCCCATGGATGGCGCCCAGCAGTGCCTCTTCCCCGGCGGCATCGAGGTTCGAGTTCGGCTCGTCCAGCACGACGAGGTTTGGATCGCCGTAGAGCGCCCGCGCCAAGGCAATGCGCTGGCGCTGGCCACCCGAGAGTGCCTTGCCGCCCTCGCCGATCTGCGTGTTGTAGCCGTCGGAAAGTAGCTGGATGAGCTCGTGGCAGCCCGCCTGCTCAGCCGCAGCGATAACCTGAGTCGGATCGATGTTCTCCTGGAACCGGCCTATATTTTGCGCCACCGTGCCGACGAACAGCTCCACGTCCTGCGGCAGATAGCCGATATGCTGGCCAAGTTGCTGCGAGTCCCAGTGCGACAGATCGGCCCCGTCCAGTCGGACCGCGCCCTGCGCCGGCACCCAAATGCCAACGATGGCACGTGCCAGCGTCGATTTTCCGGCGGCACTGGGACCGACAATGCACAACACCTCACCGGGCGACAACGCGAACGACACGCCGCGAAGGATCGCTTCGCGCTGTCCTGGAGCGGCGACAAGGATCGAATCCACCGCCAGCGCGCCATTCGGCCGCGGCAACGCCATGCGCTCGGGCTCGGCGCCCGCCATTCCGAACAATCCCTGCAGCCGCCGGTATGCCCCGCGCGCGCTGACAAAGTTCTTCCAACTGGCGACCGCGATCTCCATCGGCTGCAAGGCCCGGCCGATCAGAATGGAGGCGGCAACGATGCCACCCGGCGAAATCTGCTGTTCGATGGCCAGGTAGCCGCCGGTTCCGAGAATGACGATCTGCAGGAACATCCGGAAAAACTTTGTTGCGGCCACCAGTGCGCCCGCACGATCGCTGGCACGTGCCTGCCAGCCGAGATGCGTCTGATGCATGCCCAGCCACAGCGAGCGCAACGCCCCCAGCATGCCCATGGCCTGCAGCACTTCCACGTTGCGGAACGTGGAGGTCGCCCGCAGTCCGGCCTCGATGCCGGCGTTCGATGCTTCGGTCAAATCCCGCTTGGTCAGCAACTCATTGGTCAGCGTCAAGCTCCAGATGACCACGGCACCGAAGAGGGCGAGCCACCCAAACCACGGATGCAGCAGGAATGAAGCGCCGACGAAAACCGGGAACCACGGCGCATCGCAAAACGCGATCAGGCCAGAGCCGGTCAGGAACTCCCGCAAAGCATCGACGTCACGCAGCCCTTGCACCAGGTTGCCGCTGGACTGCCGCAGCATGCCGCGATGGATGGCATTGAAAACGGCTCCGGCAAGGTCGTGATCGAACAGCAGACCAGCGCGGACCAACACCTGCGACCGCAGCGTTTCCAAGACCGCATAGACCAGCAGCATCAGGGCTGCGATCACCGTAATGGCGATCAGCGTGCTATGGCTGCGCGTGCTCAGCACCCGGTCATAAATCTGCAGCATGTACAGCGGGGTAACGAGCAGCAGGATATTAATGAACAGGCTGAATACCACCGCGGTCATAACCATCGGGCGGATCGCGCGCAATCCCGCCGACAGCGCGGAAGCCTCAGCCGGCTGCGGCTTGCGCCTCGTGGGGTGATTCACGGCACGTGGTAGCATGGACACCAAACTCGCTCCCAAAGTCATGAACGGATGAATGTTATCGGCTCGCGATGCCGCCCGGAGAAGGCAAATACGTGTCTAAACCAGGGCATGTGATATTTCGGCAGGCAGCCCGACAAGGCTCAAGTGACTACCATTTGCGAAGTCATATGTCACGGCGGTAACTGCTGCGGGTGTGGTATCGATTGCGTAATAGTCGTACTCGACCACTTGGGTCGGCGTCACCACGACGGCAAGATGCGGCCCCACTTCCGTGGCGAAGTTCTGCATAATCGTCAGGACCTCGGCCACCGAGGCCGTGCCGCCGGAATCGAACGCAACGGACGATCCCGCCGTTATCGTCGCCGGGACTGCCGGGGTCGTCGTCGCGTCGCCCGGGAGGGCACCCCCGGAGGACGAGGCTGACTCAGTCGTCAGGTGCGTTGTTGCCGTGGCCGTCGCGGTATGGACGCTCTCGTTCAGCGGGGTGCTGAGTGCGACCGGCAGCGTGGACACGTAGACGATCGGCACGTTTCCGCCGAGGTTGGACAGCACGGAGTCAACAACATCCTGCGCTCCCGAGTGCAGGGTCGCATTGGTCCCCAATGCGTTCGTCAGTTCGGCGTTTGGCTGTGCCGGCGCTTGCAACGTCGCCACGGGCGCCAGGCTTTCCGCCGCCCCCTGATCAACCGGCGGCCCCCATCCGCTCACGACCGGTGTGGTCTGAACCTGCCAGAACGCCAGATCATGCGCGTGCGCGCCAGGATCCTGCGGCAGCGAAAACAGGGAGAGCAATTGCGGCGACGCAGGAACCACTCCATGCGAACCGCCGACGTCGGTGGCGGAGGACGTGTCTAGCGGCGTTGCCAGTGCAAGCCCCGTGTGAACGGGCTGCACTGGTTCGGACGCAAGCACAGGCGCCCAGGCCAACGGAACCGAGGACATGTCCACCGCGCTGGTGGCACACGCGATTGCCGCCAGGATCACCGCATTCTGCTGCGCCTCCTGTACGACGGTGTCCCCTGCATGCTCCAGGCCCGAGATGCCCACCTGCAACGGCACGCGGTCGGCGCCGGCCGCCAACCCATCGCCCGGCCGTACGGGTGCCGCTTCCGCGTTGTGACCCATCTTCAGCAGGGCCGAAGCGACCAGCACCAGCAGCAACGCCGAAGGGTGCCATGTCACGTTGCCGGTTTGCCGAGCCGGTCGCAGGACTGGATGACGTTCCACCAAGCCACGCACCAGCGTACGGAAATCTTGACCCGTGACGTTGCCGCCATAGGCCGGTGCGCTGATCAGATATTGGCCATCGATCCGCGCAAAGTGCACGATGACTTCGTCGTCCTCCGCGCGGCAGAAGATGAACCACGGGTCGCCTTCGTCGGCAACGCCGCGATCCGAGCACACATGCAGCCCGGACTGAATCAGCGCCGCCTCGACACGGTAGAACTCGGCCAGTTCCTGCGCTGACCAGTCACGCGAGACAGCACGCCGGAAAAAGGCAACGACATTCGCACTCATGGGACTCAATCCGCCGCAGACTTATCTTCGTCGCGGTCGCAGAAAAGGATTTCATGAGTGATCGGGTCATAGAAACGCAGGATGTCGCGGACGAAGTTGCCGGGCTGCAGCCCCAAGGCATCCGCCCAGGCGCGGTAGCGGTCGGGCGGAATGCGGCCGTGACCCGTCTCAAGTTGCGAAATGAAGGTGTAGTACTCGGCGCCAACCCGCTCGGCGAGCTGGCGTTGCGACAGACCGGCTCGTTCGCGCTGTTCCTTCAACCACCGGCCGCCGTCGCGGCGGAGATCCTGAACTTCGAAGGAAGTGCGTCTTTGTGGGTTTCCGTACATTGCCGCACTCGCAAAACTGAGGGAACGCGTCGGCCCCGACTATACAGCATTCCACAAGGGCGTTGCCACCACCTTATTCGCCCAAATCACCCCTTACGAGATTGTGTAGTCCGTCGGACCGCGAAACGGCTTGCCTTCTGAAAGGACGTCTTTCGACAGCCGGGCGCTTCAGCCCATGGGCACAAAAGCCCTACATAAACAGTCAAACGTCTTGAGCCAAGTCCATAAAACCGATCGAAGAAAGTCACGACACACCACGGCTCCATCGGTTTAGTTTGCTAGTGCCGAATTGGTTTTGGCGCATCCGCCCCGGCTTCGGTCGATTTCGGGGGCTTGACCGGCGCTCCCAGCCAGTATGCTTTTGCAGCCGCGGCATAAATCATCTGCAACACCCGCTGCAACATGGCCCGACCGAGCACACCGGCCGCCTGCCCTCCCCGCTCGCCGTGCAGTTCCAGACCGAAGCCGTCGCCGAGGTCGGAGATCCGCACGGCGACCGCGAGTTCGGCGACAGTGGCATTGCTTTTCAACACCGCATCGTCGGTCCGGGCCATCGCGCCGGCGGTGCTCGCCAGCGCGGCTTCCCGCTCGAAAGCCGCCACGTCGCCGCGGTATTCGGCGGGCGCCTGCTTGACCACGGCCGATGTGTCCGCCAGCGTCGCCGGCAACCGCGCCAGCATCCCGAGCGTCAATCGCCGGGTCAGCCAGAACGACCAGGAGTCGAGCTGACCCGGATTGACCACGGCCAGGATGCGATCCTGGTTGGCGTCATAGGTCAATGATAGTGACTTGAGAACGTGCGTGAGGGTCATTCCAGTCTCCGCAGTCGCGGCGCCAATCGCCACCGCGACCGCAACCCCCGGTAGTGTCTTAGCTCGCCTTCTCGGCCCCGGCCGTCTCGGCCGCCTTGGCCGTCTGTTCCGCCACATGATCCCGGATCTTCTTGTCGAGTTCCTGGATGGCTTGCACCAGCGCCTGCAGCACCGGACCCGTCACATTTCCGGGGATGACCAACGTCCCCGACGAGCGCTGCTCACCGTTCGGCCCGGCGCTGAGGCACTCGATGCGGACGATGCCGTTGTGAAACATGACGTCTTTGATGCCGTCGACGAGAATTATGGACATGGCAGTTCTCTCCTTGGTTACGTACGACTTAGCAGATGGTACGGGACATCGTTCTAGTCAAAACAAATCAACTCGTCACCCCGTATCTGGAAGATTTTATCGAGTGACTCGGGCAGGGTCGTTGCGCTTTGCGCGAGCTGCTTTTGCACCTCGGCGAGACGCTCCAGCACCTGGATCTGCCCCATCGACAGGAGTTGGGCATAGGCGATGGATAACGCCGAGCTCCTCCGCAGCCGCAGAAAGGCGTCATCCTGGACCGCGTTCATCGCGCGCTCGTCCGTCCGGTGCAGCCCCCCGACCACCTCGCCGGCGCTCAGCTTGATCGGCCACGGGCAGATCAGGCCGGCCGCGGCAAGGGCCGACACCGCCACCTCGGTCGCGGCGCGGTTGCGCTCGAGTTGGCCCAGAAAATCCAGCACGTCCTTGGTCGCCGGGGTGAGATTGCCCTGCCCGTCAAAGAACGGCAGGCCGTTGGCGCCGCCCTCTCCGACCAGATCCGATTGCTCGTCGACGCACAGGACCAGATCCTCCGTACCTTCCCCGCGCAGAAGCCGGAACGGGTGGCTCCGGATTGCCGCCGGCACATACCCGCCGAGCCAGCGGCCATCCGGCGCGACGAACAGGTTGCGCCCGGGGGTCAGCGACAGAATGCCCACGAGTACGAAGCGTCCGTCGGATCGCTGACTGAAGCCGATCGGCATCGCCAGCGCCGCTTTCGGGAGCTCCGCGCCAACCAGCGGCACCAGCCCGGTCGTGGCGGCGAAGGAGAACCCGGTCATCGTGCGCCAACTCCAGCCGGCATGCCGCTCGCGGCCGACCGGCGTGAATCGCGCCGTGGGGGGGTGTGCAGGTGAGGAAGCCTGGGTCATCGGACGTCCCGGCAAGAGAAACGGCGGGGAACCGGAGTCCCCCGCCGCTGAAGTCTAGCCGTGACAACGAGCGGGGTATAGCCCGCTCGCCGCCGTTGCCGGTTACACGAAGTTGTAATGGACCAGAGCGTCCGACGTCAGTCCAGAGAGCAGGCCGACGAGCTGCACACCGTCGACGGTCGAAGTCGATGCGGCATGAGCCTCGTAGATCGCGGCACCCTGCGGCGACGACATGATGAAGGTGTACTCGTGGCCAGTCGTAAGTATTGCAGAGCCACCCAGGGCAGTGGCAACCAAGGCATCGACGCCGCTCGCCCCGACAGTCCCACTGGCAAGATCGCCAATGGAGCCGGAGATGTCGACGATCGTATGCCCGGTCAGCCCAACCCCCGTTGCACCAGGCGTCACGATTAGTTCGCCCCAGGTCTGGGTAGCGCCATCAAGCACCAGATGGAGCGTATCGATAGCAGCCAGAGTGCCAGGCACGAAGTTCGCGATGGTGGCGTAGTGCGTGACGTCGTTGGTGGCAACGCCCACGCCCGGCGTGCCATTGTTGAGGTTGACCAACTGGTTAACGTTGCCACTACCGAGGTTGAGCGTGGTGTCGATATCCCAGCCTTGGGTGGCACCACCGCCAACCGACAGGTCAACGATCGTGTTGCTGGCCTCGAGGTTCACCTGATAGACCGGGATATACTCATTGGCACCCAACACGACATGACTGGCGTTGTCGGTGATGTTGATGGTCTCCACGCCCAAGCTAGGGCTGCCGCTCCACGTCATGACACCGCCGGCGTCGAACAAGTGCTCCTGCGTCGACGTCATGGTGACAGTCTCACCATTACCGTTGAAGTTCAGGGTCACGTGGCCGCCGCCGCTGACGGAGATGGTGCCGAGGGAGAGATCGGCGCCATCACTCACATCGATCACGTTGGCACCACCATGGAGAGCAAGAGTCCCGGTGATGGCGAAGTCGCCAACATTGATGTTATCGGCACCCGTGCCGCCCGTCACATTCTGGTCCGCGGCACCCAGCGTGTAGGAGTTAGAGCCGTTTGCCAGATCCCAGTTCAGGATATTGGCATCGAGCGTATAGTTGGACACGCCATCGGTATCAGTGAAAACGACGGTGTCGCCGCTGGTGCTGCCGGTGTTGATCGGCCCCGGCGTTTCGAACAGCTGGTACTCGAGGTTGCTCATCGTCACCGTCGCCGCACCCGAACCGGTGATCTCCAGGCCGGTGGTGCCGCCGGTGTCGCCGATGGTGGTGCCAGAGAACGCCGGATCCAGGTTGGCCCCGTTGCTGACGCTGATGTAGTTGGTGCCAGCGCCGAGGTCGATGGTGGCCGCGCCGCCCAGCAAGAACCCGCCGAGAGCCAAGCCTCCGACCACGACCGTGTCATTGGCGGCGCCGCCGTCAATAGTGCCGCT
>Ga0181529_10002909_pt1 | contig 20028 bp, 22 predicted proteins | sample PEATcosm2014_Bin_36_FD_119763 | JGI IMG/M metagenome (GOLD analysis project Ga0181529, IMG submission 119763) | Peatland microbial communities from MTU Mesocosm Facility, Houghton, MI, USA - PEATcosm2014_Bin10_30_metaG | ecosystem: Environmental > Terrestrial > Soil > Wetlands > Peat | place... | reverse complement strand
CGGAACCGGCGGCAAGACAGGCCCGCCCCAAGCATCCGATGCTCAACCTGGGCGAATGAGTATGGACAAGGATGATTTGACCGCCCTGTTGGTTGACGCGCCCGCCGAGGAAGTGGATCAGATTCACCGCCTGTTGCACGAATGGAGCGTCGGGCCGGACAGCAGTTTTCCGGTGCAACTGGCGTTGTTGACCAAGGCGCAATGGCGCATCGCGGCCAATCTGCCGCGCTTGATGAATGATTCACGCAAATTGATCGAACTGCATCTGGCCGAATACCGGCGCCAGAGTCAGGCGATGGCAGATGATTTTGCCGGCACGGTGGACGGCCAGAACAAGGAGTTGAAAAAAACAGTCGAAATTCATATTCAGGCAACCCGGCAGGCTGCGGAACAAATCCAGGTGCAGCTTGCCGACGCGGAGGCAGTCGCAAAACGGGTGAAGGCTTTGATGGAAAGTGCGGTGTCTGAATGGGAAAACATCAAGGCCAGCACCACGGCTCAATGCGAACGGTTGGAGCAGGTCTCCAATGACTTGCAAGACCGTTTCGCGTGGCGGGTGATGCTGCGGGCGGTCGCTTGGTTTTTGCTGGCTCTCGGCTATGGAATTTGCATCGGGCATTACTGGATTCATTGAGCTTTGCTCATGGGCGCAGTCGCGCTGGCAATGACGCGCGCCAATCCAGATTCGATTGTATGTCGCCGGTCGTCGCGTCAAGGTAGTCAGTCCTCATAGTCGGACTGCTCCACCATTGACCCGCCGCCCGGCTCCGGGAGTTTGCCGTTTAGGATTTGGCGCGTGGAGAATTGCTTGCGACAAGAATGGCCAGCCGCACCGGACGCCTTGAAAGTCATGTGTGCGAAAAACTTTTCAACACCAACAAAATTCGGCATCATGCCCGAAGTTTCTGAAATCAGTTCAGGATTGTTGTGAGCGGAATGGCGGGAATACATTTTGTATGACGAAACGAAAGACGACAGCCACAGGTTTGGCAAAAACCAGCGGACAGGATGGTAAACTGCCCGGCGCGCTTCCCGCTGGTTACACCACGCTCCTCGCCGACCTCAAGGCGCGGGTCCGCGCGGCGCAACTTCGCGCGGTGGTTTCGGTCAACCGCGAGTTGATTCTGCTTTATTGGGACATCGGTAGAATCATTGTCGAGGCGCAAACAACCAAGGGCTACGGCAAGCAGGTGGTGGAACGGCTGGCGGAAGACCTGCAAAAGGAATTTCCCGGCACGGCGGGTTTCTCGCCGCAAAACGTCTGGTATATGCGGAGTTTTTATCTCGCTTGGACCAAGGAACTTCAAAAACTCCAACAGCCTGTTGGAGAATCCACCTCGAACATTCTCCCACAGCTTGTTGGAGAATTGGCTGGATCACATTTGCCGCAACCTGTGGCGGAAATTCCTTGGGGACATAATTTGGTTCTGCTGGCCAAATTGAAAATCCCGCTCATCCGCCTCTGGTATGCCCACAAGGTCATCGAACACGGCTGGTCACGCGCGGTGCTCACGCACCACATTGAAACGCAACTGCACAAACGCGAAGGCAAAGCCGTCACAAACTTTCAACGCACCCTGCCGCCGCCACAATCCGATCTCGCCGAACAAACGCTCAAAGACCCATACAATTTTGATTTTCTCACGCTCCACAGCGACGCTCACGAGCGCGACCTCGAACAGGGTTTGCTCGACCACATTCAGAAATTCCTGCTCGAACTCGGCGTCGGATTCGCGTTTGTTGGCCGGCAATATCACATGGAAATCAGCGGCCAGGATTATTATCTCGACCTCCTGTTTTATCATCTCCGGCTGCGGTGCTACGTCGTGATTGATTTGAAAATGAAAGCCTTCGAGCCGGAATTCGCGGGCAAGATGAATTTTTACCTTTCGGCCGTGGACGACCAGTTGCGCCATGCCGACGACCGACCATCCATCGGCCTGCTGCTATGCAAGGAACGTGACCATCTGACCGTTGAATATGCGCTGCGCGATTTGAAAAAGCCCATCGGCGTCGCCCAATGGCAGACCAAACTGGTTGAATCCCTGCCCAAGAATTTGAAAGGCAGCCTGCCGACCGTGGCGGAAATCGAAGCCGAGATTGGCAATACACGCACCAAACAGCATGGCTCCTGAACCGTCAAAAAGTTCGATTTTTCCTCGAACCGACTGGGCCGAATTAGGCAAGGCGGCAGAAGCAGAACAGATGCCTCTTGATCGGCTCGTTCGCCTATATTGGCAGCCGCTGAAAATTTTTCTCGTGGCGACATTCCCCAGCCTGAAAAACCAGGCCGACACCTTGCTCCAAGACTTTGCCGAAGATAAGTTGCTCCAAAAGGGCTGGCTGCGAAAAGTGGATCAAAGCCGGGGACGGTTTCGTGACTTCCTGAAAACGAGTTTGCGAAATTTTGTTCTCAATCGTTTGAACTTGGCGGAAGTGAAGAATCCTCCGATTTCGTTGGAGGAATTGGAACAGGAACTGCCGGAACGGGAAGCAGCCTCGGAAGAATTTGATTTGGCCTGGGCGCAAACGGTGCTTGCCGAGACATTGCGGCGGATGGAGGCGGATTGCAAAAATCCGGGCGAAGACCAGCCCCGGCGCGGCTACATTTGGGAGATGTTCCGCATTCGCCTGCTTGAACCCATCTTCAATGGCGCGGCTGAAGTGCCCTACGATCAATTGGTTGACCGGTTCGGTTTGAAATCCCCGACCGATGCCTCCAACACACTCTTGAGCGCCAAACGCATTTTCAAGGCGCACTTGAGCAAGGTGATCAAAGAATATGCGCGCCAAGATGCCGCCACGTCAGCCGAGGTTCTGGCTTTGGAAGATTTTCTACTCCGGCTTGCGAAACAGCGTTGAAAAAAAGTGTGCAAGATTCGCGAAAGCGACCTGTAATAGTCAATAGAATTGTTATGTCTGAATTTGATTCTTCGGCGGCGGTGTTCAAAAGCCGCGCGAAAGAGCTGGCTGCGTTGATGGCGACCGGTGGGGAACGTGCCAAACTTTGGCGTCCCGACGAATTGGCAGCCATGCTCCGGCACCAAATGTCCGCGCCAATGCTGGTGGATTTGGGAGGCTTTGATGCGCGCACCGCGACAACATTGAGGACTTTAAGCGAAGCCCAGGGTTTGCTGTTGAAAAGTTTTTCCGACCTTTTTCACCATCCAGCGCCGCCGATTGAACTTTTGGAACTGGTCAAGAATTTTGCCAAGTCGAACTTGGATCATCCTGAAAGCGGTCTGCCGGGCGAAATTGCCTCTGCGCTTTACTACACCAGCATCGCCTCTGCGCTGGTTCATCTTGATTCGCGGATTTCCCAACTGCCGGATTCTGATTTGCGGCGCGGTCTGCGCTGGACGGAGGAGCAAGCCTGGCTTGATGAAAAAACGAAAGGCTTGCTTGCCCAAGCGTTGAAAAAACTGTCAGTCGGCAAGGAGGCGTCGAGTCATGAGTGAACAACAAAATCAACCGCCCTTCGTGCCGCCCGTTTCCGTGTTCACGGGGCCGGTCGCCGAGTTGATTGCACAGCAGATGCTGTTGCCGCCGTCACGGCCAGGGTTGCTGGCCGTTTTGGATCATTTTGATATTCTGCGTGTCCTCGGTGGCGGCGGTATGGGCGTTGTTCTGCTGGCACGCGATTCGGATACCGGACGGGATGTCGCCATCAAACTTGTCAAATCCGACCTTCTGACCAATCAGCATGTCGTTCACCGTTTTCTCAAGGAGGCGGGGCACTTGAAACGGCTGCGGCACACGAACATCGTGCCCGTGCAGGAAATTTCCGACCGGACGGAAGGCCCTTACTTTGTCATGCCTTATTTTGAAAAGGGCAGTCTGGCCAACCGGATCAAGCCCGGACAACCACTGGACACCGAGTCCATTTTGGACATTGCCGCGCAGGTTGCCGAAGGATTGAGCTTCGCGCATCGCAACGGCATTATTCACCGCGATTTGAAACCAGCCAACATTCTGTTGACGGCTGACGGCAGGGCTTGTCTGGCTGATTTCGGACTGGCGCGAACCATGTTCAACGACACGATTGTGGACGTGGAGAGCCGGCAACTGGAGGGAACCGCGCCCTATATGTCGCCAGCAGTTGCGACAGGCGACGCCGAAGACACGCGCTGTGACATTTATTCCTTTGGCGCATTGCTTTACGAAATGCTGACCGGGCATCCGCCCTACCAAGGCCGGGGCACAAAGGAAATTCTGGATCAAATTCTCGCGGGACCGCCCAGGCCGATTATCAATTTGAATCCAGCCGCTGATCGCGGTTTGGTCGCCATGGCCGAAAAAGCTATGGCAAGGGAACTCCGCGACCGTTATGCCGATATGCGGGATGTTCTAAAAGATTTGCAACTGATAAAGGGAGGCAAACCGCCCATCGGACAACGCAGAACTGGCCGAATCCTGACCGTTCCGAAAGTGATTTGGATTCCAGCGTGTCTCGTAGGCATGGCTCTGGCCGGGTGGATATTTTGGCGTGAACACCCTCAAACTGTTGTTGTTCTGCCACCCGTCACACCTGATGTTTCTGTCGCGAACAGAAACACATTAGCCGGCCAAGTTGGAATCAGTGGCTACGCCGATGGAGCCGGAGACCAAGCTCAATTTCATTTACCCAACAATGTTGCCGTGGACAAAGCGGGAAATGTTTATGTTGCCGACACTGCCAACAACACGATTCGGAAAATCGCATCGAATGGAGTCGTGAGCACATTGGCCGGCCTTGCTGGAACTCATGGCAGTGCCGACGGCAACGGCAGCAATGCGCGATTCTGGTCTCCTTTTGGCGTTGCGGTTGACAATTCCGGCAATGTTTATGTGGCAGACACAGGTAACAACACAATTCGGGAAATCACACCGAACGGTTTTGTGAGCACTTTGGCTGGCTTTGCTGGTCATGTCGGCGGTAAAGATGGCAGCGGTGCCAATGCGCGATTCCGCAATCCTTGGAGTGTGGCGGTGGACAACATGGGCAATGTTTATGTGGCGGACATGAGCAATGACACCATTCGGAAGGTCACGCCAACCGGCATGGTGACTACTCTGGCTGGCCAAGCCGGGATGAGTGGCAATGCTGACGGTTTCGGCAATGGTGCGCGGTTCAACAATCCATTTGCCGTGGCAGTGGACAAGGCGGACAACATTTATGTTTCCGACAGTGCCAACAATACCATTCGCAAGATTACGCCAGGCGGAGAGGTGTCCACATTGGCTGGTTTGCCGGGATACACCGGCAGCACCGATGGCAACGGCAGCGACGCGCGCTTTTGGAATCCCCAAGGTCTGGCAGTGGATGGCGCGGGAAATATCTTCGTAGCGGACACAGGCAATAGCATAATCAGGAAAATTGCTCCAACGGGAATGGTGACGACATTGCCAGCATCGGCCGAAGCCAATGACGCCGCTGACAAAGCGGGCGTGAGCGCCCGATTGAGCAATCCGGGTGGAGTGGCAGTGGACAGCGCGGGGAACATTTACGTGGCGGATACCAACAACCATTGCGTCCGCAAAATTGCGTTTTCGCAACAGGCGAATCCTTGAGGGCGCAAAGCCTGTCAAAGGTTGAATAGCCCCACCCACTGGCGGTGAAATGGACACCCCGCCGCTGAAAATCTCCCATTTTTTCTGCAAGACTTCCCCACAAGAACGGTAAGGGTCAATGAGGCCATGCGGCAAATGCCGCGGTCGCCGTGGAAAACATTAAAAAATTGAAACTTATGAAAACAAAATTGCTTCTCATTGCCGCCCTGATTGGTGCGGCAAGCTTGCCTGCCCATGCCGGAGTTCGCCTCGGCTTTTCATTCGGTCTGCCGCTGCCGGTGCCTGTTATGGTAATGGCTCCCGTTGTCACCGTGCCGCCAGCGGTGGTGACAACTCCGGTCTATCCGGCACCGGGCTATGTCTGGGCGCAGGGTTATTGGTCAGTCTGCGGCTACAACCGCGTCTGGGTTCCTGGCTGCTGGCATTATCGTCCCGCGCATTTCGGCTATGCCCGTCCGTATGGCTGGCATCGTTGATGGCGAAAGTCGTCGTTGCGGCACTTCCACGCTGTGACGGTCAAGTATCGGAAAACAAACAAAACAACAACAAACGAGAAAGGGTCGAACAATGAAAACAAAATGTTTGCGTGCGTGTATCCTGTCAATGGCGGCAGGGGGAATTAGTGTGTTGGTGTCAGGTTGCGTAGTTTATCCAAATGGAACAGTGGGACTTCAACCGCTGATAATTGCGGCCCCGGCACCAGTGGTCGTGGCTGCGCCACCGCCAGCCGTTGAGGTCGCGCCACCGGTAGTCGAGGTTCCTGACACTTACGTCTGGGACGGTGTCGAATTCGTCGGGGTCGTTGGCGGCGCGTATTTCTACCTGGGACCCGGCGATGTCTGGCTGGCCTGTGGACCAGACCGGTTGGCGCATTTCCATGACTGGGAAAGATTCCATCCTGATTGGCGGGACCATGCCATTCGGAATGACCGTTTCAGAACCGATGCTCACGGACATATTCAGCCAATGGGACATGGCAGGCTGGGAAATGGGAAGGCTGCGCCGAAGTCGAAGAAAGACGAACAACATTGATCGCGCCCGGTTCCGATTTTGTTTGGCTTCCAGGTGCCTGGGGTTGGGAGGAATGGGGTATGGGAGGGCGAGCCTCAAGCTCGCCCTCCCTTTGATTATGGGCAACGCGGCTGAATTCTTGCCCGGATTTTTGTTGTCAAATTTTGATGTTGCGAATTGCCAGTAGGGGACTAACATCACAGATTGTGCAGGCAGCGTTGTTTCAGAAAGCAGCGCAAGCCCTCTTCCGACCAAGAGAAACTGACTGTTTTGAAGGTGGGCAGGTGCGAAGAAAATCAGAAGTGCCGCCTATAAAAACAACGGCTCCCCTGAAATGGGTTTTTTATTTCTGTCACTTCCCGCCGAAATTGCCGCTCTGGATCATGTCGGGTTTCAGTTCAAACAATTGCGGGCAACCGTTCTCCAATTTTCCCATCACAAATTTCCTGCAAGATTTCACGATTGAAAATGTATAGGCCAATGAGGCCGCACGAATAAAATGCGCCGACAAGAACAAAATCGCTAAAAGCTGGAGAATGATTATGAAAAACAAAAACTCGACCTCGAAGGCAGTCCTTGCCTGCATCGCCATTGGCTGGGTGTGCTGGAGCACTGGCAATTTTTGCAATGCCCAAACACAACCGGCAAATCCGTCCAGCCTGTCGCCGGACTTGCAGGAAGTGGTGACCCTTTCACGCCAGCAAATGGGTGACGACGTCATAATGAATTACATCAAGAGCACGGGAAAGTCCTACAAGTTGAGCGCTGACGACATCATTTATCTGAAAAGCCAGGGAATTTCCCAAGGTGTAATCAGTGCCTTGCTCCAAACCGCATCTTCTGGCGACACCCCTGCTGATCTAAATCCGAATCCGGCGAATCCTCCCACGCCCTCACCAGCGCCTGTTGCCACTCCCGCTTCGCCTGCGCCAGCACCCATGCCAGCGCCCGCAGTTGCATCCGCGCCCGCGCCCTCCGCTGCGCCCCAGGAAATTATGATTCCAGCGCAGGAGTATGACGGCTACATTTTTGAAGTGAAGGAGTGCAAGGCGGAGGATCGGCAGGATCGGCCAATGTCTTCTTACGGACCGCCCCACCAACAACTCGTTTGCAAGGTTCTGGTCACGAGCCAAATTGGTAACAGGCCGCCACTCCTTATTTATTCATACTGTTTGGGTGGCGAATATACGAGGGTTATAGATGACATGGGCAATGAATACAGGCTCAACGGTGGAACTTTAGGGACAGAGAGAATACAACCGGGCGGATATATGAACGGATGCGGCTTTGCCAGTCTCGCACTGCCGTCGAACGTGCCAGTCGCCGCGACGTTGTATTTTGCCATAAAGGATGGAGTCGGATATTTTCCACCCGAAGCCAAATCGCTTGGCGTTCTCGATCTCGTTTTTGCAGAGCAGATACCTGATGCTGGCCCCTGTCAAAACAAGTTGTTTCACATACAATTCAAAAATGTTCCCATCGTGGGGCGGGAACCCGCGCCCGTGCAGACTCCTGCCGTAGCCGCCACCGCTGCACCAGAGCCCGTTACTGCTGCTCCGCCTGCGCTAGTGCCGGAAGCTGCGCCAGCCCAAGAAGTCAATTTCGATTATTTCCAAGCTCAACTTGCGCCGTTCGGCACTTGGGTGGAAGTGCCGGGATATGGTCAGTGCTGGTCTCCATCGCAAGCTATCGCGGCGAACCCCGACTGGCGTCCCTATTATGATTTTGGGCAATGGGTTTATACTGACAATGGTTGGTTTTGGCAGTCAGATTATACTTGGGGAGACATCCCTTTCCATTATGGCAATTGGATTAGAGACCCAGGTTACGGCTGGCTGTGGGTGCCGGGTTACACTTGGGGACCGTCCTGGGTTTTCTGGCGTCAGGCGGAAGCGGACGGATGTATCGGCTGGGCACCGTTGCCTCCCGGCGCGGTCTTTGTTGACGGCGGATGGATGTTTCATGGCGTTCGCGTTGGAGTTGATTTCGATTTCGGATTGGGCGCAGACTTTTTCGTGTTCGTAGGTAACGATCACTTCCATGACAGGTTCTTTCGGATGCGGGGCCATGAATATGGTTTTAATGTGCCTCGCGAGCGGGTGCGTGCGTTTTATGGAAGGACCGTTCTTAGAAACGATTTTCGGCGGGATGAACATGGCCGGCTGGTCAACGACGGGATAGGCCGCGACCGCGTCGAACGATTGACCAATCATCGAGAAGTAGTTACACACTTCGAAGAGAGAAATCCAGTCGGCGACCGCAACAAGCTGAATGAACAACGGGCTGAAGAAGCGCGCAATCGCGCGCCGGTGGTTGTCAAGCCGGGCGAGCTTGGGCATGAACAGCCTGGCAAACCGAGCGGGCAACCACTGGCAACTCCAGCGCCCGTCAACAAAGTATTCAGGCCTCCGACGCCGGCGTCAAATCCGGCTATAGCTCCATCACAAAAACAGGCGCAAGCCCCGCAGCAAAAGCAGTCCCAGAAGAAGCAGTGAGCCATCGAATGGAAATTTCAAACAATCAAAAATAAAGAAAGTGAGACAACCATGAAAATTATGTATCGAATTGTTGCAGTTGTGTCTGTGGCACTCGTGTTGACGACAGGATGTGTGAACCCGAATGGCACGCAAAATAACACCGGTTCCGGTGCGTTGATTGGCGGCGCGCTTGGTGCCATTAGCGGGGCAATCATTGGGCATAATCATGGGAATACCGGAGCAGGCGCCTTGATCGGTGCTGCCGCTGGTGTGATTGCCGGGGGGTTGGTCGGGAACATGATTGATCAGCAACAGCAGCAGCGGCTACAGCAACAGTCACCGCAAACGTGGAATAAAATCCAGAACAACGATGTAGTTTATCAGCAACAACAGTCAGTCCCGTTGCAGCCGCAGCCATTCGCCAACTCAAATCCGACCTATGCACAGCCCGCCCTCGATTTCACCACCGATAACCCCGGTAATTCCATGAGTGTTATCGGTGCACAGGGTCTCAAGTTTATTGGGGGTGCACCAAGCGCGCCAAGCTTGAGCTTGCCATCGGGCGGCCAGCTTTATGTTTTTGGCGCAACAACAGGCGGGGCTTATCCGATGGGCGCATTTGCAAATGGGCAAACAATACAGACTCAAGATGCCAATGGAAATGTATCGGCAGAATTGTCAGTGACTGCAAACAATAGCAATAGTTATACAACGAGCACTGCTAATGATGCACTCGGTGGTTTTGGAGTTTCTGGCTTTAATTTTGCACAGGGATTTTATGGAGTTAACCCCGGCCCCGGCCCGAACCTTCAAGCTTCCGTGTCATTTACGCTTTCTGCTCCGGCTCTTGTGGTTGTCGTGGGGATGGGGAGCTCACAAGCCACCTTGTCCTTTTCGGGCTTGGATAATCCAACCGTTGACGTATTCGACCAGACAATAGATGGCATTCATGAACCGGTTCTTGGTATCGAACATAAGTATCTCAAGGCAGGAACTTACACAATTCAAGAAACGACCGGTGACGGAACCGCATATTACCAAACCCCAGCCAATGAGGTTGATTTGATTGGAGTTATGATTTTTTCAGATCAGTCTAACGCGGCGACTTCCGCCAATCCTCAAATTCAAATTGATCTGCCGTCTAAAACAATGCCAACCCCACTAACCATCAGACCGACTCCATCTCCCGCACCCGATAACGGGTCAACGCAGACGCCCACCCCGCTCACTGTGGACGACATCAAGGCACTTGCAGCGGCCGGTGTTAGACCAGATGCCATCAATAAAGAGATTGACATTTCACAGTCCAAATTTAGCCAATCGGACATCGCCGCAGCGCAACAAGCCAATGTTAATTCAGAAGTTATTGCACATATGCAGAGTCACCCCAGTTGACCTTGCTGGCGACAAATTGTTCAGCGGAAAATCCCAATTTAATTAAAACAACATACCTAAAATGGAGACTTAATTATGACAACAACAAATCAAAACAGCATGGGAAGTGAAGTCGGACGAAGATTGGTCAAGGCGATTATCGCCATCTTGGGCTTGATCGTGATACGAATCATACTCGACAACCTGCCCATGTTGAAAGAGGCTAGGCCGATTATTGTAGGCAGCGGAGCTTCGGCTGCTGCAAACGCCAATATAGCGCAATTTTTTAACACGGGCCAAATGCCGTCGAATCTTTCGGATCTCGCAAGCCAATACGCGGTCGGTTTCATTTTTCCAATTTCCATCGCCAACGCCATTGTGGACACGCTCATTTTCGTGGTTCTCATCGGCACGGCGGCTGGCTTCAACGGCCTCATTCAAACGCGGTCAAAACGGCTTCCCGAAGGCGGATTGATTATTTTGCTGCTGATCCTAACCATCGTCGTTGCTCTTGCTTATCACTCCTACATGGGTGTGATTCCCCCATTGCTTGGAAGTCAGGCCAATCTGTATGGCTGGTTTTCCCTTGTGCTTGGCCTCTTGCCGCTCATCGGCTTGATTGTCGTAGCTTCGCGGAATCTTGATGCCATCACGGAAGTTGTTTTTAGTTCGACGAGGGGGGTGGCGTCAGTTTCCGCGCCACAAGCGGTGGAATCCTCCTCGGCAACTTGTTCCAAGTGCGGCGGGGCAATCGCAGCGGGCGCTAAATTCTGCGGTTCCTGCGGTGCTCCGGCTCCAGTTTCCGCCTCGGCAGGAAAGTTTTGTTCGGGGTGCGGGACAAAAAATGATAGCGAGGCGAAGTTTTGCAAGAGCTGTGGCAAACCACTAACTGCGGCCTGATTTTATGAGAATCTCCTGTGCAGGTGCTTCGCGGTGCATCAGCGGGTGTGTGTTCGGTTTCGCACCATTTCGAGGGGCCGTTGAGCTATGGGCGCTCTGAATCCATGAGACTGAAAGGATTCAAAGAAACCATGAAAACCCACCGTCGGCGGCTTGGCGTTCTTTTACTTGCTGCTGGCTGCTGGTGTATGGCATCGCCGGGCTATGGGGCCATTCCGGTTGTATTTGCAGACTTGGATCTGGGCGGACTCGTCAATCAGGTATTCAACAAAGCTGTTCAAAAACCTCAACAACAACCTAGCTCTTCCACGAATCTCATTGATTCCGGCACGCCATTGGAGATTACCACTGTTGGAAGGATTTACCCCCAGCAAGGGCAGTCAATTGTAATTGTCGGTCATGGATTTGGGACGCAGAATCCATTCAACGGAACCTCTGCCTTTTTGCAGATACATGACAACACTGGTAACTGGGATATGGGATGGAGTGGTAATAATGATCCAAATCCGGTCAATGTGAATGTCAAGCTATGGAACGATACACTGATTCTCATCAGCGGTCTAACGGGTGCGTATGGGATAAGCGGGCGGAGCCTAAATCCCGGCGATAACCTGACAGTCTCGGTCTGGAATCCCCAGACGGGAAAAGGGCCGGCTTCAACCAATGTCATTGTCCAAGAAGGGCCACAACAAGCCAGTCAATCCACACCGTCGGTGCAAAGTGTGATCCCATCTCAAACATCGGTGGCGGACAACCATGTATACCCAGTGACGGTGACTGTCAAAAACACGGGATCGTCGGCGGGAAACTTCGACATCCAGTTGGTGGACACGGCTTCGGAAGGCGGTTGGCCAGTCTTGACGCCCGCGCCGACGCCCACTAACGTAAACTTTAGCGTCGGCCAAACCCAGACTTTCACTTTCTATGTCATTCCGAAGAGCGTGGGGACGCACTCGTTTTCAGGTCAAGCCCGAGTCAACGGTCATTTGCTGTGGGACGGATCTTCGCTACAATCAGCCAATGTCGTGGCGGGATCAATAAATGGCGTGAATCACGGGACTGTGATCGCTTCCATCAGTTCGATTCTTCCCCAGCAAATGCAGGCAATTACCATTTCCGGCAGCGGATTCGGCAGTCAAAATGCCTTCAACGGCACTTCCAAATATCTGAAAATTCACGACGACACGGCCAATTGGGATGCCGGATACAATGGCAACTGGATCAACTTGAACGTCAGCCGGTGGACGGACACGCAAATCGTCATCAACGGTTTCACGGGTGCGTATGGGTTGAGCGAATGGAAACTCAATGCCGGAGACAAGCTGACAATTTCTGTGTGGAACGCTCAAACAGGGAATGGCCCGGTTACCGCTGATGTAACTGTTGCTTCATCCGCCTCACAATCGGGAGGGCTTTCTGGTGCCCAACCGCCGTTAACTTCAAACATCAGCTCCCCCGCGGCTGCTTTGCTTCAAAAAATGCTAATAGGCGACTGGGTTGGAGAAGGGCTGGATGACGGCCGAATTGTATATGTGACATTTGACACCAATGGCATCATTGAGCTTCAGAACGTCCAACATTCAGACCAGGGAACGTATTCGGTTGATTGGAGTAAGCGGCCATATAGTTTGGATGTCCAGGCAGGAAATGGCCCTGTGGATGAATCCATCTTCGAATTCACCAATTCCGGGATTCGCACGGAGGACGGGCGCGGGCAGTCTCGCCCAACATCCTTTACAGATCAAGCGGAGATTCTCAAAAGAGTGAACACAACTCAAAGCTCGATGCTCGAAGGCAACTGGGCTGCAAAGGATGAAGATAGTGGTCAAACGTTTTATTGGACTTTCGACAACGATGGCGTTTTCACAGTCCATGCAAACGGAAAATCGAAAGCAGGAACATATTTGGTTGATGCAAGCAAGCAACCTCCTTATTTGGACATCAATCAAGGGGGCGACTTCACAGAGTTGATTTTCGAGGCAAGTGATTCTGGACTTCGCATCGAGGGCGGTGACTCGGCACACGCCCGGCCACACACATTCACCTCAAAAGCTATTATTTTTACAAGGGCAAATAATCTTAACAGCAAATTCCCTTCGGGAAGCTCTGCCGTTGCTGATCCCTTTTTATGGGGTGATTGGGTTGGGGAGGAACAGGATAGCGGACAAGTATTACAATTTAAGTTTTCACCGGACGGCACCATCGTTTTCCAGCGAGCCGGCGGTTCGCACGCGGGAAAATATGCCGTGGATTTGTCCCAATCTCCCGCCAATTTGAATGTCCGATGGAACGACAATTCCAATCTCAAAGTAATCTTCGAGATCACCAATCAAGAACTTCATATTGAAGGTGATGACGAATACACGCGTCCCCAACATTTCACCGACAGCATACAGATTCTTAAGAAGGCGGACCCCGTGTTTTTATCCACATTACAAGGCGGCTGGATTGGAGGAATTGAAGCCAGTCAAATGTTTAGTCTCGGCCACGCTGATACCAACCAAATCCTGGCATTATGCACAGTGTTAACATTTACATCCGGCGGTGTCATTAAAAGCCAGGGACATGGTCAATCAAAAGTGGGAACATACGCCATTGATGGGAACAAGGATCCGGCATATTTGGACATTAGTTGGGGAAACGGTATCGTTGACGAGTGCATCTGCAAGCTAAGAGACGTTAGCAGTCGGACAAAGGATCCTCGTGTGAAAGAAATTCTCATGTTCCAAGATGGCCGGGAACAAGGCCGTCCGGCAAACTTCGACTTGGGGGTTACGGCCTATAACAAGGCAAGCGACGATGAAATTCTGAAAATATTGGCTATGCAACAATCCATCAATAATCAGTCGCAGACCACACCAACGAATCCCGATGAAAAATGAATGCTTTCTATAAACAAATTTGCGGGCTTCTCATTGCCGTGACTGGCTGCTGCGAGGCGGTGCCTTTCCAATTGCCTAGTTTCGACCTGAATGGACTTGCCAACCGGACTGTTCGGGGTGTGGAACAGAGAATGATGGCGAGGCAAAATTTTGCAAAAGTTGCGGCAAACCATTAACTGCGGCCTGATCTTTATGAGAATTTTCTACCCCGTCATCGCCATTGTTTGTTTTGTGCTTTCAAGAATTCCATGCCAAGCAGTGCCGACAATTATTGATACCCAAGCGCGACCACAAGCAACAGACCTTGCATTATCGCCCGGCGGTCAATTTTATTTGTTCGGGATGTCAAGTGGCGGGGGCATGCCTTCCGGCTTGCTGGCTGATGGCAATGTAGTTCATGTGGAAAACACAAGGGGCTTCACCGCCGCGCAACTTTCAATCGGAACGAAAAATGCAAACAGTTACACAACGCAATGTGGTGTTTATGCAATGGGCGGTGTTGGGATTTCCAACGTCAATTCTGTGCAAGGTTTCTATGGAACCTCCACAGGCGTAAATGCCCAATCGGCATCTGTTCGGTTCACATTGAATGCACCGGCGGCAGTCGTTGTGCTCGGATTGGCCGGCTCACAGAAAAATTTGGAACTTTCAGGGATTGATAATTTCGTTACCGACGTGCAATCGCATAATAGTTCGGGGCTGGCAATCGCACATAGTTATGTGCCGCCGGGAACATACACGGTTCAGGAAACGACAACGGACTTGCCGGACCCATTTGATCCCGGTTCCAGCGCAGATTTGTTGGCGGTTTTTATTTTCTCCGACGCGCCGGGTTCAGCCAAATCGGATAATCCAGAAATTCCGATACCCTTGTCGCGGCAATCCCCATCCCTTCAGATAGCCGCGACACCTCCAAACACGATGACCCCAAACCAGCCTCCTGCCCAAAATGAAGCAGTAACACCTTCCGGCAGTTTAGAAAAACGCCCGATTGCTCGTTATGTAATCTTGAGTATCGCGGCTTTGGTTTTCGTCGGCCTGTCGGTAGCCGTTATCAGGCTGATAATGCCACGCCGCGGTAGTCAGGGAAGAAATAGTTCTGCTGAAAAATAAACCGTTGAAGCAAACCGTCTGAAAGTGCCAGCAGAAGTGCCAGCAAACGTCATCGGTTGAGAGTAAAATGGAGTTACAAAAAGTCGGCTGAAGTTAAGCTTGACATAAAACGTAACTACCTTATAGTCAAGACATCAGCGATGCCATAGGCAGTTGATTTTGAGGAGCTTGTGGGCTACGGGGTTGTGCAATCCCGGCCATTGGCTCCATTCCACCAGTAAGAGATTTTTCGACGAGTAGCGACCACGGTTTGACGGAAGAACCACGGGCTTTTTTGCAGTCGAGGACAAGGTTCGACGCGCTGGCAATAATTCGGGTCTTCGCTCGTCTTCAACTGATTGATGAGGTCGCGCACGAGCAAGGCATGGGCTTGATTGGTGCAGAAAACCAGCGTCTTTTCGTTCTGGTTGATCTGCGACATGAAAGTCTCGACCCGCTTCTTTTCCCGTTCACGGATTTCGATATTCCGGTTAAAGTCCGTCTCGTCGTAAAGTTTTCCAGCCTCAATTTCGCCCTCCACTACGGTGTCGTCCGGTGTGAAAACATAATAGTCAATCGTGGTCTGGATTTGCTTCACCTTGAACGGCGTGAGGAAACCGTCATTGATGCCTTCTTTGAGCGAGTAGATAGCGTAGTTCTTGGCCTGCGCCACACCCTCGGTCAAAGCTTCATCCCAAGCCTTGGCCTCGTTCACGGCCAGCTTGGTGTTGCGATATTCCAGAATGTAATCCGCCGTCAACGGTTTGCCGCGCTTGCCGTGCCCTTCGATGCGACCGGGCGCAATCGGATATTCGCGCCGGATACGGCTGCCGGGAACGACGCCCCAGCCCGCCGCCTTCAAGGCGGGATCAATATGCTCGGCTCTGGTTTCGGCTTCATTCATGGATGATTAAAGATTACCAGTAAATGCTTGGTGCAACAACGACTGCTTCAATGCTGCCAGCGTCGCCAGCTTCCGTTCGTAAAGACTCGCTAGGCGTTGGCTTTCTTCCGACAAAGCATTTAGCGTGGAAACAATTTTTGTTTGAACCTCAAGTTTCGGAAACGGAAATTTCTGATTCTCGAAAGTGCCAAGATTGATATTGTCACGAGCAGTGCCTTTTCCTAGCTCTTTCAAAACAGACTTAAATGACTGAAGCAAATACTCGACATATTCATTATTGGCGGACTTGGTCGAGATTCTTGGCAATCGTCGGGGTGATGAAATTTTGGAATTCATCAACGTAAACGTAGAACGGTTTTACGTCGCCTTCCTCCGTTCCTTTACTGGGAGGTTTTTGGCGAGCGCGGCATCCACTCAAATTAACACCCGCCGCGCGAGCCATAAAACCGACCGAAGTCGGGGATGGCACGAGACGCAAAAAGTCGAAATAATCACGATGAATAAAGGAGGGTTTGAGAATACAACCCCTCCCCATGTGGGGAAGGGTGTGGGGATACCCTAAACGAGGTCAAAACGTGCGTGTTGGAAAATCACGATTGTCCTTGAAAAAAAGTTCGAGACGAGTCATACAACCACTCCATTCCGCCACTCAATTCACCTCGTCGGCATAATAAACCCGGTTGGTGTCGCTGGTAGCCCAAAGGTTCAGCGGATACAGGGCGGTGTGGACTTTCATGAACTTCGCGCTGCCGTCGGAAAAGGCGTAATTTGAGCCGCCGGTTTCCGTCTCAGGACCCCGGCTGTCGTGTCGGCTTTCTTCCAATACGCCGCTGAAATCGTTGCCGCCATTTTCCAGCAAGTCCATGTAGTAATCGCCGTCAGCGGGATTTTTTTCTCCAAGAATAACCGTGTCGCTGGGATGGATGATGGCATTTTCCCTCATGGCGCTATGATTGTTGGCCATGTCACTTTCAAGCGTTGGCCAATCTTTCGTGCCGAACTGGTCCGCGTAAAAATCGTTCCAACCGTTGATCAGATAACTGCGCGGAGCGTTGTCGGCCACGGTTGCATCACCGCCGGTGGCGGGATTGGTTGTCTCGCTCAAGCATAGTAGCAGCTTCAGATTTTTCCCGTAATAGTCATAAAATTTGTCCGGCCAGCGGCTGGACACTGTGTTGCCATCGTAGCGCGAGGGATAAGCGCCTTGGTTGTCGTCCACATACATATGCGCGGCCAGGCTTAACTGCTTGAGATTGTTCAGGCATGAAATGCGCTTGGCCGCCTCCTTCGCACGAGCCACCGCCGGCAGCAGCATCGCCGCCAGAATCGCAATGATGGCAATGACGACGAGCAGTTCAATCAAAGTGAAAGCCGCAGTTTCAAGGCTGGTCAATTTTTTGCGGTTTGATATATTCATAACCATTCATTCCTTTCGCGCGTCTTGATATGTAATTTAACAGATCATGTGGCCGCCGCATTCAAAATTTTATGATTAAACGAAACTGGCTCCTCATCTTCGTCGCGCTTGTGCTCGCCGCTGTTTACGTCTGTTTTTTCACCGATTGGTTCAAGCCGAAGACGCTTCACATCACAAGCACCAACGCCCGATCCGGCCGCGCCATTCGTGCCGTCAAAACGGGAAGCATTCCGGTTTTTTTCAAACTTGAGCAGCCATACGAACTCACGGAGGTCAAAGTCGTCGCGCTTGACTCATTTCAAACCAACAAGCTTGCCGAACCTCTCTGGCATCTGGTCTCGGATTCAGGTTCCGACGACGTGAGTCATTTTTTCTACGGCGAAAAAATTGGCGGCATGGATTCCGCCATTGATGGTGCCGAACCCGATCCGCTCCAGCCCGGCGTCACATACCGGCTCTTCGTGACCGCCGGAAAAATCAAAGGCTGGCACGATTTCCAGGCCAAGGCCGCCAACTGAACAATAAGACGCCGCTCTCGCCATTGCGGTTACGTCCGCGCATCAATCTTCGTCCCGGCAAAATGGCACGCCGCGAAAATTTCCTTTTTCACTTCGCGCAATGGCGGAAAATTTTCTTTGCAAATCGGATATTGCGCAATCGGACAGCGTGAATGGAACGGGCAGCCGCTCGGTGGATGAATGGGTGATGGCACGTCGCCCGGCAAAACGATGCGTTTGCGTTTTGTTTCCGGGTCAACTTCCGGCACGGCGGAAATCAGCGCCTGCGTGTAAGGATGCTGCGGGTCGCGGATGATGGCTTTCGCGTCCGCCGTTTCCACGATTTTTCCGAGATACATCACCATCACGCGATGACTGATGTGCTCGACCACCGCGAGATCGTGCGCAATGAACAAATACGCAATGCCATGCTTCTGCTGCAAATCGCGGAGTAGATTGATGATTTGCGCCTGTACTGAAACATCCAGCGCGCTCACCGGTTCGTCGCAGATGATCAATTCCGGCTCGACCGCAAGCGCGCGCGCGATGCCGATGCGCTGGCGCTGACCGCCGGAAAATTCATGCGGATACCGCTGCGCGTAAACCGGATCAAGGCCGACATCCTTGAGTAATTCGAAAATCCGCTTCTGCCGCGCGGGTTTGCTGTCGGTCAGTTTATGGATGTCCAGCGCCTCGCCGACGATTTGCTCGACGGTCATGCGCGGATTGAGCGAGCCGTAGGGGTCCTGAAAAATCATCTGGAACTTGCGCCGTCGCGCGCGCAACGCCGCGCCGCTCATTTTCAAGATATCCTCGCCATCGAGCGAGATTTCCCCAGCGGTCGGTTCGACGAGCCGGACGATGGCGCGGCCGAGCGTGGTCTTGCCGCAGCCGCTTTCGCCGACGAGGCCGAGCGTTTCACCCGGCGCGATACTGAAGCTCACGTCGTCCACCGCCTTCACGGATTCGCGGACGCGGCTGAACATCCCGTGCTTCACGGGAAAATGCACCTTCAGATTTTTGACTTCGAGCAATGGCATAACGCGCGTCAAAACTTATTGTATTCTTTGTGCGTGCCAATCCAAGTCCAGACGAATGTATTCGGGTCACGGTGATAACCGACGACTCGATAATGGTCGCCAACTCTGGCCGACCAGAAATTTTCCCAGAACGGTTTGAAATGAAGTGAAGGATGACGCGGATTCGCCAGCCACAATCGGAAATTTTTCCAAGCCAGTTTCCGAACTTCAAGTGGAAGCCGGTCGTAACGTTTCCAGAAAGTCGAGGCGGCCTTGGATTTCATTCCGGTTCGTCGCCGGGGAAATCGCGGAGCTTTCCAGCTTTGAACTCGGCTTCGGACTGTTCCATCAGCCGATGCAACTTGCCGCCCGGTTTTGCATCCTTGGCCATTTGCCGATCCCAATCGTCGTCAAAGTCGTGCAAGTAGCGGGCAATTTCTGCGCGCTCCTCCAGCGTCAGCTTGGGAAGCGCAGCCTTGATTTCAGCAACCGTGCTCATGCCGGAAAATTAAGCGCAATGCGGTTTGGCGTCAATGCGGCAAAAACTGGATTTTGTTTGCGGGACGGATGCGGGATTTTTGGAACAAAAAGTTTGTGCCGTTTGACAGTTTGACAACGTCAGGCGGGGCGGGAATTGCCGTAATCGCTCCCTACGATAATAACAAGTTGAATACGGCGGCGGCGTATTGCTTCAAGAGGGAATTTGACAAATACGGGCAAGAGCGCGAGCGATATGATGATATAAGTGACAACCTGTTCAAATTTCTTCTCAAGAAGACGAATCAGTGTCGGCCAATAGCGCGTGATGCCGCTACATTGGAGTGCGGATTTTCATGAAGAGCAAAAGGCTGGATGAAAAAGCGGATTAAGAATTCATGGATTTGGCGCAGCGGCTGTCCCACAGG
>Ga0181529_10002908_pt1 | contig 20038 bp, 10 predicted proteins | sample PEATcosm2014_Bin_36_FD_119763 | JGI IMG/M metagenome (GOLD analysis project Ga0181529, IMG submission 119763) | Peatland microbial communities from MTU Mesocosm Facility, Houghton, MI, USA - PEATcosm2014_Bin10_30_metaG | ecosystem: Environmental > Terrestrial > Soil > Wetlands > Peat | place... | reverse complement strand
TGCGCTACACCGGCAAGGTGCTGGACATGACCACCGCCTACGACGACCAGGACCTGACGCACACCGACGCGGTGGACTTCAACAAGGAGTACATCTCCACCACGGTGGGCCGCGTGATCCTCAACGATCGCCTTCCCGACGGCATGCCGTTCATCAACGGCCTGCTCAAGAAGAAGGGCATCGGCCAGCTGGTCAACTATTGCAACCAGAACCTCGGTCTCGAGGTGACGGTGGCCATGCTCGACCGCATCAAGGAACTGGGCTTCCAGTACGCCACGCGCTCTGGCCTCTCCGTCGGCCTGGACGACATGGTGATTCCGGACAGCAAGTACACCGTGGTGCGCGACGCCGATTTGAAGGTGATCGAAGTCCAGAAGCAGTACATGGACGGTGCTATTACCAACGGTGAGCGCTCCAACAAGGTCATCCAGATGTGGTCCGCGGTAACCGACCGCGTGGCCGACGAGATGTTTGGCAACATGAAGCGCGCGGACGACGAAGGGGCCTTCAACCCGATTTACATCATGGCCGATTCCGGCGCCCGCGGTTCCAAGCAGCAGATTCGCCAGCTCTCGGGCATGCGCGGACTGATGGCCAAGCCGTCAGGTGAGGTGATTGAGACGCCAATTACCGCGAACTTCCGCGAAGGCCTCACGGTGCTCGAGTACTTCATCTCGACCCACGGCGCGCGCAAGGGCCTGGCCGATACGGCGCTCAAGACCGCCGATTCCGGCTATCTGACCCGCCGCTTGGTGGACGTGGCCCAGGATGTGATCGTGACCGAGTACGACTGCGGCACGGTCGAGGGCATCTATGTGGGCTCCATCGTCGAGTCGGGCGAGATCATCGAAGAGTTGCGCGATCGCATCATTGGCCGGGTGTCGTTGGAGAGGATTAAGGACTACGACGGCAACGTGGTGGTGGATATCAACCAGGGCATCGACGAGGAGATCGCCTCGGCGATTCAGGGCGCCGGTGCGGAGAAGGTGAAGATCCGCTCCGTACTCACCTGCGAATCGCGGCGCGGCGTTTGCGCGCTGTGCTACGGGCGCAACCTGGGTTCCGGCCGCATGGTCGAACTGGGCGAAACCTGCGGCGTCATCGCCGCGCAGTCCATCGGCGAGCCGGGCACGCAGTTGACCATGCGCACCTTCCACGTCGGCGGCACCGCCAGCCGCGTCAGCGACAAGTCGCGCCTCGACGCCAAGAACAACGGCTTTGTGCGCTTCATCAATCTGAACACCGTCGAAGCCAAGGACGGCATGCTGGTGGCCATGAACCGCTCCGGCTCCATCGCCGTTCAGGACGAGCGTGGCCGTGAAAAGGAGCGCTACCAGGTGGTCTACGGCGCGCGCCTCAAGGTCAGGGACGGGGAGCACGTCAAGCTGGGCCAGTTGCTGGCCGAGTGGGACCCCTACACCTACTCCATCCTGACCGAAATCGGTGGCACTGTGCAGTTCAAGGACTTGCAGGAAGGCATCACGCTCAACGAAGAAGTCGATGAAGTCACCGGCCTCTCGCGTTGGGTGGTTGCCGACTCGCCCGACGAAAAGCGGCAGCCTACCTTTGTGGTCAAGAACGCCAAGGCGCACAAGCGTTATTTGCTGCCCCGCGGCTCTCACTTGATGATTCAGGACGGCGAGGAAGTGGGTCCGGGCGACGTGCTGGCCAAGATTCCCAAGGAAAGCACCCGTACCAAGGACATCACCGGCGGTCTGCCCCGCGTGGTCGAGCTGTTCGAAGCCCGTAAGCCGCGCGAGACGGCGATTATCAGCGAAATCGACGGCGTGGTCCGCTTCGGCGAAGTCAGCAAGGGACAGCGCAAGATCTACGTCACCGCGGACAACGGCGACGAGAAGGAATACCAGGTGCCCCGCGGCATCCACGTCAACGTGCAGGAAGGCGAGCGCTTGCGCGCCGGCGACCCGCTGATGGATGGACCGCTCAACCCGCACGACATTCTCGCCGTGCTGGGCGAGAAGGAACTGCAGTCTTACCTGGTGAACGAAATCCAGGAAGTCTACCGTCTCCAGGGCGTGGCCATCTCGGACAAGCACATCGAAGTGATCGTCCGCCAGATGCTGCGCTGGGTGCGCATCGACGAAGTGGGCGACAGCAGCTTCCTGCTCGAACAGCAGGTGGACCGCTTCCGCTTCCGCGAGGAAAACGAGCGCGTGCTCAACAATGGTGGCCGTCCGGCAATCGGGCGTCCGCTGCTGCTGGGCATCACCAAGGCCTCGCTCTCCACCGACAGCTTTATCTCCGCTGCCAGCTTCCAGGAGACCACGCGTGTTCTGACCGAAGCCAGCATCAACGGCGCAATCGACAACCTGCGCGGCTTGAAGGAGAACGTGATCGTCGGACGCCTGATCCCGGCCGGCACGGGCCTCGAATACTACCGCAACGTCCAGCTCTCTCCGGAGTTGGAGGAAGCGGCGGCCCGCGTGCAGCAGGAAGTCACCGCCGAGATCGAAGCCGCTGAACGCGAACTGGAACTGATGCGCCAGGAAGGCGAAGCCGAGGAGATGGCGGCGGAATAGCTACCTGCGGTGGGGCCAACGTTGTTGATTGCTTGAACAAAGAAAGGCCCGGCGGAAGCCGGGCCTTTTGTTGCGAACCCCAAGATGCTCTAGAGCATTTTCGGAATACACGTAGACTTTTTGAAGGGCGTGCAAGGGGGCTTTTTCTCTGGAAAAAAGCCACTTGAGTACGTGCTTCCGGTCTACACCAATTCCGAAAATGCTGTATCGGCGGGATGAGCCAAAGCAATCACCGCCGCGGCAAGCAGCTGGCCCCGCGGCGGGATCGTTGCGGCCAGAGCCGGGCGTCATCCCTTGCGGGGCTTTGGGGATCGATTCAGAGATTTGGTGTATTTCGCGGCATACATGGCGGCATCGGCGGCGCTCAGCAGGCGGTCTCTGGTAGCGCCGTCTTCGGGGTAAATGGCGACGCCCACGCTGGCCGAGCCGTGCAGATGGTTTCCCTGGGCGGTAAAGGGCTCGTCCAAGCATCGTTCCAGCCGCTGGGCAATCTCTTCGACTTCCGCGCGGTTGCGGACAATGGGAACCAGCACGGCAAATTCGTCGCCGCCCAGCCGCGCCAGCAGGTCGTGGGGGCGAAGCTGCCGCTTCATGCGCAGTGCGACCTCCTGCAGATAAAGGTCCCCAACCTGATGCCCGTAAAGATCGTTCACCTGCTTGAATTTATCCAGATCGATATAGATCAGGCCGAAAATGCCGGCTTGCTGGCGAGCCGCGTCGATCTGGGCATCGAGGCAACGATCCATGGAGAAGCGGTTGTGGACATTGGTAAGCAGGTCGAACTCCGAGCGATGCCGCAGATCGGAGTAGAGCCTGCGCGTCTCGATGGCCAGCGTGGCCAGCCGTGTGCCCACTGAGAGCGCTTCCGCCTCGCTGGCAGCGGGAGATGTGCGCGGATCGAGCCCAGCGAAGATCGCCCCCAATGCGGGCCCCGAGCGGGCGGGAATCGGCTCGCTGACAATGCGCAGGCCAGAACCCTCCGGCGGGCAGGTTCCCAGCCGCGCGCCGTCGGCAATCTCGCACCAGCAAGGAGCGTCGTTCAAGCGGAAGGAGATCATGGCTGCGATCTCCTCGAGGATTTCGGCCAGGGGCCGGACTCCGTTGATGTCTTCCAGAATGCGGCTTCGCCGTTGTTCCAGTTCTGCCATGCGGCGTTCCTGGGCGGCCTCCGCCTCGTTGCGGGCAGCCATGACAGCAGTCTGACGGCGCATCCTGCGCTCCAGGCTCCAGCCCCTGGCCCCCACCCCCATCACCACCACAATCAGCAAACCGACCATGACGATCAGGTTGCGAATACTCAAGAACGGGGGATTGGCCACCACCGCAATATCGCCAAAAGAGCGCAGCAGGATGTTGAAGGGAGCTTCCTCGCCGGGGTTGATGGCATTGGCGTCGGCAATGGTGCAGATGCCGGTGACGCGGATCCTGGACCCGAGCGGGACCTCCATCATGGGCGGAAGTTCGGTGGTGGCGTGCGGGTGGCGGTAGATGGCCGTGAACAGACGGCCGTCGGAAGAAACAACATACTCGTCTTGCGATGCTTCCCGCACCTCGGTGACGACCAGCCCTTCGACTGAAACCAGATCGTTCTGGTGTCCGCTCGGCTGGTTGTTGCTCCACACGGCCAGCTGTTGCCAAGCCAGCAATTGCGGCTGGATGGGCGCAGGGATGTGGCTATCCTGGATTTCGGCATCCGTCAGGGTCAGCAAGCGGTCGTGCGCATCGGGAAACCCGGTTGCATCCGCCAAGTCGCCAATTTGCAGCGGCTCGCGCGTATGGGTGGCGATCCACAGGCTCTTCGATCCCTCCTGAAGCACGATTGCCGATCCGGGCTGGTAGTAGGTGATGGTCCCATGGACCCGTACCCGCGGGGTCAGATCGCGCATATGGTACCCAACCAGGACCCGGTCCATGGGGGTAACCGGAAGAGCCCACGGATTGTCGCTGGCGCGCTTTAGCACCACAATGTTCGCCAGGCTGGAAACATAAAGCACCACCCCGGCTTGTTGCATCTTGTTGTCGAATTTGCCGGCGGCGACGCCGATCACGTCCACCTCGGCATCCAGCAAATTCTTGAGCGCGCCCTCCTCGTCGCAGTCCACGTAGGCCTCAATGTGTCCGGCTTCGGTGAGCAATTGCAGGCGTGCGCTGCGCACCGGGGCATCCACGCTCACCACCAAGTCGGCGGCGCGGACCGTGGCGCGGATGCTGACCAGCGTGGCATCGTGCTGCCCCCGGATCAGTTCCTCGAAGGTGGCGGGCAGGGGCTTGGGCGGCGGGCCGTGACGGAGAACCCTCACGGTGCTGGCAATCACAATGGGGCGGAAGCTCTGACGGGTTTTTCCCTCGATGAGGACGCGGTCCCCAACAGGCAGACCGTCGCCGGTGGGAGGCCGGACGAAAATGGCCTCGTCCCCGTCCTGCACAAAGAGGAGATGCTCATATCCGCGCGAGTACGCAACTGTGGCTTCGAAGGCTACGGGAATAGCCTGGCTTGCCTGGGCATTGCTCAGGGCGTGAATTGCGCGCAAAGTCGTGAGTGTGGCAGGCTCCGCGGCCGCGGCAGTCGATACCAGTCCGAAAAGAACCGCAAACGCCGAGATCAGATTCTTCATTTGCAAGAAGACACCATCGGGCAGATACCGGGCAACATCACACGGACGGATTTCCTTGGTCAGGGCAAGAGAGTCCTCTCCCCCTGCGCAAGCGGAAATCCACCAAGCCGCGTTCAAACAAGTTCTTATGCGAGAACTTTGCTAAATCATTTTACTCTGACAATTATCGGCAAGACAGACATTTGTATACTCTCAGGTAACACAGCCTGGACTGCGGCAAACGGGCGCGCGCTGCTCGCAAATCGGCGGTCGCTGCCTGCTGGAAGGCAACGCGCTTCTGGATGCTCCAATTAGGCGCCACTAGGTGAGCGCGCAACCGTCGGGTGCGGTTGTGGTCTGCCGTTTGCCGTGCTTTGCCCGGTACATGGCGGCGTCGGCGGCGCTCAGCAGATCGTCTCTGGTGGTCGCATCTTCCGGGTAGATAGCGATGCCCACGCTGGCCGAGCCCCTGAGCTCGAGTTCCTCAAGGACAAACAGCGCATCGAAGCATCGTTCCAGGCGCTGGGCGATCTCCTCGACCTCTGTCCGGTTGCGCACCGCCGGGAGCAGGGCGGCAAACTCGTCGCCGCCCAGGCGCGCCAACAAGTCTTGGGAGCGGAGCTGCCGTTTCATGCGCAGCGCCACCTCTTGCAGATACAGGTCTCCGATGTGGTGGCCATAGAGATCGTTCACCTGCTTGAATTCGTCCAGGTCGATGTAGATCAACCCGAGAATCCCGGCTTTCTCGCGCGCCTCCTCGATGAGGCTGTCGAGGCTCCTGTCCAAGGAGAAGCGGTTGGATAGATCGGTGAGCTGGTCGAACTCCGAACGGCGTAGCAGATCGGCGTTGAGCTTGCGGGTCTCGATGGCCAGCGCCACCAGGCGCGCGCCGACAGAGAGCACATCGGTCTGCTCGGCGGCGGGCTCAATCTCCGGCTTCAGTGCGACAAAGATGGTGCCCAGCAACGCTCCCGTGCGGCTGGGAATCTCCTGCCGGACGACGCGCAGGCATTCAATTTCGGTAGAGCGCATTCCCACCCGCTCGCCATCGCCGATCTGGCACCAGCAAGCAGCGCCGCCGAGCCCGAAAGAGACCAGCTCAGCGATCTGCTCAACAATTTCAGCCAAGGGGCGCGATCCGTTGATGTCTTCGAGAATCCGGCTGCGCTGCGCTTCAAGCAGGGCGTTTTGCCGGTGAAGCCAGGCCTCGGCCTCAACCTGGGCTGCCAGCGCGGATGCCTGGTGGCTCACTCTGCGTTCGGCGCCCCAGCCCCACGCCGCCAACCCGGCCAGCGCCACCAGCAGCAGGCTGACAAGGAGGCTCAGGTTGTGAACCGATGTCCAGGGAGCAGCGGCGGTGACCACAATGTCGTCAAAGGAGCGCAGCAGCATATCGGATGCCACCGGGCCGTTGAATGGATCGGAGCTGTAGAACATGCTGATCCCCGTGACGCGGACCCTGGCGCCTACGGGAAGCTCTTTCATGGGCGGAAGCTGGGACTGACTCATCCCGTTGGGATGACGGTAGATGGCGGAAAAGACATGCCCCTTCGAGGTCAAGACATACTCGTCCTGCGCCGCCTCCCTGGCCTGCATCACCACCTGGCCTTCCACGGAGACCAGGCTGAAGGCGTTGTCTCCCATGCCCATTTCCCACCAATCCACGGGAAGCGGAGGGATCGGCGCCTGAACGTGCGTATCGCGCACTTCGGCGTGGGTCAGGGCCAGATAGCCGTTGCGGACTTCGGGGAAGCCGGAGGCATCCGCCAGGTCGCCAACGCGCAACGGCACGTCGGTCATGGTGATGATCCACAAACACTTCGAGCCGCTCTGCAGCACCGCCGCCGAACCCGGCTGATAGTAGGTGACGGTCCCCCTCACCTGCACCCGCTGGGTCAGATCGCGGATATGATAGCTGGCGAAGACATCCTCCATGGGGGTCATCGGGAGAGAGGCAGGAGTTGCGCCGGCCCGCTTCCGGATTTTGATGTCCGCAAGGCTCTGAACGTCGAGCAAGGCGCCGGTCTGCTGCATCTTCTGGTCGAACTTGGCGGTGGATACCCCGGCGACTTCCACCTCGGCATCCAGCAGATCTTTCAGCGCCCCTTGGTCGGCGCTGTTGACCGCGGCGTCCACATAGCCCCCGTCCATGAGCACTTGCAGGTAGATATTGCGCTCGCCAGTTCCGGGAACCATGTCGGCGGCGCGCACCACGCCGTGTGCGGTCACGCGCATAGCGTCCAGTTTGGCGCTGACTAACTGTTGAAAACTGGCGGGCGCCGGAGCCGGCAAGGAGCCGTGGCGCAGCAGGCTCACTTTTGCATCGACAATATCAGGCCGGAAGCTTTCCCGCGTCCTGCCTTGAACCAGAACCCGATCGCCGGGGAGCAAGCTGGCGCCGGGTTTGAAAAGAACATAGATTGCGGCGTCGCCATCCTGCACAAACAGGTCTACATCGCAATCGCGGTAGTAGGTGACCGTGGCCTCGAAGGCAACCGGTATCCCTTGACTGGCCTGGGCATTACTGAGGGCGTGGATTGCGCGCAGCGTGGTGAGCGTGGCCGCGGATGCCGCCCATGCGGACAAACTCCATCCCAGCACGATGACGAAAACGAAAGTAAACCACTTCATCGCGGGGAGTCCTGGAGAGCGGGTTTGGAGGCTTCCGGTTTCCAAGAGTATATATCGGCAGGATGAGCAGCCGGGAGCATTGGACGGAGTGCAGGGAAGCGCACTTTATCCATGATCTCCTGTCTTGGATTGAACTGCCGCACCTTTGGCAGACGCCTGGTTCTTTCCATTTTTGGCGGCATACATGGCGGCGTCGGCGGCGCTCAGCAGCGTGTCCCTGGTGGTTCCGTCCTCGGGATAGATCGCAACCCCCACGCTGGCCGAGCAATTCAGAAAATATCCATCGAACGAGTAGGGCGCTTTGAAGCTGTCTTCCAGCCGTTGGGCGATCTCTTCAACCTCGGCGCGGCTGCGCACGGCCGGAACCAGGGCGGCAAACTCGTCTCCGCCCAGCCGCGCCAGCCGATCGTGGGAACGCAACTGGCGCTTCATGCGCAGGGTTACTTCCTGCAGGTACAAGTCTCCCGCTCGATGGCCGTAGAGGTCGTTGACTTGCTTGAACTTGTCCAGGTCGATATAGATGAGCCCAAAGATTCCCGCATTTTGCCGGGCTTCGGCGATCTGAGCTTCGAGAAGCGTTTCCAGAGAGAAGCGATTGTGGGTTTCGGTGAGCAAATCGAACTCCGAGCGGTGCAGCAGATCGGAGTAGAGGCGGCGCGTCTCGATGGCCAGCGCTGCCAGGCGGACACCCACAGTAAGCGCCTCGAGCTCATTCTCGGCGGGCGGCGTGTCAGCATGGAAGCCGGCCAACATCTTGCCCAGCGCCGGACCGCTGCGGGCCGGAATCTCCTTTTGGACGACGCGCAACCTGTCAGCCCGCGCAGGACGATTGCCCAGTTTCGCCCCATCGGCAACCTCGCACCAGCAGGGAGCGCCAAGAAGCATGAAGGAGGCCATTTCCGCGATCTGTTCGAGAACTTCGGCAAGCGGCCGCGAGCCGTTAATGTCCTCGAGAATGCGGCTGCGCTGCCGTTCCAGGGCCGCTTCAATTTCAACGCGCGCGGCCAGCACGGCTGTTTGCCGGCGCACCTTTCGCTCCAGCATCAAGCTGCGTCCGCCGGCGGCGAATACCACCACCAGCAGCAATCCGACGATAAGAATCAGGTTGCGGATGCTCAGCCACGAAGGCGCGGCAATCACTGCTACGTCGTCCAGGGATCGCATCAGGATGTTGAACGGGACCTGGGCATCGAACGGGTTGGAATCCTCCAGGATGCAGATGCCTGTCACCCGGACTCTTGACCCCACGGGAATCTTCCTCATCGGTGGGAGAGAACCCGGAGCCGGGTTCCCTGACGCCGGATGACGGTAAATTGCGGAGAAGAGTTGCCCCTCGGAGAGAAGCACGTACTCGTCCTGTGAGGCTTCGCGCACCTCCATCACGACTTGCCCTTCGATTGAAACCAGATCGAAGATGTTGCGGCTCATGGCGAGTTCATGCCAGGTCTTGGCCTGGGGCACAACCGGGTCGTGGACCTGGGTATCCTGGATTTCGCTGCGGCTCAGGGTCAGAAAGCCATCGTGAACATCGGGAAAGCCAGTGGCTTCCGCCTGATCGCCAATGCCCAAGGGGATGCGCGTCTGGGTCATGATCCACAGGCTTTTGTCGCCGTTCTGCAGGACAACCGCGGAATTCGGCTGATAGTAGGTGATGGTTCCCTTTACCCGAACTCTCTGCGTGCGATCTTCCACCTGAATATTGCCGAAGATCTCATCCATGGGCGTGATGGGGAGGGCCCAGGGATTGCTGGTTGCGCGTTTCAGAATTTTTACGCCGGCCAGCGAGGAAACGTGGAGCAGCATCCCTGTTTGCTGCATCTTGCCGTCGAATCTTCCCGAGACGGCCCCGGTAACTTCAACCTCTGCATCCAGCAGGTCTCTGAGCGCATCGGCATTCTGGCTATCCACCACGGCATCGATGTTCCCGCCGTCGAGAAACATCTGCAAACGGATCACTTGCTTATCGGAACTCGAAATGATGTCGGCGGCTCGCACGGTTCCGCGAACCGTCACCAGCGCGCAGTCCAACTGCGCATGGTTCAAGTCGTAGAATCCGGCCAGGACGGAAGATGGGACCGGACCGTGGCGGAGCAAGACGATGTCGCTGCTCACGACGAAGGGGCGGAAGCTCTCATGAGTGGTTCCGCGGATCAGGACGCGATCGCCGGGGACGAGATTGGCATTCGTGGCGGCCAGGACAAAGATGGCCACGGGGCCATCCTGGACAAACATCGTCCGCTCGTAGTTGCGGAAGTAGGTGATCGTGGCTTCAAAAGCCACGGGTAAGGCCTGGCTGGCCTCCGCATTGCTAAGGGCGTGAATGGCGGGCAGAGAGGTGAGGGGGGGTGGCGACGCTGCCCAAGCAGCAGAAGCGCATCCCAGAATGACCGCGAAAACGGGAACCAACCTCTTCATTGAAAAGAGTCCAGTAGAACGAAGGCGACGTGACCCTGCACCGCAGAACCTCTATCGGCAGGTGGCGCGAAAGAATCAAACCCATGTTGGAAAAGGGCCTTCGCCTCAAGGGGACTATTGCGCTTTGAAGGGTGAGGCGGCCCCATCATTGTCTGCCATCTTCAAGAACCAGCAGGGATTTCCCGGTCTGGGCAGAATTGCTTCGACGGTGCGGTCGGGTGTGTTTTGCCACGTACATCGCCGCGTCGGCCGCGCTCAACAGGCTGCTTTTCGATGTTCCGTCTTCCGGGTAGAGGGCGATGCCCACACTTGCGGCGCCGTACAGGGCGCTTCCTTCCAGGCGAAAGGCATCGTCCAAACAGCGTTCCAGCCGTTGCGCTATCTCCTCGACCTCCGCGCGGCTGCGCACCACGGTCACCAATGCGGCAAATTCATCGCCGCCCAACCGGGCCAGCATGTCGTTGGAACGGAGCTGGCGCTTCATGCGCAGCGCCACCTCCTGCAGGTACAGGTCTCCCACATGATGCCCGTAGATGTCGTTCACCTGCTTGAAGTCGTCCAAGTCGATGTAGATGAGCCCAAAGATGCGGGCGTTCTGGCGCGCCTCTTCAATCTGGATGTCCAGTTGTTTGCCCAGGGAGAAGCGGTTGTGAATGTCGGTGAGCAGGTCGAACTCCGAGCGGTGGCGCAAATCGGAGTAAAGGCGGCGGGTCTCGATCGCCAGAGCCGCCAGCTTGGCGCCCACGGAGAGCGCCTCGCCCTCACGGGCGTTGGGCAGGGTATCCAGGGCAAAGGCGGCGAAAAGCGTGCCCAGCGCCGGCCCCGAGCGGGCGGGAATCTCAGTGGAAACGATGCGCAGGTATTCTGCCTCGGGCGGGTAATCTCCCAGCCGCGCCCCGTCGGCCACCTCGCACCAGCAGGGGGCGCCATCCAGGCGGAACGAAACCAATTCCGCGATCTGTTCCAGAATGCCCGCCAAAGGTTCGGAGCCGTTGATTTTCTCAAGGATCCGGCTCCTGCGGCGTTCGCGTTCCGCCGTAGCTCGCTCCAGGGCGGCCTCTGCCGCAATGCGCGTGGAGAGCGCGGCGGTTTGCTGGCGGACCTTTCTCCGCAGCGTCCAGCCCCACCCGCCGATCCCCAACACCACCAGCAGCAGCAGGCTGACGATACTGATGAGGTTGCGAATGTTGAGCCAGGAAGGTCTGGCGACAACGGTAATATCGTCCGGTGTGCGCATCAGGATATTGAAGGGCACGTCGTGGTCTGAAACCTTGTCCTTATCGAGGACGCAGATGCCGGTGACCCGGATTTTGGAACCGGCAGGAACCTGCTCCATGGGCGGGAGTTGAGCAACTCCTGTAAGCTCCGGATGGCGGTAAATGGCGGAGAACATGTAACCGTCGGCGACCAGCGCATACTCGTCCTGCGAGGCGCCCCGCACTGCGGTTACCACGACTCCTTCGATGGAGACCAGGTCGTACAAATGCCGGCTGGTGACCAACTGCTGCCACTCTTCCTTTTGAGGAAACACCGGGACAGGATCCTGTTCGTCCTGAATCTCTCCATTGGTCAGGCTCAAAAATCCATCATGGACATCGGGAAAACCCGTAGCGGTGGCCCGATCTCCAATGCGCAGCGGCGCGATGGACTGGGTTCCAACCCACAGGCTCTTGTCGCCGCTTTGCAGCACCACGGCCGAACCAGGCTGATAGTAGGTGATTGTCCCGCGAACCCGGACACGCTGGCTGGAGTTCTTCACGTGATAAGAGGTAAGAACCGCGTCCATGGGAGTGATGGGAAGAACCCAGGGATTGGAAGGCGCATACTTGAGAACCCGCACCCCGCCAGCAGAGGAGACGTGCAGCAGCGCGCCCGTCTGCTGTCTCTTGCCATCGAATCTTCCCGCGGCAGCTCCCGTCACTTCGACCTCGGCATCCAGCAGATTCTTGAGATCGCCCACCTTGTCGCTGTTTACATTTGCATCGATATAACCACCGTCGGTGAGCAGCCGCAGCCGCGTGCTGGGAACCCCCGAGGCCCACACCAGGTCGGCGGTCTGAATGACGCCATGGACCGTAACCAGCATGCAGTCGGACTGACCGCGAATCAACTGGTCAAAGGTAGCCGGGATCGGCTTGGGCAAGGCGCCGGGGTGCAACAGCGCGATTGTGACGCCCTGCACAAAAGGCCGAAATCCCGGTTGCGTTGTCCCGCGAACCAGGATGCGGTCGCCGGGAACCAGACTCGTCCCTTTGGGAGGGCGAACGTAGATGGCGGTGTCGCCGTCCTGAACATACAGCCTGGCTTGCTTGTCGTTGAAGTAGAGAACGGTCGCCTCGAAAGCGACCGGCAGCACATGGCTGGCTTCGGCGTTGGTGAGACGGTGAACGTCGCGAATGGAAGTAAGAGTGACAGGATCATCCGCCCAGACAAGCGAGGCGCATGCGAGAACGATCGCAATGGCGAAAATCCGTCTTTTCATGAGGGAGGAGCCAATCTCATGGACTTTCTGCTGCCCGGCCCCGGATATCTCCTATCGGCAGTCTAGGTGCATTCTGTCACTCGAAGGTGAGGATTGGGCCCTGAGCCCATTCACCACCCAAACTCAACTGAATTATGGGATTCCTCATCGTACTCCCGTCAGAACCTGATCTAATAGCCTTTTTGGGCGCAGCAAGAGTTTCTGCGTGCCTGAATTACCGCCGGACCAAGGCATCGCACTTTGTGCGCAGCCATCTTTGAGGCCGCGCCAGAGGTGCTTTGCCGGTCTCGACTCCAAGGAGCTTTCCGCATGTCGAAAAACGATGAGAACATTGGCGATTCCCCCTCCCCGCGCAGCGGCGCGCAAGCCTTGCCCACCCGCCGCATCCGGGTCATCGGCGTTCCGCTGGACTTGGGCGCCAGCCGCCGCGGCGTCGATATGGGCCCCTCCGCCATGCGCGTCGCCGGCCTGGAAAAGCGCTTGGAAGCCCTCGGCCACCAAGTCGCCGACAGCGGCAATATCCGCGTGGAGATTGCCGAAACGCAGACCTTGGGCAACGAAAACGCGCGCTACCTCCAGGAAATTGCCGAGACCTGCACGCGCACCGCCGAGGCGGTGGTCAAGACCCTGGAAGAGGGCATGACGCCGCTGTTGCTGGGCGGCGACCACTCGCTGGCCGCTGGCTCGGTCTCCGGCGTGGCCGAGTTCTACCGCCGCCAGGGGCAGAAGATCGGCGTGCTGTGGATCGATGCTCACTCCGACATCAACACCCCGGAGACTTCGCCCTCCGGCAACGTGCACGGCATGCCGCTGGCTGCCCTGCTCGGCCTCGGACCGGAGCCGCTGGCGAACATCTTTGGTTACTCCCCCAAGATTGCCGCCGAGAATACGGTGCTCATCGGGGTGCGCGACATCGACGCCGCCGAGCGGGAAAACATCCGCCGCGCCGGGGTGGCCGAGGTCTACACCATGCGCGACATCGACGAGCGCGGCATGAGGACAGTGATGGAAGAGGCCCTGCGCGCCGCCGGCCGGGGAACGGCGGGCTACCACGTCTCCCTGGACATGGACTGGATCGACCCCGAGGATGCGCCCGGCGTGGGTACCCCGGTGCGCGGCGGCGCAACCTACCGCGAGGCCCACCTGGCCATGGAAATCATTGCCGACCACGCGCGGCTCTTGAGCTTCGAGATCGTCGAGGTCAATCCGGTCATCGACGAACACAACCGCACCGCCGACCTGGCCGTAGAACTGGCCTGCTCGGCATTTGGGAAGAAGATACTGTGAGGGGTTCTACACTGAATCAGTACGGAATTCTGCATTTTCAAAGCGGTGATAGAAAACAAAATGGCAAAAAAACTACGTGTAGGCATTCTTTTTGGCGGGCGGAGCGGCGAGCATGAGGTTTCGCTGCTCTCGGCCGCTTCGATTCTGAAGGCAATCGATCGGCGCAAGTTCGACGTGGTGCCGATCGGCATCAACAAATCGGGGCATTGGCTCACTGCCGGCGCAGCGCAGGGGTTGCTGGAGAACGGCGGTCCGTCCGCGTCTGAGCCTGCCAAGAAACTCCGCGCCGGCGATCCGGCGGCCACGCCCGGCGCGCGCGTTCTGGCCGAAGGCCAGCCCACGCTGCTGGCGCCCGAACCGGAAGAGCCAGCCAAAGCGGCAGCCGATCTGCGTCTGGCGGGTTCTTCGGCCATCGACAGCCACGCGGCCCTGGGCGGCCAATCGCTCGACGTGGTCTTTCCGGTGCTGCACGGCACCTTCGGCGAGGACGGCACCATCCAGGGGCTTTTTGAGCTGGCGGGCATCGCCTATGTGGGTTCCGGGGTGCTGGGTTCGTCGGCGGGCATGGACAAGGACGTGATGAAGCGCCTCTTTGCCAACGCCAAGCTGCCCATCGTCAAGCACGTCACGCTGCTGCGCGCGGAGTGGGAGAAGTCCCCACGCAAGTGTGTTGCCCAGGTCGAAGCGGCGCTCAAGTATCCGGTCTTTGTGAAGCCCGCCAATCTGGGCTCGTCGGTGGGCATCAGCAAGGTGCATGACCGCAAGGAGCTTGGCCCGGCGCTGAATCTGGCCGCCAAGTACGACCGCAAGTTGGTGATCGAGGCGGGCGTGGGCGGCAAGAAGTCCAGGGCGCGCGAGTTGGAAGTCGGCGTGCTGGGCAACGACGATCCCCAGGCCAGCGTGGTGGGCGAAATCATCCCCGGCAAGGAGTTCTACGACTACGAGGCCAAATATCTCTGCGAGGGCTCGGTCCCGGTGATCCCGGCCAAGCTGACCCGCGCGGAGAGCAAGCAGATCCGCGAGATGGCCGTGGCCGCATTCAAGGCCTGCGACCTCTCCGGCCTGGCCCGTGTGGACTTCCTCATGGAGCCGGACGGCAAGCGCCGCATCTTTCTGAACGAAGTGAACACCCTGCCTGGTTTCACCCAGATCAGCATGTACCCCAAGCTCTGGGAGGCCACCGGCATCAACTACAAGGACCTGATTACCCGGCTGATCGAGCTGGGCCTGGAACGCCACGCCGAGAAGAGCCGGACGACCTATAGCCGGGAAGAGTAGAAAAGACAGGGACTGAGGGACTAGGGACGAGGGACTAAGGGGCTGGGGAACTGGAAGGCCGCCACCGGTGTCTAACCTAGCAGGGAGCAAGAGACGCCCTTCGCGCACAAGTGCCTGCGGTCGGCGCGTTCTTTTAGTCCCTTAGTCCCTAGTCCCTCAGTCCCCAGTCCCTCGTCCCTGCATTTGCCGTATCCTAGATTCAAGGAAGACTCTCCATGACCCTGCTCGACGCTCCGAAGTTTGACGAAGCCCGCGAACGGCGCAACCGTTTTGTTACCTTTGGCTCCGTGGGCCTGGTGCTGGTGCTGCTTGTCAGCTGGTGGCTGGTGGCTGGCCGCCCCGTCGATTGGCCCTGGAACTGGAACAACTACCTGTTCGGCAGGGCGACGGTGAACGGCTTCCTGACAGCCGTCGAAAAGAACGACCTGCCCACGGCCTACGGCATCTGGCTGCACGACAAGGACTGGCAGAAGCATCCGACGCAGAACGGCCCCTACTCCTTCGAGCGCTTCCAGGAGGACTGGAGCCCCGCGAGCCCGGAGAACGAGTACGGCGTCATCCAGAGCCACAAGATCGTCCTGGCCGGCCGCTACGGCAACGGCCTGCTGGTGGCAGTGCTGATGAACGGACGCAAGAGCAAGCCGCTCAACCTGCAATACGACCCCAAGTCGCACGCGCTCAGCTTCTCGCCGCCGGGAGTAGAACTGTACCTCGGGCCGTAGACCCTGCCGGGTAGAGAGATTCCTAATAGCTTCGAATCGACATGGGCTCCATTCTCCGCGCACCAAGCGGAGTGAATGGAGCCCATGTGTTTTGTTCTTTGCGCCCTCACCAGCCTATCCAGCTGGGCGCTCCATGCTTGGTGCGTCTTTGTCTTTGCGCCGAGGGTGGGAAGACACGAACCTCACCCCGCCCGGTTCATTGGAAACGGAGTCTCCCGACCCTTACCCAGCGGACTCGATACCGGCCAGCGTGGCTTCCAAACTGGCCGAATCCTCGACATTCAGCGTCACCGCCGCCTTGTCGATCTGCCGCGCCAGGCCGCACAGCACCTTGCCGGGGCCGACTTCGACGAACAGTTCCGCACCCGCACCTTGGAGAGCCTTCATGCAATCCACCCAGCGCACCGCGCCGGTCACCTGGCGGGTCAGGGCGTCGGTGACGGCCGCGGCGGTGGTCACCATGCCGCCGGTGACGTTGGCGGCCACGGGAATGCGCGGGTCGGCCAGGGTGAGGCTCGCGAGCACCCGCGCCACCTCTTCCTGAGCCGGCTGCATCAGCGCGCAATGGAAGGGGGCGCTGACCGGGAGCATCACGGCGCGGCGCGCGCCCTTGGCCTTGCACAGTTCGGCTGCCTTCTCCACGGCCGCTGCCGAGCCGGAGATGACCGTCTGGCCGGGCGAGTTGAAGTTGGCTGCCTGGACGCACAAACCGGTTTCCGCCGCAACTTCGGCGCAAGCCGCGGCTACCTGGGCGGGATCAAGCGAGAGCACGGCTGCCATGGCGCCCTGCCCGGCCGGAACGGCCAGTTGCATCGCCCGCCCGCGAGCCTTCACGGAGCGCACCGCATCGGCGAAGGAGATGGTTCCGGCAGCGACGTGGGCCGACCACTCGCCCAGGGAGTGCCCGGCGGCCAGCGCCGGCTCAATGCCCTTTTCGGCCAGCACGCGCCGGGCGGCCACGCTGACGGTCAGAATCGCCGGCTGGGTGTTCTCGGTGAGCTTCAGGTCCTCCTCGGGACCCTCAAAGCACAGGCGCGAAAGGGAGAAACCGAGGGCTTCGTCGGCTTCGGCAAAGGTCTGGGCGGCAACAGGAAAATGCTCGGCAAGATCGCGGCCCATGCCCACAGCCTGCGATCCTTGCCCCGGAAAGAGGAAAGCGATCTTTTTGGTCATTTCAGTGACGATTGTAAATCGCGATACCGTGACCGCCGCTGTGATGAAGGACCGTCTTCCGGGGTCATCGCATCGGGATTAGCAGAGCACGAAAAGGGGCTTTGAAAGGGCACGACTTTACAGGCTACGGGAAGACGCATATTGAGGGCTGTTTTTGAAAGGGCACGACTTTAGTCGTGCCGCAAATGGCTGATAATAAACGACGGGCTTTAGCCTCTGGGGGACGTTTTTCGGGACTTTCGCCTGTCCTTCGAGGTTTTTCCGCAGCCTCTTTAGTCGTGCCGCTAATGTACCAGAAGAATCCAGGGCATTAGCCCCCGGGGGAAGATTCGAAAGCTCCCCAAAACATCCCTCGGCGGCTAAAGCCGATGCATTTTGAGCTCCGAGATCGGCACGGCTGAAGCCGTGCCCTTTCAAAGCCGTAAGTCTCCCAACGGTCTTCCGGCTTCGTTTTCCGGCTCCGGTCGTCAGTTCCAGTGCTTCTTGTCGTCGGGGTCTTTGTCGATGGGCCGTCCGTAGCCGTCGATGTGGACGGTGCGTCCCTGGCGGCGCATGTAGACCTCGAACTTGCGGCTGGCGCGGCGGCGCTTCCAGCGGTAGTAGCGGTTGCGCAGGCCGTACCATTTCTCGCTGAAGGCAAAGCTGACGCCGCGCCGCGGCGCGAGCCGGACATAAAGCAACCCCGCCAGCGCCCCGCCCAGTTGGGCAAAGACGTACTGGCGCTGCTGGCCGAAGAGCATGGCGATGGAGATCAGCGCATAGATGGCCACCAGGTACTTGGCCTTGATGCCGATGATGAAGAACATGAGGAACTGCACGTCGCCGTAGAGCGCGCCAATGGCCACCAACAGGCCAAAGATGCCGCCGAAGCAGCCGCTGAGCGCAACTGTGCCCGCCTCAAAACCCAGCGCGCCGCCGCAAGCATAGATAACGGTTGCCGCTGCCGCGGTTCCCAAGACCGAGACGGCATAGAGGGTGGTGACCCAGCTGGAGTTGTGAAAGTTCTCCAGAAATCCGGCCAGGAACCACAGCGAGAGCAGCTCGAAGAGCGTCCCCATGAGCGCGCCCGGCGGGTGCACCAAGCTGTAGGTGAGGGGTTGCCAGAAGCCGCCGTTAAGAAAGAAATGGGGTTCGAAGGCGAGGCCTCTCATCAGGCCATTGGCCGTCAAGGGCGACAGCGCCAGCGCCGCCAGCGCCAGCCCAAAGTAGGCGAACAGGTTCACCAGCACCAGGCGGCGGGTGGCGCCGTGGAACTCGGGCATCGCGAATTGGGTGGCGCCAAGCCTGGGCATAGTGAGTCTCAGGTTAAACCGTTCAACAGGCAGGTGCAACGGCCCGGCCAGGGAAAAGCCCTGCCCTTCCCAAAGCGGTTAAGGGGTTGGCGGCATCTGCTGGGCGCCTGTCCCGCGATTTGGAGCTGCCGACTGATCGGGCACTTGCAGAATCAAGCCGGTCGAGTCGCTCTTGAGCAGGATCGGCAGTTCTGCCGAGCCATAGGATTTGATGGTCTTGGAATGCATCAGGCGGGCAAAATCGCCACCGGAGTCGCCGCCGGCGGCTGTGTCCGTATCCGCCGCTGCGGAGACGCGAAGCACATACTGGCCATCCGGGACGTAGTTCAGGTGGAAGCTGCCATCCTGCTCGATGTTGGCGGCGCGGATTTTCGCCTTGGTTTCAGTATCCTCAAGTTCCACCATGCCGGAGTCGACGGGATGGCTATCCGCCTTGGCCACGACAGTGCCCGAGATGGCGTGCAGATTATCGAGGGGAAAGACCACGTCAATGCCGTCGATATTCTCCCCGGTCCCCAACTCGATGGGCTTGACGTCCTTTTCGCGCAGGGCCCCGCCGGAGTAAACCACCAGGGCATCCCCCAGATTCATGTGCAGGGAGACGCTTGCGCCCAGCCCGACCGAAGTCTGCATCGTTGGCAGAGTGGCCTTGACGGCGTACTTTCCGGCCTGAATGCCATAGAAGCGATAGTGGCCGCGGTCATCGGTGCTGGTGGGTAACATGCCGCTGGGTCCCAGTTCCTTCCATTTGCCGTCCTTGTCCTGAACCATCAGGACGGGAACTACGCCGGGAGCGGGGCTGCCGTCGTCGTAGCGTATGACGCCGCTGATGGAGGCGCCGCGCACCAGGCGGATTTCAACCCGCGCCGCTTGGTTGGGCTGCACGACGATCTTCTCCGCCGCGCGTTCGACGGCCTTCAGCGTTGCGTCGTCTGCCTTGACCCGTTCGAGCTGCGAGAACTGCCCCAATGTGGATTCGTAGCCGGCAAGCTGGGCCACGGCATAGTAGGTGCCGGGAGGAACCTTGTCCAGAGTGAAAGTGCCGTCGAGGCCGGTAACCGCGGACAGGTTGGAGCCCTTCATGACCGAGGAAAGCGCCTTGGCAAAGACTTTCTCGAAATCGGGGTCCTTGCCCAAGGCAGCGGCATCGAAAACCGGCGTCTTGGAAGGCTGTTCGGAGATCAGCTGGACCCCGGCAAAGCGGCCCGGCTGGCCGGTGTCGGCGCAGAACACCCGGCCCGTCACCTGGCCCGGAGGCAGCACCTGAGGATTGGCCGGCGCCTGTTGCGCAAACAGCGGTCTGGCTGCCACGAGCAGCAACACGCATGCAAAAACCCGCATCGATCTCACCCCCGATAAAATCCACTGGTAAATTGGCCCACTTTGAATTGTTGACAGTCTAACCCCGCAATGGGACCATCCATGCCCGGTCAACCCGCATCCAACGCTGAAAACCCACGAGGCATTCTCCGATAGTGTGGGGTGTTCGGCTCCGTTTTTGGCAGGTGCCTCTTGACCTGGGACCGGGTTCTCCCCAAGAATAACGGAGTTGTACCGCAACGTACTGTCATCTTGGAAGACGAAATTGCCCTGGAAAGAGAGGAGGCCGCCATGCCCACCTGCC
>Ga0181529_10002907_pt1 | contig 20039 bp, 18 predicted proteins | sample PEATcosm2014_Bin_36_FD_119763 | JGI IMG/M metagenome (GOLD analysis project Ga0181529, IMG submission 119763) | Peatland microbial communities from MTU Mesocosm Facility, Houghton, MI, USA - PEATcosm2014_Bin10_30_metaG | ecosystem: Environmental > Terrestrial > Soil > Wetlands > Peat | place... | reverse complement strand
TGGCTCTCACCGCTGGCCGCCACCACCAGCGCGACCGCCGGCCACGGCCAGGGCACAGGCCGCCGCGCTCCGCTGGCGCAGTCCAGTGCGAGCACCTCCGCGGGTCGGGCGTGGACGATGGCGCGCTGGTCGAGGTCGCCACAGGGGACGCCGGCGATGTCGCGCTCGGCGGTGAGCGCGATCGCCACCAGCTCCTCCGCCGCGACCCGGCGCCCGGCGAGCCGGAGCATGGCCACCGTGGCCGCCAGGATGACGGCGGCAGAAGAGGCGAGGCCGGCCGACGCCGGCAGATCGCCGACGACGGCAATCTCCAGAGGAGGTGGGGCGGGGCCGCGGCCGCCAAGGGCCACGGCAGCGGCGAAGAGGCGGTCGCCGACATCCCCGGCCATCGTCGGTGCCGGACGCTGGACGCGCTGGCCGAGCCCGGCCGCCCGCCACCACCCGTCGCGCGAGGGGCGCACCGCGACGGTGAGAGCCAGGTCGACCGCCATGCAGGCGACGTGGCCGCCGACGTAGTCGACGTGCTCCCCGACCAGGGTCACCCGGCCGGGCGCGGTGGCGGCGGCGACGGCGGCTCCCGCCCCGAAGGCTTGGTCCAGAGCCCGGGAGGCGGTGTGGCTCGCGCCGCCGGCATGGGTCACGTCGTCGGAGGGAGGCCGGAGTGGCCGGCGGCGGGGAGCCTGCGGGCGCCGAGCAGCCGGTGTCGCGCCCGCTCGATGTTGACGGCCGCGCCGATCAGGGCCAGGTGGGTGAAGGCCTGCGGGTAGTTGCCGAGCAGCTCCCCGGTCGCCCCGTCCGCCTCCTCGGCCATCAGCCCGAGTGGCGATCCGAAGGCGAGCAGCCGCTCGAAGCGACGCTGGGCCTGCTCCACCGCGCCGATATGGGCGAGGGCGTCGGCCAGCCAGAAGGAGCACATCAGGAATCCCCCCTCGGCGCCGTGCTGGATCCCGTCGTCGGTCTCCTCGGGACGGTAGCGGCTGACCAGCACTCCCTGACCGAGATGGCGGGCGACCACTCGCACCGTGCCGACGATGCGCGGATCGCGATCCTCGAGGAAGCGCACCTGGCCGGTCCGGAGCAGGGCGGCATCGACGGTCCTCCCCCCCAGCGTCTGGGTGAAGCTGCCCAGCCGCCGGCTGTACCCCTCCGCCGTCACCCGCCGGTGGATCGCCCGGCGCGCCTCCTCCCAGCGCTCGCGATCGCAGCTCAGCCCGAAGCGCTCGGCGAGCCGCAGGCCCCGGTCGACGGCGACCCAGCACATCACCTTGCTGTAGGTGTAGTGGAGCTCTCGGCCCCGGCTCTCCCAGATGGAGGCGTCGGGCAGCTGCCAGCAATCGATGGCCATGTCGACGACGGCGTGCAGCTCCTTCCAGAGCGTCTGGCTGATCTCGCCGCCAAAGCGCGCGTAGAGGTAGGCACTGTCCAGCAGCTCGCCGTAGACATCGAGCTGAAGTTGGTTCACGGCACCGTTGCCGATCCGGACCGGCGCCGACCTCCGGTACCCGGACCAATGGCCGAGCACCTCCTCGGCGATCCGGGTGCCGCCGTCAACCCGGTAGAGGTTCTGAAACCTGCCGCCCTCGCCGATGCCGGTGGTGCGCAGCCAGCCGAAGAATCCATCGGCCTCCTCGTGGAGGCCGAGCTGGAAGAGGCCAAAGAGGGTGAGGGAGGCGTCCCGCAGCCAGGTGAAGCGGTAGTCCCAGTTTCGCCGGCCCCCGATCGCCTCCGGAAGTGAGGCGGTGGGCGCGGCCACGATGGCGCCGGTCGGCGCGTAGATCATCAGCTTGAGGGCGAGCGCCGAACGCCAGACCGCCTCGGGATAGGCTCCGCCGTAGCGGACCTTCCCGATCCAGCGCCACCAGTAGGCCTGGGTCTCGCGCAGGAGGCTGAGCGCCCGCTCCACCGTCCAGGCGCTCTCCGAGGTGGTGCAGTCCCCGCTGCCGTGCTGGCAGCGGAGGGAGAGGGCGACCGCGCCGCCCGCATGGAGGGTGAAGCTGCCGGTGGCACCGCGGATCTCGGCCGTCGACACGACGCAGAAATGGACGCCACCCGCGTCACCGTGGAAGCGCCTGCCCTCGGCCTGGAACCCGGCGGAAGAGCGTCCATAGTCGGGGCGGGGGGCGATGACGTGCTCCATGCTCACACTGCCGGTCAGGCAGTCCACGATGCGGACGATCCGCGGGCGGCGATGAGGACGCGCGTGGTGCCCGATCGTCTCCTCGTCGACGGGCATGAAGTCGACGACCTGGACCGTTCCGGCGGGCGTGGAGAAGATGGTCCGGAGGATGTTGGTGCGGTCGTCGTAGCGCTGCTCGGCCCGGTGCGGGCCCCGCGGCCGGAGCTGCCAGTGCCCGCCGTCGCGCGCGTCAAGGATGCGGCCGAAGAGCGATGGCGAGTCGAAGCGGGGCAGGCAGCACCAGTCGATGCTGCCGTCGACACCGACCAGCGCGGCGCTGCGGCAGTCGCCGATCAGCCCGTAGGCCCCGATGGGGAGGTAACCGCCGGTCCTGCCCACCCCCTGGATCATGGTGCGGCAGACCCCGGTCCGCCGGTGCCCATCCGGGACGGGGTGACGGGAGCCCGGCGAGCCCCTCTCACCGTGCCGGGGTCCCCATGCCGCCTACCGCGGGGGGAGGCGCGACGAAGCAGGATCGGGCCCCGGTGTGGCAGGCCGGGCCGGCGGGCTCGACCAGCAGCAGCACGGCGTCGCCATCACAGTCCAGCCGGACCTGGATGATCCGCATGCTGTTGCCGCTCGTCTCGCCCTTCTGCCAGAGGCGCTCCCGGCTCCTGCTCCAGAAGGTGGCTCGCCGGGTGATCAAGGTGGCCTCGTAGGCCTCGCGGTTCATGTGGGCGACCATCAGCACCTCGGCGGTCCCCGCGTCCTGGACGACGGCGGTGACCAGCCCGCGGCCGAAGTCGGGGCTCCGCCCCTCCGGCTCGGCGACCAGGGGCGGCGCCGAGGCAAGCGGCTCTCCGGAGGGCGAGAGGGCGTCGGGGTCCGCGCCGCTCACAACCGCACCTCTATCCCGTGCTGGCGCAGGTAGGACTTGGTCTTCGGGATGGGGTGGATGCCGTCGTGGAAGATGGAGGCGGCCAGGGCGGCATCGGCGCCTCCCTCGTCCAGCACCGCGCGCAGATGCTCGGGCTCCCCGGCGCCGCCGCTCGCGATCACCGGGATGGTGAGCCGGTCGGAGACCGCGCGGGTGAGCAGGAGGTCGTAGCCGTCCTGGGTGCCGTCGCGATCCATGCTCGTCAGCAGGATCTCGCCGGCGCCCCGTTCGGCGGCCTCCCGCGCCCAGGCGAGCGCGTCCAGCCCGGTGTCGCGGCGGCCGCCATGGGAGAAGACGTGCCAGCCACCGCCCTCGCGGCGGGCATCCACCGCGACGACGATGCACTGCACCCCGAAGCGCTCGGCCGCCTCACCGATGAGCTCGGGACGGGCGAGTGCCGCCGTGTTGAGGGACACCTTGTCGGCACCGCTGCGCAGCATCCGGTCGATGTCATCGAGCCCGCGCAGCCCGCCTCCCACGGTGAGCGGGATGAAGACGGAGTCGGCGGTGCGGCGCACCGCGTCGAGGAGGATCTCGCGGGCGTCGCTGCTCGCCGTGATATCCAGGAACACCAGCTCATCGGCGGATTCGGCGTCGTAGCGCGCCGCCAGCTCGGCGGGGTCGCCGGCGTCGCGGAGGTTGACGAAGTTGATCCCCTTGACCACGCGACCGTGATCGACGTCGAGGCAGGGGATGATCCGCTTGGCCAGGGTCATCGTGGGAATCTCAGCATCGCTGCTCGCAGGTCGAAGCTGCCCTCGTACATGGCGCGACCCACGATGGCCCCGGCGGCTCCGGCCTCGGCGCAGCGGGCGATGTCGTCCACCGTGCTGATCCCTCCACTTGCGATCACCGGTCCCGGAAACGTCCGCGCCGCCTCCTCCAGCCCGGCGAGGTCGGGGCCGCTCAACATCCCGTCGAGGGCCACGTCCGTCCGGACCAGGCCACCGAGCGGCCAGGTCGCCCAGCGTTCCAGGTGGGCGGCGGCGCTTCCCGCGCCCTCGGTCCAGCCTTCGGCCTGGGCGACATCGCCGCGCACATCCAGTGAGACCAGGCAGCGCCCCGGCAGGGCGGCGCAGATCCCCTCGGCGGTCTCGGGCTCGCGCACCGCCACGCTCCCCAGCACGACGTAGGTCGCCCCGGCGGCCAGCCATCGCTCCGCCGCCGCCAGGGTGCGGACGCCTCCGCCGACCTCGATCTCGACACCACCCTGCCGGGCCGCCTCCAGCACGCCGCGGGCCGCCGCAGCGGAGTCGACGTCCACGGTCCCCCGGGCGGCGTCGAGGTCGACGAGATGGATGCGGTGGGCGCCGCTCTCGATCAGCCGCTGGACGACCCCGGCGGGATCCCTCTCGTAGACCTGCTCTCGGTTGTAGTCGCCCTGGATGAGGCGCACGCAGCGGCCCCCTCGGATGTCGATGGCGGGGATGACGATCACGGCAGGGACGGCTCAGCCGGCCTCCGCTCACCCACCGAGGCGGCCACCAGGTTGGCGTAGATGCGCAGCCCGGCCGGGCCGCTCTTCTCGGGGTGGAACTGAGTGCCCGTCACCACTCCCCGCTCACAGATGGCGACGATCTCGCCGCCGTAGTCGACGGTGGCGACCACGTCCGCGGGGTCCGCATCGGCCGCGTAGGAGTGGACGAAGTAGCAGCGGGTGCCCTCCTCGACCCCCTGGGTGAGCACGGCCGGCCGGCGCAACCGAAGCGAGTTCCAGCCCATGTGCGGCACCTTGAGTGGAGGTGCTGCCGCGATGCGGCGCACCCGCCCGGCAAGGAGGCCGAGACCGGTGCCGCCCTCCCCCTCCTCGCTCGAATCGAAGAGCAGCTGGAAACCGAGGCAGACCCCGAGGACGGGGCGGCCGCGGCCGGCCGCCTCCCTCACGGCGTCGCCCAACCCGGAGCCGAGCAGCAGTGCCGCCGCCGGAGCGAAGGCACCGACCCCGGGCAGCACCACCCCGTCGCTGCCGGCGACGACCCGCGGATCCGGGGTGATCACCGCCTCGGCCCCGGCGCGCGCCAGCGCCCGCTCGACACTGCGCAGGTTGCCGACCCCGTAGTCGACGATCGCGATCCGCGGCATCAGGCAGCCGCCTCGGTGAAGCACCGCCGGCACCGGCTCCGCCGCATCAGGGTACCCGCACCATGGGGGACGCGTCGCGCCCGTCCCGGAGCATCAGAGCACCCCCTTGGTGGAGGGCACCCCGCGCCCGACCACCGTCAGGGCGTCGCGGGTGGCCAGTCCCAGGGCCTTGAAGGCGGCCTCGGCGACGTGGTGGAGGTTGACGCCCCGGATGAGGTCGACGTGGAGGCTGATGCCCGCGGATTGGGCCAGACCCTGCACGAACTCGTGGAGGACGGTCACGTCGAAGTCGTTGATGCGTCCCTCGAGGGCGCTCATCTCCCACTCCAGATGGGGGCGGTTGGAGAAGTCCAGGGCACAGCGCACCAGTGACTCGTCGAGGGGCGCGTAGGCGTGGCCGAAGCGCCGGATGCCGGCGCGGTCGCCGAGGGCCCGGTTGATCGCCGCGCCCAGGGCCAACCCGCAGTCCTCCACCAGGTGGTGGGCATCGACGTCGATGTCGCCGGAGCCGTGGAGCCGGACATCCATGCCGCTGTATTTGACGAAGGACTCGAGCATGTGCCGGAAGAAGGGCAGCGGAACGTCGATGTCGGACACCCCGCCGCCGTCGATCTGGACGTCGACGTGGATGCGCGTCTCCTTGGTGACCCGCTCCTCGGTCGCGGTCCGCCGCGAGGCCGGGCCCGGACTGCTCTCACTCATCGGACACCATCCTCCATCCTGAGCCGGATCGCCCGCTCATGGCCGCGCAAGCCCTCGGCGGCAGCGAGAGCGCAGGCGACAGGCGACAGGTCGTCGAACTCCTCAGCCGAGAGATCGACCACCGACTGCCAGCGCTGGAAGTCCATGACCGAGAGCGGACCGCGGTATCGCGCGGCGCCGCCGGTCGGCAGAGTGTGATTGGGCCCGGCGACGTAGTCGCCCATCGACACCGGCGAGCGCCGGCCGACAAAGACGGCAGACGCCGTGTGCGGCTCGTCGCGGAGCGCCTCGGCGGCCTCGCCCTGGAGCGAGAGGTGCTCGGCGGCAAACTCGTCGGCGAGGCGGCGAGCCGCGTCGAGTGACTCGGTGAGGACCACCGCGCCGTGGCGGCCGGCGGCCTCCGCGATGATCCCGCCGCGCGCCGCGGCCGCGGCCTCCTCGCTGAAGGCCTCCGCCACCTCGCCGGCCAGGGTCGGGGAGTCGGTGAGGCACACCGCCCAGGCCAGGGGGTCGTGCTCGAGCTGGGAGACCAGGTCGGCGGCGACCAGGCGCGGGTCGGCGCCGGCGGAGGCGATGACCACGATCTCGCTGGGGCCGGCCACGCCGTCGATGCCGACCTCGCCGAAGATGGCGCGCTTGGCCAGGGTCACGAAGAGGTTGCCCGGCCCGGTGATCTTGTCCACCCGGATGATGGTCTGGGTCCCGTGGCCGAGGGCTCCGACGGCCTGCGCACCTCCGATCGCGTGGACCTCGGACACCCCCAGGTGGTGGGCGCTGGCGAGGACGAGCTGATGGACCGACCCATCGGGGCCGGGAGGCGACACCAGGGCGATCTCCCCGACACCGGCGATCTGAGCGGGGATGACGTTCATCAGCACCGTGCTGGGATACGCCGCGCGACCACCGGGTATGTAGCAGCCGACCCGCCGCAAAGGCAGGGGACGGAGGTGCGCGCCAGGCGTTCCGCGGGCGGCGGTGTCGCGCTGGGGCTGGTGGATGGTCCGGATCCGGGCCGCGGCGGCAGTGATCGCGTCGCGGATTCCGGGCGAGGTCTGGTCCCAGGCGCGGGCCATCGCCTCCGCCGGGACGCGGGTCTCGGCGATGTCCGCGTGGTCCAGCCGCTCGGTCCAGCGCCGGACCGCCGGGTCGCCCTCGCGGGCGACGTCGTCGAGGATGGTGCGGACGACGTGCTCGGCGGCAACCGGCAGCTCGAACCACGCCGCCAGCGGCCCCGCCGTCTCGGCGTCCAGAAGGGCGGCCGCACCGCGCCTCTCGGCGCGGACCTGCGCCCGCCACGCCGCGGGGGTGAGGGATCGGAGCCGGACGATCACGTCACGGCAGCGGGTGTGGCCCCCGCCGTGACGGTGCGGCGGAGGGCGGCGGCGAGCTGGTTGACCGCCTCGCTCCTGGTCTTGAGCGAGGCCTGGTTGGAGATCAGCCGAGCCGTCGAGCGTCCCGCCTCGGCGACCTCGACGAGGTGGTTGGCGACGAGCGTGCGCCCCGTCGCGGTGATGTCGACGACGCAATCGGCGAGACCCATGGCCGGAGCCAGCTCGACCGACCCGTGGAGCTTGATCAGCTCGACCGCCAGCCCCAGCGAGTCGAAGAAGCGGCGGGCGGCGATCGGGTACTTGGTGGCGGCCCGGAGCGACTGAGGGAAGCGCCCCTGGGCGAGCGGTGAGCCCTCCGGCGCGGCCAGAACGAGCCGGCAGACACCGAAGTGGAGGTCGACCAGCTCGTAGCAGTCGCGCGGCGATTCCCAGAGGATGTCCTTGCCCACGATGCCGGCGTCGCACGCGCCCATCTCCACGTAGACCGGGACGTCGGTGGGCCGCACCTTGACCACGGTGGCGGTGGGGGTGGCGATCTTCAGCTGACGGTCGAATCGGCTGGCGTCGATGTCCGCCACCCCAGCTTCCGAGAGCAGCCGGCAGGCATCCTCGAAGAGGGCACCGCCGGGCAGCGCGAGCCGCAGACCGGCGCTCACGGGGCGTCCCCCCGGCCGTGCGCGGCGAGGAGCGCCTCGACGCCGCGCCCCTCCTCGCCCCGGTACCGCCAGGCAACGGCGCCGTCGTCGTCCAGTCGGGCCATGCCCTCAACCACTGGCTCCTCGCGGTGGCGGGCGGTCGGCTCGAGCTCGAGCGCGACGGCGATCCCCGCCTGACGGAGGCGGGCGGCCAGGGCCGGCGCCTCGCCGGCCCGCGCTGCCGAGTAGCCGAGGCGAAGCGCTTCGACCCCTGCGTCCTGACCCGAGCCTCGGAGCAGGGCGTCGCAGCAGCGGTCGACGTGGAGGACGAACCCGGTCGCGGGAGCATCCGTGCCGAAGGCGGCGAGCAGCCGGTCGTAGCGCCCGCCCGCACCGAGCGGAAAGCCGAGATCAGCGCTGAACAGCTCGAAGGTCGGGCCGGTGTAGTAGTCCCAGTCGCGCACGGCACCGAGGTCGAGGTGGACGCTGGCGGTGATCCCGTGGCGGTCGAGGACATCCCAGAGCTCCGCCAGGTCGGCGAGGACCCGCCGCGGCCCGGGGGCGCTGATCCGGGCACCGGCGGTGTCCAGGATCTCGCGACCACCGCGCAGGGTGGGAAAGGTGAGCAGCAGCTCCCGCTCGGCATCCCCCGCGTCCGTGCCGCGCAGGGCATCCTCGACCGCCACCAGGTCGCGGCCGCGAAGCGCGTCGGCGACCCGACCTCGGGATTCGGCGTCAAGGTTGGCGGAGTCGAGCAGCGAGGGGACGAAGTCGGCGTGACCGACGTCGATCTGGACTCCGGTGACACCGGCCCGCTCGAGCGCGGCCGCGGCCACCGCGATGCACTCCGCGTCAGCCGAGAGCCCCGAATGCCCGATCAGCTCGCAGCCCGCCTGCATCGTCTCTCGGCGCCGGCCGCCGAGCGGGGGGCGGTTGAAGAGCACCGGTCCCGCGTAGCAGAGGCGGAGAGGCGGCCGCACCCCCTGGAGCTGAGTGGAGACCACTCGGGCGACGCTCACGGTGCGCTCCCCGACCAGGGCGAGCAGGCTGCCATCGGCGTCCATGAAGCGGAAGAGCTGGGCCTGGAGGCCGCCTCCGACGCCGGCCGCCACGGTCTCGAGCGGCTCCACCAGCGGGGTGGAGAGGTACTCATAGCCCCAGACGGCGAAGGTGTCGAGGAAGGCCTCGGTCACGAGCCGACGGCGCTGTGCCGCCGCACCGATCCAATCGGCGAAACCGCCCGCGCGGCCCCGCGCCGGACTCTGCAGGGCGCTCATATGGGCGAAGTCTAGCCAGGCTCCGCCCCGGATCGAGGCGAAACGGCGCGGACGTCTGTTTTGGGTGGGATGACTCGAGGGGACGAGGCCGAGGGCCACCGCCCGCGGGGGACGGCGGCCCTCGATGCTCCTCGCCGGTGCGGTATGGGTTACTGCGCCGGAGGCGGCGGAGGCGGAGTCTGGTTGAAGCCGGAGAAGTTCAGCGGTGCGGTCGCCGGCTGAGCGTCGGTCTTGCTGAGCCAGCCGCCGACGGCAACCGCCGCGGCAGTGATCAGCCCGATGAAGAAGCCGATGGAGATTCCGGCCGACCCGCCGGGCCCGGAGTAGTTCGCGCCGCCGGCGTAAGTCAGGAAGAGCACGACCATCAGCAGGATGAACACTCCGCCGACGGCGTAGATCAGGTAGTCGGCGGCCGGGAGGGCCGGCAGCACCTGGGGGGCGAAGGTCCGGAGCGCGAAGAGGACGATGAGGACGAGAAGGGCGAGGAAGCCGAGCCAGCCCGACCACGAGCCGAGCCCACCGATGCCGGTACTCGAGCTGTATCCGGCGATGCCGTCAACACCGGAGAAGCTGTAGCTGGCGGTCCACCACCACGGAATGAACCAGTTGATCAGGGCAAGGATGAGGCCACCACCCAGGATCAACTGGCCGTTGGAGTAGGTCTTTCCACCTATCTGTGCTGGCATTTCAGGTACTTGAGCTCCTTTGCGCGTATTTGCGTTGGGCGACTGACGAAGGCTACCGCCTGGCGGTGGCCACTCACAACTAGGAATCAGGGTTCACATACGCGGATGTCGCAACCCCTGGTTGGTCGGTGCGCCCGCCCGTGGGCAGGCGCACTCCCCGACTGGCCATCCCCCTCGCGGAGCGGTGCGCGCCCTCGCGGAGCCGGCGGTGCTCGCCTCTCCAACTGCCCGACCCCTCCCATCGCTCATCTCAGTCCGCCTCCACTTCAGGCATGGCGAGCATGGTGTCGAGCTTGGCCTGAGCCAGCTCCAGCAGGTTGGGCACCGCCTCGACCGGCAGCTGCAAGCGGGCGGCGATCGCCGCGGGGCCGGCGCCCTGGTCGCGGAGGCGGAGCGCCTCCGCATAGGCCGGGGTCAACTCCGAAAGGGCCAGCTCCCGGTTCATCGAGGGGCCAGGCTAGGCAGATCCGGGAGCCGCGTCATGAGTACCGCGGTACCCAGCCCGGGCGCGCCTCAGCCGCCGGGTACTCAGAAGGAGCGGTCGGTACTCATTCCACGTGGGTCGGGACCGTGGCGAGCACCACGGCGAGCTGAGCCCGTGAGCTCACCCCGAGCTTGGAGTACGCCTGCTGAAGGTGGTTCTCCACGGTGCGGACGGAGAGCCCGAGCCGGGCGGCGAGGTCCGCGCTGCTCGCCCCTCCGCTGGCCATCTGGGCCACCTGGAGCTCGCGGTGGGTGAGGGCGCGCGGCGTGGCGACGCGGCCGATGCTGGGTGAGCGGCTCTGCTCGCAGTCCGCCGTGAGAGCGGCGCTCCGGAGCATGGGCACCCGGGCTCGGTTCGGCATCCCGGCTTTCCGGTAGGCCTCGGCCGCTTCCGTCGCCGCCTCGGCGGCGAGCAGGGTGAGCCCCATCCGTTCGAACTCGAGGGAGATGCGCTCGAGATCGGGACCGTCGGCATCGGCGAGCGCTCGCACGTGGGCCGCGAGGGCGGGGATGAGATCGCCTTCGCAACACCCGGCGAGGACCTCCAGCCGCTCGGCCCCGACGAGGTCGCCGAGACGTGCGGCATCGTGGAGCCCCCACGCCTCCAGGGAGGAGAAGCCGGCCTCGCGCCAGCCGGCCGCCGCACGCAGGGCGGCCTCGACCGCCCGGGTGCTCTCGCCCTGAGCCCAGAGGACCCAAGCCTCGCAGAGATCGACCCAGGGCGCCTCGGTCGGCGGAGCGACAACGGCGGCGTGAGCCGCGGCGAGGGCCGTCTCGGCCCGCCGAACGTCGCCTCGAAGGCTGGCGGCCTGGGCCAGGACCCCCTCCAGGGTCACCACGTGACCTCCGCCGGCCATGTAGCGGTGGCAGATCGAGGCTCCCTCCTCCAGCCATGACCGCGCCGTCCGGCTCCTCCCGGTCAGCAGGGCCGCCCAGCCCACCAACCCGGTCCAGTAGCCGCGCAGCGGTTCGAGGCTGGCCTCGACGAGCCGGTCGTGGACCTCCGCGGCGAGCCGGGCGGCCTCGGGGATCCGGCCGGCGAGGCAGAGCGCCATCCATCGCCCGGTGAGCAGGGTGGAGCGGGTGCCCAGCAGCTCCGGGGAGTCGCGGAGGAGCTCCACCCCGGTGTCCAGAGCGGTGACGGCCTGGAGGGGCCGTCCGGAGAGGGCGAGTGCCAGGCCGCGCACGCCGATGGCTCCGATCTGCGCGGCCAGGGGTACGTGGGCGCTCTCGAGGAGGCCGGTGCTGAGGGACTCGGCCATCCCGAGGCGGCCCGCCGACAACTCGAAGAGAGCCCGGGTCACGATCAGCTCGGAGGCGGCATCCTCCGGGAGGCGGCCCAGCGCTTCGCTGAGGACCTCCAGGGCCCGATCTGCGCGACCCAGCCCGTGATAGAGGTTCTGAGCGCTGGTCAGGGCCAGCTCGGCCACCTGCGCGGCGCCGACCGGGCGGGCGTCCTCGAGCACGGCCTGTGCCTCCTCCGGCCGGCGCATTCCGGTCATGGCCCGGGAGAGCGCCACCTCCGCGGGGAAACCCGCACCCGAGTCCACGGCGGCGCGCGCCAGCGCCGCGGCGGTGTCGAAACGTCCGGAGCCGAGCATCCAGCGGGCCGCCGCCAGCGCGGACTCCGCGTGGACCGGCTGCCCCGCCTCCAGGCGGATCATGGCCAGCCGGCTCGGGTCGTCACCGCGGCGGAGCGGGGTCGCCTCCAGGGCGTCGCCGAGCCGCCCGAGCAGCTCCCGCCTCCGGAGCGGGGTCAGGCCCCCGCGCAGGGCCTCGGCGTAGAGGGGATGGGCCAGCCGCACCTGCCAGCGCCGCCGGTACCGCTCCGTCACGGTGGAGGTGGTGATCACCCCCGCCACCTCGAGCTCGCGGATCACGGCGGGCGCCGCCAGCCGCTCCAGGACGTCGAGGGGAAGTGGCTCGGCGAGAGCGAGCGCCTCGGCCGCCTCGCGCTGGGGCGCTGAGAGGGGGCGAAGCCGCTGCTGGATGGCCTCGAGAGGGCCTCCCGCGGCCACCGGCTCTCCGTCCCAGCGCCACACGCCGTCCCGCTCCGCCAGGGCGCCGGAACCGAGCCCGATCTCGACCAGCTCGTGGAGGAAGAGCGCGTTGCCCTGGCTCAGCCGGCTCAGCTCGTGACGCGTGCCGGCGTCCAGGTGACCGTCGAGCGCCTGGCCCAGGAGCGCCTCCACCTCGGTCCGGGAGAGGGGTTGGAGCTCGATCCAGCCGATGGCCCCCTCCTTGCGCAGCCCCACGATCGGGTCGGGAAGGGTCTCGCCGGAGCGTGCCGTCAAGAGCAGCGATGCGGTCTGAGTGCTGGCCAGTTGATGCAGGAGGGCGGACGAGGCGGCATCGAGGAGGTGGGCGTCGTCGACGGAGACCACCAGCCGCCCGTTGCCGCGCTCGTGGCGGAGCTCGCGAACGCTGTGCCGGAGGACGTCGAGCGGGCTCATCGAGAGCGCCTCGGGGAGCAGCGGCGCGAGGGGACCGAAGGGGATGGTCGCCGCCGCCTCCGTGGCGGTCACCTCGCGGATGAGCCATCCATCCCGGCGCAGCCTGGCGAGCGCCTCGCCGCGGAGCCGGGTCTTACCGACCCCGGGGGCGCCCGCGATGATGACGCCGCACGAGGCCGGACGCTCCAGCTCGCGAGCAAGCAGCGCCAGCTCCTCGTGCCGGCCGACGAGTGGCCACGGCGACCGGCTGGCGGTGGAGGGCATGTGCAGTGAGGTGCATTGTGCCAGCGCCGGCGCGGGACCGCACGCGGGTTGGCAGGGGCTAGTACTGGTCCTCCGGACGCACGTCCTCATCCACGTCGTCGTCCTCCTTCTCCACGTCCTCGAGGGGTGCGGGCTCCTCGAACTCCTCGTCGGACGCGAGCGGCTCGACCTCCTCGCCGGGCTCACCGGCCTCGGCAACCTCCTCGTCGTCGCCATCCGCCGTGGCTCCCTCGTCCACCCCGCGCTGCGCGAGCAGGGACTCCTTGGCGTACGGCCTGAACTCCTCGCGTCGCTGCCGGCTGACCGGGAAGGACGACTTGCGCGCGTTCTCAGTTGACTGGAAGGCCTCGCGGATGATGATCTCGATCTGGCTCTCCTCCACCCGAGCCACCACCGCCGTGTAGCGGTTGCCGGTGGAGATGAGGGGCACGAGCCTGCGGGCGATCTTGCTGTCGACATCGCCGAGCACGACAGCCGCGGTCGTCTGGGCCTGGAGGCCTCCATCCTGAAGGTGCAGCTCCACGACCTCCCCCGGCGCGACCACGATCACCACCCCGGCCTTGGGCGGGTTGAGCACGGTGAGCGCGCTCTTGCCAGGCTCCTCGGCGAAGAGGTCGACGTCGATGGCCCCCTTGGCTCCGGCGATCTTCTCGCGGCTTTCGAGCAGCAGCCGCAGCTTGCGAACGTTCTTCTGGGCGATCACGTTCTGCGAGTTGATCTGCAGCGCCTGCGAATAGGCATCGAGGGCGGCCTGATGCTCGCCGAGCTCGGTCAGCGCCTTGCCGATCCTGTTGAAGGTCTCCTCGACGCCTCCGTGCCGCTCGACCAGGGCGCGGTTGATGGCAAGGGCGTCCTGCCATCTGCTCTCCAGGGCGGCCTGGATGGCCTCTTCCACGTACAGAGTACGCGGCTTGACACGTTCGGCTTCAGCCACTGACGAACTCCCTCAGCGTCGACTCGATCGTTCGGCCCGCTGCCGGATTGGCTTTGGTGATAGGCGGGGTCCGCTATGATACCGGCTCAGTGCGGCGCATCTGTTCGACAGGATTCTCCACCCCCGCTCCGGCTCAGGTCGTTCTGTGACGCGGGTCATCGCCATCGCCAACCAGAAGGGCGGCGTGGGCAAGACCACCACCGCCGTCAGCCTGGCCGCCGCCCTCGCCGAGGCAGGCGCCCGGGTGCTGGCTGTCGACCTCGATCCGCAGGGCCACCTGACCATCAACATGGGTGTGCGCCGGCCGGATGAGCTGGAGGTGACCGTCTACAACATCCTCACCGAGCCGAGCACCACCGCAGCCGAAGCCCGGCTGCGCTCGGAGCCGATCGGTCTGGACTTCCTGCCCGCCAACATCGAGCTCTCGGGTGCCGAGCTTCAGCTGGTGACCGAGTTCGGCCGGGAGTCGGTGCTCCAGGAGAAGCTCTCCCCCCTGCTTCCCGAATTCGATTACGCCATCATCGACTGCCCCCCCTCGCTCGGCCTTCTCTGTGTCAATGCCCTGGTGGTCGCGACCGAGGTGATCATCCCCCTGCAGTGCGAGTACTTCGGGATGAAGGGGATGCAGCAGCTCCAGAAGACCATCGACCGGGTGCGGGCGAAGCTCAACCCTCAGCTGAGCATCTCCGGCATCCTCCCGACCATCTACAAGCCGCGGACGCTGCACAGCCAGGAGGTTCTCGAGCTGGTCAAGGAGCGTTACGGCAACGAGGTCTTCGACGTCCGGGTGGACGCGTCCATCCGCTTTGCCGAGACACCGCTGGCGGGGCTCTCCATCCTCCAGTACGCCCCCGAATCCCCGGGAGCCAGGGCGTACCGTGCGCTCGCCCGCATCGTCATGGCCCAGGGCGTCGAGCCGGACCTCCCGGAGACGGAGGCTGCGCCGGCAGGACCCAAGGCGCGGGCGGGGCACCCGTGATGCCCGGGTTCCGCCGCGCCCAGCTGCGCGGCTCGGAGGAGCTGTTCCGGAGCACCGAGGAGCCCGCCCCGGTCGAGCACCCCCTGCCGGAACCTCCGGTCCACCCGGTCCCGACGGCGCCCACGCACAACCTCCGATCGGTTCGCCTCAGCGAGGAGGACGTCCAGCTCCTGGCGGAGGCCGTCCAGCACCTCAAGTTCCCCGGAAAGACGCCGGCCCGCCCGTCGATCGGCGACTTCGAGCGACTCGAGGCGCTGCGGCAGAAGCTGCTCCGCATCCTCTAGGTCGCCCCCCGCGGGTCCCGGTCGGGTGCCCCTTGTCGCGCCGGCTGTCGGACCCCTTTCCGGTGTTCCCTCTTTCGGGTACGGGTACGGCCTGGTACCTTGGCGCGAGGGAGTGCGCCCTCAGGGGGCCGCGAGGGTTGGGAGAGATGCGATGAGAGCAAGGCGCCGTTACGCGCTGGCCCAGGTGGTTGCAGCTAGCGCGATATCGATCGTCGGCGGCGGCACGGCGGCGGCAGCGCCGGTGGCCGTGGCCGCCGTCCGCATGATGCCGGCCTCGGAGGGACACATCCTGTCGATGGGCAGCCTGGCCGCGCCACCGACCACCGCCGACTGCGAGGCGACCTACGGCATCGCCTGCTACGAGCCGTTCCAGATGCAGCGGGCCTACGACCTGCAGCCGCTCTTCTCTCAGGGAGTGGAGGGACGCGGGCAGACCATCGTGATCGTGGACGCGTTCGGCTCTCCGACCATCCGTGAGGATCTGGCACGGTTCGATCAGGACTTCGGCCTCCCGGCCCCGCCGTCCTTCCAGGTGGTCCAGCCGGAGGGGCCGGTCCCCTCCTGCGGATTCGACCCCTTCGGGGCCAGCGACTGCTACGGCTGGGGCACGGAGACGAGCCTCGACGTGGAGTGGGCGCACACGATGGCGCCCGATGCCAACATCGTGCTGGTCGAGACGCCCACCTCGGAGACCGAGGGGGTGCAGGGCTTCCCCGACATCGTCGCCGCCGAGAACTGGGTCGTCAACGACCACATCGGTGAGGTCATCACCCAGAGCTTCGGCGCCACGGAGCAGACCTTCTCCAACCCGGCGCAGATCCACGGGCTGCGCAGCGCCTACGAGAACGCGGCCGCCAACGGGGTGACCGTGCTCGCCGCGAGCGGGGACGACGGATCCACCGACGAGCTCTCCGATCTCACCTGCTGCTATGCCACCCGTGCCATCGACTGGCCGTCCTCCGACCCGCTGGTGACCGGGGTTGGCGGGACCCAGCTCCACCTCAACGCCGCCGGCGGTGAGATCGCCCCGGCGAGCGTCTGGAACGACTCCAGCGCCACCATCGGCATCCCGGGACCCGCGTACACCTGGGGGGCCGGCGGCGGTGGGCTCTCGACCGTCTTCTCGCGGCCCGCCTTCCAGGACGGGGTGGCGAGCGTGGTCGGCGGCTCCCGGGGCACGCCTGATATCGCGATGAGCGCCGCGGTCAACGGGGCCGTCGACTTCTTCCAGTCGACCGCCTACTACGACGTCGGCGGCGTGCGCACCGAGTTCCAGGGCGGCTGGAGCATCGTGGGCGGCACCAGCGAGGCCAGCCCGCTCTTCTCCGGGATCGTGGCCCTCGCCGACCAGGAGGCCGGGCACAGCCTCGGCTACCTCAACCCCGAGCTGTATGCGCTCGCCGAGCACGGCGGCGACGACGGCATCGTGCCGATCACGAGCGGTACCAACAAGACCACCTTCTGCATCGCCGCCGACATCGAAAGCAGCGGCGCGTGTCAGAGCAGCAGCGACCTGGTGACGGTCCCCGGCTTCGAGGCGGACGGCTCCTACAGCGATGCGACCGGCTGGGGGACGGTGGACGCCGCTCAATTCGTGCCGGCTCTGGCCCGCGGAGCGGCTTCGCCGGCACCCCCGACCTGAACGCAGCTCAGCTGAGATGTGAGCCGGCCGTCCTCAGGGCGGCCGGCTCACGGCCCTCGCGGTCCTGGGCGGGGCCGCGGCCCGCCCTCCGGCGGCCCGGCCCCACCCGAGCGGCCGCGAAGCGGTCAGTGCCCGCGCCCTTCTGCTAGCTTGCCCGGAATGGTCATCGGCACCCTCGTCCTCCGCCTCCAGGTCCCGGGGAGCGAGTCGCTCAAGGACAAGCGGCAGGTGGTGCGATCCCTGGTCACTCGCGTGCGCCGGACGTTCGACGTCGCCATCGCCGAGGTCGGCGACCAGGATCTCTGGCAGGCCGTGGAGCTCGGCGTGGCCTGCGTCTCCAACGACGCGCGTCATGCCGACGAGGTCTGCCAGAAGGTGCTCAATTTCGTCGGTGAGGACGCGGAGGCGCTGCTCGTCGACTCCAGGTTCGAGATCGTGCGCCTGTGAATACGGCACCCGGGGCGTCCCGGAGGCTGACGCTCGCCGGTCCTGCAGGCCGCTGGCTCCTGGTCGCGACCGTGCTCGGTTCGGGGATGGCGCTCCTCGACACGACGATGGTCGTCGTCGCCCTGCCCGCGATCGGGCACACCCTGGGCGGAGGCCTCTCCACGCAGCAATGGGTGCTCGACGCCTATCTGATCACGCTCGCCGGGCTGGTGCTCCTGGGCAGCGCGGTCGGTGAGATGCTCGGCCACGGCCGGGTCTTCCTCGCCGGCGCGGTGGCCTTCGGGGTGACCTCCGCCGTCTGCGGGGTGGCTCCGACCAGCGCCGTCCTCATCATCGCCCGGCTGCTCCAGGGAGCCGCGGCCAGCCTGCTGGTTCCCGGGGCTCTGGCCCTCGTCTCAACGAGCTTCTCCGGCGAAGAGCGAGGACGGGCGATCGGGGCCTGGTCGGGGATCTCCGGTCTCGCCACCGTCATCGGCCCGCTCCTCGGGGGACTGCTGGTCGACCACGCCGGCTGGAGATGGGTCTTCCTCATCAACGTCCCGCTGGCGGCCGCGGCTGTTGCGGCCGCATTCCACCACCTCCCCGTTCGCGAGCTCCGGTCCACGGCGGCCGGCAAACGCCTCGACGGAGGCGGGGCCCTGGCGGCGACGGCCGGTCTCGGGCTGCTGGTCTGCGGCCTGATCGAGGCCCGCAACCTCGGGACGCCGCTCGCGGCCGGCGCGGTGGTCCTCGGCCTCGCGCTGCTGGTCGCCTTCGGGGTCATCGAGTCGCGACGAGAGCGCCCGCTGCTGCCGCTCTCGCTCTTCTCCATCCGCGGGTTTGCGGTGGCCAACCTGACCACCCTGCTCGTCTACGGTGCCCTGAGTGCCGCCCTCTTCCTGGTGGTCCTGGAGCTGCAGCAGGTGACCGGATACAGCGCCCTGGGATCCGGTGCGGCCATCTTCCCGATCACGCTTCTGCTGTTTCTCCTCTCCCCACGACTCGGTGGACTGGTGGCCCGCATGGGTTCCCGGCGCCTGATCACGGTGGGGCCCATCGTCGCCGGCCTGGGTCTGCTGCTCTTCCTCCGGGTGGCGGCTTCGGCCTCCTACCTGACGGTGGTGCTGCCCGCCGCCGCCGTTTTCGGGCTCGGACTCGCCCTCACCGCCGCGCCCCTCAGCACCGCCATCCTGGGGGCCGTGCCATCGACGCGTGCGGGGATCGCCTCCGGGGTCAACAATGCCGTCACGCGGGTGGCCGGCCTGCTGGCGCTGGCCGCGGTGCCCCTGGCGGCCGGGCTCGCCAACCCGGCCGACGCGGCGGGAACCGGCTTCACGAGTGGCTTTCACCACGCCCTGCTGATCTCCGCCGTCCTCTGCCTCCTCGGCGGCGTGACCGCTTTCGTGGGGCTCCGGCCGGCCCGACCTGCCGCGCCATCGAGCGAAGCGGCCACCGAATGACCGGCGCCAGGAGGGTGAACCCGCCGGCAGGGCCGGCCCCGAGCGCGGCCACCCTGGCGGCGGCCTTCAGCGCCCACGTCGGGCTCACCCTCGACCCCTTTCAGCTCGAGGCGATCGAGAAGCTGGAACGCTCACGAGGGGTGCTGGTCAGCGCCCCCACCTCCAGCGGCAAGACGCTCATCGCCGAGTACGCGATCTGGCGCTGCCTGGCGGCGCCGGCAACCCTCCGGCGCGACGCGGGCATTCCCCACCGGGTCATCTACACCACGCCCCTGAAGGCGCTCTCCAACCAGAAGTTCCGTGACCTCGGGGAGCGGTACGGCGAGCAGAACGTCGGGCTGGTCACCGGGGAGCACACCGTCAACGAGTCGGCGCCGGTGGTGGTGATGACGACCGAGATCCTCCGCAACATCCTCTACGACGAGCCGGAACGAGTCGACACCGTCGGTGACGTCATCCTCGACGAGGTCCACTACATCGACGATTACCCGCGAGGAACCGTGTGGGAGGAGGTGATCATCGAAGCTCCGCGCCACATCCGGATCACCGGCCTCTCCGCCACCATCAGCAATGTCGACGAGGTGGCGGCGTGGATGAGCGGCCTCCGCGGCGGCATGGAGGTCGTGACCCAGACCGAGCGCCCGGTTGCCCTGGAGCTGTGGCTCTGCCTCGACAACCAGCTCTGGCCGCTCTTCGACGAGCGCGGTCAGGTGGCCCGCAGGACCCTCGAGCAGGCCCAGAACCTGAGCGCCGGCGACCTGCGGCTGCGCTACGCGCGACGCGCCCCGGAGAACGACCTGCTCCAGGTGATCGAGCGCCTGCGCACCGGCGGGATGCTGCCCGCGATCTACTTCATCTTCTCCCGCCGCGGCTGCCGTGAAGCGCTCTCCCGCTGCGCGGTGCACGGCCTCGATCTCACCGACCCGGCCGAGAAGTCGGCCGTCGACACCGAGATGAGGCGTCGCATCCAGGGCATCGCGGACGACGACGAGCGGCGGGTGTTCGTCGACGCCGTCGACACCCGGCTGCTCCGCCGGGGGATCGCCATGCACCACGCGGGCATGCTCCCGTACGCGAAGGAGACCGTCGAAACCCTCTTCCAGCGCGGGCTGATCAAGGTCGTGTTCGCCACCGAGACGCTCTCCCTCGGCCTGAACATGCCGGCGCGGGCGTGCGTCGTCTCCTCGTTCACCAAGTTCGACGGGACCGGTTTCCACGCCCTGACCTCGACCGAGCTGACCCAGCTGATGGGCCGCGCGGGACGGCGCGGCATCGACACCCTCGGCCACGGCATCATCCTCAAGGAGTCGGACGTCGACGTCCGCGACATCTACGACGCCGCCATCGG
>Ga0181529_10002906_pt1 | contig 20039 bp, 22 predicted proteins | sample PEATcosm2014_Bin_36_FD_119763 | JGI IMG/M metagenome (GOLD analysis project Ga0181529, IMG submission 119763) | Peatland microbial communities from MTU Mesocosm Facility, Houghton, MI, USA - PEATcosm2014_Bin10_30_metaG | ecosystem: Environmental > Terrestrial > Soil > Wetlands > Peat | place... | reverse complement strand
GAGGGGCTACAAACATGGTTTGTAGGGGCAAGCTGCCCGGCACTATTTACTTTTACGGCTTAACCGCCGCACCACGAGCTCCCCAACGTGTCGTCGCGCTACCGCCCGACTGAACGCTTTCTCCCTGCGGGCTATCCGGCTAAAGGACAACTAACCGTCGTCCTTTACCAGAAAGCGTTCAGTCGGCCGGTAACGCCGACACGTTGGGGGACGGGTTTTAGGATCAGGGTTATCACCCAACCACGATTTCGCCGACGCGACCGGTTCACGCCGAAGCGTGGAGAAAGGACGACGGAGGTTACTAGCTTCACGACCAGACCGGTCAAGACACTACGTTTTGCACCAACTAGGAGAAAGCGTCGCCCGACTGGGCGCTAAAATAGTTCAGCCGCGCCAATGGCGCGTCCATTTACCGGGACGCATGGTAAGCTGGCGTCCCGTTCGGATTCCAAAACCAGCCGCCATTATCTCGCTGGCGTGCCCCCAGCACCGCTGCCGGTGTCACCACGCCCAACACAACCGGGACGTGAAAGGGGTGGCGGCTGGTTTTGGCACCATGAACGACCAAACCCCTGACATCATCATCGGCGAGCAACCCGGCTGGGGCGATCCCCAGCCCTTTGGCATTGCCACCGTGGATGAACGGCAGCACCTCTACATCATCGGCAAGACAGGCTCTGGAAAAACCACCTTGCTGCGGAATCTGATATTGCAGCACATCGCGCTGGGGCACGGCGTCGGCGTCATTGATCCGCACGGCGACCTGGCCGAGGAATTATTGAACCACATCCCGCCCAAGCGCGCGGATCATCTGGTGTATTTCCATCCGGGTGACTTGGAATTTCCCATCGGCCTGAATGTCATCGGCAGCGTGAAGCCGGATGAGCGGCATCTGGTGGCGTCCGGCATCGTTGCTGCGTTCAAGGGCATCTGGCGCGATTCATGGGGACCACGACTGGAATACATCCTCTACAACGCCGTGTCGGCGTTGCTGGAATGCCGGAATCAAACTCTGCTCGGAGTGAACCGCCTGCTGACCGACGACCACTACCGCGAGAAAATCATCCAGCAGGTCAAAGACCCATTCATCCGGGCGTTTTGGGCGGAGGAATTTGCGAGCTACGACGAGCGGTTCAAACGTGAGGCGATTGCGCCAATACAGAATAAAATCGGCCAGTTCCTTTTGAATCCAGTCGTGCGCAACATCCTGGGCCAGGTGAAAAAGAAGGTGGACCTTCCGTTCGTGATGGACAACGAACGGCTGTTCATCGCCAATCTGTCCAAAGGCCAGCTTGGTCACGACAAGGCGAACCTGCTGGGTTCCCTGCTGGTGACGCAGTTTCAATTGGGCGCGATGGCCCGCGCCAACCGGCCGGAATCCGAGCGCCGGGATTTTTACCTGTTCATTGACGAGTTCCAGAATTTCTCCACGGATGCGTTCGCCTCGATTCTGGCCGAGGCGCGCAAATACCGGCTCTGCCTGACGCTTTCGCATCAATACATTGACCAGTTGCCCGAACCGATCCGGCAGGCGGTGTTTGGCAACGTGGGCACGTTGATCGCCTTCCGCATCGGCTACACCGATGCGGAAGTGATGACCAAGGAATTTGGCAAAACTATTCCGGCCACGGCACTGGCCGACTTGGAACGCTATGAAGCCGTGGTGAAATTGCTGGTGGGCGGTGCCAACCGCGAACCGTTCCGGGCGAAGATGCTGCCGCCGCTGGAAAATCGCGTTGGCCGGCGTGAAAAGCTCATCGCGCTATCGCGCGAACGGTTTACCATGCGGCGTGAAATAATTGAGTCAAAATTGCAGCGATGGATGAATTCACAATAATAAGGATAGAATTCTGATCGGTCACAAAATGTGGGATTTTTTATGCGTATGTTTTTGGAAATAATAGACGGAGCTCTGAAAGAGTTTGTTTTATATTTTCGTCCGAGAATATTTCTCTTGTCAGTTTTGCAGTCCACTTTTTGCTTGAAGCGATGACTTCCTTAACATTTTCCATGGTTATCGCCTTTTTATGTTGAACAAGCTCAAGCGACGCAAAGTCAACTGTGGCTAACAATTCAAGTTGTTCTTTTCTGCGAAACTTAAATGTGGCGACAACCCAATCAACTGCGCTACAAACTGGATAGTGGCCAATATATTGGTCTATTTTGTCAATGTTCTCACCTACCACAAATCCTGAAAAGTCGCCGGATTTGGCTTTTTTTATGTAACCATTCTGTTGTGCGATGCCTTCTGGACCTTGATATTTAGCGCGCGAGCTATATGGCCCGGCAGGCTGTTTGCAAAAGAATTCTCCGACATCCTCCTCAACTTTCCTGTGTGCAAAATAAACAAACTTGTTTTGCCGCAAATGCCCAAGCGGATATTGAGGTGTTGCAACCGCTCTAGTTATTTGAGCTATCAAGATTGCTTCGACAAATTCACTCGTTGCAGTCTTGCGTTTGCCATGTGTTTGGCAATCCGCACGCGCGGCTTTTTCAGGCCGAGCGTCGGTCGTTTGCACTTCTTGCTTATTCCCAAGCAAGATGTCCTTAATGGCTTGCTTGACGCCTGGTTCCGATTTTTCCAAGGCGGATCTATCTTCAGAATTCAGCGTGACGTGTTGATCAACGTAACGACTGATTTCCTCTTGTGTCACTTCCGTCTCCTTCGCAGGCGCACGCAAGCTCGCACCGATCAAAGCCTCGACGGCTTTGTCTTGAGCTGTGGCGGTCTTGGGAGTCATGGTTTTTATGTCCTTTCTAGTTGGTTGATTAACGATGTAAATTTTTCTCTAATTTCGCGGCGGGCGCTTTTAACGCTTCCGAGTGGAGGTGTTTTGCCAAGCCTTCCAATTTCTTCACAAATCTCCTCTTCAGTTATGTCCCCGTAATGAATCGCCACGATTCGCGCCACCTTGCGTTGAAAATTTGGCAATGATGCAATATGAACCTTAAACAGCCTTACAATTTCAATAGCAGCAGATTCGCCGCCTGGGGTCGTTCTGCTTGTGATAGACCTCCATGCCGAAGCAATTTCAGGTGCGTCAGTCAGTTTTAGCGCCACACGAGAAGCAACTTCATCGTCGTTCAAATATTCAGATTGATTTCCGTTTTCGGAATTAGAAAAGTCTGTCGTCTCGTAACGCCGTTCGTAACGAATTCTCCCCCTCAATTGATCTATGGCATTACAACGCGCCATTTCAAACAAGAGCGATGCCAAAGAGCCATCTGGCTTGAACTTTCCTTTTTTGGCCATTCTGGCCAGTTCAAGAAAAACGTCGTTTACAGCAGTCGTGAGCTCATGGCTGTCCAGCGTTGGCACGACGCGCTCCAAAATGTAAGCTGCCAGCGGCGCCGCATAACGGTCATACGCTTTACACACAGCTTCATGCTGTTTTTGTTCATTCCCTTGCAGCCCAGTTTTTATTTCTGTTTCTACCTCGGTATTCACATCAAAGGCCTTTCTGCGTTCGGCTCCTCCGCGCCTCACTATGAATCTCGAACGCTCCGGCACTTTTGGATCAAAGAAAATTAAAATATTTTTTCTCTAAATCTTGCTCCGAAACACCCTCTTCCAACGGGTTGCTTCATGTCGGCCAAAAATTTATTGGCCCACAATAAAAATATGTCAAACGAAACACTAATAAAGGGCCAAACCGCTGGTTTGGCAGAACACGCGCAAAATTGCAGCCCCGCGCCAAAGTGGGCTGCACAGGTTGATGATCAACCGATTCCGATGCCACGGCAACTGGTAAAGGTTGCCGTAATCAAGGCGCAGGCAGAAATTCCTCCCGGCTTCGTGCTGGTTCGGGATTACGACTCGCCGGATGACGTGGTGTTGGGCGATGAAGAAACCGTTGACCTTGCCCAAGGCAACGTCTTCTATCGGCTGGCGGCCTGCGATGTGAAACCGCGTGGGCATTGCCACGCGCCGCCGAAGCTGGCCCTATTCGTGGACGACCGGCCTGAAGTGACGATAAATCCACATCAGACCGGCAAGAGCATCCGCGAACTATTTGGCTTCAAGGACGACGTGAGTCTGTTTCGCGATTACGAGTCGCCGCATGACGAGCCAATCGGCCTCGATGAAGCCGCGTCATTCGACAAGGGTCCTGTGTTTTACACCCGCCGACAGCACACGAAACTGGAAATCATCGTGAACAACAAGCGTTTCACCGAAGCTGAAGGCGTGAAGCACCACATGACCGGCCTGCAAATTGCCGCGCTGGTCAGCGAAACTCCGCGCAATACGGAGGTGTTCAAATTGCCGAAGCACGGCCAGCCCGAACCGATTCCGTTGGACACGGAGATTTGCGTCGAGAATTGCGATGAATTCCGCGTGGTTCGGAACAATGTCGCTGGCGGTTTTATCGAACCGACGCGCATCGAGCGCGAACTCGAAAAGCTCAAACAGGGCGGTTGCCGGGTGGATTTCATCCAGCAACCGTTCACTGCGGCAATTTACCGCGACGTGCCGACGCGTCCGGGTTACACGCATCTTCAAATGACGGACGTGCTCGTGATCGTGCCGGGAGGTTATCCCGGTCAACCGCTTGACGGCGCTCATCTGCCGGAAGGCTCACCGCTGTTGGGTCGCGTCGCAGGTTCGCCACAAGGCCTCGTTGTGGCGGACGGGCGGCGCTGGCAACTCGTCAGTTATCACCCGCACAACGGCGGCGGTGCTCCTCCCTGGAACAAAGATAAACACGGATTGCATACCTACTACGACGAAATCCTTTGCTGGATTCACCGTGCAAATGGCTGATGCAATCCAATGAAATCCTTTAACAGCAAGAAGGTCTGCCTGTTTCGGATTACGGCAGCCGACCGGGAGAAGCTTCAAAGGCTCCTGTTCAAGCGGTATCCATACCGCGAATGGGGCAGTTTCTTCCGGTTCGGCTACCGGCTGACTTCGTGGGGCATTCATGTCAGTTTCGTTGACGCGATGGAACCGCGTCCGGGCGATTTGAAGGAAGAAAGCGGGATTGTTGAATTCAGTGCGGGTTATATTTTGCGCGCTCAATTGGCCCTTGCTAAAACAAAACTCGGAATGGGAGTCATTCATTCGCACCCGGAAGATTGCAGCACATTTGCGAGTTCGCTGGACAATGACATGGATGATTATTTTTCCGGCGAGTTCGCCATTTATGGCGCAGGTCGCCCGTATGTGAGTTTGCGCATCGCTAAATCCGCCGATGGCCACTTTATGTTTGGTGGTGAGGCCTGGGTCAACGGCAAACAAATGCCAGTGATGGAATGGCTCACCGTCGGCGGAGAGCTTGAACGTGAGGTCTCTGAAATCGTGAGCACCGCCAAAAAGAAAGATTCATCTTTGGGTGAGCGCACGGCTCGGTTGACGGAACTTGTCGGCGAACGCACGGCACGGCTTCAAAATGCGGCCATTGGCGTAATTGGATGCAGCGGGACCGGCTCGCCGGCGGTTCATGTTCTTGCGCGTGCTGGAGTGCGCCGGTTTGTTTTGGTTGATCCCGAAGTGTTCGCAGCTTCAAACCTCGAGCGAATGCACGGCAGCATTTGGCGCGATTTGAAAACCAAACCGCCGAAGGTTGAAATTTTGCGACGGTTAATTTTGGGGATAAATCCGAAGGCCGATGTAAAAATAATCAAAGGGAACATTCTCGATGAAAATGTCCTCGACGAGCTTTTGAAATGCGATTTGGTGCTTGGTTGCACTGACAGCCAACACAGCCGCGCCGCGCTGGGAGATTTTGCGAGCCACTATTTGCTTCCGTGTCTCGATGTTGCCGTCTTGATGCGAGCCAAGAACGGCAAACTCACGGAGCAGGTGGGTGAAATTGTCCGTTACACTCCCGATGAACCTTGTCCGTGGTGCCTCGGACGAATCAATCAAAAGGCGCTTGCTTATGAACTGATGACGGATGCAGAACGCGAACAGCGCGCACAGGCCGCTGCCGAAGCGGTAAAGCGCGGTGTGGACGGAGCACAGTATTGGGGAGACAGGCCGCCAAAAGAATTGACCGTCGGCTACATGACAACTGCCATTGGTGCTTTGCAAGCTGGATATGCGGAGACGTGGATTCTGGGCGCAGCAGCAATGCCGCACCAGAGGTTTCAATTTGATCTGGGAATGCCTTTGCTCGGCGTCGTGCCTGCCGACAAGCCCCGCAAGCCTGAATGTTCATGCAACTGGACCAAAGGCTGGGGGGATCAGGCGCGGGCAGAGCGGAGTGTCACCAAACCGACACACTGGCCTTAACCGCAATGGAAATTTATGCCAAAGAAAATAAAACACCATTTTGTAAAGTTCCTAGGACTGGTCGCTGTTTATTATGAAATTATGGATCGGCTTGAACGGGCGCATTTGTTGATGAGTGTGATTTCGACCTCTGATCCCTACAAAATAATTGGATCCTTCGTTACCGCTGTCTTTCTCGCCATTTCTATTTGGTTCTGCTGGCGTTTTTATACTGGTGTTTATCGCGATGGTGATTTTCTGGATTGACTCATTGGCTGCCAGATCAGGCAATTCTGCACGTCGTTTGTTTTACTGAAATCGCTTTCATGCTGGCGGAATGTCCCGACTTCCACGCTTTGAGCGTGTCTCGACGGTTGCGCCAATCAAACTGACGCAACGCGACCAAAAAATTATCCGGCTCATTCATCGCCACCGGTTTTTGCGTTCCCACCAGATCATCGCTTTGATTGACGGCAGTGCACAGCCGTTGTCCCGGCGGTTGCAACGGCTGTTTCATCACGGCTACCTTGAACGGCCACGCGCCCAACTCCAATATTACGAATGCAGCGGTTCCCAAACCATTGCCTACGGGTTAGGGAACAAGAGCGGTTCACTTATTCAACTCAATCCGGTTTCCTGGGGTGAAAAGAATCGCGCCATTGGCCGGATGTATCTGGCTCACGCGCTCCTGGTATCCGATGTCATGGTGTCGTTGGAACTCGCGTGCCGGCAATACGGCATCCGGTTGTTGCACGAGGATGAATTGCACCTCCCCGTCGAAGCGCCGTTGCATTGGCGTGTAAATATTCGCAATGGCACCAAGCTTGGCGTCATTCCCGACCGCGTGTTCGCCTTGGAATACCGGGATCAAAAAGGGCAGATACAGCGTGTTTATTATTTCCTTGAGGCCGACCGGGGCACCATGCCCGTCATCCGCCAAAAATTAACGCAGACCTCGTTTTACCGGAAGCTGCTCGCCTACGAAGCGACATGGACCAACAAGATTCACCAGCGGCATCTGGGCATCCCGCGTTTCCGGGTGTTGACCGTCACCACCAGCGCTGCACGGGTGAAATCGCTGCTGGACGCCTGCTCGCGGTTGCAGCGTGGGCACGGGCTGTTCCTCTTTGCCGACGAATCTGTATTGCAGAAAGACTTGCTCGCCCCAGTCTGGCAATGTGGCAAAGCCGCCGCCTTGTCGGCCCTCGTGGACTTGCCGGATCTGGCAAGTTCACACGTCTCCTGATTTTTTCTGCCGGGCGTTAGCGTGGCCGATGGAGACAGACCCGATTCACGGGCTGTTAATCGTTCATCACAACCAAAATCACAGGAGTATTATTATGCCAAAAACAGCGTTCGTTGACTTCAAAGCCGTCAAGGCAGCCATCACCATGGAGCAGGTGCTCCAACATTATGGCCTGCTCGACAAGTTCAAACGCGGCACGGATAGCCTCAATGGCCCGTGCCCCATCCACAAGGGCAGCAACCCGACCCAGTTCCGGGTGAGCATCAGCAAGAACATCTGGAATTGCTTCAGCGAGTGCAAACACGGCGGCAATGTCCTGGACTTCATCGCCGAGATGGAGCAAGTGAGCATCCATGCGGCGGCTTTGAAAGTCATCGAATGGTTCAACCTCGATCCCGAAGCCATGGCCGCCAGCAGCGATAAAAGCGAGTCTGGGGAAACTGAACGGCCGGCACCGGCACCGAAAGTGGCGGCCAAATCGGCATCGCTGCCGAAAGCCGCACTAGCACCGTCACTGGAAAACAGTGCGCCGAACACGCCGCTGAAATTTCGGTTGGACAAACTGGAGCGCAATCATCCGTATCTGTTGGAACAGCGCGGCCTGACGCCGGAAACCATCGTGGATTTCGGCATCGGCTTCTGTTCCAAGGGCATGATGGCCGACCGCATCGCCATCCCCATCCACAACGTCAAGGGTGAGGTGGTCGCATATGCTGGACGGTTTATTGGTGCCCCACCGGAAGGTGCGCCCAAATACAAGCTGCCGCCGGGCTTCCGCAAATCGCAGGAGTTGTTCAACATTGATGGGGCGGTCAAAGAACCGGACGAAATGCCGTTGGTCATCGTCGAAGGATTCTTTGACGCCATGAAACTGCACCAGCACGGTTGCCGCAAAGTGGTGGCCCTCATGGGCAGCACGCTGTCCGCCGCGCAGGAGGAAGTGATCCGGCAGCACACCAACAGCCGGAGCCACGTCATCGTCATGCTCGACGAGAATGAAGCCGGCCAGGCCGGGCGCGAAGACATTGCGTGCCGCCTGTCCAAGTTCTGTTTCGTCCGGGTGCATCAGTTTGATCAGCCGGACATGGAACCGGAACACCTGACGCCGCAGGAGGTGCAGCAACTCATTGGAGGCGTGCTGTGAAAAGGTATGAAGGTCGCCGGCAAGGTTACGCGGTCATCGTCACGGTGGATGGTCGCCGGCTCAATCCCCGGCTGGACTTGTGGAATCACAGTCCGACCGGGTTCGAATGGGGATATGGCGGTAGTGGTCCGGCGCAACTGGCGCTGGCGATACTGGCCGATCATTTACGGGATGACGAACAGGCGTTCAACTTTCACCACCGTTTCAAATGGGCGGTCATTGCCGAATTGCCGGGACGTGGCTGGGCACTCACCAGTGGCGAGATTGACCAGGCCATAGAAGCCATTCGCGGTCAGGAAATGGTTGCCGGAGGTGTGTCATGAACACGAGCGTCATTCCGTTGGCCAAGTTTCGACTTGGCAAGATCGTATTCACGCCCAATGCGCTCGACCGCCTGACGCAGGACGATATTTTGCTTGCGATTCAGCGACATCAGGCCGGCGATTGGGGTGACGTGAGCGAAAACGACCGGCAGGAAAATGAATTGTCCTTGAAACAGGGCTCTCGGCTTTGGTCGGTATATCACGCCGCAAACGGCATCAAATTCTGGCTCATCACCGAGGCAAATCGTTCCGCGACATCGGTGTTGATGCCCGAAGATTACTAATACAGGGGCGATTCCATCGCGAATCGCCCTTTTTATATTGCCAGTTCCGGCAAGTTCACACGTCTCCCCCGATTCGCCTCCGTGTCCTACGCTTCACATGGATTCAAAAGTCCATTTCAACCACACACCCGAAAGGAGATTCATCATGGATGTTCATTGCACCACCTGTGGCGAACCGTGGGATGTCTATCACCTGCGGTTTGACGCCATTTATGACACCGACCTGTCCCACGCCGAGGCGAAGGCTTGGACGGAGCTTTCGCCGCAACTGAAGTTGCTGGACCTCTACCGCGAGAAATTCAAGGCCACGGGCTTTGAGTTCGGCGGCTCGATCCTGAATGTCATGCGCTGTCCGGCATGCCCCAAGGACGCCAAGCCCGACCCCGACAGGGCTGCGTTAAAGGCCGGCATCGTCGAACTTTTGGGCGATGACGAGGACGCGATTGTTGACGCGATGGAGGATTGCGGCGTATGAGCACACGCAGGAAACCGCCGTCTTCCAGAAAGCGCAACGGCCACGACCCCAACCAAACCGAGTTTGGCATCCTTTGGCGCCCGGCATCGTATCCGTTCCGGCTGCGAGCCGGGGATGTTATCCAGCTCAATGACCGGCTCTGCCGTGTCATCCGGGTCAACGAATGCGCGGCGGTCGTCATCATGAACCGGCCGGTTCGGGATTTTAAGACCCGCTTCGACAAGCCAGTCCGTTTCCAGCCACAGCCGGCCCTGTTCCGCATCTCGCCGCAAGCCGAAGTCCCCATCCTCAACCGCAAGCTGGCCAGACCACACAAGGCGATTCATTGAATCGCCTTTTTAGTTGCCGGTTCTGGCAAGTTCGCACGTCTCCATGGAAATGGCGCTGGGCCATAGGCTTCCCCGTGGGTTCACAGGGTTCTTTACCAAACAACCACCAACAAAAAGGAAAAGCATGAATGCAGTCATTGAAACACCCGACCGGGTCTCGTTGTATTACCGCGAAGGTTCATCAGACAAGGTCTATCAGGCCGCGATTGAACCGGCCGGCGATGGGTTCGTTGTAAACTTCGCCTACGGACGGCGGGGCGCAACACTGAACACCGGGACGAAGACTTCTTCGCCGGTGGACTTTGACGCGGCGAAGCAAATATACACCAAACTCGTTCGCGAAAAGAAAGCCAAGGGTTATACCGAAGGCGCAGATGGCACCCCATATCAGCACACCGGCAAGCAGCCGTCCGGGATTTTGCCCCAATTGCTCAACCCCATCGAGGAAGCCGACGTGGAGCCGTTGCTGCACGATGACGACTATTGCGCGCAGGAAAAATTCGACGGACGGCATCTGCTGATTCGCAAGCAGGACATTCACATCGAAGGCATCAACAAAAAAGGATTGGTGGTGGGCTTGCCGGAGACCGTGTCAAACGACATCCGCAATCTGTCAGGTAGCTTCATCCCCGATGGCGAATCCATCGGCGATGATTATCACGCCTTCGACCTGCTCGAACTCAATGGCGAAAACTTGCGGCCGTTGCCGTATCGGATCCGGCTCATGCGGCTGGCAAACCTGTTGTTGTCCAGTTCGCGGCACCCACATGTCCGGCTGGTCGAGACTGCCTTCACGACCCGGCAAAAGACGGAACTGTGGCAGCGGTTGCGGCGGGAAAACCGCGAAGGCATCGTGTTCAAAAGACTGGATGCGCCCTATACACCGGGCAAGCCGAACAGTGGCGGTGCGCAGCTAAAATTCAAGTTCGTCGCCACGTTGTCGGCGGTGGTCGCCAAGGTCAACACCCGGCGCAGTGTGGAGATCAGTCTGTTCAAAGGGCGAAGCTTGGTTTCATGCGGCAATGTTTCCATCCCGGCCAACCATGAAATTCCACCAGTCGGCGCCGTCGTGGAGGTGCGTTACCTCTACGCCTATCGGGACAGCCTCGCCCTGTTTCAGCCGGTCTATCTCGGCCCGCGCGATGACGTTGAACCCGGCGAATGTCTGGTGTCGCAACTGAAATACAAGGCGGTGTAAGCGCCAATTTCAGCCGGTCATGCCCAAGAACGTGACCGGTTTTTTATTTGCCGTTTCTGGCAAGTTCACACGTCTCCACCAAATTGGCGCAAGGCCATACGCTTCACCATGGGTTCACAGGGTTCATTCACAAATAAAACAACCATAGGAGAAATTATGAACAGCAAATCGTATGACCGAATCACCGAACGCATCGTGTCCCTGCTTTCGCAGGGCACCGTGCCCTGGCACAAACCGTGGCAGGTCAAGACCGGGCTGCCCCGCAACCTCTTCTCGCAGAAACCATACCGGGGCATCAACGTGTTCCTGCTCATGGCCATGAACTACGAATCGCCGCACTGGCTCACGCTCCGGCAGGCCAATCAGTTTGGCGGCCAGGTCAAGCCGGGCGAGAAATCATGCCCGGTCGTGTTCTGGAAACCCATGAACGTGAAAGACAAGGAATCCGGCGAGGATCGGAAAATTCCGTTTCTGCGCCTGTATCACGTCTTCAATGTGGCACAATGCCAGGGATTGAAGAACCTTCCCCCGGCGAATGATTCCGCGTTTGTCCAGACCATGCCGGCGGAGATCGTGGCGAAGATGCCACAGCCGCCCGCCATCAAGCACGGCATGGCAGCCGCTTGGTATTCTCCGGCCAATGACACGATTGACATGCCGGACCGGGACCGGTTCGACGCCGAGGACAGTTATCACGCCACGCTCTTTCATGAGCTGGTGCATTCAACCGGGCATGAAAAACGGTTGAAACGTGCCGGCATCGTGGATCGAAACGGTTATGGCTCCGATCCTTACGGCAAGGAGGAATTGATCGCCGAAATGGGCAGCGCCTTTCTCTGCGGCTACGCCGGCATTGTTGACCGGACGATCAACAGTTCAGCCGCCTATCTCGAAGGCTGGCTGAAACGGTTGAAGCAGGACCGGACGCTCATCGTCCACGCGGCGGCGCAGGCGCAGAAGGCGGCGGACTTCATCCTGGGCAGGATGCCCGAAAGCGGGGCGGCCTGATATGCGGGACTTCAACCCGAAGGAATACCGGGTGACCGCCTTGCGGGATTGTCCCGTGCCCAGTGACATGCTGGTTTGTGAGACGCCGCAACAGGCGGTTGATTACTGGCGGCTGCACATCGAAACGCATCCGTATTTCAACCCGGAATGCGAATGTTTCGTGGTGCTGCTCCTGAACACGCGCAAGCGCGTGAAGGGGCATCAGTTGGTCACTCACGGCACGATGGACACCTTGCTGGTGCATCCCCGCGAGGTGTTCCGCACGGCCATCATCACCAGCGCGTCCTGCATTGTGTTGATGCACAATCATCCCAGCGGCGAGCCCCAACCGTCCGAGGCTGACATCAAGGTGACCCGCGATTTAATTCGCGCGGGCCAACTCCTTAAAATCGAAGTGATTGACCATGTCATCATTGGCAGGCCGAATCATTCATCACTCCGCGAACTGGGTTATTTTGCGGGAGGCTAGCATGAAAAGGAGCAAACGCCTGCCGATCCCGCAGAATGAATTCGGCTTCGCGCCAAGTGCATTCAACCTGTATGGAGATCGCACCAATGACGGTGAGCGCATCGCCCGTGAGCGTGAACGTGCCGAGAAAGCGCGCCGGCTTGCGGAAGCGGCGCAGCCCGCATTGATTCAAATCGAAAGGTAGAAAACAACCCCGACCACTTGTTGGCCGGGGCTTTTATTTTGTGCGAAGTCACCACATAAATTGTCCGCACAAGAGCTTTCTTCTTGCAGAAGTTCTGAAACCATGCGGGAATCAGCAAAGCGCAATTGGTGCGCAGCGCCAAAATCATCAACTCAACCGTGAACGAAAACAGCACAGCGATTTCCGCCCCGGCAAAATCTCGTTTTCTTGCCTTCTTCGACGAGTGCGGCGACCACTCGCTCGAAAAGATTGACCGTGATTTCCCGTTGTTCGTCCTTGCATTGGTTTTGGTGGAGCGTTCCGTTTATCAGAATCAAGTCTTGCCGGAATTTAACCGGTTCAAACTTCGTTACTTCAATCACGAGGGCATCAACCTCCATAGCCGGGACATTCGGCTTGCTTCGGGGCCGTTCTCGCTGCTGCTCAATCCGACCATCCGCCCGCAATTCATGGCGGAGTTGAGTGACATCATGGATCGGGTGCCTTTCACCCTATTCATCTCTGCCATTCAAAAACAAGCCCATCTGGAGCAGCGCGGTGGCGATGCCGCGAATCCATACGACCTAGCCTTGGAATTTACAATGGAAGGATTGTTCCATTTCTTGAACGCGCAGGGTGAAAAACATCTCCCCATCGTGGCCGACGCGCGCGGCAAGCGGGAAGACAACATGCTTGGACAGGTGTTTTCCCGCATGATGACGCACGGCACGGCCAATGTGACAGCGGAGCAGTTCAAACAACTCGATTGTCCGTTGAGTTTTCAGTCCAAGAAAATCAACATCATTGGCGTGCAGCTTGCCGACTTGTGCGCGCATCCGTGCGCGCGGCATATTCTCAATCCGGCGCGGCAAAACCGGGCATTTGAAATCGCGCGAAAGCGCCTATACAATCAGGGCGGCGTCAGCGGATGGAAAGTGTTCCCATAAAATCAAATGGGCATTTCCGGCTTTCGCCTGGAAACGCCCACCGACCGAGAATTCTCAATCCGGGCTAACAATAATCCAACCGTTGGGAATTTGCAAGCTAATACGACCGCTAATTTGGGCAATTATATCCTTGACTCACCATAGGTTTTATGCGATATTTGAGGCATGAAAAATGACATTGAGTTTCCTGAAACACTGGCGAGCGCAATCAAGTATTTCGCTGATGCTGACACCGCTTTGAACTTCATGGCCTCGGTTCGCTGGCCTGACGGCAAAGTGGTTTGCCCTTGCTGCCACAAATCCGATGCCGGATTCCTTGCCACGCGAAAAATCTGGAAATGCCGTGAATGTGGCAAACAGTTTTCCGTCAAAGTCGGCACGATTTTCGAGGATAGCGCACTCGGTTTTGACAAATGGCTTCCCGCTTTCTGGATGATTGTGAACGCCAAGAATGGAATTAGCTCTTGCGAACTGGCTCGCGCTTTGGGCGTCACCCAAAAAACCGCTTGGTTCATGCTTCACCGTATCCGCCTTGCGATGCAAAATGGCAGCATGGAAAAACTTTCGGGAGAAGTTGAAGCGGATGAAACCTATATCGGCGGCAAGGTTCGCAATATGCACCTTGACCGGCAGCGCAAGCGCGGACGCGGGACTGGCGGCGTCGGCAAGGAAATCGTCATGGGCATTTTGGAGCGCAAAGGCAAAATCAAAGTGAAGCACGTTGCAAACGCCCGCCGCAGCATTCTTCATTCTGAAATTCGCCAGAATGTTGAACCCGGCTCGCAAGTGTTCACCGACGCGCTTCCCTCTTACAATGGGTTGAATCAAGACTACGTTCACCAAGCGATTGACCATGCGAAGGAATACGTTCGCGGCAACGTCCATACCAACGGGCTTGAAAACTTTTGGAGTTTGCTCAAGCGCGGGATTCGCGGGACATACGTTAGCGTTGAACCTTTTCATTTGTTCCGGTATCTGGACGAGCAAGCATTTCGTTTCAATGAGCGCGAGAACACTGACTCCGGCAGATTCCTAAAGGGCATCGTCGGCGTTATTGGGCGTCGGCTGCAATACGCCAAGCTCATTGGCGGACTTCCGAAAACAGAATCGTGGCAAGCGGCGTAAATCATAGTTTATGGACGCATACAGTGACCCAATTCCAATTGCGACAGCCGAGCAGTTCAAAACTGCTTTGAAGGCCGTGCGGGATGGAATCGGCATATCTCAAAAAGAAGTGGCCATGCTTAAATTCCATTGCCGCGCTCCGGCGCACACCGTCACCGCCCAACAGCTTGCGAAAGAATTTAATTACCGCCATTACGTCGCCGCTGCTGGACAGTATGGCACGCTGGCGCATCATGTCTGCGATGCGCTCCATGTTGTTTTGCCACCAACGCCTAGCGGTGAACCGCACTGGTGGCGCACTTTGGCCTATGGCAATGATGGTGTGCCAGTGACAGATGATGGCCATTATGAGTGGATTATGAGGCCGCAACTTGTCCAAGTGCTTCAAGAATGGAAATGGGCGTAATATGGTCATGGCTTGCGCCGCTTCAATTTTGCCCGGTCTTTCTGATATTGTTTTTCCCGTTGGTCAATCTCGGCTTTCGGCACGGAAACAATTTTCTTGGTGAACTGCCGGAATTTTTCAAACGGCGTATCATTTTGATTTTGTTCGTTTGCCATAAATTTTGAAATAGTTGTTTGGTATCTCCATTAAAGCACGTCTTACCGGGGCGTGTTTTGGAACAAGCTCTGATATTTCTTTTGAAAGTTCAGGCGTGATCGTTGGATTGAATCCTATTTTTGGGCGCATGTTCCTGTTCAGGATTACATCATAAACAGTTGAATCCACTTTAACATTTACAATTCGTCTGGTTTGATTCCGAATTTCAGCTTGTCTTTTCTGCTTCTCAAAATGAAGCTCCCTTGCCCGATAAGAATACATATCAGCCGCCTGCAAAGGGAGGATTACTTCGTCATCACCGTAGCCATGTTCGATAATTTTAACTCCTGCTTTTTTGCAGGTTTCAACCGTATCGGTGATGGCTGACTGCCATTTCTTGCCTGTGTTTGTGTCAAATGTAATCGCGATTTTTTCCTTCGTTAATCCATGCTCGTTTAATGTTTCAATCAAATCCTTAAAAAATTGTTGAATGGGATAGATGTAAGGATATGTTTTATCATTCGGAAAAATCCGATGATGTTCCTGAATATCATATCCGCCACCGAGAGGAATCTGGCGTCCCGCAATTTCAGCCAGTGCGTATTTGAAACATTCAGCTTTATGGTCACTCCACAAATCGTAAGGATGTTTCCACCTGCGCTCAAAATCTTTGGCGTGAAAATTTGGAACGTCATACCTTTTCAAAACCGTTTTCCAAGCGGGACAAAATGTTTTCCAATCATCAAGCCATCCCATGTAGCCAGCAATAACGGGAACTTCAGAACCCGGCTTGTCCCCTTGCGGGTGATGCGTGCCGGATTCGTCGGCAAAAATTTGTAAAATCACAAACAGCCTTGCTGGTGAATGGGAAGCCAACTCCACAAACTCGTTTCCGGCTTCCTGTTGTTTTGACCACTCACGATGGCAAATCATAACCCACCGCCTTTCGGTGAGTCAAGGATATAATTGCCCTAATTTGACACTGCCGGTTGAGCTGCCGGGGCCGGTGTCTGGCCGATTGCCCCCTGTATGCGCACCGTCAAATTGGACACCCCGGCTTGAAGCTGGGCTTTCATTTTATCCGTCATATTTGTAATCGTCGTGGGATGTATCGGAATGTATTGGATGTTATCCTTGAAGGCCAAAAGCCCCTGCATTGTGACGTTATGCTTGGCATCGTATTCCAAAACTTTGTATAGAATCTCCGTTTCGTTGTCGGTCGTCTGTCCGCAGACGATGATGCAACGTCGCATGCCGCTATTGACGAGGATGCCAGATAATAAGTTCTGAACCCCGACAATTTCGTAGGTTTCCGGCTTTGGCGAGTTGTTTACGTCAAGGCCAAAGGCGGGTTGCACATACATCAATGCGCTGGCAATGGCCGAGGCCGCTTCCTTGGCCGGTTTGCTGGTCTTGAGTTCGTGTTCATCAAACAAATTGGCATCTTGAATGGTTCCCACGGCATGATCGAAAACCTGCTTCGGACGATTTAACCGCTCCACACGCAGCCGTTCGATTTGTTCCGGCTCATGCTGTTTGTAGTCCGCGATCAATTGCGTGATTTCCGCGTTGTCCGGCAACGATTGGAGCGCCAGTGTCAGTTCCTTGCCGCCGCCAATGTAATCGCCTGCCGACCCCAGTGTCTTTGCGCGTTGCAGTTGGCCAAGCCCGGTGGCTTCATGTTGCAGGCCAATGGCCTCCGCATCGCCAGGTTTGGCAACCAGGGCATCACCAGCCGCCTGCAATGCCCGGTTGTAATCCGCCGCGTCCATATACTGCCGGGCGGATTTCATCGCCCCGGTGTATCCCGTGCTGACCAGATTGGTGCGGAACGTGGCGGTTTCGTTGGCTGTGATGGTGAGCAATACCGGCACGGATTCGTAACCGGCACGGTGAAGCGTCAATTGCAAGGTGCCCGGTGATAATTCCCGCAGATTGAACGGGGTAACGCCCCAATCGCGGCCCTGCCCATCTTGAGCCACAGCACCCGCCGGCTCGGTTTCAAAGACGGCCGCGCCATACAAAAATTCAACCGGATGGTCATTTGTCGTTCCCGCTGTGATGGCCACTGATTGATTGCGATCATGACCGTGATGCTGGGAAATCAGTTTGTAGCTCCCTTCCGGCAGTCCCGTTATCAACGCCGGAAATCCGCCCGTTTCGATTTGCCGGTTGTCCAGCGTCAGCAGTTGGAACGTTGCATCTGATTGATTGCATGACAAATTCGCCGCGCCCAATTGCGGAGCGATCCGCCAGGTGGCGGTTGAACCCGCACTGACCGTAACATTGTCCGCGCTTGCCCAATGCCCATATCTCGACCCAACCGCGTATTGATCCGTTGGCACGGAAGTCGTCAGGCCGGAACTGTTGGTCAGCGTCACCGACCATTCCGGCCCGCTGATAAACAGCAACGGAGCCGGCGGATCGGCGGTCACCGTCAGTGTCCCTTTTGCCCGTTTCAAATCAATCGTGCCGAGGTTGTGTTCGCCATACCAGCCGAACCAACTGGTCGAAAATGGTTCCCCTTTGGGATGCGTCACCACGAAGGTGTGATTGCCGAGTGAAATATTTTGTCCGCTGATTGCGGGCTTTCCGTCGAGTGTGGTCGCGGCACCGGTTGGCTGCCCTTGCAAGGTGACAACGAAATTTAGCCGCGTCTTTTCCATCAACCGCTGGTGCGTGTGAATGCCGAACAGCACCAGCACCAAAAGCAGCCACCAGAACAAGGGGCGCAAAATACGCCATTGATGCTGGCCACGATTTTCCGAGACGCCTGATGTTTCCATATAGTTGCCCAAATCCGCACAACCTTTTCAGGTTGACGCATAAACACTTCTGACCCCATGATGCCCCCGAAATATGACGACGCCTAATTCAGAACGCAACTCCAAAAAAGGCGATATGTTGCGCGCCTGGTTTGACTTCATTTTCGGGTTTGAAAACAAAAAGGGCGAACTGCTCGGTCACTGGGTTGCCTTCCACGACAATTTCAGTTTTCCGCCCCAGGGTTTTTACGAAGCCATCGAAAAGGAATTGCAGGCCCGCAAAATTCCCGGCCTGGAAATATCCCGTGAGGGATTCGCCGAGGGGGGAATGCTTTCTGACAAACGGACTTACCTGCGCCTGTTTCGCGAGCGTCTGGCGCTGGACACCTGTGCCGCGCCGTTCGGTTCGGGCTATTTCTTCTCATGCCGCACAGTGTATGTGCCGGCGCTGGTCCGCCTTTGGCACATCGTTGCGGCACTCGTTTTTTTCAATATCGTCGGCGGTCTGTTGGTGATACCGCTGGGAATGACGTTTGCCGGCATCGCGATGATTGCGCTCATGTTCGCCCTGGCCGGAGTCATGCGGAACGCAGCGGCGTCGCCCCTGTCCGATCTCGATACCCTGTTGCTCAAAATTCCGGGCGTAGCGACCATTTATGAAGATTGGTTCCGTGCCGACACCTATTATCGCGCCGATACACGTCTGATCTATTTGCAGCGGATTCCCGAACTGATCAAGGAGATTGCCGAGGACATCACGGCGACAAAGGGGGCCAGGCTGGAGGAGCAGTATCTGCTGGCTCCGATCTTCGGCGAGCTTTACAAGCGGGTGCCGCCACGCAACAAAACCGAGCCGAAAAAATAGGGTGCGGGATATGCCAACGGCTCACGAACAATTCTCGGAGCAATTTCGCCGCTGGGAGTTGCGCGGGCGCGGCTGGCAGGTGTTTGACGAGCCGGTGCATCCCGAACCGCCGTTCGTTCCATTTCCCGGTCATTTTTTCCAGGAGGTGCCTGCCGTTGATGACGGGCTTAGGCCCACCTATTTAAGTTCACTTTACCGCAAATTGACCAGCCCCCGACCGGAACCACCGCCGGTCATTCCCGAACCGGAGGAAGAACCCGAACCGGCACCGCTGACACGCGAACCGCTGACCGAATATCAGGTTGCGCTTCCGGCCGATTTGGACGTTGCCAAAGATTCGTTGGAGCAATTCTTCCACAATATCGCCTTGTGCCAGGAGCCGGTCGCCTTTGAATTGCTCGGCGTTCACAAACGGGTGGTGACGCAATTTGCCGCCGGCAAACAAGACGCGCCGGCGGTTCTGGCACAAATGCAGGCATACTTCCCCGGCACGCAGTATCGTGAACAGGAAGGCGCTTTGGAAAAGGCATGGGATGCGGTTGAAGGAGACTACGGATTTGCGGTTGAATTCGGATTGGAAAAAGAATTCATGCTGCCGCTGGCCGGCGGCAAACTTGATCCGTTCGTCGGCATGGTCGGCGCACTGGCGAAGTTGCAGGAAAACGAACTGGCCTTGTTTCAAGTTCTCTGGCAGCCGGTGCAACATCCGTGGGCGGAAAGCATCGTGCGTTCGGTGACGCACGCAGACGGCAAACCATTCTTCGTGAATTCACCGGAATTGGCGGGCGCGGCGGAGCAGAAAACCGGCAAACCGTTGTTTGCGGCGGTGGTGCGGATTCTGGCGAGAACGGCCACTGAAAAGCGATTGTTCGACATCGCCCGCGACCTGGCCGCTTCCCTGCGCGTTTTTTCCAATCCCCAAGGCAACGCGCTTATCCCGCTT